>Ga0115004_10000235_pt1 | contig 39296 bp, 38 predicted proteins | sample ArcticOcean_MG_C_10_FD_88737 | JGI IMG/M metagenome (GOLD analysis project Ga0115004, IMG submission 88737) | Marine microbial communities from western Arctic Ocean - ArcticOcean_MG_CB11_90 | ecosystem: Environmental > Aquatic > Marine > Oceanic | place: Arctic Ocean: Canada Basin | collected... | reverse complement strand
TTCGGCTGTTGGTTTCGGCTGTTGGTTTCGGCTGTTGGTTTCGGCTGTTGGTTTCTATTGTTGGTCATGGCCGAAGTCAACGGCGCCAAGAGCCTCGTTAGCGTGCTGTCGTCGCCCGACAAGGTGGCTGGCTGGGCGGCACAGGCAGCCACCCTTCCACGCGTTGTTTCACACTGACCTGCCTCCAGCCCCGGTGGCTGCCTCTGATCCTTGACGCGATGCAGGCGGACAGTACGGTCGGCTCGCAATGAGTGCTCCAAACCTCTTCGCTGACGATTCGATTCTTTCCGACGATCCCGTCGATGCCGATGGAAACCCACTTGAGATCCTGCATGATCGGGAGTACAGGGTCCGTGCGTTCAGGTTGGCCCCTGACCGCGTGTTGATCCGCGGTGCCGTACGCGATCAGAAGCCGCCGGGTTTGTACCTCCCGGAGGATCCCGAGCCGCTCACTATTCATCACATGCAGGTCGACATTGAAGTGTCGTACCCGTCGATGGAGATCGTTGCAGCCAAGGTGCACATGGAGACGCACCCGAACCTCGAATGCACGCGGATCGAGCCGCACTACGGCAAGCTTGTCGGGCTGTCGATCGCGCGTGGGTTCACGCACAAGGTCAAAGAGCTGTTCGGCGGGCCGCGTGCGTGCACACACACCACAGCGCTGCTCCAGGCGATGGCGCCGGTCGCAATCCAGTGTGTCTGGTCGATGCGGGCTTCCGATGCAAGCAAGCCCGGGGGATACGACAGTGGCGTTCCAATGGAGCGTTCTGACATGTGGAAGATGAACCTCAACACGTGCCACGTCTGGGCTGAGGACTCCGAGGTTGTTGCCAAGTACGCCGCAGGTGGAACCTCCGAGCCGCCCGAGCCGCCCGAGTTCGCACGCGAACGGATGGTCAAACTCGGTATCTCGCCAAGCGACTGGGCTCAGCGGATGGGTTTGTAACTCGACATCAGTGTTTCAGAAGTTGATGTGATCGGGGCCAAGTCGGCGCCGGCCGGATATTTGTCGAACGACGAGTCGAATTCGAGGGTGTCGATTGCCGCGGGACCTGGCACACTAGGTGTCTTACATGGTGGTCATAGCTCAATAGGTAGAGCACCAGGTTGTGATCCTGGCGGTTGGGGGTTCAAGTCCCCTTGGCCACCCCATTCGCAGGCATCGAGCGGGTGTCTGGCAAGAAATTGCTTGATACCCTCTCCGCCCGCCTGCTTCTCTAGCTCAATGGCAGAGCAGTTGACTCTTAATCAATTGGTTCTGGGTTCGAATCCCAGGGGAAGCACAACGAAATGAAGCCTCTGGCTGCCGAAGCGCAGCCGGGGGCTTCGTTCGTTTTCGGGATCGCAACGAAGTCGGGATCGAGCCAAGTGGTCCGACTTAGCGGGACCAGGCTTGTTGTTCGCGGTAGCGACTGACGCTGAGCGGCGTGCTGCGCTGTCGTCGCTGGCGCAGGCTCGTGGTCCCCAGCATGATGATCACGCCAGACACAATCGAGGTGATGCCGAGGAGCAGTGTGCTACCCAGCGATTTGTTGGCGAGACGCGGGAAAACCCCCATCCAGGTGCTTTCCGAGAGCCCGGTGAGGGGCCCGACCGGAACCAGGTAGCCGAGGAGAATGACGCCGACCCCGGTGACGGCAAGTCCAACGGCAAGTGCAAAGGTCAGTTCGCCGCGTTCGGGTCGTGTCAGGAAACCGGCAATGAACAGCAGGAGTGCGCCGGCAGCGGAGGCGATCATTATCCAACGCGTGGCGGTGTTGATGAATGACAGCGACCCCACGATCGGGACGGGCAGTGTCAGATCGGGGGAGAGAGCTGCACGTTCGTCGCGCACGATCGTGTACTGCTCAGTTGGTGTGATGATGACAGGTGCGTCGTTCTCGCCGATCAGGCGGGCGTGCGCGTCGCTGACGAATCCACGCATAAGTGCAGCGCCGTCGTTGAGGCGCGAGATCTGTTGGACGAATTCTTTGAGTTGGGTCGTGGAGACGTTGAGCGGAGCGGCATCGGCGCTTGCGATGAGGGTGGCGACGTCGCTCCGAATCTCGGCGTCGCCGAGGATCGCGTGCGCCACCGAGGTGTCTGCAGATGGCGAGAAAGCCACGTGTTGGAACCACCACGTGCTGATCGAGATCGCCATCAAGACGCAGGAAACCAGGAGCAAAAGTCCTGCGAGAGATCGACGCACCAACAGAGTCTGGCAAATCTGTGACCACTTGCACGATTGTTCGGTGCAATCAGTCACGCTGAGGGTTGTCCAGAGGCCCCGTAGACTGTCGTTGTGACTCGTTCGGGGGTGGCTCGCATGCTCGCTCGTGGAGCTCTTCGAAGATGTCCGCGCTGTAACGGTCGGGGTGCCTTCTTCACGGGCTGGTTCGAGAAGGCGCCGCATTGCCAAACGTGCGGGCTGCGTTGGCGGCGTGGTGACGTGGGCTTTGAACTCGGTGCTGCGGCGATGGCCGCTGTCATCACCCTCGGTCCGCTACTGGTGGTACTGGCTGTTGCTCTCGTTGTCGTCTGGCCCACGATTCCAGTGGGGCCGCTCCTGGTGTTCTTCATCCCGTCGGCGCTCCTGTTGCCGCTCGTGACGTACCCGCTGTCGTATACGGTCTGGCAGGCGTTGGATCTCACGATGCGACCGGTGCAGCCGGATGATTTCGACGCCGAGTTCATTGTCCGCCACGCGCTGCCGACCGATCTCGATCTCTGACGTTCTCCGGCCGTGCGGGTGACGTGCGGGTGACTTGCGGGTGTCGTGCGGGTGACTTGAAGATTTCTTGGCTGTTCGAACAGTTGTTCCTTGACCGAACAGTCGTTCGTTGGTTACACTGCTGTTATTCGAACAACAAGCTCAGAAGCGAGTTAAGAAGCGACTTGCCCAGTCGCCGAGCAGGCGCAACAAACGGCACTTCGATCAACTCTGTGACACCCCATCTTTATGGTGGCAACCAATAAGTCATTCGGGCATTGCCAATTGGCAACGAGCCCCGCCCCGCCGAGAACGGCATAACGAAAGAGAGACGGAACCATGGCATCAGGAACCAACAAGGAGCAGAGCAAGGCCCTCGAGATGGCACTCGCTCAGATTGACAAGCAGTTCGGTGCTGGCGCTGTCATGAAGATGGGCGAACGCACCAACATGGCGATCGAGGTTGTGCCAACGGGTGCGTTGGCGCTCGACCTTGCACTCGGAGTCGGGGGGCTGCCGCGAGGTCGCGTGACCGAAATCTTCGGTCCTGAATCTTCGGGCAAGTCGACGCTCGCTATGCACGTGGTTGCCGAAGCTCAGCGCAACGGCGGCGTGTGCGCCTACATCGACGCCGAGCACGCGATGGATCCGATCTACGCCGCAGCTATCGGTGTCGACGTCGATCAGCTCCTCATCTCGCAGCCGGACACCGGTGAGCAGGCGCTCGAAATCTGCGACATGCTGACCCGCTCCGGCGCGATCGATGTCATCGTGATCGACTCGGTCGCAGCGCTGACGCCCCGTGCCGAGATCGAAGGCGAGATGGGCGACACGCACGTTGGTCTGCAGGCTCGCCTGATGAGCCAGGCGCTCCGCAAGCTCACGGGCAACCTGAGCAAGACCAAGACGATTTGTATCTTCATCAACCAGTTGCGCGAGAAGATTGGCGTCATGTTCGGTTCGCCCGAGACCACCCCCGGTGGCCGTGCGCTCAAGTTCTACTCGTCGGTTCGTCTCGACATCCGTCGCATCGAAGCGTTGAAGGACGGCACTGACATCGTCGGTAACCGCACCCGTGTCAAGGTCGTCAAAAACAAGGTGGCACCGCCGTTCCGTCAGGCCGAGTTTGACATCATGTACGGCAAGGGCATCAGCCGTGAAGGCTCCCTCGTTGATCTGTCGGTCGACTTGGCCATCGTCAAGAAGTCGGGCGCCTGGTTCACCTACGAAGGTGAGCAGCTCGGCCAGGGTCGGGAAAAGGCCAAGGATTATCTCCGGAACAACCCTGAGATAATGATGGAGATCAGCGACAAGGTCCTCATTGCCAGCGGTCTGAAGGAAGATCCCAACGCTCCGGTCATCGTCGACGATGCCGAAGCAACAGAGGACGCCTTCACCGCAGCCGACGATCAGCCGATCAAACTCGACTGATCACACCGGTTTCCACATCATCGAGCGGCCGAATCGACGGCGCTGGTCGGGCCTGACCAGCGCTTCATTCGGCCGCTCTTTGACGTTTTCAGCTGTCAGATCTCGATGGCGTAGACGCGAGCTGCAGTCCCGAGGAACATCTCGTCTTGTTCGGCATCGCTGAACTGTGCGGCGATCTTCTTCAGGCCGTTGTAGAGGACCGGGAACGAGAGCGAGAAGCGGTCGATGGGAAAGTTGCTTTCGAACATGCACCGCCCGGGACCGAATGCCTCGATTGTGTGGAGGTAGTACCGACCCTGTGCCTCGACGAACTCGTTGGACGTCGGGGGAGCGGCGGCGAGGTGAAAGCCGTAGCCGTTGTCAGGCATGGCGAGCCCACCGATCTTGGCTACGACGTTGTCGCAGGCAGCGAGTGCGCTGATGTCGAGCTTCCACTGCTCGAAGATCTCGTCGCGCTTGCCTTCGTACTGGCCGACACCGCACGGCGTACCGAAGTGGTCGAGCACCATCATCGTGTCTGGCGCAGCCTTCGCAAGTGACAGCATCTGGTGGTTCTGATGGTGGTAGTGCCAGGTGTCGTACGTGAGGCCCCGTTGGCCAAGGCGCTTGACGCCGGCAACGAATGCCGGGTCCTCGAACTTGTCTTCGGCGTAGGCCGCTGGAATCATCATTGCTTCAGGCTCGGTTGCGCGGGCGAGGGCGTCGCGGATGCCGCGAAAGCGACCTTTGCCGGCATCGACGTGCGCATCGAGAACCTCGTCGAGGTGATCGGTATCAGCAAGGTCAGTGTGGCCGATGATGGCTGCGATCGGCGGGCTCGACGGCACGTCTGCAGCGAGATACTCGGCGCTTGCGACAACGAACTCGGTTTCTCCGACCGGCTTCAGGTGGCGAGGACCATCGGCGCGATACGCCGAACTGCACTCGATGAAGACAGTGGCGACAACGTTGTGCCCGCTTGCAGTGTCGAACGCCAGCTCGTTGGGGCCGTACGGGAGCGCACCGTCAGGACGCCACAGATGGTGATGCGGATCAATGATCCGACGATCAGGATCGAGGATTGGCTCAACGACCTGATCGAGCCATTCCTGGGTTCCGTGTGCGGGTGCAGCGTCGCTCATCCAACAGGTTGTAGTCGCTCAGCGAACTTCTGCGTGACGCGAAGCGCACTGAGCAGCACCTGCTGTCAGGAATTGAAGACGTAGTTGCCCTCGACGAACGGCTTGAAAATCATCAAGACGAGGCTGGCCACGAGGATCAGGTGGGTGATGCCAATGCCCATCGACATCTTCTTCTTGGCGTCGTCAGAGGTGTCGCTGATAGCTGGCCGGATGAGAAACCAGCTGACGGCAACGGAGCCGATCCAGAGTGCGATGGTGATGGTGATCCACCACATCTCGGCCAGAGCGAACTTGTTCACGCCGGCCATGCCCATGCCGACGACCCACAGCAGGATCAGGGCGGGGAACACGAACTTCAGGTGCAGAGCGGCCATGGCGCTGGTTTCGCCGGCGCGCTGCATCCGGGGATAGAGGAACAGCGGGCCGAATGCGGCGACGATGCTCAGGACGTGGACGAGATAGAGGAGCTTGACGAGAGTCTGGCTCTCGTTGAGGAAGATGGCGATCACGAGCGGGACGCTACTCGCTCGCAAGTTGGGTCGGTAGTCTGTGCGCATGTCCGACACGGCTCCCGACGCCCAGCGCAGTTACATCGTGCGCACCATGGGATGCCAGATGAATGATCACGATTCCGAGCGGATCTCTGGCCTCCTTGAAGCTGATGGTCTCGTGCGCGCCGAATCTGAGTCGGAGGCCGATGTTGTGGTGCTCAACACGTGCTGTATCCGAGAGAACGCCGACAACAAGTTGTACGGCAATCTGGGGCATCTGAAGACCTGGAAGGGCAAGAAGGACGGTCGCCAAATTGTCGTGGCTGGTTGCCTTGCTCAGAAGGACCAGGAACTCGTCGCTCAGAAGGCCGGCCACGTTGATGTCGTCATGGGAACGCACAACGTTCACCGAGCAGCCGAACTGCTCGAGGCGTCGAAGTCATCCGAGGTGCCGATTACCGAGATTCTCCTCGAAGCGGTCATTGACGATCATGCGATGTTCCCGTCAGCGCTCCCGGCGCGCCGTGAGACCTCGTACAACGCGTGGCTCACGATCCAGATCGGCTGCGACAACAACTGTGCGTTCTGCATCGTGCCGGCGGTGCGCGGCGCCGAGATCAGCCGCCCGTACGTTGACATCGTCGGCGAAGCTGAACAACTCGCAGGTGACGGCGTCACCGAGGTCACGCTGCTCGGTCAGAACGTCAACAGCTACGGCCGCGACTTGCAGCTCGCGGCTCGCCAGTCCGGCGACGAGTCAGCCAAGTTACGCCCACTCTTTTCAAGCCTGCTCCGTGACGTCGGTGCGGTCGAGGGCATCCGCCGCGTGCGGTTCACAAGCCCGCACCCGAAAGACATGCGGCCAGACACGTTCGCGGCGATGGCCGAAACGCCCGAGGTGTGTGAGCACCTGCACTACCCGTTGCAGTCTGGCAGTGACCGTGTTCTTGCTTTGATGCATCGCGGCTACACCGGAACTCGCTACCTGGAACGACTCGGGCAAGCTCGTGCAGCTATCGATGATCTCGCTGTTTCGACTGACATCATCGTCGGTTTTCCGGGCGAGACCGAAGACGACTTCGAACGCACTCTCGAAGTAGCGGCGGCTGCCGAATACGACTACGCCTACACGTTCATCTTCTCGCCGCGACCTGGGACCGAAGCCGCCGACATGGAGGCCGACTTCGTCGAAGCCGCCGTGGCGAGCGAGCGGTTCCAGCGCTTGCGCATTGTCGTCGAGCGTTCGGCGCTGTTGAAGCACGAGGCGCGCGTTGGTCGTGTCGAAGAAGTGCTGGTCGAAGGCCCGAGTAAACGCGACCCGAACGTGATCAGCGGGCGTACCCGCCAGAACAAGCTGGTCCATTTCGTCCCGCCGCGTCCGCTGCGGACCGGCAGCTATGCCACGGTCCGCATCAACCGGGCTGCGCCGCACTTCCTCGAAGGCGACTTCGTCGAGTTCCTTTCCGAGCCGGCACACAAAATCCGTATTCCCGTCTCCGCGTTGTAGGCAAGCGCCCGGCGTGGCCTGGCTGGCACTACATTGAAGCTCGATGGGTGAAGCGACCGAGGATCCGCAGCTGGCTGAATATCGATCGAGCATCGACAACATCGATGCAGCGCTGGTGCACCTGCTCGCCGAGCGGTTCAAGGTCACCAAGGCAGTCGGACGGTATAAGGCCACTGCTGAGCTGCCGCCAGCCGACCCGGCTCGTGAGGAGATTCAGATCACACGGCTCCGTTTGATGGCCGAAGCCGCCGGTCTCGACCCGGCGTTTACCGAAAAGTTTCTCCGGTTCATCGTTGCTGAAGTGATCCATCATCATCAGCGCATCGCCGAAGGCGAACACCTCTGATCAGGCGGCCGCCACGCGTTGCGGTCATTGGATCGACCGCATCGGGTAAGTCGTCGGTCGCCATGGCTGTCGCCGCTGAACTCGGTGACGTCGAGTTGATCTCAGTCGACTCAATGCAGGTGTATCGAGGCATGGACATTGGTACCGCGAAGCCGTCGACTCAAGATCAGAGTGCTGCACGGCACTACTGCATCAACCTCGTGGAGCCGACCGCTGAATTCACCGTCGCCGAATTCAAATGGGCGCATGCGGCGGCACTCGATGACATTGCAGCCGGGGCGCAGCGCGCCCTGCTCGTTGGAGGAACCGGGCTTTATCACCGTGTGGTGGTTGACGACTTCGACCTGCCTGGGGAGTGGCCCGAGGTGAGAGCCGGCCTCGATCACCACGAGACGAACACGCTCTACCAGCGGCTTCGCGAGCTGGACTTGAAGGCCATTGAGAAGATCGAGCCCGAGAATCGCCGACGTCTGCTGCGTGCACTGGAGGTGACAATCGGCAGCGGTAGACCCTTCAGTTCGTTCGGGCCTGGAGTCGACCACTATCCCGATACCGGGGTGGCGCAGGTTGGGTTGCGCTGGCCCCGGCCAGTCATCTCCCAGCGCATCGAAGCCCGCGTCCACGCCATGATCGATGCCGGTTTGGTCGCCGAAGTCGCAGCGCTGAGCGAGGCGGGATTCTCCAAAACATCCGCCCAGGCGCTCGGTTACAAGGAAATCCTGCAACATCTTCGTGGCGAGATCAGCCACGATGAAGCAGTGGAGCTGGTTATCACCCGAACGAGGCAGTTCGCTGTACGCCAAGAGCGATGGTTCCGTCGTGATCCACGCGTACGCTGGATTGACATCGAGAGCGACCCGGTTGCCGAGGTGGCGCCCATCGTGATCGAGGAATTGCAGCGAGCATGACGACCCTGACTCTGACCAAGCACCACGGCCTCGGCAACGACTTCTTGGTGCTCTTCGACCCGCCGGACGTCAATCACGCGCTCCTCGCAACGCAGCTCTGCAACCGCAACACTGGCCTCGGTGCCGATGGCTTGCTGTTGGGGCACGATGCCGAGGGCTATGCAGCAAAGATGACGCTGTACAACGCCGACGGCTCACGAGCAGAAATGAGTGGCAACGGCATTCGCTGCTTCGCTCAGGCAGTATCGGCACGCCGTGGCGACCTCGGCCCACAATTGATCCTCACCGACGCAGGCGACCGAGTCGTCGTGCTTGCCAGTACCGACGACGAACGCACGATCTCGGCGCAGGTTGAGATGGGCGAAGTCGGAGTCATCGACGAGCCCCAGGGCTGGGCTTCTCTGGCTTGTCACCCCGATCGACCCGTTGCACACCTCACCATGGGCAACCCGCACAGTGTCGTCGGCGTCGACGAAGTCGCTGTTGTCGACTTGGCTGATCTGGGCGGCAAAGTTCCGCACGTCAACCTGGAGATTGTCGAGCCGGGCCCCGAGAGCAACGCAATCACCATGCGCGTCCACGAGCGTGGAGCTGGGATCACCTTTGCCTGTGGAACGGGTGCCTGTGCATCGGCGTACGCCGCTGCACAGTGGGGGCTCGCCACGCCGATTAATGGTGAGGTCCTCGTCCACATGGACGGTGGAAGCGCCACCGTCAGGTTCTCGCCAGAAAATCCGACACTCGCCGTGCTCACCGGGCCGGCGACACACATCGCAACGATTCAGGTGCCACTGCAATGAGAAGGACAGCGTGACGACTCCGTACAACGAAGCACTCGCCGAGACACTGATTGATCGGACGATCCGAGAGAAGATCGTGCTGGTCGGCGTGACGCTTCCCGGTGATAACGAAGAGTCAACCGAGGCAAGCCTGAACGAACTCGCACTACTCATTGACACGGCGGGTGCGGACGAGGCCGGCCGCATGGTCCAGAAGCGCGCTGCCCCCGACCACACCTGGTACATCGGTAAGGGCAAGGTTGAAGAGCTCAAGCAACTCTGCCTCGCCGTGGACGCTGACACCGTGGTGTTTGACAACAACCTGGGGCCGGCGCAGCAATTCAATCTTGAGAAGTTGTTGGGCCGAACGGCGATTGACCGCACTGCAGTCATTCTGGACATTTTCGGGCAGAACGCACACACGCTTGAAGGCAAGGCGCAGGTCGAACTCGCGCTTCTGCGGTACCGCCTGCCGCGGCTTCGGCGAGGGCTTTCTGACAAGCAGGCGCAGCAGCGCGGCGGTGTCGGCGGACGGTTTGGTAGTGGCGAGACCAAAACCGAAGTCGAGCGCCGTCGGATCAAACGACGAATCACGAAGATCGAGAAAGACCTCGATGGCCTCGCGGAAACTCGCTTGCTGCAGCGCAAGGGGCGCAACAAGAGCGGCCTCGCCAATGTGGCGATCGTCGGTTACACCAACGCAGGCAAGTCGACATTGCTCAACCAGCTGACCGACTCGGGCGTGCTGGTCGAGGACCGTCTTTTCGCCACGCTCGATCCGACCACGCGCCGCCTGGCGTTGCCCGGTGGTGAGCCCGTGCTGCTCTCCGACACGGTCGGTTTCATCAGCCGCTTGCCGCACGGCCTCATCGAGTCGTTCAAGGGGACGCTTGAAGTCGCGGCGATGGCCGACTACCTGGTGCATGTCGTCGACGTCACATCGCCCGATCCCCAGGGGCAGATCGATGCCGTTCGTCAAGTGCTCGGCGACATCGATGCGGCTGAAGTTCCCGAACTTCTCGTGTTCAACAAAGCTGACGCCCAGCCGGAAATCGCCAAAGAACTGACGGATCGACATCCCGGTTCGGTTGCGATCAGTGCCGCCACCGGTGACGGTGTCGAAATCTTCCTGCGGACCTTGACCGACCGGCTCCGGGTACTGGCTGTCGTCTATGAAGTCCTGGTCCCCTACGAACGTGGCGACGTCCTCGCCGCCGTACACCGAGAAGGTGAAGTTGTCTCGATCGGTGATGGCGCCGGCCCGACCGAGGAGGCGTGGTTGATCCGGGCGCGTCTTTCTGATGCATCGGCAGGTCGACTCAGCGAGTTCGTCATCGGCAAGTCGAATGGGTCTGACAGCGCACCGACTGAGCCCGAGGTTTAATCGTGGTTGCTATCGAAGCGCCGACCGGCCCGTTCGCGCCGCCGCCATACCCGTACGACCGGTTGAACCGGTTGAAGCCGATCGCTGACGCATTCGAAGGCGGATCAGTGGACCTGTCCATTGGTACGCCGTTCGATCCTCCGCCCGCTGCGGTGATCGAGGCGCTGGGGACCAGTGGCGCCGAGCGCGGTTATCCGCCGAGTGTTGGCACCGCGGTGTTCCGTATGGCGTGCAGCAATTGGATGCAGCGGCGCCTCGGCGTCGACGTGCCGGTCGACCAGATCGCAGCTGCCGTTGGAACTAAAGAGTTCGTCGCGTCGCTGCCGGGCTACATGAAGCTGCGTCACCCTGAACGTGACACGGTGTTGTACCCAGCCATCTCCTATCCGTCGTACGCAATGGGTGCCACACTTGGCCAATGTCGCTCGGTGTCGGTGCCGTTTGGCCCCGATGGCGCGCTCGATCTTGGTGCAGTGGACCAAGCCGATATTGATCGGGCGCTCCTGCTGTGGGTCAACAGCCCGGGCAATCCGACTGGCCATCTCGACGATCTCGAAGCCGCCGCAACCTGGGGGCGTTCCAACGGAATCCCTGTGTTCTCGGACGAGTGCTACATCGAGTTCACGTGGGACGGGCAGCCGCGCACGATTCTTGAACACGGGCTCGAAGGCGTCGTGGCCGTGCACTCGTTGTCAAAGCGCTCGAACCTGGCCGGAGCCCGAGCAGGTTTCTATGCTGGTGACCCCGAAATCGTTGACTTCTTGAAGAGCGTCCGCCAGCACGGAGGCATGCTCGTTCCCGGTCCGGTGCAGGCGGCTGCGGCGGTTGCTTTTGACGACGACGTGCACGTCCAAGAGCAGCGCGACCGCTACCGCTCGCGCCTCGAGTTGCTCGCCGACGTGATCTCGGAGTGGTCTGGCATCGACGTGCCGCGGCCCGGGGGAGCGTTCTACCTTTGGATCCCCGTCGAAGACGGTTGGCAGTTCACCGAACGGCTCGCAGCCGAAGGTGGAGCCATAGTCAGCCCCGGCGAGTTTTATGGTGTCGACGGCACGAACTTCGTGCGTGTTGCCGTGGTACAACCAGACGACAAGATCGAACTCGTGGCTCGCCGCCTGGCGGCCGCCACCTGACCACGACGCGCTCTGCACATCAGCGGGCGCAAGACGGAGCAAGATGAACTCGAACCGACGCACTGGATTTTTCGCTGCGGGCATTGTCGTGTTGATTGCCGGGCTGCTCGCTGCCGTCGGCCTGTGGTACTCGGCAGGGCAACGGCAATCTGATGCCGTGCGAAATTTTGCGCGGGCGCCGGTCGGTTGTGACACGACCCTCAATTTCGAAGCCGCCGGCGAGTTCCTGGTCTTCGTGGAGACCGAGGGCGAGATCAGTGCCGTGACCGGAAGCTGTGTGGCGCCCGGTTCGTTTGGTGAGCTTGGGAGTCCGCAAGATCTCCCACCTGTGCGCCTCGTCTTGACGGGGCCTGACGGCACAGAGGTTGCGCTCGATGCCCGCACCGGAGTCGACTACGCCGCCGCCGGCTCAGCAGGCCAGTTGATCCAGACGTTCGTTGTGGGAAAATCTGGCAGCTACGTCCTGCGTGTCGAGCCGACGAACGACTCCGAGCCCGCCGGCTTCGCCATTGCCATTGGGCGTGATCCGAGCGAAGGGGTGCAATCACTGCAGCTCGGGGCGTTTGCCAGCGGAATCGCTGGTTTGATCGTTGGACTCTCATTGATCGCGACGAGCCGCCGTCGGGGCTCTCCCGCGGCATTGGTTTCAGCTGACCCGTGGTCGAGCGCAGCAGAGTGGCCAACATCGCCTCCAGAGGCACAGCAGCCTGGGCAATCAGCAGGCTGGGCGCAGCAGCCCGAGCCGCCAACGCAGCCGCTCGGCGTTCCAGTACCGCCAGCTCCTGCGACGACTCCTCCAGGGCAGCAAGGCACTCCGGGCCGCCAGCCCCCGTTCACAACTCCGGCTGAGCAACCGCCAACTCCGGCTCCGTGGGCCCCACCCGAGATGCCCAGCCGGTAACCGGGCTGAGCAACGATTGTTCCGCGCGACTCAGTAACGGCGCATGACCGTGACGACCTTGCCGTACACCTCGACCTGATCGGCGGTGAACACCATTGGCTCCAGGATCGGGTTATGCGGGGTCAGTGTGACTTCGTTACCCGAACGGGCGTAGGTCTTGACCGTGGCCTCTCCGCCCGGGATGCCAGCGACGACGATGTCACCGTTGGCTGGGTGATCGATCTGGGTGGCAACCACGTAGTCGCCATTGAGGATGCCTGCACCGATCATTGACTCGCCGCGAACGCGCAGCATGAACAGCTCGCCTTCTCCAGCGAAGTCAACGGGAACCGGGAGGAGCTCTTCAACGTTCTCGGCGGCCAACACGTCCGTGCCGGCGGCGACATCGCCGATGAGTGGGACGTGGCGAACTGGACGCTTGTCCATCATGGCGCCGCTGTTCGAGTCGTAGCGAACCTCGATGGCGCGGGGCTTGCTGGGGTCGCGGCGCAGGTAGCCGTGACGCTGCAGGGTGTTCAGATGGCTGTGCACCGTGGACGGCGAGGTGAGGCCAACGGCGTCGCCGATTTCACGGACTGACGGCGGGAACCCGCGATCGCGCATCTGCTGTTCGATGAAATCGAGAATGTCGCGCTGACGCTTACTGATCTTGGGAGCCATAAGAACATGATACGGCCTTGAATCGATCAGGTCAAACATCTGTACGACAAACGTTCGTTCGATAAACCTGGCCAAAACGGTTGACATCGAACACCTGTGCTGGTTGACTGTGCATCTCAAGTAATCGAACAAGCGTTTCGAAACGGTCAGATCATCGAACGGTATCGAACGCCCACTCGGCATTCACGTCATCCGTTGGGGAGTAGACATGGGCACCACCTTGCACACATCACATCGCAGCCACGTTCAGGTCCAATCGGCGCAGCCGCTGGCGTTCGTTTCTGCCACGTCGTTCGGCGTCGAGGCCGAAGTGCGGGGGATGGTTCGTCCGAAGGTCCCGAACTACGCAATCCGTCGTTTGCTGGTTGGCACGGCCGCCCTCGGGCTCGCGGTCGCCGCCTTGGCTGCAACCGTCGGATTGCTCGCTGGCTTCCAAGGCGCCCCGGCATCAGCGTCAGGTGTCCAGCCGGCGCTCACCGACTCCGCCGATTTCACGGCTATCGCTGCACCAGCATCGATCCACGTCGCCCAGTCTGGCGACACGTTGTGGTCGATAGCCGACGCGTACAGGGGTGATATCAGCCGTGACCGCTACATCGGCGTGTTGATCCAAATGAACGGCGGCACCGGGGTCGCCTCGGGCGAAGCCATCTGGCTGCCTTGAGCCGCCATTGCCGGGCTTGCGGAGTATGGTGTCTACCATGCGCTGCCCGGCTTGTCGAGACGACGACACGAAGGTCGTCGATTCACGCGTCGCCGAAGAGAACACCGCCATCCGACGGCGCCGTCAGTGCCTTGCTTGCGCCCATCGTTTCACCACGTTTGAACGCGTTGATCATGCGCAGCTCACGGTTGTCAAGTCTGACGGTCGGACCGAGCTGTTCGCTCGCCAGAAATTGATTGCTGGCCTTGCTGCATCGACCAAGGGTCGCTCGGTGACGCCCCAGGCCCTCGAACAACTCGCAGTGACCGTCGAAGATTCTGTTCGCCTGCAAGGCTCCGAGATTTCGTCAGCCAATGTTGGGCTCGCTGTGCTGAAGCAACTCCGCTCGGTTGACGAAGTCGCGTACCTCCGTTTCGCCAGCGTCTACAAAAATTTCGACGCTGCGGCTGACTTCCACCGCGAGCTCGAATTGATGGAGAAGGCCGAGCACGTCGAGTCGGCTCAGGTCTGAACGACCGCTGCTGCGCCGCATCGTCGATTAGCGATTCCGCAGCCACCGGCTGAACACGAAGGTCTGATCGTCGATCACCATCTGTGCGAGCTTGTAGCGGGCGGCGTGATCGGCTGCACCCGTCGTCACGCGTGGGCCGCTCCCGCCAACGCAGAGCGGCGACGTAGTGAGGTTGATCTCGTCGATCAGATCGGCGTCGAGCAGCGCCCCGTTCAACAGTGCGCCGCCCTCTGCTTGCACGAAGGAGGGCGATGGATGCATTTCACTCAGCCGTCCAATGGCAGCCGATAGGTCGACGTTGTCGCCACCTGCCCTGATGACATCGACGCCGTCGGCGATCTTGGCGTGGTCTGTCGTAATAATGAATCCGGCGCCGCCGGTGAAGAGGGCGAGGGTGGTGTCGACGTTGCCGCTTGCGGTGACGACGCCGACGCGCTGCCCGGAAGTTTGGGGCGGCCCGTAACCCTCACCTCTGACTGTGCCGGCGCCGACGAGTATGACATCGGCGATTGACCGGAGCCCGTGAAGGACGGCCATGTCGTTGGTGCTCGACAGTTCGCTGCTCTTACCGCCGACCACAGTTGACCCGTCGATCGAGCTGACCATGCACAAGCCGACCCACGGGGCGTTACTGCGCTCGTTGGTGCGTTGGCAAAGAGTCTGGGCGTAGCTGTCGGCAATCGTGGTTGCTGCGCTGTCAGGAAAGACCCGTCTGATCATGTTCGAAGCATGGTAGGTCGACCAGTCGGACTCCGCCCACCTGGGCGGGTTCTGCGAGAATTTGCCCATGCCCCTTCTCGAACGCGCACCCGACACTGGAGCCGCCTCGGCGACGCGCACGGTCTGGCGGACCTGCCCACTCTGTGAAGCCACCTGTGGTCTCGAGATCACGCTCAAGCCGGACGGCAAGGGCGGAGAAGAGGTCCAGCGCATTAAGGGCGATATGGACGACGTGTTCTCCAAGGGGTTCATCTGCCCGAAGGGCTCGACGCTGAAACAGTTGCACGCCGATCCGGATCGCTTGCGGACGCCGATGATCCGACGTAACGGCGTGCACGTCGAAGTGACCTGGGCAGAGGCATGGGATGCCGTAGAAGCGGGTCTGCAGGGTGTCATCGAACGCAACGGTCGCTCGTCGCTCGGCGTGTACGTCGGCAATGCCGGTGCGCACTCGTTGTCGTCGATGATGTTCACCCGTTCGTTGTTGACCGGGCTCGGTACGCGCAATCGGTTTAGCGCATCCACGGTCGATCAGATGCCGCGTCACGTTGCGGCCGGCCATGTCTTTGGCACGGGCGTTTCGGTTCCTGTTCCCGACCTCGACAGGACCGATCACCTGATGATCCTTGGTGGCAACCCATACGCATCAAACGGCAGCATGTGTACGGCCCCCGATTTCCCCGGCCGCATCGAGGCGATTCGAGAGCGCGGCGGCCGAGTTGTGGTCGTCGATCCGCGCCGGTCGCGAACTGCCGAGGAGGCCGACGAGTGGGTGTCGATTCGACCGGGCTCCGATGCGTTGCTCCTGGCCGCCATGGCCAACGTGCTGGTCACCGACGAACTCGCTGACCCTGGTAGCCACGTCACGGAGTACCTCAACGGGCTCGTCGAGTTCAGTGCGGCGATCCAACCGTTCACGCCGGAGTCGGTCGCGAAGGCAACCGGCATCGACGCAGTCACCATTCGACGGTTGGCTCATGAGCTTGCAGCCGCGCCGACGTCGACCGTCTACGGCCGGATCGGAACGAGCACGACCGAGTTCGGTTCGACGGCTACCTGGCTGATCGACGCCTTGAACATCTTGACCGGCAACCTTGACCGACCCGGTGGTGCGATGTTCGCACTGCCGGTTGCGGGCGGAGCGACCACGCGTGGCAAGCCGGGATCCGGCCGCGGCTTCACCGTCGGGCGTGGGACCTCTCGGGTGAGCGGTCACCCTGAGGTAATGGGGGAGTACCCGGTTGCAGCACTCGCCGAGGAGATCACGACGCCAGGGGATGGCCAGATCAAGGCCATGATCACCCTGGGCGGCAACCCCCTTCGATCGAACCCGAACACTGCGCTGCTTGAGGATGCGTTCGCTCAGCTCGACTTCATGGTGAGCATTGATTTGTACCTCAACGAGACGACCAAGCACGCCGACGTGATCCTGCCGGTTCCGTCGCAGCTGCAGCGCAGCCACTACGACCTGCTACTCCTACAGTTCGCCGTTCGGAACGTGGCCAACTACAGCCCACCCGTGCTGCCACTCGACGCTGATCAACCCGATGAGTGGGAAGTGATCTCGAAGCTCACCGCCATTGCTCAGGGGCAGGGCGTTGACGCTGACCCTGCAGTCATCGATGAACAGTCGATCGAGCGCCTCGTTCGATCGGCAGTGAAAGACGCAAACGGCCCCGTGTTCGGGCGCGATGGCGATGAGTTGCTCACCGAGCTGAATTCCTCCGGACGGAGCGGCCCTGATCGGATGCTCGACTTCATGCTGCGGACGGGCCCGTACGGCGACGCATTCGGAGACAATCCAGATGGAACATCGTTGGACGATCTTCTCGAGCGACCCCACGGTCGGGATTTCGGTGCGCTCGAATCGCGCCTGCCCGAAATTTTGCGGACGCCGAGCGGCAAGATCGAACTCGCCGCCGAAGTGTTTATTGCCGACCTTGATCGTCTCGCTGCGGCGCAGTTCGGCCTTGAGCAACGCGCGATGGTGCTCGTTGGCCGTCGGGATCTTCGAAGCAACAACTCGTGGATGCACAACATCGAGGTGTTGGTGAAGGGTCGAACACGTTGCACCCTGCAGGTGCACCCGGACGATGCTGACACGCTGGGGTTGACCGATGGTGGGGCGGCTCAGATCACCTCTCGGGTGGGCCAGGTGACGGCGCCTGTCGAGGTGACTGACAGCGTCCGACCGGGTGTAGTTAGCCTGCCCCACGGTTGGGGACATGGCGACCCTGGAACCAAGATGCGGGTAGCTGCTGAGCACGCTGGCGTCAACTCGAACCTGCTCACCGATCACGAGGCGTTCGACCCGCTCTCAGGCACTTCAGTACTTAATGGCATTCCGGTGGAAGTCGCGCCGGTTATCTGAACTGCGCTGACCACCGGCTGTGGATAAACCTTACTTATTCACATTTCGTCCACATGGATGTCAACAACAAAACGGCAATAATTGGGCTGAAATTCACAGGCTTGTCCACTTCCAATCCCCAGGCCAGTGGATCTAGAGTTGTAATCCGTACCGACCGCGACGCAACACATGGAGAGTCAGCGAACACCGACTCCGTCGGCTTGCTTGGGGAAACATGCCCTGTACCTGTGATGGTGCGCCGCGGTCGGAACGTACACCGACGACGCTGTCACCAACCGCACGGGTCATTCCACCGGTTGATCACGCGATTCTCGCGTTCCCAGCCGAGCAGCGACAGTGTGCTGGTGTTGAGGACGAAGCGCCGACCTTCCTGTGCGGGGAGGTGGAGCCAGCGGGCGGCGAAGATCCGCAGAAAGTGCCCGTGGGCAACGACGGCAATCGGGCCACTGAGGACCGAATACCGTTCGATCGCTGCATCGGCACGTCGTCCGACTTCGTCGACCGACTCGCCGTTGAAAATGTCGTGGGTCCAGACCGACCAGTCGGGAATGGTCTCGCGCGTCTCGTCGGTCGTGATTCCTTCGTAATCGCCGTAGTCCCACTCAAGAAGCGAGTCGTCGGCGGTCGGGGTCAACCCGACGAGACTCGCAGTCTCCCAGGCGCGCCCGAGGGGGCTCGCGAAGGCATGCGTGAAGGACGTCTCGGCAACAGCGGCGGCGATGGAGCTTGCTTCTTCGCGACCGTGCTCGGTGAGGGGGATGTCGGTCCGTCCGGTGTGCTGGCCCGATTTACTCCACTCGGTTTCGCCGTGCCGAATAAGTACCAACTGCGGTCGGTGAGGCATGGTCGGTCGGCCGTGTTCGAAGGGCATTCCAACAGTCTGACTGTTCGACGCGCTGTCCGACGCGCTGGGCCTGATGAGAGCACGCAGCGCCGCGACCCTCGATCGAACATGTGTGCGGAAATGGGCCTCGTTCGCTACAGTCCGAGGCATGGCGATTGCGTGTGCGTATTGCAAAGGTGAACATGATTTGCCTGTCCAGGTACGCCAGTGCTGGGCGGACAACGGCGAGCAAGAGGTGCCCCTCGCCGACGAAATCCCGTACGCCGATCCTGGCGACGGCGCGAGCTTTCAGCCTTCAGATGATGCTCCGCCGCCACAACCATCACCGCCACAGGTAGCAGCACGGCGTCAGGTGTCGAGTCCCCCCGTTGTTTCTGGCTTCGAGCGTGGTGTCGCCGCAGCCGGTGCGGGCCCAGCCGAGCTCGGGCGCAATTGTCTCGTCGCAGCCTCGACCAGCGTCCCGGGGCCCTGGGCCGATGCCGAGCGGGTCGTCGTCGACGCGGCCGCTGTAGCCGAACCGACCGGGCTACTCGCCACGCTGCGAGCCGCCGCCGACCTACGGCAGCGCCTGATCATCGAACTTGCTGTCGACTTCGACCGTGAGCCGATGTTGAAGACCGATGCACAGCCTTTCGAGATGGGTGCTGACTTCGTGTTCGAGCTCGAGGCGCTGCACCACGCCGTCTGGTCGAATGCTGTCGACGTTCGCGAGGATCGATGTGCCTGGGTTGCGCTCGACCGTGCAATCGCTGCTGGCGCAACCGCTGCCGCGAGTGACCAACTGGGCGACATCGTCGCACCCGACGGAACTCAGCTTTGGCTCGACGGCGGGCCAATCCGCCACACCGATCCGATCGATGGTGTCGCCGTCGTCCACAATGTTGCCGTCGAGCACCGTTCGTTCGCGGCGCCCGGGAACAACGTCTCCGAGGCCGACCTTGCACCCGACCAGCTCGCCGCTGTCACCCACAGCGGCGGGGCGGCGCGCATCATCGCCCCAGCTGGCTCTGGCAAAACTCGTGTGCTGACCGAGCGAGCTCGACACCTTCTCCGCACCTGGAATCTTCCGGCATCCGCCGTGATCCTCGTCGCCTTCAATAAGCGTGCCCAGGAGGAGATGGTCGAGCGCACCCCCGACCTGCCCGGCCTCCAGGTTCGAACACTCAATGCCATGGCCCTCGCGATCGTCAACGGCACCGCTCCGTTTGCCCCGCAGTCGACACGATGGAACACGATCAACGAAGTTGATGTTCGGCGGATCATCGGCGACCTCGTGTCGTTTCCGCGTCGCCGCAACAGCGACCCCGTCGCCCCCTGGATCGAGGCGCTCAGCCTGATTCGTCTCGGGCTGGTGGCCCCCGCCGACGCCGAAGCTCGCTACGACGGCGACGTCGAAGGGCTGGCGGAAGCGTGGCCGGGCTATCGCGCCGCGCTCGAACGGAAGCGTGCGGTTGATTTCGACGACCAGATTCACCGAGCGCTCTTGGTGTTGCTGTCGCAGCCCGAGGCTCGTCGGGTTGCTCAGCGGGCATGCCGGATGATGCTGGTCGATGAGTTCCAAGACCTCACACCAGCCCACTTGTTGCTGATTCGTCTGCTGGCTTCGCCGGGTGGGGCGGTCTTCGGCGTTGGCGACGATGATCAAACGATCTACGGCTACAACGGCGCTGATCCAGCATGGTTGATCGATTTCGCTCAGCTATTCCCTGGCGCAGGCAGCCACCCGCTCGAAGTGAACTACCGCTGCCCGGCCGGGATTGTCGATGTTGTCGACCGGCTGCTTCGTCACAATGATCGACGCGTTCCCAAAACTATTCGGGCGCACTCGACCGACACCTCGGGGTGGACGGTTGACACCTCAGTCGACGCGATCAGTGCGAGCCGCGATGCTGTCGAAGCCGCGCTTCGAAGTGGATCCACGGCGTCCGACATCGCTGTCCTGACACGCGTCAACGCACTCCTTGCCCCCGTCCAGGTCGCTTTGGCTGTGCAGGGCATTCCCATTTCGGGCGGGGTTGGCCTCGAGTTCGCCGAACGCACCTCGGTCAGAGCGGTGCTCTCGTGGCTGCGCTTGGCCACACGCGACAAGTTCGTGCCTGATGACATTCGTGAGGCACTCCGTCGGCCATCGCGTTCCTTCCACCCGCGTATCAACGACTGGGTGTGCGAGCAGGGGAGCATCGTTGAGCTACACCGCCTTGCCGGCCGTTTGAACAACGAGCGAGACCAGGAACGCGTGAACGATTTCGCAGCTGACATCCAGCAGTTGCAAAAGTTGGCGAGCAGCGGTGCGCCGACGTCGGATCTTGTGTTCGCGTTGATCGATGAAATCGGTTTGGCTGGAGCCGTTGGCACGCTCGACGCACAGCGCCGCGGCATGAACCGCGCTGCGCAGGGCGACGACCTCACGGCAATCCAACACCTTGCGGCGCAGCATGACGACGTGGCATCGTTCGAGGGGTGGATGCGAGATCACCTTGCCGTACGCCGCGACCCCGGCGGCGTGATGCTGTCGACGGTGCATCGCGTGAAGGGCCAAGAGTGGCCGCACGTGGTGGTTCATCTGGCTGACGGCGAGCAATATCCTCATCGTCTCGCAGAAGACGTCGAAGAAGAGCGTCGCCTCTTCCATGTGGCGATCACTCGGGCGAGTTCGCATGCCACGATTGTCACTGGCCCATCACCGAGCCCGTTCGTCAGCGAACTGACGAACGAGCCAGCTGAGCCGACTGAGCGACGAGTCATCGCATCGCATCGCCCTGAGCCGGTCAAGAAGTCATCCAAGTCGGCAGTCAGTAAGACTGATCCGTCCAGCGACCTCAATCCCGAAGCTCAAGCCCGGTTCGCCGCGTTGAAGGAACTTCGCAACAACCTGCGCGATGGCAAGCCGGCCTACGTCGTCTTTGATAACAAGACGCTGGTCTCGATTGCGCGGATGGCACCCAAGACCCGCGCTGAATTGGGAAAGATCTCGGGCGTGGGGCCAGCCAAGCTCGATCGGTATGGCGCTGCTGTGACCGAGTTGATCCAATCACTCGACAGCTGAGCACCGGCGTGACCAAAGCAACCGCGCCCGATCCGAAGCGATTGCGACATCAAGGTACGGTGGCCGTATGACCATTCGTCCGCTGATGCCGCTGGCCGAGCGCCCGACGTGGCGTGGGCGGATGCATGCGTGGGCTTTCGCCGTCTCGATCCCGGCCGGTGTTCTGTTGATTCTTTCAGCTCACAGTGCCGCTGAGCGCACCTCGGCGTCCATCTATGCCGCAACGTTGCTCCTGGTGTTTGGAACGTCGGCGGCCTATCACCGGCTTGCTCGGACCGATCGTGTCCGGCGGATTATGCAGCGGCTCGATCACACGATGATTTACCTGTTGATCGCGGGGACCTATGTGCCCGTGTGCTTGGTCGCACTTCCGCGGTCGTGGGGAATCCCGATGTTGTCGGTCGTTGGCGTCCTTGCGCTCATTGGTATGACGATCAAACTTGGCGGGTTCACCCGCCTTCAGTGGGTTGGCTACGCCCTCTACCCAATCATGGGCTGGGCACTGGCAGTGGCCTACCCGGTACTGGCTGACAACCTGTCTGGCGTGCAGCTTGGATTGATTCTGGCGGGCGGCCTCGCCTACACGATCGGCTTCCCTGTGCTCCTCGTCAAACGGCCCAACCCTTGGCCGGCGGTGTTCGGCTACCACGAGGTGTGGCACTCATTCACGGTGCTCGCGGCCGCGCTGCACTTCGCCGCGGTCAGTTCTGTTCTTGCCTGAATCGACCCGTGTTATTCGACCGCATCATCATTGTTGACTGGAGCGCAAGCAGCTCAGCGACTACCGGTGCCGATTCCGTGTGGATTGCCGTTGCAGACGCTGGTGGCATCGAGCTTTCCAACCCGCCGACGCGGCGCGTTGCACTGGCTGAGATGGCCGCCGCAGTTGGCTCGGTCGGCCCGACTCTGATCGGTGTTGACTTCTCGCTCGGGTTTCCTCGCGGAACCGCTGCCGCGTTGGACCTGGCGGGGCGACCTTGGCGGGCGATGTGGGAGCTGCTCGGGTCAGCGGTCAACGATGATGATCGCAACCGGAACAACCGGTTCGGCGTTGCGTCGAGTCTCAACGCCGACATGGCCGGCGTGGCTGCGACGGCTGCATCGACCGAAAGAGCCGCCGGTCCGTTCTGGGGGTGTCCGCCTGCACAACGCACGGAGCATCTGACATCGACCAAGCCCACTCGGGCAGCTGCCTGGCCACCGGAATGGCGTCGCGTTGAGGCCCGGCTCAGAGGCAAGGGGCTGCGACCGTTTTCCGCGTGGCAATTACTCGGTGCCGGAGCGGTTGGCAGCCAGAGCCTGGTCGGAATCGCCGCACTCGAGCGGTTGCGTTGGGACCTCGGCGAGCGACTGTGCGTCTGGCCGTTTGACACAGGATTGGCCGCACCAACCGATGCCGACGTCGTGGTCGCAGAGGTCTGGCCATCGCGGTGGCCGGTCACCGTTCCGCCAGGCATGATTAAAGATGCAGCGCAGGTGCAAGCGACTGCGCAACGGCTCGCCGACATGGACGCCAAGGGCACATTGCGAGCGCTCTTTACGCCTGAGGTCGAATCGAGTCAGCTCGATGACGTCCTCGGCGAAGAGGGCTGGGTGCTCGGAGTCACCTGATGGCACGCCTCAATTTCGACGACGTGACCGTGGCGGTGGATGGCAATATCGTGCTGCACAACATCACTTCGTCGAAGGAAGCATGCAGATCACGCGTGCCGGGACCGACGACATCGTCGAGCTGCGCTTGGACGAATTTGTGGTGTTCGACTGCGCTTCGGGTCGATCGACTTGTTCGGTCGGCTGACCCGGTCAGTTGTTCCGAAGGAGACGGCGGGCAGCGATTGCGCGCTGGAAAACTCCAATCGCCACGCCTCCAGTCATCACCGCGAAGATGACGTCGGCGTGTTGGGGAAGGGCCAGAGCGATGGTGAACAGGACGATGGTCTCGGTTCCCTCGATCAGCGCGGCCGGCATCGTGACACTCGTCTGCTCGCCCCTCGCGCGTTCGCCGCGTTTCTCGAGCAATGCGCTCAACATCAACCACGACACTGAGTTGACATAGAACGACCCGAGTAGCACGGCAATGATCTGCCACGTTCCAAGTTGACCGACGCCGAATGCAATTCCAAGCGGCACTGCGGTGTAACCAATCGTGTCGAACAGTAGATCGACGTAGCCGCCAAAGTCGCTTGCGGAACCATTGGCACGTGCAATTGCACCGTCGAGGCCGTCGAGCACACGTCCGACCAGCCACAAGATGATTGACAGGATGACAGCGCCACTCCACGCAGCAACGCCAGCCCCCACGCAACAGGCGAGGCTTACGGACGACACCGCGGCTGCAGACAGAAAACTGGGGCAGCGCTCGGCGACGGGCGCGAGCAGGTGCTCCTTGGTGAAGCGAAGTCGAAGGTCAAGCATCGAGTCTCTAGTGAACCGATGATCGAGCGTTCTGCGCTGCGGACGCGCGATCAGTTTCGCAAGGGGCTAGACCGTCCAGGTTCCGTTCGATCGCAGCAGCGACTGCAGGTCGGCGGGGCCTTTGGCTTCGCTGGCAGCAATGACCTGGTCGTTGACTGCTGATGCGTACTCGGTGCGTTGGACATCGCGAAAGATCCCGAATGGTGTCGGTGAAGCATCGTCGGAGTTCAACCGGGCAAGCGCGAACGCGAGCGAAGAGTCGTGGCGTGTTGCGTCGTGGACGAGGATGTCCTCGGCAGCAACGTCGGCGAGTTCGACCAGGCGGAGTTGCCCATCGTTGCCCATCGTGACACCGCGCTGACCATTGGTTCCGAACGTGATTGGTTCTCCGTGGACGAGGTTGACCATCATTTCGTCACGTGCACTCTTCTTCGTGATCTCGTCGAACTGTCCGTCGTTGAAGACGTTGCAGTTTTGATAGATCTCGACGAACGATGCGCCCTTGTGGGCATGTGCTGCACGGAAAGTTTCCATCATGTGCTTGCGATCGAGATCATGCGTGCGAGCCACGAAACTCGCTTCCGCTCCGAGCGCCACCGACAGCGGGTTGAACGGCGCGTCGACCGAACCCATTGGCGTTGATTTGGCGACCTTGCCAATTTCTGATGTTGGCGAGTACTGGCCCTTGGTCAGCCCGTAGATGCGGTTGTTGAACAACAGGATGTTCAAGTTGACGTTGCGACGGAGCGCGTGGATCAGGTGGTTGCCGCCGATCGAGAGGCCATCGCCGTCGCCGGTGATCACCCAGACATCGAGGTCCGGGCGGGCCGTTGCGACACCCGTGGCAATTGCGGGGGCGCGTCCGTGGATCGAGTGCATGCCATACGTGTTCATGTAATACGGAAAGCGGCTTGAGCAACCGATGCCCGAGATGAACACGGTGTTTTCAGGATTAACCCCGAGTTCGGGCATCAAGGTCTGGACTGCCAGGAGGATGCCGTAGTCGCCGCAACCGGGGCACCACCGCACCTCCTGGTCGCTGGTCCAATCGCTCTTCGTGGTCACTGCGACCTGTGCCGTACTCATGACGCACCCCCTGCGCTTGCTACTGCTTCATCGATTTCTGCTTCGATCTCACGTGACTTGAAGGGCAAGCCTTGGACCTTCGTAATTGCCTTGGCGTCGACCAGATAGGTGGCCCGCAACAGGTTGGTGAGCTGGCCCATGTTCAGCTCGGGGACCAGCACACGTTTGTACTGACCGAGTATCTCGCCGAGGTTCGGCGGGAGCGGGCTCACATGGGTGAGATGTGTTGATGCCACTTTCACCCCGACTCGGCGACGGCGCTGCACTGCGGCGTCGATCGCGGCCCAAGTGGAGCCCCAGCCGACGACGAGGACATCGGCGTCAGCGTCACCGTGCACTTCGGCGAGTGGGATGTCTTCGGCGATCTTGGCGATTTTGGCGGCTCGCAGCCTGACCATGAGTTCGTGGTTCTCGGGCGTGTAGTCGATGTTGCCGGTGCCATCTTTCTTCTCCAGGCCACCGACGCGGTGCATTAAGTCAGGTGTGCCGGGAATGGCCCAGGGCCGCGCGAGATTTTCGTCGCGCAGGTACGGCCAGAAGACTTCGTTGCCATCGTCGTCGACGTGGTTCATCTCGGTGGTGAACGGCACCGAAATGTCGGGAAGCGAAGCCAAGTCGGGCAGGAGCCACGGCTCTGATCCGTTGGCGAGGTATCCGTCGCTGAGCAGTAAGACCGGCGTGCGGTACTTCAGGGCAATACGGGCTGCTTCAATCGCGGCGTGGAAGCACTGGGCCGGGCTGTACGACGCAACGATAGGCAGCGGGGCTTCGCCGTGACGCCCGTAGAGCGCGATGTTGAGGTCTGATGCCTCGGTTTTTGTCGGCAGCCCAGTGGATGGCCCACCACGTTGAATGTCGACGATGACCATCGGCAACTCGATGGCGAAGGCCAGTGAGATCGTCTCGCTTTTCAGCGCCAACCCAGGCCCGCTTGTCGTGGTGACAGCAAGGTGTCCGGCGAACGCCGCACCGAGCGCAATGCCGACTGCGGCGATCTCGTCTTCGGCCTGCAGAGTCCGCACGCCGAAGTGTTTGTGCTTGGCGAGTTCGTGCAGAATGTCACTCGCCGGTGTGATCGGGTATGACCCAAGCGTGAGTGGCAGGTTGGCTTGCTGGGCGGCTGCAATCAGCCCCCAGGACAACGCCATGTTGCCGGTGATGCTCGTGTACTCACCCGAGGGCAGTTTGGCCGGACGGACTTCGTAACGGTGGCCGACCGCCTCGGTGGTTTCGCCGAAGTTGAAGCCGGCCTGAAAGGCCGCTTTGTTGGCGCCAGCGACCTTCTCGTTCTTGCCAAACTTCTCGTCGATCCATTCTTCGGTTGGCTCGGTCGGCCGTGTGTACATCCACGACACGAGGCCGAGTGCGAAGAAGTTCTTCGATCGTTCGGCGTCGCGCGGTTTGACACCAAGTGGTTCGCACACCTTCTTGGTGAGGCTCGTCATGGGCACCTTCAACACCCGGTATCCGTTGAGGGTGTCGTTGTTGAGCGGGTTGACGGCTTCACCTGCGGCGTCGAGGTAGCCGGCCTTGATGAGGTTGCGATCTCCGAACGCATCCTCGTTAATGATGACCGTGCCGCCGGTTTCGAGGCGGTGGAGGTCGGCCTTGAGCGCTGCCGGGTTCATCGCGACAAGGACGTTTGGGTCGTCGCCCGGCGTGGTGATGTCGTGGTCGGCGATGTTGACCTGGAATGCAGACACGCCGTTGACCGTTCCGGCAGGAGCGCGAATCTCGGCCGGGAAGTCGGGCATCGTTGACAGGTCGTTGCCGAAGGATGCGCTCACGGACGTGAAGCGGTCGCCAGTCAACTGCATGCCGTCGCCGGAGTCGCCAGCAAACCTCACGATGAGATGGTCGAGTACGCGGTCGCCGTCGTCCACATCAGCCCGATCGATGGTGTCCGTCATGTGTGTGCCCCCATTGGCTATGTAAGCGGATCGACCATTGCCCCCAATGTCGATCCTGTAGCCCGGCACCGTTGCCGGACGTGCTCGATACAACGGTAGCGCACTTTTGGATCTGGGTAGTGGTGGCAAAGCTCAGCGGCGGGGATCCTGGGGGAGCGCCGTTGTTGTTTGACGAACTCGCGGCGACATCTGAGGCCGTCGCTGCTCTATCGCAGCGCAACGACAAGGTGGCCACGTTCACCCAAGTACTGATGCGAACGAAGTCATCGTCGCGTTATCCGGGCGGTATTACCCTTCGATTTGCCCGAGTCGCCAGCTACCGCCACGACAAGCTGGCAGCGAACGCGGACCGGATCGCTACGGTGCAGGCGCTGCTTCGCTGAAGATCGGTACAGTCGCAATCATGAAGAGAAAGGTCCTTGCCGCTGGCGTAATCTTGTCTTTGCTTGTCGCATCTGGCTGCAGCGGAAGTGACGCTGAAGACGACTCGCCGCCACCGGCCGGTGGGATCAACGGACCAGCCATCGTTCATCCCGACGCCAAAATCGGGCCAGCGAACGACTCCGGCGACTAGGTTCGTCACCAGATGGCGACGCTTCGATTCAGCTTCGGCACGATGGGCTCAGGAAAGAGCACTGTTGCGCTGCAGATCCACCACAACCTGGCAAACCGGCAGCTGTTCGGGCTGTTGCTGACGACCCTCGATCGAGAGGGGAAACAGGTCACCAGTCGGCTCGGCGTTGCAGCACCGGCGATCGAAGTGGCGCCGGACCTCGACATCTACTCGCTTGCCGTTGCCAACTGGCCAATCCACTACATGGTCTGCGACGAGGCACAGTTCTATACCGAGGCGCAGTGCGATCAACTGGCGCGGGTCGTCGACGATCTTGAGGTCGACGTGTATGCGTTCGGTCTTCTCACCGACTTCAGAGGCAAGCTTTTCGCCGGGTCGCAGCGCATGCTCGAACTCGCCGACGAGCACAGCCCGCTCCAGGTCGAGGCGCGCTGCTGGTGCGGTGCTCGCGCCACCCACAACGCCCGCGTCGTCAACGGCGTCGTCGTCTACGAAGGCGACACCGTCGTCGTCGGCGATACGCGAAACACCGATGCGCAGCCGCTCTTCGGCGACTCTGTTCGCTACGAGCTGCTCTGTCGAAGCCACTTTCGCAACGGCGAACTCGGCGACTGAACCGATTTAGACTCGCTGCTGATCAGCCAATCGGCAGCCCAAAGCGATGCCGGCGGCGAGCGACATACCTCCGAGCCGAAAGAAGATCGAGTCCAGCTCGAGTTGACCATTGCGTGTGGAGATTTCGATGATCGCCGCGAATCCGATGAAGATCATCGAAATTGCGATGCCGGCAACGACTCGCAGCAAACTGTCGAGCCACGCTCCGCGTTGAGTGGAACCGGCCAGCCAAGTCGTTCCAATCGCCACTGCGGCTGCAGGAAAGAGCACCATCAGATTTGGCGGCAGAATGAGGAAACTCAACACCTCGATGCGTTGGTCCCACGCGGTTGCGAAGCGGGTTCCGTCGACGGTGCGGACACGTTCGAACTGGAACAGGATGAAGCCGAACTGCCCGCCGAGCAATAGCCAGCCGACGACAGTGAGTTGTTGGACGAGCGCCAGGTCCGAACGCTCGGCGGCGTCAGGCCCAGGCACAGTCGAGTCGCTTGATGCCGTTGATGAAGTTGCTTTGCAGGTAGGCGGGCTCGCCCGTGATGCGCAGCGACGGGAGGCTGCGATGGATCTCATCGAACATCGTCGTCATTTCCCGACGCGCCAGGTTCGCTCCGAGGCAGAAGTGCGCGCCGCCAGCACCGAAGCCGACCTGTGCAGGCTGCATTGAGCGGGCGATGTCGAAGCGGTGCGGGTTGTCGAAGGCGCGCTCGTCACGATTGCCCGAGTTATAGAACATGACGACCTTGTCGCCAGCCTTCACAGGGAAGCCGTTGATGTCGGTGTCTTCGGTTGCGGTTCGACGGAAGTGGATGACAGGGGTCGACCACCGGACCATTTCCTCTATGGCGGTTTTGGCGTGCGCGCCAAAGTCGCCGTAGAGCAGTTCGCGCTGTTCGGCGAAGTCGGTGAGCGCCATCATTCCGTGGCTGATGGCGTTGCGCGTCGTCTCGTTCCCGGCAACGACGAGCAGGATGAAGAACGAGCCGAACTCCTGCGGCGTCAGCTCTTCGCCGTCGACGACAGAAGTCATCATTGCCGACGTGATGTCGTCTTGCGGGTCGGCGCGGCGGCTCTCGCCCAGGGTCTGGGCGTAGGTGAACATTTCGAGCGAGTGCGTCATCAGGTCGTTGTATGACGTGACGAAATCAGGGTCGCCGATGCCCAGGATCGTGTTGGTCCAGGCCAAAATCTGGCCGTAGTCCTGCGGGGGAATACCCATCATGTCGCAGATGATCTCAAGGGGGAGCGCTGCTGCAACGTGCTCGACGAAGTCGCACGTTTTGTCGGCGAACTGCTCCTGGATCCGCTCGACGATCAGTTTCGCTTTGCTGACGACCATCGCTTCGACCTTGGCGACTTCCTTTGGTGTGAAGCCCTTCGAGACGATCGAGCGGAGGCGGTAGTGCTTCGGGTCGTCCATGTTGATCATCGACCCGAAAAACTCGCTCATCTCCTGCGGGAGGTCGCCGATGTTTGAGCCCTGGCCAGAGCAAAAGAGCTTGGCGTTGCGGCTCACGGCCCAGATGTCTTCGTGTCGGGTGAGTGCGTAGTAGCCGGCACCCGGGGGGAATGGCGAGCCTTCGACGACGTGTTCTTCGAAGTGCTGAAGTTCGGGGGTGTCACGAAGCAGCTTGAAGGTGGCCTCGCGTACATCGCGTGGCCCTGCCCAGAACTCCAGGTCAGATAGGTCGATCTGGTCGAGAGAGATGTCGGCAGCGTTGGGCAGCATGGGTCGCACTGTAGATACCTGTGACCCCGTATTGCAGAGTTCACCGTCTTCGTTTCTGCGGACTTGAGCGACGGAGCCGACTGCAGGCCGCGCGTGGTGGTTGAATAACCCCGATGTTGAACCTCTCTGAAATCGAACGTGTCCTCGTCGTCACGGCGCACCCGGACGATGTCGACTTCGGCGCAGCGGGCACCGTTGCGAACATGACCGACGCCGGCATCGAGGTGGTGTACTGCCTCGTGACCGATGGCCAAGCCGGCGGTTTTGATCACTCGGTCCCACGCGACGAAATGGCTGCAATCCGCCGCGCAGAGCAAACCAACGCGGCGGCAGCGGTCGGCGTCACTCGGCTTATCTTCCTCGGGCATATGGACGGCGCAGCGGTTGCTGACATGGCAATGCGCCACGACATCAGCAAAGTCATCCGCGAGGTGCGCCCGCAGGTGGTCATCACGCACAACCCGATGCGCAATCTCGACTCGACGTATGGCTCGCACCCTGACCACATCGCCACAGGAGAAGCCACGATGTGTGCCGTCTACCCGGACGCACGCAACCCGTTTGCGTTCCCGGGGTCTGAATGTGCCGAGCTCGAAGACTGGGCTGTCAGCGAAGTCTGGGTGATGCTCGGAGCAGAGGCGAACGATTTCGTCGACATCACCGAGCAACTCGACCGCAAGATCCGAGCATTGCGCTGCCACGCGAGCCAGCATCGTGATCCGGACGATATGGAAGAACGGGTGCGTGAGTGGTGGAAGAGCATCGCAGCAGAGCGAGGGAGGCCTGAAGGCTCCAGCGCAGAAGCGTTTCGAGTGGTCGATACAAAATAGTTCCTCAAGACTTTGCTGCAGGCGTGAGGGATGACAAGCCGTTGCGAACGCGTTATACGTAGTGGCCGTCGGGCGCTGCGGCGCACACGAGCACGGCATCGAGATCACTTGGGCACAGGCTGGCCGTGAGCACGTAGGGCTCGCCGGCACTGGTCAGTTCGGCGAGCGCGAAGCCCTGGCAGCTGTCAAGGACGCCAGTGCCCATCGGGTGCATTGCACTGATCTCCAAGCCTGCTGACTCCGCCTCGGCGGCCCACAAGTGAATGAGGCCTTGACGCAGGGCTGGATCCTCCAGAAGGTCCGTGCCTTCGAGCGTGAGCGTCACGTTCGAGATGTGTACGGGCTGGAGGGTGTCGATGTCGACGACGTCGCCGCCCAACTCGCCGTCAAGCATGACAACAACCGGACCGCCCTCGGCTGTCGTTCCTCCGACGAACCCGTAGCGCACCACCGGGAACCCGTCGTCGCCAGTTGTGGCGTAGCGAACTCGATCGCCGTGGTGGAACATGATCAATTCACGGACTCTGTTATTGCGAACTCGTCGAGGACGGCGTCGGACAACTCTGGCCAGAGTCGGAGGGCATCGCCAGACCATTGATCGAAGGGGCGGTCGGTCAACGCAACGAGCGACACATCGGCGGCTGGGTCGGTCCACATCATGGTGCCGGCGCCCCCAAAGTGCCCGTAGGTGGCGGGGTCGTTGCGCGTGCCTGTCCAATGCGGCGATTTGTCACCGCGAATCTCAAATCCAAGGCCCCAAGGGCACCGGTCGTAACGGCCCACACCCGGAACGGTACCTCCGAGTGCAGGGAACTGAACACGGACAGTTTCGTCGGCGGTGTTCGATGCCAGGAGGCGTGGGGCGCGCGCCTCAGCCAGGAACCGCACGACGTCATCGACCGCGGCCCACACCCCATAGGCGGGAGACCCGATCAGCTCAGCAGAGGTCATGCCGAGCGGCTCGAACACGGCGAGCGAGAGGTATTCGGCGAAGGGCATTTCAGCACACGACTCGACCCAAGCAGCAGCGAGTTCGACGCCGCCGTTCGAGTACGTGCGGGTGCGTTCCGGCGCCGCAATGGGTTCGGTGCCCATGAAGCCGTACCCGCCTGCATGGCTCAGGAGGTGTCGCAACGTGCACCCAGACTGCCCAGCGAACCGCTCATCAATGACGGCGTCAAGGTCGATGATGCCCTCTTCGACGGCAACGAGTGCCGCCCAGGCGGTCATTGGTTTGCTGAGTGACGCGAGTCGAAACGTTGCGTCGACGTCACCATGACTAGAGACGACAGAACCGCCCTGCATCACGGCGCCAGCCGCCGTCGGTACCGGCCAAGCAGTACAGAGATCGAGCGCCGTCATTGGTGGCCGCGCTGATCGATCAGGTGAAGTCTTGGATGAGCTCGGCGACTCGGAATGCCAGGTCGACGCCCTGCCGAGCGTTGAGGCGTGGGTCGCAGACGGTCTCGTAGCGGCTGTTCAGGTCGGCGTCAACCAGTTCGTCGCCGCCGCCGAGGCATTCGGTGACGTTTTCGCCGGTCAGTTCGACGTGGATGCCGCCGGGCCAGGTGCCCTCGGCGCGGTGGGCACGAACAAAGCCACCAATTTCACGCACGATGTCGTCGAAGTGGCGAGTTTTACGACCGCTCGGAGCGGTGTAGGTGTTTCCGTGCATCGGGTCGCAAGCCCAGACGACGGGATGGCCGGCGTCGGAGATGGCACGCAGCAGCGGCCGCAGGTTTTCTTCGATGTTGTCGGCGCCCATCCGGGTGATCAGTGTGAGGCGACCGGGGATGCGCGACGGGTTGAGGATTTCGCACAGCTCAATGAGCTCGTCGCCGGTCATGGTCGGGCCAACTTTGCAACCAATGGGGTTGCCGACGCCGCGGAGGAACTCGACGTGCGCGCCATCGAGTTCTCGGGTGCGTTCGCCGATCCAGAGCATGTGGGCCGAGCAGTCGTACCAGTCGCCGGTGATCGAGTCGCGACGGGTGAGGGCTTCTTCATAGCCAAGGATCAGAGCTTCATGGGAGGTGAAGACGTCGACTTCGCTGAGGTTCGAGTTGTCTTCGGTTTCGATGCCGCAGGCGCGCATGAAGCTGAGGGCACGATCAATCTCGCGGGCGAGCTTGTCGTAGCGCTCTCCTTCGGGGCTTGAGGCAACGAACTCTTGGGTCCAGGAGTGGACCCGATTCAAGTCGGCGAAGCCTCCCTTGGTGAAGGCGCGCAGCAGGTTCAGCGTCGAGGCCGACTGATGGTAGGCCTGAACCAGGCGTTCAGGGTTGGGGGTGCGAGCAGCCTCTGTGGCGGTGGCGTCGTTGACGATGTGGCCACGGAAGGAGGGGATTTCGAGGTCGCCAACCATTTCGGTGTCGGACGAGCGCGGCTTGGCAAACTGACCGGCCATCCGGCCGACTTTCAAGACGGGGACGCCGACCGAGTAGGTGAGCACGACGGCCATCTGCAAGATGACTCGGAGCTTCTCGCGGATGTTGTCGGCGGAGAACTCTTCGAAGCTTTCAGCGCAGTCGCCGGCCTGGAGGAGGAAGGCGTTGCCGGCTGCCACCTGTGCAAGCTCGGCCTGCAACGAACGAGCTTCACCTGCAAAGACGAGGGGTGGAAGCGTCGAGATCTGCTTGAGCGACGAGTCGAGTGCGCCCAGGTCAGGCCATGACGGCTGTTGTTTGATAGTGCGTTCCTGCCACGATTGCGCCGTCCAAGTTCCCCGGGGTTCCATTGGGGCAGGCTATCGAAGCACTTCAGCTTGGCCTTGCCTGAGTTTCTTGGCGACGACGGCGTGGGTAAATTCGGCTGGACCGCCGACCCTGAGGGCAATCGCTTCGAATTGTGGGAACCAGCGTTGAGGCGCCTGAAAACGAAAGCTGCGGCTGGGATACATCCCAGCCGCAGCTCAAATATTCAGTTCGCTTTCGGCGGAAGCTCAGACCGCCAAAATGCGTTCGGCGTCATCGCGGAGTCCAGCGACTGCACGGCTGACGAGGCGACGTGCTGCTTCGGCGGTGACACCGAGCTGCTCACCGACTTCGCGGAAGCTCTTGCGCTCGCCGTCGACGAGGCCGAAACGGGCCTCGACAGCAAAACGCGCACGGGCATCAAGTGTGTGCAGCAGTTCGTCGAGCAGCTCGCTATCGACGAGCGTCATCACGTGATCTTCCGGCGTGCCGTCGCCGTTTGCCATCAGGTCGCCGAGGGTCGCATCGCCATCGTCGCCGACGGTCTTGTCGAGGCTGACCGGAGTGGTCAGGCGATGCAGCTCGGCATTGGTCTGGTCGAGAGTCTCGCCATCGCCCGATGCCTGACGCAGGGCTGCACGGAGGCTCGCCGAACGATCGCCCGGAATGCGAATGAGGCTGGCCTTCTGGTCGAGGGCACGGCCAATTGCCTGACGAATCCAGAACGTGGCGTAGGTGGAGAACTTAAAGCCACGACGCCAGTCGAACTTGTCGACGGCGTGCTCGAGGCCCAGGTTGCCCTCCTGGATGAGGTCGAGGAGATCCATGCCCTGGGGCAAGGGATAACGGCGAGCGATTGAGACGACCAAGCGCAGGTTGGAGCGGATGAACCGATCCTTTGCCTTGGCGGCTTCGCGAACCTGACGCTTGAGGGCAACGCCCTTTTTGCCTGCTTCGAGCTGCTCGGCAGCTTCACGGCCTGCTTCGATGACGCGAGAAAGCTCGCGTTCGTCCTCGGCGGTGAGCAGTGCCACCTTGCCGATGTCGTTCAAGTAGAGGCCAATGGAATCATTCATGTTGAGTACAACCGTTCATGTTTCTGGGGGATTCCGTTGTCGAATGTGTCGCAAGACACAACATGACAGCCGGCCTGATCAGGGACTTCGTCTGCAGCTCGAAGCTGCTCGGGCGAAGTGATCGGAGCGACGGATGTCGTATAAGAGGTGATTCCAAGTGAAACCAGACTCAAACATCGAAACGGGGGGTATATGGGGGAACAACTGACAGTAACAGACCTGTCAACCCCTAGCCAAGCAAGCATCGAGTGATTTGCCCAGAAAGCGCGTACTCTTGCCTATCGTGTCCGCAGGAACGCCCACGCCAGCTGCGAGTTCTTGGCCAGTACGCCTGGGACTATTCGGGGGCACATTCGACCCGCCGCACGTCGGCCATCTTGTCACTGCGGTCAATGTGCTGCATGCCCTCGGCCTCGATCAGGTCATCTTGATGGTCAACAACGTGGCGTGGCAGAAGGAAGGCACCCGGCAGATCACTCCGGCGGACGACCGCTTTGCAATGGTCGTTGCCGCTGTCGCAGACGTCCCTGGCCTGGTAGCAGGGCGCACTGAGATCGACCACGGTGGCAATAGTTTCACCGCCGACACGTTGCAGGCGCTCCGTGCCGATCATCCGAGTGCCGAGTTTTTCACCATCGTCGGTGACGACGCTGCGGCCGGTCTCCACAGCTGGACGCGTTCCGATGAAGTCGTGGCTTCGTCGCATCTGGTGGTTGTCGATCGTCCAGGTGATCCCGTGGACCTCCCCGACGACATCGATTGGATTCGGGTTGAAGCGCCACGTCTCGAAGTGTCGAGCACGGATCTTCGTCGTCGATTCAGTGACGGACGACCGCTCGACTACCTGGTCACGGAACCGGTGCTCGATGTGATCGAGCGCCGCGGGCTGTATTCGGGAGCTGACGAATGACCGCCAGTGCTGATCGCCGCCGTCGCAGCGCGATGGCCGGTGCAGCCCTCTCCTTTTCGCTGGTGCTGGTCGCTGTAGGTCTGACCTTCGTGGGCGCGACGACGATTGCCAACTCCACCGAGGGCGTTGTTGTGCAGGGCGACGTCCGTCCGGTGATTTTGCTGCCTCAAACTGATAATGCTGCGCTCGCAGTTGTCGACGACGACAATCGTTTGACGGCGCTGATCGTCGCCACCCTTTTGCCGGGCGGCGAGGGCGGCAGCATTGTGACGATTCCGATCGACGCTGACGCCAGCGTCGGCCTTGGCAATGAACGTCGGCCCCTCACTGGTGTGCTCGATCCTGCCGATCCTGATGGGTTCTTTGAGGCCGTCGAAGGGACTCTGGCAATCGCGTTGCAGTTCGGTGAGATTGTCGGAGCTGACCGGCTTGCCCAGTTGATCGAACCGGTCACACCCGTCTCGGTTGGCTTGCCCTTCGTTCCCGCCTCGACTCAACCTGTCGATGCTGAAGAGGTCGACCCGGAGCCCGCGACAACAGAATCGGGCTCGGCCGGCACGGACAGTGCAGAAGATCCGGACGCGAGCGATGCGGCGAAATTGTCAAAGGCCACGACGGCCGAGGTTGCGCGCGACGAGCTTGCAGACCTGCTCCAGTCGAGCGACTTTGACGTTGCCGCAGCGGTTGGCGTGCTGCGGAGTACACCGCTCCCCGGAACGAACGCCGATCGGCAAACGAATACTGTTGCCATGTGGTCGGCGTTTGCGGCGGCGACACCGGTTGATGCCGCTGGCGACGTTCCTGTCGACGAGTTGGCCATGCCGGTAGCGACGATCGACGATGTCTTTACTCGGCTGTGGCGAGGGCCGGTGCAGGTCCGGGATCTGGCCGTGGTCTCTGCGCAGTCCTCGACCGATGGCAACGAGACCGACGTGTCCGTTCTCGACCGCTTCGACTCTCTGCTGGTCTTCGCGCAGATCTCGCCGGCTCGTGTGTCGAAGCCGAACGTGGGCCTGGTGTTCCGAATCGAAGTGCCGATCACTGATGCCCAGTTGACCGTCGAGAGCAGCCCATTCGTGGACCGCTCCGACGTGGCCCGCTCGGCTCTTGGACAGTTGCTCTTCCTCCAAGTGAACGTGGCGTCGGTCGATGTGGCGCCGAACCCGGAAGGCGCGCCGATCAAAACTCGTGTTGAGGTTGCTGACGAAAAGTTTGTTGCTGAATTGCAGAGGTCCATTTCCCCGGTATTTGGTGACGCCGAGTACGTAGTGTCTGAAGAACTGATTGCTGGCATCGACGTCGTGATGGCGATCGGTACTGGTTACTTCGACGCTTTCAACGGTGAGGCTGATGCGTCGAGTGATGGCGACGCCGATACCGTCGTCGCCGATGGCTGACGAGACACCCACCGCCGAACCGGCGAACGATGATGCCGACGTCACACTGGCGTTACTGGCAGCACGAACTGCCGATGCAAAGAAAGGCACGGACATCATTGTCCTCGAGGTCGGTGAGGTCCTGGCGATCGCTGGATACTTCGTGGTGTGCAGCGCATCGAACCCCCGGCTAGTCCGCTCGATCGCTGACGACATCGAACGTGCGATCAAGCAAGAGTTGGGGCGTCCGCCGATGCGGCAAGAGGGTCGTGCTGAGCAGCAGTGGATCTTGATCGACTACGGAGATGTCATCGTTCACGTCTTCCACGAAGATCAGCGCGAGTTTTACGAGATCGAACGGCTGTATCTCGACGTTCCGAGGATCGACTGGGCCGTCTGATTTGCCGATACAACGCTAAGTGCCTTGCACTGTGTTGTATCTCTGAATCGGGCCGCTATCGTCACCGGCCGCACAACATTGCGGGGCTTTAGCTCAGTTGGTAGAGCGCTTCCATGGCATGGAAGAGGTCAGGGGTTCAATTCCCCTAAGCTCCACGAAGAACCCCCAGGTCCACGCCCGGGGGTTCTTTGCTTTTTCGGGTCCGGACCTCGCCGGGCACTTTCGTTGACACCTTCGTAGAAATCTCAGAGTTTCTTTTCGGGGTGAGCGACGCGCTGCCGGGTCTTGGTCGGTGTGAGTCCGTTCGGCAAGAAACCGTTCGAGTTGCCCCATCGAAAATCGGACGCTCCGAACGATGCGAATTGGAACGAGTTGGTCCGTCCAGATCAGTCGGTAGATCGATCATCTACTCACGCACAGGATCTGTGCTGCTCGACCACGTTGGCGAGCAACGGTCTCACCGGAGCTGTTGCGGGTGGCTTGGTCCGGTGCCGAGCCGATGGGGGTGATGGGGTTCGGTTCGTTGGTCATGCCCTGCACCTGGTGGCCTCGTGTGGGCGGGGTTTCGAGCACTAACCCCACCTGCACCGCTGCGACAATCTCCACCGTCGACACCGTCGACATCGTCGGCAAGTTCACGTCGATCACGATCGGCGCTTACGCCAACCCCATCATCAGACACTTCGACGCCAACAGCAACATTGATGCTTTGAAGGTGGCCAAGCGCACTCGCACGTCATTGACGTCGAACACCTGGGAAAGCTGAACCAAAAACGAGCAGAGATCTATTCGCAATGAGTCACACTGGGGGTTGATTCTCGGGAACCCTGGGGACAAGGGTTCGCCCCCCAGAATCTCTCGCAGAGAGAAATGATCGGGACGGGGTGCTTCCTGGCCCGTGGATGACTTTGCGTCGGCCGCCTGCCTCTGCCCTGCGGCGAACGCCTAAAAACAATGTTCGAGAAGGCCCCACAGAGACAGACCGTGCGCCGCCAGGCTCAGACCGCAATCCACTGCCAGCGCCAGCACCGCAGAATGAAGGAGATGCCATCCTCGCAGCGCGCAACTAGCATTTACGGATGTAAAGTGTTCCGGAAGCCGAGTTGAAGAAAGAAGTTTACATGAGTGGTCGAAAGACGAGGGTCGCCGTTGTATGCAACCACGAGCTCATACGGGTCGGTGCTCAAGCGGTATTCGAGAACGACTATGACCTTGAGGTATTCAACGGCGCGGCCTCGATTGTGGCGACATTGCGAACATACAAACCCGACGTCATTCTGTTGTGCAATGTCGACAACGCCCGCACAACAATTGTCTCCGATCTCACCGCCATCTCGGGAGCCGCACCAGGAGTACCGTTAGTACTGCTCTCCTTTTACGGCTTTTCCGGTGTCTCAGAGTTCATTGAGGCCGGAGCAGTCGGGTACGCGTCAACAAAGCACTGCACCGTTGACGAGCTTCTCGACATCATCACCAGAGTGATGGAGGGAGAAACAGTAATCGATGGTCGCACAGCATCGTCCATGTTTGTATCCAAGAAAACCCCCCACGTAACACTGACCGACCGTGAAACAGAAGTAGTCGCTCACGTCGCAAAGGGTCTCAACAACAACCAGATCGCTGAACTGATGTTCATCTCTAGCTCGACAGTGGCAAGCCATCTGAGTCGTGCATGCATGAAACTCGAAGTCTCAAACGGAAGCCGCAGTCACGTTGCAGCGGTCGCCGTCCGCATAGGTTTGATTTAGCTTCCCGCTAAAAACTTAGCTGCCGCGGAGCCGCTCAGGCCCCTGAAGATTAGGTCGACTGTCGAAGAACGGCACTGTTGCGTTGACGGATCGGGCGGGGTCGTAGCGTGCCCGAGTGATTTGTCGTCGCTCTCACCACTCTGCTTTCCCGGCGGTTGCGGGTTTGCGGTTCCCGCCCGACGTGGTCTTACTGGCAGTGCGCCGGTACCTACTTGAAGGTTGCCGGGGTGTGGCGGTACGTGTACCGAGCGGTCGACCAACATGGCCAGGTCATCAACGTGCTGGTGTCGAAGCAGCGCACCATGCCGGCTGCGACCAGGTTCTACGAGATGATGTTGGCGGACCGCGACCGGCCAAGGGAGGCCACCACTGACTTGGCCGCACCGTTGCTGCGCATCGTCGACGACCTGCTCCCAGAAGTGCTCCAT
>Ga0115004_10000228_pt1 | contig 39493 bp, 31 predicted proteins | sample ArcticOcean_MG_C_10_FD_88737 | JGI IMG/M metagenome (GOLD analysis project Ga0115004, IMG submission 88737) | Marine microbial communities from western Arctic Ocean - ArcticOcean_MG_CB11_90 | ecosystem: Environmental > Aquatic > Marine > Oceanic | place: Arctic Ocean: Canada Basin | collected... | reverse complement strand
TATGACAATTGAATAATTGTATATATGTCAAATATATTAGGTATATATTAATTAAGACCAGATATCTTTATAACCTTATTCAGTCTGCCGGACTTCATAATTACATGAAGTTTTTTGAAAAATATTTTTATCATATTGATTCCTTAATTTATTACATTTATGAAACATAAATGTGACATATTTGTGACATAATAATGGATATAGTTAGCTATGTAAAGAAAAAATAACTAATTAATAGGAAGAGTGAACCAAAAAATAGAGCCAGAACAATCTTTAGATTCAACACCAACCTCACCATTTAGGCTATTGGTAAGATTTTTAACAATAGCAAGACCAAGACCGCTCCCTTTATTATCCGAGGCTCTAGCTGATGCTGTTCTGTAGAATCTATCGAAGATATGCTCCTGATCTTCATCTGCAACGCCCACGCCGGTATCGGAAACCGAAACCCTTACATGCTGATGATCTCTAATTGTTGATATTTCTATGGTTGAGCCCTTCTCAGAATATTTAAAAGCATTGTCGACTAGGTTATTCATGATTCGTTCCAATGCCTGAGGATCTGCTTTTACAAAATTATAATCACTTGGTTTAAAAATAATATCAATTTCCTTTTTCTTTGTAAGGCTTTTCATTGAAATTATAAAATCATTCATAAAGATAATAAGATCAATTTTTTTAATATTTAATTTAAGATCCCCGTATTCAATTCTAGAAAGATCAATTAAATCAGCAACCATTACCGAAAGCCTTTCTGAGTTATGAAGAATTGCTTTTGCAAAGGTCTTTGCATCCTTCTTATTATCAAGAGCACCGTCAAGCAAAGTTTCTGAATTTGCCCTAATAACACTTACAGGTGTTCTTAATTCATGTGATAAATTTGATATGAAGTCCCTTCTCATTGAGTTTAGTTGTCTTAGCTGAGTTATGTCATGAACAACTAAGATATAGTCCCCAGTAGTTTTTGAGGCATTCATTGATCCTAGAACCCACCTTGTTGTCTTATCCTCTAGTGCAATTTCAAACTCTATGTCAGCTCTTTTTTTATTATCAACTCTTTTAAAAAGGTAATTAAGAGCTGGAATTTTTAAGTTTTTAATATTTTTATTAGCTAGCTTTTTAATATTTAAAATAATAGATGTTTGTTCATTTGAAAATACCACCTCACCGTCATTATTCGTAACAAGTATGCCTTCACCAAGGTCATCTAAAACCTGTCCGAATTGATCTCTCTGCTTTGCAATCATTTTTATTTGACTCTTTAGGTCTTCTGATATTTGAGAAATTGATCTAGCTACAGTTCCAAACTCATCGCCCCTTTGGGTAGGTAATGCCTTCAAGTCTCCTTTTTTATTCTCTCCCTCAGCAATGGTTGTGGCAACATCTGCTAAATCTTTTATATTTGAGTATAAAAAATTTGCCGCAACCGCACTGGCAATCATAGATACTATAAAAACCACAACAAATAGAAGTATTAATGAAAGACCCAGTGAATCAGTGGCATTATCAAGATAGGTCAAGGGAACTGCTATTCTTATTATATTTGGCTCTATCTCTTGATTGTCACGAATAGCAAAATATAAAAGATCTTGATTTAGGGTATCACTATATCTAGAAGACCAACCTGTTCCATTATCAATGGCCTCTTTAACCTCTTTTCTTGAAATATGATTATCAACTAATTTAATTTGATCAACATTTAACTCAGAATCGCCGATCACTTCCCCATTATTCTTTATAAAAGTAACTCTAGAGTTAGAAGCCTTACCAAGATCATCAGCGCTATGATCAGCCTCTGTTGTTGTTTTAAATTTGTTTATGTTATCTACAGAAGAAACTAATAAATTAGCTTGTTTTTCGAGCTCATTAACGATTTGAAATTTGAAAGCGGTTGATAAATCTCTTTCAGCCACAACGTAAGCAATAGATATGCTAACGGTAAGTAAAGAGAAAACAATAAAGAATATTCGGGATCTTATTCCCATTTAATTACTCAGGTGTTCTTGAAAATTTATAACCAACGCCTCTAATTGTCTGAACATACTTACCCATTGTTCCTAGTTTTTCTCTAAGTCTTTTAATGTGTGTATCTACAGTTCTTGTAGTTACGTCGGAGCTGTAACCCCATACGTCAGATAAAAGTTGGTCTCTGGACTGAACTCTTCCACGTCTATCAACAAGCTGCCTTAATAGTCTAAACTCAAGAGCAGTTAGTGTGACTTGTTCGCTATTTACAAACACCTCATGCGAATCAACATCAATAGTAAGATCCCCAAATTGACGCTCAACCTCTACAAGGTGGGCCTTGGGCGAATCGCCTCTTTTTAAAACTGCCTTAATTCGCAAGATCAGTTCTCTTACGCTAAAAGGCTTAGTTACATAATCATCAGCTCCTAGCTCAAAACCAACAACCTTATCAACCTCGTCATCCTTGGCTGTTAAGATGATTATAGGAGTAGAGCTTAAATCTTTATTGCCTTTAATTTCTCGACATAAATCTAGACCAGATCCGTCTGGGAGCATTAAATCAAGAAGTATCATAGAGAAAGATGACGCATCAATGGCAGCCCTAGCATCTCCTAGAGATCCAGCGCATACAACATCAAAACCATCTTTTCTAAGATTGTATTCAAGGGTAGTCCGAATATCTGGCTCATCCTCTATTACAAGTATTTTGTTTTTCATATTTACTTTTTAGTTTTATCAAACATTTATACGCTATTTTAATTATTTATAAAGCAAAAAAATTATAACTACTGATTATTTTCTGTAAATAATTTTCTTAAAGCAGGTTTATCAAATTTTCCAGATGCTATCTTAGGTAATTCTACTTTAGAGAATTCTATGACTAATGGTATTTTAAAAGCTGCAAGCTTATCAGATAAAAATAATTTTAACTCATCTGCGCTCACCCTCATGCCTGGTTTTAAGTATATGGAAGTGCATAAAATTTCTCCTAATCTTTCGTCAGGTATTCCAAACACACAAGCTTCCAATATATCTGAATGCTCATAAATAGCACCCTCGACTTCTATGCAGGCAATATTTTCGCCACCTCTAATTACCATATCTTTAACTCTATCAACAATATATAAGAAAGGACCGTCGAACTTCCCAAGATCTCCACTTCTAAACCAGCCGTCTTCATTAACACACTCAGCAGTTGCTTTAGAGTTTTTCCAATAACAAACCATATTAGCTGAAGATTTAATAGCTATCTCGCCAAGTTCTCCATCCTTAACGTCATCCCAGTTTTCATCTATGACTCTGATATCAGTTAGAGGTGGTACAACCCTTCCTGCTGAAGAGGGATGATTTTTATACTCACTACCGTGACCTAAAGTTCCTAAGGCATTAGTTTCTGAAAGTCCGTAACCAATTGAAGGCCCTCCTTCGAATTCTGCATCTAGCTGCTTTACATGTTCAGCTGGCCGTGGACCGCCTCCAGCTCCAAGCGTTTTTAGGCTCGATAGATCATAATTTAATCTATCAGGATGATTTAGAAGTTCCCAACTTTGAGTTGGAACACCCGTTATATCTGAAATTGTTTCATCTTGGATTAATCTTAGCGCCTCACCTGCATCCCATTTTTTCATCATAACTACCTTTCTTCCTACAAGAATAGACATCAATAGAGCTGCATGACTTCCGGTAACATGAAATAAAGGAACACAAAGAAGAATTGCTAAATCTGGACCTAAGGGAACCCTATTAGATTCTTCAATAATTGCTATTTCACCCACTACAGTTGAATAACAGGCCCAGCTAAACATGGTAGCAATAATACCCTTTTGAGATGATAGAACTCCCTTAGGCTTTCCCGTAGAACCTGAGGTGTAATAAATTGTTGCATTATCATTCCTTTGGATGTCAACTTCTAGAAATGTCTTGTCATGGCCATCTATAAAATCAGTAAAAGAAGTAAATAAATTATCTGGTGTATAACTAGTTATGATCTTCTGAACATTTGGAATAGATTCCAATCCTTGAAGCCTCTTTTTATCTGCAAAAATTAACTTAGCATCTGAGTGTTCTAGCCCATAAATAACTTCTGTCGGAACCCACCACGAATTAAGTGGAACGCAAACTGCCCCAATTCCTATGATACCTAGATATGCAAAAACAAACTCTGGGTTGTTTTGCATGCATATAGCAACCCTGTCACCCTTAGATATACCTGCAGAGGTAAGTGCATTTCCAACTTGAGCGCTTTTTTCAAAAACCTCTTTATATGTGTACCTCTCATCTTCGTAAATAAGCCAGTCTTTTTCTTGATGAAGTAGTCCAAAATCTAGAAAACCTCTTAGACTATCAGGGAAATGGGCATATTCTCTATAGACAATGCCTTGCTCATTAACAATTTCTTTAGTCTCAAACGTCTGTCCTGGTGCTGTTATTTTTTCTAGGATTTTATTAAAAAGATCTGACATATTGGGTCTCTAAATTTATGATAGATATTTTACTATTAGACACGTTATTATAGCCAAACAATTTTAAAAAAAAATTACACTAAAAATCAATGCTAAATACAAAAGTTCTTCATTTTGCTAATATTTGGGAAAATGTTTCAGATATTATTCCGGATAGTATTGCCGTAATATCAGGAAATAAAACAAAAACTTGGAAAGAGTATGAGGATACATCGGCAAGAATAGCCTCTTTTCTTCACGATCAAGGTATAAAAGAAAACTCGAAGGTTGGTTTATATCTTCATAACGGTAATGAATATTTAGAAGCTCAATTTGGTGCTTTTAAAATAATGGGGGTTCCTGTTAATGTTAATTATAGATATGAGGCCAATGAATTAATCTACCTCCTTGATAACTCAGATTCAGAAGCAGTTTTTTTTCAGGGTTGTTATGCAGATCAAATAAAGTTAATTGCCAAGGACCTCCCAAAAATAAAAACTTGGATTCAAGTTGAAGATGGAAAAAGTGACCTGGTGAGCTTTGCTCATAGCTATAATAAAATTATATCCAACTCCTCAGCCATGCCTCGTATAGAAAGAAGTGAGGATAGTATTCTTATGGTATATACAGGCGGAACAACAGGTATGCCTAAAGGTGTTATGTATACTCATGGGAGCTTTGTGGTATCAATTTATGGAGGATTGAAAGCCCAAGGTTATGAAGTTCCAGATGTAAGGAACAGAGATAATCTTGATTTACTTAAGCCAATAATTTTAAAAATGAGTGAGAGTAACTCCTTAACTAGATGCTTAATTGCATGTCCTTTAATGCATGGTACAGGTATGTTTCTTGGCGGTTTCATGACTCACGCCCTAGGCGGCAGTATTATTACAGTGCCTAACGTAGGACTAGACTCGGCCTTATTGCTAAGTCAGGTTGAATCTACAAAAGCAACAAGCATGGTTATAGTTGGTGATGCATTTGCAAAGCCATTACTAGCCGAGCTTGATGATGCAAAAAATAAAAACAATCCTTATAATATTTCAAGTTTAAGAATTTTAATTTCTAGTGGTGTTATTTGGAGTGCTGAAATTAAAGCCTCATTACTAAACCATCATGACATGATACTTTTTGATTCCATGGGCTCAAGTGAAGGAGGAATGGGCTCCTCAATTTCCTCGAGGGAAAAATCAGTAAAAACTGCTAAATTTAAAATAAATAGTGACTCTATTGTTCTTGGGGATGATGGAAATTTAGTAGAGCCAGGTTCAGGCCAGCGAGGGTTGGTAGGTACAAGCAGTTTAGTTCCAGTTGGTTACTATAAAGACCCAGAGAAATCAGCTGCAACATTTAGAGAATTTAACGGAATTAGATACAGCTTTCCAGGTGACTATGCAATGGTTGAAAGTGATGGAAGTATTAGCTTGCTGGGAAGAGGAAGTAATTGCATTAACTCGGCTGGTGAAAAGATTTATGCAGAAGAGGTTGAAGAAGCAATCAAACTAAATGAAGCTGTTTATGATTGTTTGGTGGTCGGAATAAAGGATGATAAATTTGGTCAAAAGGTAGTAGCGGTAGTATCCTTACTTAGCAATACTATAATAAATCAAGCTGATTTAATTGAAAGCACTAGAGGTTATATCTCAGGATATAAACTGCCAAAAGTAATAATATTTGTTGAAAAGATACGCAGAGCACCTAATGGAAAAGCTGATTATAAATGGGCTAATGGAGTGGCTAATCAAAAATGATGAAAAATAAAAGAATCTTATTTACAACGGCAATAATTTTTTTAAGTATTTTAGCTAAAGATATTAATGCTCAAAGCTTTCAAGCTATTGGAACAGTTGACCCTAAAAAATACATTTCTTCACAAAAGGTTATAGCTGAAGGAAAGAATGGAATGGTAACTACCCAGCATTTTATAGCAACAAAAGTTGGCGAAGATATTCTGAGCAAAGGTGGAAATGCATATGATGCTGCCGTTGCAATAGGTTTTTCATTGGCAGTTGTTCTTCCAAGAGCAGGAAATATAGGTGGTGGTGGGTTTATGGTTATTCATGACTCTGATACTAACAAGGCTTATTCAATAGATTATCGTGAAAAAGCACCAATCAACTCGACAAATGATATGTACCTTAAAAAAGATGGTTCATTCAACACTCAAAGCCTTTCAACCTTTGGTCATCTTGCTAGCGGGGTTCCTGGGACAGTTGCTGGATTATGGGAAGTTCATCAAAAATTTGGTTCATTGCCTTGGAGCGATTTATTAGAACATGCAATAGATTTAGCTGAGAATGGATTCAGAATAACGCCATATATGTCTGATATACTCATAAAATATAATAAGAAACTTTCTGTATTCCCTTCAACAAAATCTATTTTTCAAAATCAGCACCCTAATTTTGAGGGAGAGATTTTAATTCAAAAAGATTTAAGTAAAACACTCCAGTTAATTGCTCTAAATGGAAGAGATGGATTTTACAAAGGATTTGTAGCCAATAAAATTAATGATTCCATGGCATTGAATGGAGGGCTGATTACGAATGAGGATTTAGAAAATTATAATCCTGTTTGGAGACAGCCTCTTATATCAACTTATAGAGGGAATGAGATCATCACTATGGGTCCTCCTTCATCTGGAGGTGTTCATATAATTCAGATGTTAAATATTTTAGAGCAGTATGATTTAAAAAAACTTACTCATAATTCCTTTGAATATATTAGTTTATTAACCGAGGTTATGAAGTATGCATATGCAGATAGATCAAAATATCTAGGTGATCCAGATTTTTTTAAAGTGCCTGTTTCATCGATAACAAGTAAAGCCTATGCAAAAAAAATAAACTCCAATATATCAATTGGTATCTCAACACCCTCTTCAGAGATTTTGCCCGGGGCTAATTTAGATAATGAAAGTTTTGAAACGACTCATTATTCGGTAGTAGATAGTGAGGGTAATGTTGTTTCTTCCACATACACTCTAAACTCCTCGTTTGGCTCAGGGGTTGTTATAGAGGGAACTGGTATTTTAATGAATAATGAAATGGATGATTTTGCAGCAGCTCCTGGAATACCTAATCAGTTTGGTCTTCTTGGCTCTGAGGCAAATGAAATTTTACCTGGAAAAAGACCTCTGAGTTCAATGACGCCAACTATAGTTATGAAAAATGACGAGCTATTTTTTACAACAGGCAGTCCTGGTGGAGCAAGAATAATTTCAGCAGTTCTTCAATCAATACTCAATATAATTGATTTCGACATGGATTTAGAGCAAGCAACAGTTGCAAAAAGAATACATCACCAATGGCAGCCTGATTTATTGCAAATTGAGTCATCTATAGATTCAGCAATCAAAGAAAAGCTTCTTGATGCAAGGTATGATATAAAAATTATTACGCCGGCAACCTGCCTTCAAACAATAATGTTTAAAGATAATATTTTCTATGGCTATGGTGACTATAGAAGGCCCGACGCCTTTGCATCTGGAGAGATATATGATTGATAAGTTAATGATAATAGGTGCCTACGCAATTCCAGCTCTAGGTCTTTTATTTCTTTGTTTTTGGATAACTAGAAAAAAATAAATTGATTGGGTTTTTTGAGATAAGTACTATAAATATTTTTCAATCAGGGGGATCTGCCCTTACCCTATTCCTTGTATCTATTTTTTTTCTTTCAATGGGCAGTTTTTCGTCGCTATTAATTTACAGACTTGGTTTAAAAGAAACCGACAATGATAAATCAATAAACCTTTTCTTACCCAGGTCTCACTGCCCTAGATGCAAGAAACAAATCTCATTACTTAATCTAATTCCAATCCTTGGATTTATTAAGCAGCTTGGTAAATGTAATGAATGCAATAAGCCCATATCTTTGATGTATCTATTTAATGAGTTAATTCATCTCCTTACAGGACTACTAATTATCTATTTTTTACAGATATCGCTTCTATCCTTAACTGTGTATGTGTTATTTTTTATTCTTTATATTCTATTTATTTTAGATATTAAATTTTTTTATTTACCCCTTGGCCTGAATTACTGTTTAAGTGGAATAGGTATTATTTCAAATGGCTTATTTGGTTTTTTTGTTGGTGATTTAAGTACTCATATTTCAAGTCATTTATGGCTTTCATTACTTGGGTGCTTTACTGGGTTTGTAAGTTTATGGGTTGTAAATTTTATTTATAAACTAATAAACAAAAGAGATGGAATTGGTGGAGGTGATTTTATATTATTTGCTGGTATAGGCTCTATAACTGGGCCTTTTTCTCTCGCTCCAATACTATTTCTAGGCTCCATAAGTGCACTTTTAATTATTACAGGTAATCTAAAAAAGTACTCTAGAGAAGTGCCGCTTGGATCCGGGCTAATACTAGGATTCATTTTTTATATTTTATTAAAATATTTTGAACTTTTAGGTAATATCTTAGTCATATAAGTAAGACCTTTTGAATGCTATCCTCAAATTCATATCCCCTGGGTCTTAAAAAGCAGGTCCTTGACCTGCTTTTTTTTGGAAAAAATATGTTATAAATATATATATTAACTAAGTTAGGTAAATTATGAAAAAAATAACACTCTCGGTTTTAACAACTTTATTTATTATTTCATGCTCCCAATCAATTGTTGAAGAAACTCCTAAACCATCCGTTGTCGAGTATGTTTGGCATTCAGCTGGACCAGATTTTAATTCAGAAAACCTTGCTAAATTAATCAATGAATGGAATCAAATTATTACCGACTCGGGAATGGTAATGGATGGAGCAAACATCCTAACCCCAACAGTTGCAAATGATAATTATGATTTTATCTGGGTTATGAAATGGCCTTCTATGTCAGCAAGAGATGCTGGATGGAAGTATTGGATGTCAAATATGTCTGATAAATGGGAGGAATCCATTGATGGAATTATGAGCTTTGATCCAGCAAATGTATTTGCTTTTGAAATTGCCGAGGTCTCCCCTCCAAAGATTGATAATAACTCTGGCGCTTTCTCAAATAGATTTCATTTTTGCAGCTACAATGAAGGTCATGATGAAGAGTCATTTAAGACTTTTAGATCAAATGTAGGTTCGACTGTATGGAGTGACACATATTGGAATGTTCTCCTAAACCCAACATTTGAACTTGATCCAAAACCAGATTTTGTATGGTTAGACCTATGGTTAGACGATCAAGATAAAAATATGGCGTTAGGAAAATTCATGGTAAGTGAAAATGCAAGTGATTATGTTGAAATGTTCACCTGCAATACAAATGACTTTAATGGAACTGTTATTAGGTAGTTCGTGGAGCGGGTAGAGAGGATCGAACTCTCATCAAAAGGTTGGAAACCTCTTATAATAGCCATTATACGATACCCGCGCAGAAAAGATTATAAATAAAAAGGAAGCAATTAGCTTCCTTTTTTTATATCTTTAATAAAAAAATTGTCTTTAGCGCTTAATAAAATCATACCATCTCACTATAGAGCCTGAATACATTCTTGGGTTCTCACAAATAAATGTTTTATTTACCTCGTTATCCCCTGGGGAACCTAGGATATTTTCATCATAATCTTTAGTACCCCTTCCCCATTCCTCCCAGGTAGGACTGTTGAATGAAAGAATAAAATCATAAGGCTCTAACTTAGCAGGGGTTCCATATTTTATTTCTATAATTCTTGAGCTAACCTTTATACCTCTTGAGTGAGATGATGACATACTTTGGAGAACCACCTTATAAGCATCTTCCAGTGTCTTATTGCTAAGTAGTTTGCAATCTCTATAGGAGACAGGATATGTTGGGTTCATTTCATCTAATGTGTAATTAGATTGGATTAGGAACTGTTGTGCTGAGAAAGATTCATTGCATGAGGCTGGGAAAGATCTGCGGAGTTCTTTTGCCTCCTCACCACCCCAATTATCGTTACCAATTCCAAATTGAATGGAGTTGCTTGAATGGCCAACCCAAATAAAATCATGCTCATCAGATGGTGAGACATATCTAGGATATAAAATTGCTGCATCATAGCCAGTAACATCAGACTCATCCATAAACTTATTCCAATTGCTTTTGTAGATATCTAAGTCTTCTAATGTTTTTCCAGAATCTAATTTGCACGAAAAATATTCCGACCAAATAGGCTCAGAAGTTTTTGCCTCAAGCGAGTTGTGTGATGTAAGTATAAGGAAAATAGAAACAAAAATACGCATTTAGTGGCCCGTGGTTATGTGTTTTATTAAGTAGAAAAATACAAGGGTAATATACAGGATTTATATAAAAATGAATGGTCGAAAGTATAAATATATTTAGATTTTTAAATTAATTTATAAGATTTGTAAGATTTTGAATCTATACACGAAGAATTACTGTTAAATTCATTTTGTATTTCAATGGAATCCTTAAGATCAATCCAGTCATCTGAGAGATTTTTTTTAAAATTATCTCCAAAGAATGAGTTGATCCAAATAAAATTTCCGTCAGAATTTACATTATCAATATAAGACAATGAGTATGAAATGCCGAGTAAATTGATTTGCTCTAGAAATCTTTCAATTGAAATTTTGAAGGTCCCAAAATTATAACCTTCATTATATTTACATCTCAAAATTTCAACAAAAACATAATCTAAAATAGGTTGATTGTTTTTAGCAACAATGTCAAAACCCTTCATTTGATATATAGAAAAAGTGCATGATGCAATATTACTAAATTTCTTACTCTTTAGCGCTTCTACGAAATTAGATACTACCTGGGGATTGCTATTAGATCTCACGCTAATAATAAAATTCTTAATAGTGTCTATATTGTCTGGAAATAAAACTGAGGCGTTTAAAGTCTCGCCATTTACCTCGCCCTTATTATAATCACCTATAAATGATGAAAAAAAAGATTCTAAGTTTATTAAAGAATAGTTTGTATTAATTGAGCAATCAAAAAAATCTTGATTGTAGGTAAACTCTGGTTGAATGAGGGAACTTAGTGATCTATTTGGCTCAGTATTTGAATTTCCACAAGAGAAAATAGTAAAAATAGAAATTAATATAAAAATATTTTTAAGTATTATCGTTTGCATACAACCAATGATACTATTGTAAAGTGAAATCTTACTACCCCTTTTCTTTATTACTTTTTCTTATAACGTTAAGTAATAGTGCTTATTCAGAAACTTATAGCATTGCTTTTGGGTCATGTATTAATCAAGACTTACCCCAACCTATATGGTCTGCTATAGAAAAAGATAACATTGATGGGTTTATATTCCTTGGTGATAATGTCTACGGAGATGATACTTCGGGTAATTTAATAAAATTACGCTCAGCCTACTCAAAACAAAAGTTACAATTTCCATCCTGGCTAAGCAATAAGGATATTTTTACAATATGGGACGATCATGACTACGGTGAAAATGATGGCGGGGGTTCTTATATAAATAAAAAGGAGTCTCAGGATATTTTTTTAGATTTTTGGGATATACCGCAGAATGATCAGAGACACCACCAAGAGGGGATATATTATGATAAAGAGATTGTCGTCGATGGTTTAAAAGTTCACTTTATTGGACTAGATACTAGATATTTTAGATCTGAAATTAAAGGCAAAAAGCTTTCATACCAAAATAATATCGATGAAGACGCGGGGATCCTAGGAATGGATCAATGGAATTGGTTAAATAAAACCATAAGCAGAGATGCTGACCTTGTTATCATAATGACATCCATTCAACTTCTTGCAACTAATCATAGGTTTGAGAAATGGTCGCTATTTCCAAATGACAGAAAAAAAATGCTTGATCTTATAAATAACCTGGATGCAACAACAATTGTTATTTCAGGTGATAGACACAGAGCTGGAATTTATAAATATGGCGACATATTTGAAGTAACCTCATCGTCAATCAATGTCCCTAGCTCAAGAAAAAGTTCATCTGAAACTGATCTACTTCTTATGGGAGATATGTATACAAGTGAAAACTACGGCTTTATATTAATTGACGGGGTTCAGAAAAAAGTTAGCATTGGTCTTAAAGACATCAAAGGCAATGTTATTAATAAAAAAATTGTTCTAATTAAATAATATCTTAATAATCTTTAGTTCATAGCGACGACTTTATTCCTATGAACAGCTTCACACTGGCTTTTGTATAGATTCACAAGATTTTTATTATTTAAACCCTCTAAATAATCAACCTTAAGACCGCATGTCAGAGAACTATCAATCAGCCCTGTATTAGAGTGCTGAATGTAGTCGCTGTACAAACCAAGCAATACGACATTGTGATGCTCCTTGGGTACATTTTTACTAATTAATACTCTGCCCCTATCAGCAGATACATAACAACCAATGGATTGTTTAGGGCAAAAATTACCAACCATAGCTGAGTCATACTCTGCATTTATATATACAGCATTAAGGTTAAGTTGATCCTGAGCTGCATTAAAAATATCTTTATCAGCTATTGAGTGAAGTGAAAATAATGAAATAAATGAGATCATTGCTATTTTTTTAACTAAATTATTAATATTCATATGTTTATCCTTTTTTATTATTTAATGTTACATAACAGTGACATTTAATATTTGTATGTTACAAAACTGTGACAAATGTATCAATAAAAAAATAGGAATCTATCAATAATTAGTATGAAATATATAAAAAATGATGATAGTAGCAGTATGATATATGAATATGAATTCACTAGGCCTAATATTTCCAGATCAGCTTTATATAGATAACCCTGTTCTAGAATCCATAAAAGATGATGATGAATTGTTGCTATATGAGCCAATGGATACATTTTACCAACTCCCCCATCACAAACATAAATTAATTTTTTTAATAAGCTCGCTACGTCATTTTAAAGAAAAAATTATTCATAAAAACCTTCTCCATAGAAAAATTACACAAAATCTATCAGAGAATCTTGAACAGTATCTTTGCTCTATTTATACAAAGACTCCTTTCTCAAGGCTAGTAGTATCAAAGCCTTCTGATTTTAAAACCCTTAAAGATCTTATGTATTTTTGTCAGTCGAATAATGTTGAGCTTGATGTTCTTGAGGATAAAAAATTTATAACCTCAGGTAAAGATTTTATTAACTGGTCAGCAGATAAAAAATCTCTTGTACAAGAGTACTACTACAGGTACCTAAGAAAAAAATTTAATGTTCTTATGACAGATGATGGAAAGCCAACGGGCAATAAATGGAATCTTGATAAAGAAAATAGGTTGGGAATGTCAAAATTAAGTATTGATATACCAGAACGAGACAAAAATCTCAATGATCCCATAACAATAGATGTGATGATTGAAGTTGAAAAAATATTTTCCTCATCTTATGGCTCTATAGATAATTTTCAATGGGCGGTAACACATGATGCGGCCTGGAAGATCTATCAAGATTTTATCTCCACCCTACTGCCTAATTTTGGAAATTTTCAGGATGCTATAAATAAAGAAAATACCTTTATGTTTCATTCGCTAATCTCCCCATACTTAAATGCAGGTCTTTTAAATCCCCTCGAGTGCATTAGAGAGGCGGAAAATGCATATCATGAATCAAATGGAAAGATACCTTTGAATTCCATTGAGGGGTTTATAAGGCAGCTGCTTGGCTGGAGGGAGTTTATAATGGGTGTCTATTGGGCAAATATGCCAAGATATAAGGATTTAAATTTTTGGTCACATGAAAGAAGACTTGCAGATAGTTGGTATTGTGGGGAAACGGGTATAACGCCACTTGATGATGCAATAAAAGAGTCAATTGAATTTGGATATACTCACCACATAAATCGATTAATGGTAATTTCAAATTTAATGAATCTATCTAATGTAGACCCTAATTGTATATATAAGTGGTTTATGGAGATGTATGTAGATTCTTCTGACTGGGTTATGGTTCCAAATGTTTATGGAATGGGGACATATGCCGACGGAGGTATTTTTTCAACAAAACCATATATATGTGGATCTAGTTATATCTTAAGAATGTCAAACTATAAAAAAGATGAATGGTGTGATGTTGTTGATGGTCTTTACTGGAGATTTATTGAAAAAAATATTAATTTCTTTAAGTCTAATCACAGGCTATCACTTATGCCCAAGGCTCTAGATAGGCTAAGTATAGAAAGAAAAGAGATAATTTTTGGGAAAGCTGAAGAGTTTATTAGAACTCATACCTACTAAAGCTTTACATCCATAACATCTACTAGGAGAATTTTTGCTGCAACTGGGGTCATTTTAGTATTTGAGTGCGCTACATCTTTAATCGAATGGAAGCCCCACCTAAAAGGAATATTATTTTGCTCACCGGCAAGAATCAAGCTATTAAAGTAGTTGCTAGCTCTTTCTAATCTATTCTTGCCCTGCCTCATAGCACCCTTTGAACTGTTAACATCTAGGAGTTCTGTATCAGAGCCGCCAATTAACAAGCTAGTCTTATTAGACATGAACCAACGGATTCTTTTACTTGAGATGTTAACTGGGCTTTCTTTAATGCCATATGGAAAATTATTACCATCGAGAAATGTATACCAGCCAGCATTTGCAATAACTACATCTGAGATTCTATAGTCATTACTTAAAAGCATATACCTATGTATAAATTGAGCCCCCGCTGAATGACCATACATTTTGTATGTATCTATATTTAAAGAAAATTTATTTTTAAAAAAATTAAAAAATAAAGAAATGGAGTCATTAAGATAGTCATCGGAATCTTTATTTATTTTTCCAGAGGAATTTGCAACTTGAAGTAAAGCAAAGGACTTGTAGCTCTCTTTAGTAAATAAAGGGGCAATAATAATAATATTTTTATTCTTAACTAAAGGAATCCATTTCTGAAGATAGCTTCTAGCTGTTCTAGAGTTACCATGGATAACAAATAAAATCTTTGTATCTTTATCTATTATTTGAGGTTCAAGATAAAATAACTCAACATCAGGCTTATCCCAAAATGCAAATGTTGTTTGCTTAATCTCAGTAGAGTATGAGTAATTTGAAAATAAGATTAAAAAAATTAATGTACAAAATTGCAACTTCTTCATTCCATTATTCTATCAATGAAAAGTATTTATTAGGGTAAAATGCTCGAATTAAACATAATATTATTAAATAATAATGGATAGCAGATCTCAACTTATTCGTAAAATTCACGAATCAAAATATAAGATTACTTTTGTATCTAGTGGTGGTGGGACTAATGCAATATCCTCTCTCCTAAAAGTTCCTGGGGCAAGTAATACAATTTTAGAGTCTTATATACCTTACTCAAAAAGATCTATGGATCTATTTCTTAATAAAAAGCCTGATCACTACTGTTCTCTTGATACATGCCTAAGCATGGCAGCCAATGCTTATAAAAAATGCATGGATATAGACAAGGAATGTAAGAAAAAGTATCTTATAGGCGTTTCAGTTACTGCTAGTTTAGCTACAACCTATGCCAAAATAGGAGATCATAAATTTTATATAACCATTCAGACAGAATCTCTCACAAAATCTTTGGAGTGCATCCTAATTAAGGGCTCTAGAACAAGAGAGGAAGAGGAAGAGTTGATAACAGAATATGTATTATGCCTTTTATCTGAATGCTGCGGTCTAAAAAAAGAATTGCCTAATCATAAAGAACAAATTGTAATTACTACAGTAAAGGCAGAAAAATCTTGGAAAAAACTTCTAAATAATGAAGTAAATTTCATTTCAAACAATAGAGAAACTCCGGAGCTAATATTCCCAGGCTCGTTTAACCCTCTTCATGATGGGCATATGAAAATGAGAGAGCTTGCTGAAAAGAAAACAGGAATGAGAGCTACATTTGAAATATGTGCAAGAAATGCTGACAAGCCCCCTCTTACATTTTATGAAATTAAAAGAACCTTGGATCAATTTACTGATAATGATAGCTGGGTTATGACCTCTGCAGGAAGATTTAGCGAGAAGGCAGAGATGTTTCCTAATAGTGTATTTATAATTGGTGCTGATACTCTTGTAAGAGTTTTTGATGAAAAGTTTTATACCAGCAAAAAAGATATGCTAGATCACATAGAGAGATTTAATGATCACAATATAAATTTCTTAGTTTTTGGAAGAAAGGTTAATAAAAAATTTATATCACTCCGAGATATAGTAATCCCAGAAATCATCAGAGATAGGTGTACGGGGTTCGAAGAAGCAAGCTTCAGGGATGATATATCCTCAACTAAGTTGAGGTTAGAGATATAAGTTCTTAGTTATGAGGCGGAAGCTTTGCTTCAACAAACCACTCATGAACTCTTTTAGCAGGATTAAACTTTTTAAGCCTCATCTTTTTATTTTCTATAGTGAACTTTCTAGTCTTAACAGCCGTGTAGTGATAAGTATGACTATCTCTAGTCTCGCCCTCAGGAATTAAATATACTTTTGTTTGTTTTTTATCTGCCATAGTGGTGCGAATTATACACAAAAAATTAGAAATGAGAATAATATAAAATTAACTTTTTCTTTTAATACCTCTTGTTTTAATAATCCTAAGCGTTATTTTTAATTAATAACTCATCTTTGATCTCTTTAGCTCTTTTTTCATCTATGTCGTAATCCCACATTACATAAATAGCTAGCGATGTTCCAAGTATTGGAATAAAGGTATAGAAGAATCTCAACCCTGTTAAAGCACCCTCAGGCTGAGTGGCTGAATCAGGAGCAAAGCCTACATACCACATTATAAGTCCTGCAAATAAGCCAGCAAGAGCGGTGCCAAGTTTAACCATCCACCAGTAGATAGCTCCAAAAGTACCCTCTTTTCTTGGTAAACCATTTTGCAATTCCTCATAGTCGCAAACATCTGCCGTCATACTCATCATGATAGTAAATAGGCCGCCAATACCAAATGAAAAAAATGGCAAAGCATATAAGAACATATAAGGCTTTCCTGGGATAAATAAGAACCAAAATAATATATATCCAATAATAGATATAGATTGAGTAACAATAAAAGTTTGTTTTTTTCCAAATTTTTGAGCCATTTTTGAAACAACAGGTATAACTAATAAAGTTGTTATGAGAGCGCCTATACTCCCATGAAGTGTTGGCCAAATTCCAGCTGAAGATGCATCTCCAGAGAATAAATAATGAACAATTATGAAGAATGAAAAAGCTGCTATTGTTTGAAAAGAATTAAATACAAGAAAGGTTGCCAGGCATAGCTTTCTAAATGGAATATTTTTGTATGCATCTTTAAATATATTCAGAATATTTGAAAAACTAGCGCCAATATTTTTTCTAGTGAGTGGAACAAGGTGATCATCATTAATCGTGGACCTGCTTTTAATAAATAAAGCTGGAGTGATGGCAAAAATAGTACATGCAATTCCTATATAGATTGATAACTCTCTTGTACCAGAGGCAGGATCTGTAAATATATTTGGGTCATAAATTATTACCCAAATCCATGGAGCGATAATCCACGCAAACTGTCCGATAAACTGAGATACCGCCATGATCTTTGTTCTTTCATGAAAGTCCTCGCTCATCTCATACCCCATAGCAACAAAAGGTATGCCAAATATTGTTATTCCTAGATAGAAACCTAAAGAACATAAAAGAAAATACCAAAAATTAAAAACTATTCCATTTTCAATATAAAGTTGCCACATCAAAATAAAGGATATGCCTGTAATAATTGCTCCTAAAAAAACATACTGCCTTCTTTTGCCATACTTAGACCTGGTATTATCAGAAATAAAGCCCATTATTGGATCCGTAATGGCATCAAAAAATCTAGGAATAAAAGCTATCACCCCATAAAGCAATGGGCTAAATCCAAGGTTTTGTATTAAAACAACAATAAAAATTCCAAGAGAGGCTGGAAACATTTGGTTACCAAGCATGCCTATTCCAAATGCAATTTTTTGCATTGTTCCAACACTATTATTTTCTTTATGACTTGATGTGTTCATATTCGTCCGCGTTAAGTTTATTTAGTCTCATCTAACAAAAAATTATTAAATTTATCTTTAACAACATCAAATGTTAGTTTCTTATTTCTATCGATATCAACTATACCCCAATACTCTTCATTTGCAGTTCCGTCATATGGAACACCTGAGCTCATTGGAGCCCATCCTCCTGTATCCTGCTTATGAGGATTGCCAGCCTTCCACCAACCATCATGAAATTCAAAAAGAACTAATCCTAAATTGGTATTAGAATTTGATAGAATTTTTTCAAGTATTACTGAATTGGCATGAGCTTGGGCTTTCTCACTTATTCCTTTTTTAAAGCCATCCCTTTCTATAGTCATAAAACTATCTGCCCCAACTTCTGAAAAGTACATTGGCTTTGTGCTCAGCTGCAACCATTCTTCTATAAAACTCTCCGGCTTGTCCCACCTATAGATATTGAAACCCCAGATATCAATATTTGATATTAATGACATCGCCAGCTCATCTGGGATTTCTCCATGAGATGTTGAAACCGGATGGCTTGAATCAATCTCATGAATTAAATCAGCCGCATTGTTTAAACTTTTATACCAAATACTTATATCTCCCTCAAACCATTGAGGGTTGAAGTTATATTCATTGCCTAGCTCCCATATAAGAATAGCAGGATGGTCTTTATATTTTTTGACATAGTTTATAAAGCTTCCTGATTTAATATCATAAAAACCATTTTGGTTATAACCGAAGCTGATGATTACCTTTATGCCTGCATTATTTATTGTATTAAGGATCTTTTCACTATCTATTGGTCTATAGACTCTTATAGTGTTAATTCCAGCTTCAACCATAAGAATTAAATCCTTATCAAGATTTTTAAAACTTCTCTGGTCTCCTGATTTACCTTTAGACACTGGATGATAAGCAATACCTTTTATATAAAAGGCCTCATTATTAACTTGAAGTCTATTATCAATAACCCTCACTTCTCCAAGGACAGGCTTTGAAAAACATAAAAAAATTATTAAAAAAATAAAGCTAATTTTTTTTATATTCATTTAAGCATCTCAGGGATTTTTAATATCTTTGATTAAAAGTTCTTTATCGCCTTCATATGTTTTAGTAATTTTACCATTGCCTCTTTGAAGTCCATTAAACAATTCAGCATCAACGCTATCCCACATCAAGTATTTTGCTTTTCCCTCTTCAGTAAATAAACCAAAATGGTTTTCTGAACCACTTATATTTGCGAAGTCTTTCCATGGCTCATCAAATGCTGAAAAATAAAAACATGAAATTTGTAACTCTTCACACAAGTCATTCATATGATTAAAGTATAAATATTGTTTATATTCATCAGCAGCTCTTGTTCCTTCGGGTCCATAAAAACTATTATCAATACTTGCCCATCCAGTTTCACCAATATGCACTTGCTTATTAACACCAATGGAGTCGAGGAACTTTCTAACACTAAGGAATTGGGATTTTGAATATTCTTTTGATTTAAGCATTAACTCTTCAGCTTTAGCTATTTCTGTTAATGCCTCGTTGCTATGATTCCAAAAACTTGGGTTGTAATGGGTGTCATGAAATGAATATGTGTGCATTGAAATATAATCAACTGCGTTGATAAGGTTTATAAGATCTTCCGTATGATAAACATCATCTCCTCCTCCCCAAGCTGCAAAATTATCTGAGCTTGTAATCCATGTGTCTTTTGGTAGTTTATTTTTTTTCTTTAAATTTTGTAAATAATTTACCCAATTTAAAATAATGTCAGGCGTTACAAAATACCCTGAAGCCCAATGAACCATTGCTTCATTACCTACAGCAATGATTTTTACTATGTCTGGATAAAGATTTGTAAGTCTTATTGCTTCGAAAACTTCGAATGAATTGAATTCTTCGTCTTCAATGTTATGGATAACATTATCTGTATTTGGATTAGCCGCAGTAATCCAAGCACCCAACATTACATACATTTCAAAATTTTTATCTAATAACTTTAGTTCTCTTATAACTTCTAAAGTATTTTTAGCAAGGCTTAAATGCACGTCATATGTGCGTATAACTCTAAAACCAGCTGCATGAAGTATTAATATATCTTCTTTAATTTGATCTTTTGTAGGCTCTATATCTCTAGTTCTCTCTCTATATCCTCCATAAGATATTGCAGGATAATTAGGATTACCTAGTATTTCTTTAGCTGATTTATTCATGACTTCTCCCTGCTCTATTTTATTACACCCTGGTAATATTAAGCAGAAATTTAATATTAATATTAATCTCATAGTACTTTTAATATTACAAATACTGACCATTAGTTTATAAACTTATTGAGACCAGGGCTTCGATCCTATTAATTGCATTGTCTCGCTTGAATATACTTATACTTAATTCTTGATTAAGAGAACTCCCCTCAAGTTCAAGAGTTTTACCACTATTATAGAAAATCATAATTTTTTTAGTATCTGACAATTTATAAATTACTGGGACTTGGCATACGGTAAATCCTAATGAATTTTTAAGAAGGTTGATTGAAGATATCTCATTATTAAGATTAATAAAATTAAAAGCTGTCTCGCTCTCGACAAACTCTTCCTGTCTTAAAATAGATGGATTAAAAGAAATTTCTCCACATACAACTGATAAACCAAGCTCACCAAACCTACTTAATACATCCTCTTTTACCTGTCCTGTCATACCTGGTTGCTGAACTCCCTTGCCTCCTGGTGTATGAGAATATGGATCAGTTGGGAATGCTCCATATAATTCTGGTGACTTATTAACCCCTATACCTTCATTAATTTCAAAATAGTGGTCGAGAAGACCACCTATCACAGAGTGTTCTTCGTTAGATTTTACAGCCTCAGTTACAACCTCGAAAGTTGATAAAAGAAGTTTTGATACCATATGCCAGTATATTGAACCAAGTCCCTCATAGCCAAAGAACGTTCCCGACCTTCCTGTAAATGATTTATGGTCAAAAATTTCTTCAAATATAGCTAATACTAAATCGTACTCTTCTTCTACAAGGTCATTAAATGAATCTGGAAGGAGGTCAAGCTGGCCCTTTAGTGAGTTTGCATTATTAAAACTTCCATTGAAGTGAAAGCCGCCATTTAAATCTTGAGCAATTATTTTTTTGTTATTTTCACTCGCTAACTTAGATAATAATTTGGAGCTTTCAATTTTATTTTTTTCAATATTATTCTTATCTAAAAACCCTGGTAAATCTTTGTTTGGGTAAAGTATGTAACTATATTGATCTTCTCTAAAGAGTTTGCTATTTTTTAGAGAATCCAAAACATTTAAACTTTCTTTAGCTGACAGGTGTCCTGAGCTTAAGATAGCTACTTGACCCTCTAGCATCTCGGGAAGATGGGATATGGATACTGAATTGCTATTAACTGACATTAGGTTATACGCATGGTAAAGACCGTCAGGTCTCTTATTAGCATTAATGGAATGTTCTATAAATTTAATTGAAGCATCTAAAAATCCTATAATCTCTGCTTTAGTTAATAATGCTTTCTTACCTGAGAAGCTATTTTTATATATAGATTGTCTAAATACGCTTGAGGACTCGCCAAGAAAATTCATAACATTTAACCTATTTTCATCAGATATACTCCCTTCTAATAAAAATAGATTCTTATTAAGCGCATCACTCATAGAGAGTAATAGGTTTTTTTGCTCAATTGATACTGATATTTTTTCAGAGTTATAGCCATTAAGAATATTTATAAAGAAATGTAAGAATCTTCTAAGGTGGTATAAGGTAACCATAGAAACGCCATTTCCAACTAGGGCATTATTTGCATCATTCCATTCAGGCCTCTGGGTATTCATCCAAATACCAGCCTCAGGAATTAAATTAGCTACCTTCGCAAGAACTGTTGCAAGTATCTTTTCAATAAAATTAACTTTTATAGTGCCATTAGTTGCGTCTAGTAAAAGAGCTCCGTCAGAACCTATGGACTCTCTCTTGTTATTTATATCTCTTTCACTATCGCCATCAAAATCAATAGTATTTTTTGGGTCGTTAAGAAGATCTTTGTATGGCTTAATCTTATAAGGCACATTTGCATAGACAAAAATCTCATCTTCAAAATATTTATTAATTTTTTCTGGATAATAATCTTCCATAAATTCTAAGAATTTAAGTAAATATATAATCTGATGATCTCCCCAGTATCCAATATAAGACCAAGGATTATCTTGCTCTAGTGATTCCCAATCAAAGCCGTCCTTGGTAACCCTGTAGGGGTTATATCCATCAAAAGTTGTAGCATTTAGGAATTTAAAAATCATTCCGTCTATAAACTCTGGGTAAGAATGAACCAATGCCTCCCAGTTTTGAAAAATATCTCTCCAGTTACCCTGATAATCTAAAATTTTTGATCCATCAACCTCACTTCTAGTATTTATAGAAAACTTATTCCAAGGTCTACTAGGATCGCCATGCCTTCTACTAAATCTTAAAGGAAGGTACTCATAGCATAATCTTTGAAAATCTTTATCTGCATCTTTATCAGCGATATTCCTCAAATAATCTAAATCAAACTCCAGTGGAAGATCTCTTAGAAGATATTTTTTGGTATGAAATAATTCCTTATTCCCATTTGATAGATATTTAGTAAAGTCAGCTTTCTCAATTTGATAATTATTATCAAAAATACCTCCCCTCATAATATTAAATAATGTATTTGAGAAATGACGAATATTCCTTCGACTATCTGAGGTTGTTTGCATGCCATCAGAAGAACCTGCAAGCTTGAATAGCTCATTAGATCCATTTTGGATATCTAATTTTATGTCGCTAATTAAAGACTTATTAGAATTGATATTCTCAGCAAGAGAGATTATCTCTGCAGAAGATTTATTAACATCAGTTCCGATGTGCCAAATAGAGCTTTCTTGAGCATCAAGAGAGATATCAGTTACTATGAAATATGCACCTTTTTCAGCTTTTACATCAAGCTCTTCAATTAAACTCTTCCCGCTCCTGAATTTGTTTATCTGCTTTGATGATAGTAATTTTTTTGAGTCTACTAAGCCTGAAGACCATGCAATATTAGCTTTTAATGCCTCACTTGGCTCTGCCCTATCAACAATAATTGCACTTAAAGAGTAAATCCCAATCCCACTTTGCACATCTAATTCATTTCTTTTATATGCATCAACAAGGTTACTTGTGCTATTTTGAAGTTCTTCTTCAACACCCCAGGGTAGTATGTTTTGAATGCCATCAAGCAGCCTTACATCAACCTTATTAGCTCCAATATTTCTAATAGTAGACTCTCTTACAAAGCCAAATAAATCACTTATGCTCCATTGATAAGAGAATTCAATATCAAGATCATTATTAACTTCTTCAAAAATTATTTTATTGCCGGTAAAGTTTTTATATAGATTTCTAGTAATATTATAGCTACCTTCATTTTTAGAAGAAAAAGGCTCCCAAAGAGAACTTATACCATCTTTCTGGATATGAAATATTGTCTTACTTCCAGTAACTTCCTGAGCTTCTGTTATTTTGTCATCTGTGTAATAGGGAAATAAAGCGTTATTACTATCCTTTCTTCCAGCAGATAAAGATCCATTACTAGAAATAAAGAGCCAATGATTGAAGGGACTTACAATACTCATGAAGAATGGCCTCATTGAGTTAACATTTTGAATCTTATAAAAATTCTCATCTCCTATGAGGACCTCGACTCCACTGACGCTCTTATCAGATAAGTCAAATGGTGTTTTACCAATATATATATCATTTATATTTTTCATAAAGCTATTTTAATTTTCCTGATTAAGGTTTTCTTTAATATTGAAGTAGTTTAAATTTCCTATCAAGCATGCATGCTCCCTATTAATTAATCCAATGGGAATCATTTCAAGTAAATCTCTATGCACTCCTTTTTTATTTCCCATAAAGTGCTGGATAAATTTATCCTTATCCATTAGCTCGGTAATAGTTCTCATCAGACTACCTGCAACGTAAACTCCATTGCCGGCAATAAACGTTAATGCCATGTCGGACATAACTTCTGCGAGAGATTTTGTAAATCCGTCAATTACGGATTTTGCTGCATCGTCATTTTGTATATAGAGGTCGATTACTTGCTCAGATTTTATTCTTTTTCCTGTTTTATTTTCATATATTTTAGAAATGGCTGAACCAGATACAACACTTTCAAGTGTAATAAAGCTATTCTCGTCTATTAAGTTATAGTTTTTAATAAGGCTCTTAGTGAGTCCTGTTGTATTACCAATCTCAGTTGGTAATACATGCTCATTATTAAGTAAAAGAGCCGCACCAAGACCTGTTCCTGGGCCAATAAAAAAACTATTCTTATTAAAAGTCTTTCCATTTTTAATTATCTCAATCTCGCTCTCTTCCATATTGGCTAAGCTATAGCCAATAGACTCCCAATCATTTAAAAGATAGCAAGAATTTAAATTAAAATTAGCTTTAAGCCCCTCTTCACTTATAACAAGATCCCTATTAGTCATTGAGATTGATCCACTTACCTTTGGTCCCGCAACTGATATTATTAGACTGTCTACATCTTCATTTTTTAACAACTCACCTATTAGTAATTCAAACTGCTCCATAGAGTCTAAGGATATTTTTTTTGAATTAGAGATATTTTTTGCGCCCTTATATGCATATGCATACCTTAGGTTTGTACCTCCGACGTCAACTAGTAATAATTTATTCATAATCTTGGGAGTAAATTTTGCAAGAATTATATCCTTGATTGTTAATATATTTAATCGAATGGATGTCAATATTCCAATTTCCCTTAGTTTGAAGTTGTGCTCTTGTAGTAATGGCAGATAATTCAAAATCTTGACTATCAAAACATTTAAGGGGAATATTTATTAACTGCCATTTATTTAAATTAGTATCAGAAAAATTTTCTGAAATTGTAAATCCTTTAAAACAAGTATTGCCATATAAGTTGATTTGATTATCATTTTTATTACATGCAAAGTTTAAATACATACTATCTTTAGATAAATTTTTTGCTCTCATTATTATTTGAATACTGCCCTCAGACATATAGGAGATGTCTTCTGCTGTGCCGCTTGATATATTCCATGTTTTATTAATATTCTTATTTCCAAAATTAAGGTTTTTAGCATCATCTTGTTTTTTAAAATCAAATTTTGAAAGGTTAATTTTAGACTTTAGGTCTGAAAAGATATCAGTACTTACTCCTTCATATATCTCCTTTTCTTTTGATAAGTCATAGTAAGAAACTACCTCATGATATGAAGGGTATGCAGAGCCAAGAAATACGGTTATCTCATTGGGATTTGAGGTCTTATCTTCGGTCATAATTATACCCATATAGGTATTATCTTGATAGTTAAGGCCGTATCCAAATTTAAATAATGGATCGTATAATTTATCACCGAAATTTAATCTAACTTGAGATGACAGTTTTGGCCATGAGAAGGATAACTTTCCTTTAAAATCAAAATTTATTAAGTCATTGCTATCAGTAAAAATAACATCCGATATTCCCTCAACAGCTGAACCTGGAAGCCATAGCTGAACGAAAGCATCAGATAGATTAAGCTCTTGATTGATAATCAAAGGCCTGCCTGATAGAAAAAGAGAAGCAGAAGGTATATTTTCGTTCTTAATATCCTTCATATAACTTATAAAACTCTTGTTAGGGTTGATATAAAATAATGATTTTCTATCCCCATCACCCTCTGCGTATGGATCTTCGCCATATACAAATATAACTAAGTCTGGCTTTTTGATATATGAAGAATCATCTGAATACTCAACGGTACTTCCAATAGTCTCTGCTCTTGATTTTAAAGATTCAAATATGCTCATGGTATCTGGAAAGTCTTTGTTTAAATTGTCTCTTCCTTGCCATGATATTGTCCAGCCACCCATTTGATATTTAATTTGCCTAGCTGCATTCCCTATAACTAAAATATGCTTATTTGATTTTATTGGTAATGTGTTTGAGTTATTTTTTAATAACACTATTGACTCTCTTACCGCCTGTCTTGCAACCTTTCTATGCTGCTCTGAGCCTATAAAATTATATGGATATTCATGAGGTTTTCTTTCATCAAATAGTCCCAATAAATGTTTAACTTTAAGAATATTTTTGACAGCGTCATCCAGCCTTTCTTTAGGGATTACTCCAGATTTAACCTGTGCAAGAGTATTTTTATACAACACTTTCCAATCATCTGGTGCCATAAAGATATCAACACCGGCATTAAATGACTCAGGACAGCTTTCTTTTGAACATTCTGGTATTTGACTGTGTCCATTCCAGTCACCAACTACAAGGCCTTTAAAGCCCATCTGGTCTCTTAAAATATTTGAAAGAAGGTATTTATTTCCGTGCATTTTAGTGCCATTCCATGAATTAAAGCTAGCCATAACAGTCTGAATACAAGAGTTTATTGCACTGTAATAGGGTGTACCATGAATATTTTTTAAATCCTCTTCGGGTAGTATTGTATTACCTTGATCAACTCCATCTTGTGTTCCGCCATCGCCTAAGAAATGCTTTGCTGTTGCAAGTACATGGTTACTATCAAGAAATTCATCACCCTCTCCTTGCAAGCCAAGTATCATAGCCTCTCCCAATTTTGCTACGAGTTTCGGATTTTCAGAGTAACCTTCGTAAGTTCTTCCCCACAAGTCATTTTGAGGAACTGCGATTGTAGGGGCAAAGGTCCAAGGTATTCCTGTAGACAGTAATTCTTTAGCAACAACACTACCTATAGTCTTTATTAAACGAGGATTCATTGTCGAACCTAGCCCTATATTGTGAGGGAATATAGTTGCCCCTATAACATTATTGTGACCGTGTACTGCATCAGTACCCCATATAATAGGAATTAAAGTACCATCAACAACAGGAGATGCCTCATAAAAATCTTTACTTAGGCTCTTCCAATCACTAACAGAGCTATTTTTATTCTTATTAGGAAATTTTCCTCCGCCATTTAAAAATGTGCCGAGGTGATACTCCGTGGCTTCTTCAGGCGATACCTCGTCAATATCAGGCATTATTATTTGTCCAACCTTCTGTTCTACGGTCATTTTATTAATTATCTTATCTATAAAATCTGGTACTTCATAGGACTTACATGAATTGACATTAGACCAATCTACCTCAGATAACTTAGTAAAATCGACTGAATCAGAATTAGAATTAAAACCACAAGAGCTGACTAATAAGACTGAAATTAATAAAATATGATTATTCATAATAAAAATTTGAAATGTTTAGTTTTTACCAAAAAACTCCATATATTAAAACAAGAACAGTAATAACTATTAATGAGTTTATATTGAAAGATTTTGATGTAGAAAAATCGATTCCCTTTAAATCAATTGCTTTTTCTTGATCTGTATAGCCTTGAAGCAATGATGTTAAATAGCAACCAAAGCCTGACATAAAGAATACGATTCCCATTCTATGGATATATGATAATTCTGGTAAAGCAGCACTTATTAATATCGAGAGAACTAGGGATAATATTGCAGCTACCATAACTGACAATGTTGTAGCTTTCTTCCAAAAAAGAGCAACTAAGAAGATGACTAAAATCCCAGGAGTGAATAGCCCTGTAAAGTTTTGTATATATTGAAATATAGAATCAAAATTACCCAATAATGGCTTTGCAATTATTACAGCAACGATTAGAGATATTACAACTGCATTTCTTCCAATACTTATTAACTTTGATTCAGATACAGTATTTTTTGAAAATGATCTATAAATATCCATGGTAAAAATAGTGCTTATACTATTTGTCATAGATGCTAGAGACGAAACAATTGCTGCTATTAAAGCTGCAAAAGTAAGGCCTAGCAAACCATTAGGTAGTAAAGACATCATCGTTGGGTATGCTTGATCAGATTTTTCTAAAACTGGAAAAAGTATTGCTGCACATATTCCTGGAAGAACAATAACCAAAGGCATAAGAAGCTTTAGGTATGCAGCAAACATGACACCTTTTTGAGCTTCTTTTATAGATTTAGCCCCTAATGCTCTTTGAGTTATATATTGATTAAAGCCCCAGTATGCAAAATGTCCTATCCAGACTCCTGCACCAATTAAAATCCATACACCTGGTAAATTATTATACGAAGGATTGTCCGAGGAGAGAATCATATCGAATTTCTCGGGTATGGCTTTATAGACAACAGCTAATCCTTCAAAAATACCTTGATCGCCTGATATTTTATTAAGAGCTATATAAGAGACGGCTAGCCCTCCAAAAATTAAAAGAACAACTTGAACGATATCTGTCATAGCAACTGCCCTCAATCCACCAGACAGAGAATAAGCCAATGACAAGAGAGCTAATACAATCATGCCATTCATCAGAGATAATCCGGTAAGAGTATTGATTGCCAGTGATCCTAGCCATAGGACTGTAGTTAAGTTAATGAATACATATACGGTAAGCCAGAAAAATGACAATACTAGGCTGACACGCTTATCGAATCTTTGCTCGAGGAATTGAGGCATTGTGTAGATTTTCTTTTCTAAGAATAATGGTAAAAAGAATTTAGCCATTACTATAAGAGCTATTGCGGCTGTTAATTCCCAAACAGCTATTGCCATTCCAACAACAAAACCTTGACCTGACATCCCAATAATTTGCTCTGCAGAAATATTAGCGGCGATTAGTGAGGCTCCTATAGCCCACCAAGGAAGAGATCTTCCGGCAAGAAAGTAATCCTCAGCACTCCTTTCTTTACCTGAATTTGTTCTTGATACGTATGTGGCCAAGCTGATAATACCAATACAATATATTCCAACAATAACCCAATCTAAAGTATTAAACATAACGTCTTCCCTTTATTTAAAATTTAAATGATTTTTATTATAGTTTTTATTTCTTCTAAATTATTACTAATTTCTTGCCATGATTTAGATCTAATTAATGATTCAGGCATTGTGGAGGATGCTCCTGCGGCGACAACATTATCTAAGTTGAGATAGTTTGCAATATTCTTACTGGTAATGCCTCCGGTTGGGATGAATGTTATGTCTGAAAATACTGATTTAAATGCATTTAACCTATCAACTCCACCAGATAATTCAGCCGGAAAAAATTTTAAAGTTTTATGGCCTGCCTCACTTGCTGCCATAACCTCACTTGCAGTTTGAACTCCCGGAATTAGAGTTAGTCCACTTTCCAAAGCATACTCAGAAAGTTTAAGTGAGAAGCCTGGAGTAATAGCAAATGATGCCCCTGCCTCGATAGCAAGGTCAATTTGATCTTTTGATCTTATAGTTCCAATGCCTAGAGAGATATTAGAATAATTTTTAAACTCTTTGAGTACATCAATAACTTTTTTATCTCTTAACGTTACTTCGATAAGCGGCAGATCAGCTTTGGTTAAGCAATTGCAGATATTTTCTACCTCTTCTTCAGTAACTAAAGTACCTAAAGGAATTATCTTATGTTTCTTAATTATATCTAGTATATTCATTAAAATATTGAAGCTCCTGTTTCAACCGAACCAACGCTATCTCTAAATGATTTAAATAACTCCCTGCCCACACCACTTGATTGGTCGTCAAATTTAGCCGGAGTCCTTTTATTTAAAATACTTTCCTCAACCATAAGATTAAATACTCCATTGGTGATATCAATTTTTCCAATATCGCCATCTTCAATTAAAGCTAGTAACCCGCCTAATTTAGCTTCCGGGGTTACATGGATAACTGCAGGTACACTCCCTGAAGCTCCTGACATTCTTCCATCTGTAATTATTGCAATCTTATATCCTTTTGACTGAAGAACATTTAATGGTGATGTTAGTTTGTGCAATTCAGGCATACCATTGGCCGATGGTCCCTGACCTCTTACAACAACAATGCAGTCTTTGTTCAGATCTCCAGTACCGAATGCACTAAGAACAGCTTCTTGACTATTAAAAACTGATACCGGAGCAATAATTTCTGATTCTGGCTGACTTAATGAAGAAGTTTTAATAATGCCTTTTCCAATATTTCCATTCATCAATTTCAATCCTCCTGTTGAATTAAAAGGATTAAAGCTATCTCGAATAATGCTTTGATCTAAAATTTTTGCAGGATGTTCCCAGGCTAACTTATTATTTTTAATTTCTATCTTATTTCTGTATATCTCTAAGTTATCTCCCAAAAGAGTTTTAACATCAGAGAAAAGATATCCTCCATCTAGTAGTGAGCCTATAAAAGCTGCAACACCTCCTGCGTTATGAAATTCATTTACATCTGCAGATCCGTTAGGGTAGACGCTAGTTATCGTTGGTATAACAGCTGATAGCTCATCAAGGTCTTCTAGAGTTATTTTAAAACCTCCGGCTTCAGCCATAGCTATTAAATGAATTGCAAGATTAGTTGAGCCGCCACTAGCAATTAGGCCAACTATTCCATTAACCCAGCTTTTCACATCAAGCATTTCACCCATCTTGAATCCCTGTTTACTTAAATTCAATACAGATTCAACGGTGGCTTCAATAATCATCTGCCTTTCAGGGGAATCAGGCGGTACGAATGATGAACTGGGGAGTTGAAGGCCCATAACCTCCATTATTAATTGGTTTGTATTAGCTGTTCCATAAAATGTACATGTCCCAGAAGTATGATATGCCGCTTGCTCAGAACTAATTAAAGTAGATCTATCAACTTCACCGTTGGCATATTTTTTTCTTGTGTTTGATTTTTCAGTATTTGATATGCCCGAAGGCATTGGTCCTGCTGGGATAAATCCAATTGGCATATGGCCAAAACTCAATGCTCCAATCACCAAACCTGGAACAATTTTATCGCAAACTCCGAGACAGATACCTGCATCAAAAACATTATGCGAAAATCCAACTGCTGTAGATAAGGCAATAACATCTCTACTAAATAGAGATAGTTCCATTCCTGGTTCACCCTGTGTAATACCATCACACATTGCAGGGACGCCGCCTGCAACTCGAGCAATTGCATTTCTTTTTGAAGCTGATTCTTTAATAACGTCAGGGTAGTCCTTAAGAGGAGCATGAGCTGAAAGCATGTCGTTGTATGCAGATATAATTCCTATAACCTGAGCGCCTTCTGCTGCTTCTCCTTGCTGAGTTTTGTCGCATGAAGCAAAAGCATGAGCTATGTTGCTGCAGCCCATATTACCTCTGGCAGACTTACTATAATCATAAGATAAATTAATTTTATTTAAATAATCAGATCGAGATTTTTTGCTTCTTAATTCAATTCGATTCTGTATCTCTATAATTTTTGAGTGCATATTCATATTATTTTTTACTACCATTTTTCCAAGACCTGTAATCTCTCTTAAGCAATAAATCTGAATTAGACGGCCCCCATCCCCCTGAAATATAGTCCTCCATTGGAACATTTTCTGAAGCCCATAAGTTAATGATATTATCAACCCAAGTCCAAGATGCCTCAATCTCATCCCTTCTTACAAAGAGTGCAGGGTTTCCTTTTATCACATCCAAAAGAAGTCTTTCATAGCAGTCTTGATTACCTATCTCGTGATAATCATGTAGATTTAAATCAAGAGGTAGTTCTTCTAAATTAAAGCCTGTGACATCAGGTTCTTTTGTATTTAATTTAAGTACAATTCCCTCATCAGGGTGAATTCTTAAAACTAATTGGTTTGGTTCTATTGATGATTCGCTTGAAAAAATATTATGAGGAACGCTTTTATACCTCACAACAATCTCAGATGATTTAGATTTCATTCTTTTACCAGTTCTTAGGTAAAAAGGAACTCCTGACCATCTCCAATTATTAATTGATGCTTTGAGTGATACAAAAGTCTCTGTATTCTTCTTCGAGTCAACTCCATCCTCATCAACATATGCGCAAGCTGCCTTACCTTGTGACATGCCATCGATATATTGAGCTCTTACAGAGTTGGTAATTATTGTATCTTTGTCAAAAGGGGCTAAAGATTTTAGAACTTTTAACTTTTCATCCCTTACAGATTCAGAATTAATAGAGACAGGTGGTTCCATAGCTATAAGGCATAGAATTTGAAGTAGGTGATTTTGAACCATATCTCTCAGAGCACCAGTTTCATCGTAGTAACCCCCCCTTCCTTCCACGCCCAAGTCTTCAGCTACTGTTATCTGAATATGATCAATAGCTGCATTGGACCAACTTTGTTCAAAAATTGTATTAGCAAATCTCAGAGCTAATAAATTTTGAACAGCTTCCTTGCCTAAGTAATGATCAATTCTATAAATTTGATTTTCTAAAAATCCATCAGCCAAGGAATCATTAATCTCATTAGCTGTTTTAAGATCAGAGCCAATAGGCTTTTCAACAACTATTCTTGAATTATCATTAATTAAGTTACCAGATTTTAAGTTTTTCGAGATAACTTTATATAAACTTGGCGGTGTTGCTAAATAATAAATAATCGGTCTATCTTGTGGGATTTCACCAAATTTTTCCCAATCTGAATCTGAATTAATATCTAACTTCTTATAACCAAGCCTCATTGAAAACCTTGTCCAAGCCTCCCCGCTAGGATCAAAGCCATTAAAGTGATTTGATAGAGATTCTTTTACCATAGATACATATTCATCTAATGACATGTCTTTTGAACCAATCCCAATTATTTGACTCTCATGATCAATTGATGAAAGTGTTTCTTGTCTAAAAATTGCTGGAAGTAACTTCCTCTTAGAAAGGTCGCCAGTTCCTCCAAAAAGATAAATTGTAAATGTGTTAAGACTCATTAAAAGATTCCTTTAAAAATTCTATTCTATTAAGTTGATTTGAAAACTCAGTGATAAACTTGGCAGCGTAAGCTCCATTTACAACCCTGTGGTCATAAGACAGGGAAACAGGCATTTTTTTTGTAGATATAACCTTTTCATCAACTAGAGATAGGCTGTCAAAAGTTTTTGATAAGCCGAGTATTCCTACTTCTGGAGGGTTAATTATAGGAGTAAAGTACTTTCCGCCTACTCCACTAAGTGAGGAGATTGTAAATGTAGCACCTTTTAACTGATCAACTTTCAGCTTTCTATTTTTAGCAAGTTTTGCAAGGTTATAAACTTCGTCAGATATTTGTAGAATAGATTTTTTATCTGCATCCTTGATATTTGGAACTATGAGTCCATCAGGGGTGTCTACTGCAATACCTATGTTGAAATAATTTTTTTGAACTAAACTATCCAGCGATGAAGTTAGAGAGGTATTCATTGTTGGGAATAGCTTAATTGTCTCAACGGTTGCTTTTATAATAAATGCTAAAGGCGAAACCTTTGCCTTGTATTCAATATTAAGTGCGGATCTTAGTAATAATAAGTCAGTAATATTAGCATCATCATGCTGGGTAACATGCGGGATATTAATCCATGATGTATGTAGATTTTTACTAGCTGTTTTTTGAAATTTAGATAACTTTTCAATTTTAACATCACCCCATTTAGAGTAATCAATATCTGGTTGAGATGGCTGAAATCCTACCTGATCTTTATTGCTTAATCTATATGAAACAAATGCATGGAGGTCTTCTTTTAAGATTCTTTCTTTTGGACCTGATCCCTTTACTTCTTTAAGATTTATACCAAATTCTCTGGCTAGTTTTCTTACTGCCGGTCCTGAATGTATAGATGAATTATTATGACCTATAGATGCAGGCGCAATAGAAGCTGCTGTTGTTTTAATTACCTCTTTTGTAGCTAGTGTTTCCGAAGGAGATACTTCTAAAGACTCATTATCTTTTGCAGGTCTGCTGGAAGCAACCTCAATCTCAACAAAAGGTAGGCCTTGCTTAACCATATCTCCAACTGCAATATGAATGGATTTAATAACGCCACTCACAGAAGCTGGTATTTCCATAGCAGCTTTATCAGTCTCTAGAACCATAATCGAGTCTTCTGAGTCTACGGTTTGGCCAATCTCAACACAAATTTCAATAACCTCAACCTCTTCAACATCACCAAGGTCGGGTATATTAATTGTGTTTAATTCTGACATTAAGCTTCCCAAGGATTTGGTTTAGAAGGATCAACACCCATATCAAGATATATCTTGTCTAATTGCACCTTATCAATAACACCCTCTTTAAAGAGTGAGTATGCAGAAGCTCTAACAATACTATTAGCATTAATTTCAAAAAAACCTCTTAACATCTCACGGGAATCACTTCTTCCGAAACCATCAGTTCCTAAAACGGTATAACTGCTTTTTATATATGGTCTTATTTGCTCAGCATAAGATCTCATATAATCAGTAGAGGCTATCACTGGAATAGATTTAGTATCAAAGCATTGTTCAACATAAGATAGTTTTTCATCAAGATTGGGATTTAATTGATTAAACCTTTCAATCTCCATGCCATCTTTTCTTAATAAATTAAAACTAGTAACGCTCCATACCTCGGAATCAATATTATAATTTTGTAAAATATCTTTGGCTTTAATAGACTCTCTAAGAATTGCACCTGAACCAATCAATCTAACGGCAGGTTTTTTAGAGCCTTCTATCTTATGCATTCCTTTAATAATTGCCTCTTCTGAACCCTCAATCATTTCTGGGTGTTCATAATTTTCATTTGTTGTAGTTATATAATAGAAATAATTTTCTTGATCTACATACATCTTCTTAATACCATCTTTAATAATTACAGCGACTTCATATGCAAAAGCTGGATCATAAGATAGACAATTTGGAATAGTAGAAGAAAGGACATGGCTGTGACCATCTTGATGTTGAAGGCCCTCGCCATTAAGAGTTGTCCTTCCAGATGTTGCTCCTATAAGAAACCCTTTAGCCTGGGCATCTCCGGCAGCCCATGCTAGATCATGAATACGCTGAAATCCAAACATTGAATAAAATAAATAAAATGGAATCATTGGATAGTCATAAGTTGAATAAGCCGTTGCTAAAGCAGACCATGCTGAGAATGCTCCTGCCTCAGTAATCCCCTCTTCTAGCATCACGCCATCTTTTGATTCCTTGTACCACATTACTTTATCAGCATCCTCGGGTTCATAATTTTGCCCAGCGGATGAGTAAATACCAACTTGTCTGAATAAAGCCTCCATTCCAAAGGTTCTTGCCTCATCTGGAACAATTGGAACTATCCTTTTACCAATTTCTTTATCTTTTAATAAATCAGTAATAATTCTTACAGTAGCCATTGTTGTAGATATTTTTCTTTCATCTGTTCCCTCATATAGTTTTGAGAAAGCCTTGTCATCAGGAATACTTAGAACTTCTGAAATATTTCTTCTTCTAGGGATAGGGCCACCAAGGGAATCTCTTGTTTTCTTGAGATATTGAATTTCAGGCGAATCGTCAGCAGGTCTAACATAGGGAATATTTTCTATGTCATCATCTGTTACGGGAATATTAAACTTATCTCTGAAAGCCTTTATATTATCTAATGATAGTTTTTTTACTTGATGGGTTGTATTGTCAGCCTCCCTAGAACCTATTCCGTAACCTTTTGATGTAAGGGCTAATATAACAGTAGGTGCACCTTTTGAATTAACTGCCTTATGATATGCAGCATAGACTTTATAAGGATCATGCCCCCCTCTATTTAGCTTGTATATATCTTCATCTGTTAAGTCTTTAACAATTTCTAATACATCCGGATCTTTTGCAAAAAAGTTCTCTCTTGTGTAGGCGCCTCCTTTAGATTTAAAGTTTTGAAGCTCCCCATCAAGAACAGCGTCCATAATATCTTGGAGTTTTCCCTCTTTATCTTTAGCCATTATAGGATCCCAATGTCTCCCCCATACAACCTTAATTACATTCCAGCCAGCACCTCTAAACGAACCTTCAAGCTCTTGAATAATTGATCCATTACCTCTTACAGGGCCGTCTAATCTTTGAAGATTGCAATTAATAACAAAAATTAAGTTCTCTAACTGCTCTCGTCCTGCTAAAGCAATAGCTCCTTTTGACTCAGGCTCATCCATCTCGCCATCACCACAAAAAACCCAGACCTTACGATCATCTCTAGGTACCAAGCCACGTGCGGACATGTACCTCATAATATGAGCTTGATATATGCCCAATATTGGACCCAATCCCATAGAAACAGTAGGAAACTGCCAATACTCTGGCATCAACCAAGGATGGGGATAAGAAGACAATCCAGGCTTTTCAACTTCTCTCCTAAAGTTATCTAAGTCTTCTTCGTTGAGATAGCCTTCTAGAAAACTTCGAGCATAAATTCCTGGAGAGCAATGACCTTGATAATAAATTAAATCTTCAAGTTGCCCGTTTGAGCCTCTAAAAAAATAATTAAAACCAATATCATATAAAGTAGCTGCAGATGAAAATGTTGAGACATGACCCCCAAGATCATCATCATTTTTATTTGCTCTTAAAACAATTGCTAATGCATTCCATCTTATTAGAGATCTTATTTTTCTCTCCATAAACAAATCACCAGGCATGGAGGCCTGATCTTTAACAGGAATAGAGTTACGGAAAGGGGTTGTTAGGTTGTAGGAAGGGATAGCACCTTCTTCATTTAATTTTTTTGCTAATTTAGTCATTAAAAAGGAGGCTCTTTCAATACCCTCTTCTTCTATAACGCTACTTATTGCATCCAACCATTCACTTGTCTCAATTGGATCTAGATCTTTTGGCAAATTAACTCCCTGTAATCTTTTATTTCAATAGGTTAATTTTACTTTAGAATTTGTTAAAAATATACAATATCTAGTTAAAATTTATTATATTGTAAATAAATTACATAAAATGTATAATAATTGATTAGTTTATGTAAATAAATTACTTAAACATTATATATACAATAATATGATACTTGAAAACCTTGTAAATGGTGAGACTAAGCTAAGTAAATCTGAAAAGAAAATTGCATTAGAGGTTCTAAACAACCCATCAAAGGTAATAAACCAGTCTATATCTTCATTAGCCCTTCAGTCTGGTGTTAGTCTTCCCACTGTAAATAGATTCTGTAAAAAACTAGGCTTTTCTGGCTACCCTGCCTTCAAGATACAAATTGCACAAGAAACAACTAATACAAATTCAATGTTATTGGAAAGATTCAATGTAGATAAAGATACTCCTGAGATTGTTAAAAGAGTTATGAGTGATATCCAGTCCACAGTTGTCAGTGTTGGACAAAACTTAAACCCATCGGCTATTGATAAGGCCACAAACATGCTTGCAACTGCTAAAAGTATTACTTTTTTTGGTTTAGGTGGATCAGGACCTGTAGCTCTTGATGCTCAGCACAAGTTTTTTAGGTTTGGTATCCCTGTTGTGGCACACATTGATTATATAAATCAGAGAATGATTGCATCAATGATGAGAGAGGACGACATTCTTGTTTTAATATCCTTCACAGGAAGAACTGCTGAGATAGTCCAAACTGCAAAGGTTGCTAAGAAAAATAACGTGCAAACAATTGCTCTTACATCCAAGAACTCGCCACTAGCAAAATTATCTGATGTGGTCCTTCACATAGATGCTCCTCTAGAAAATAATCTTCACATTCCTATGACGTCAAGGTTGGCACATCTTGCTATTATTGATATATTATCAGCTACGGTTCAGGCTCGATTTGGTTCAAATATTGATGTAAGCAAGGAAGAAGTCATAAGAAATATTGAAAAAACAAGGGTTTAAGGTTCCTTAATCTAACTTAAAAGGTTTTAACAATCTCCACATCAACCCTTTCCTGAGCTAGTAAATAATATAGAGGCAATAGATTGTTTTCATATGCTTCACTTAATAGAGATAATTTTTTTTCATTAGAGATTAAAAGTACTACTTTCTTTGATTCAATAATCATAGATAAATTCATGCTAATCCTTTTATGACAAGGACTTCCCATTGGTTCTGTATATATAATCCCAGGATCAGCTAATAAATTAAAGTAATTAGATGTATTTATTAATGAAGGAAACAGGGATGCAAAATGCCCATCCTCACCCATGCCAAGTAACATAACATCAAAAGGCCTGCTCATCTCTAGAACCTTTTCAGGGTTAGATTTTAAAGAGATGAAGTTAGCATTTGAGGCATTATTAATTAATAAGTGTTCTTTTAAGAGCTTTTCATTTGAATCAATATGTTTGCTTGAAACAGACCTATCATCTACCAGTGAGATATAAACCTTTGACCAGTTTAGGTTAGACTCTCTTAACTCATTAAATATCTTGATTGGGCTCGATCCCCCGCTCACTATAAAACTTGCATAACCATTGTTATTAATGCCGTCCAGTAAAGCTAGGTATATTGATTTAGATAAATCATTCATCTTTAGGCTAAATTAAAAGAATTTTGTATCCCTTCTATAACAAACTCAATAGCAAGGGCTCCGAGTAATAATCCAAATATTTTTTGAACAACGGTAAGAATGGTTGGGCCTAACTTAGATGATAATTTTGATGAAAGCCACATTGCGATGAATGCAATAAAAATAACTAAAGGAATCGGTGAGTAGGAAACAGCCGCATCAGCAAAGTTTGCATACGACTCTTTTGATAATAAAAGACTAGTTGCCATAGCCCCCGGACCAGCAATTAAAGGAATTGATAAAGGAAAAATTGCTATTGATTGAATCGTCTCGTCATCAATAGCTGTATCTGCTGTATTCTGTCTTCTTACCTGCCTTTGCTCAAAAACCATTTGGAAGGCTATAACAATAAGAAATAAGCCACCAATAATTCTAAATGAATCCATGCTTATATTCATAGCATCAAGAATTGCATTACCAAAAAGCCAAAATAATGAGAGAACCAATAAAGATACTACAGAGGCTCTTATGTAGATTGATTTAACTTGTTGTTTATTTAATCCAGAGGTCAAGCCAGCAAAAATAGGAATTAATGAGATCGGGTCTATAGCAACAAACATTAACAAGGTGCTTTCAATAAAAGTATCAAACATTTTATATATTAATTATTTGAATAGCCTCGGAGTGCTCTTCGGAAAAAATACCAGAAACCATAATAAGTTTTAAACCTGTTTTACCGTAATATTTCTTAAGTATCTTCGTTACACTTTGAAGTGTTTTCTCATGATTTGATAAATTTGATAAATAAAATGTTATTGTTGATCCAACAAGAGTTAGCTGTGTAAGAGTTTTTTTATTTCCCGTAAACGTAAAAATTGGAATACCGCTAGGCTTGGCATTTGAAATATAATTTGCTGTCTTCCCTGTT
>Ga0115004_10000227_pt1 | contig 39504 bp, 30 predicted proteins | sample ArcticOcean_MG_C_10_FD_88737 | JGI IMG/M metagenome (GOLD analysis project Ga0115004, IMG submission 88737) | Marine microbial communities from western Arctic Ocean - ArcticOcean_MG_CB11_90 | ecosystem: Environmental > Aquatic > Marine > Oceanic | place: Arctic Ocean: Canada Basin | collected... | reverse complement strand
GTCGCAACCTTTGTCGCACCGAATCAATAAACGGTCTAATTGCTATGATCGGTTAAAAAAACAACCTTGACTGTTTTTAAATATCGGTGCAAATTAGGGCGTTCTAAAAAAGGGGTAGTAGATGAGCGATCAAATAATAGGTGGGCGAGGACGCTTTCGCGCAGCAGGGCGTGCAAGTTTACTCGGTGTTTTCATGACCGGCGCTTGTTTGTCCGGTGGGACATCGGTCTATGCTAGCGAGCGATCAGCCGTTTTAGAAGAAGTCGTTGTCACGGCTCGAAAGCGCGATGAGTCCATTCAGGATGTGCCGGTCTCGGTCACCTCAATTTCTAAAGAATTGAAAGAGTCCACAGTTCGACGGCTCGAGGATATTCAGAATTTTGCGCCAAACATAGCGATCCGAAGAAGTCCTGGTATTGCCAGCGGCGCGAATATCAGTATTCGCGGGGTTTCAACCTTGGATTCAGATAAGAGTTTAGATCCAGCCATCGGCGTGATGATGGACGGCATGTTCTTGGGCACCTCAAGCGGCGTGCTGCTTCAAAATTTTGACATTAAACGTATCGAAGTGCTTCGTGGACCGCAGGGCACCCTGTTTGGAAAAAACACGACTGGCGGCATTATTAATGTCATTCGAGGCGATGTCACGATGCAGACTGGCGCAGATATTAGCGTCACGATGGACGGCAATGGTCGGGAAGATGTTAAGGCGGTTGTGAATCTACCGATTGTTGCTGATGAGCTTGGCATCAAGTTGTTCGGTGCTCAGATTAAGAGCGATGGTTTTGTCTACAATACGACATTGCAAGAGGATGTCGGCGGTGATGACATTCAAACCTATGGTTTTACCGCGCTTTGGGAGCCATCAGATGTGTTTAATCTTAAGCTTCATTATGAGCGATTTAATGATGACAGCGACCAGGGTTCTTATGTCAATGCCAATCAGCCAGGTGAATTAACCTGTTCGCTTGCTGGGTTGCCTTGGAATGGACAGGTGGGTTGCGAGGCAGATTCGTCCGATGGCCCGGACCAAAATTCAGCGGATGGCCGTAATGCTAGCGACAATGAATATGAAACCTTCATTGTAACCGCGAACCTTGATCTTGAGGATTGGCTTGTAACCTATATTGCAACCAGCCGGGATATGGACGAAGACAACATGCAGCACTTCGATGGCGCGCCCATGAAGTTTTTAACCATGCGCTTTTTTAACGATTGGCATCAAAAAAGCCAAGAGTTTCGAATCACCTCTCAATTTTCGGACAACGTCGACATCATTGCAGGGCTCTACCTTTGGGATGTGGACTATGTTCAGCGCTGGGATGTTGGTGATTTGCATTATCAGTTGTCTCGCATCGGCGCCTACCCCGGGCCACTAGCGCCGACGTCTTTGAACAGTAATGGTCAAGAACAGGTGACTGAGTCTATGGCTGTATTTTATTCAATGGATTGGCATTTAAATGAGCAGTGGACGGTAACGGCTGGTGTGCGTTGGACGGAGGAAGAGAAGACGTTTATTGGTGGCAATGGCGGGCAACCTTACGATCCAGCTGCGGGTGATCCAATCCCCGCTTTGTTTGAGCCCGTGAACTACCAAAACAAATGGGATAGCGTGACGCCGAAAGTCGGTGTGAGGTATGCCCTGAATGATGACATGATGATTTTCGCATCCTACAGCGAAGGCTTCAAAAGCGGCGGATTCTTCGGTCGACAGGCGAATTTTGATTTAGATTCTAAGTATGAGCCTGAATATGTTGAAAACTTTGAAATTGGTATAAAAAGCACTTGGATGGATGGCAAGGTGATCTTTAACCCCGCCGTGTTTTGGAGCAAATACAATGATAAGCAAGAGTCCATTTTGATTCCTGTGAGTTTGAGTAATGTGGCAACCGTTGTGAGAAACGCAGCGTCGATGGACATCTTCGGGGCCGAGCTTGAACTTCAGTATCAGGTGAATGAGGCGTGGTATGTGCGGGCAACCTACGGCTACATTAACGCTGAATATAATGCTTACTTGGCGGATATTACGGGTGACCAAGTTGTCACAGACAATTCCGGCTTAACCCCACGTAACACGCCAGAAGGGACTATGGGGCTCACAACGACGTACACCGTACCGGTTGGCAACGGCGACTTGAAAACAATGTTGTCTTATCGCTGGCGGGATAGCGTCGAGACCATCGCGACCAATGATCCAATGGGCAATCTGCCCAGTATCACCGATATTAGCGCATCAGTGAGTTATGCCTGGGCCGATGAGCGGTATCGTATCACTGCTTTTGGTCGAAATCTGACTGACCAGCGTGAGCAGCAGATTGGGCGGATTTTGCCGCTGACGACGCGAGGCTATTGGAATGAAGGCGCAACCTATGGGGTTGAGCTGTCCGCATCTTTTTAACCTGCCGGGGGTAAAGCCGTGTGATTTAGGCTGTAGAGAATCACGCAGTTGTTTAGGAAAGCTTGATGGGCGAAAGTCCATCAAGTTTTTTTTTGGGTGAATCAAGGGGATGAGCGCCTGCAGAAAGCAGTATCCGGTTCAGCTGGTGATCCCAGGCAGGTACTGGCCTTGGCGTTTGCGATGAACTGTTACTGAATGTTCGCGCAAGTTTAAAGCCATGCAGAACAGCTCAAGCAGGTTGGTTAGGCAGATCGATTCAAGGATCGCGAGGTAATGATGAATGATGGCCAGGCGTCCGGCTGTTTTCACGCATTCGGCCAAAATAGAAGGTTAGTGCGCCTTTGGCAGTGAGCGGTTTAAGGCTTATAAAAGAGGGTTTGGTAGGCGGTTGGCAGCGCGCTCTAACCATGTCATAAAGGAAGCTGAAATAAAGAAACAAAGAAACAAAGAGACAAAGGGATGCTGGATCTATATATCGCGAACAAAAATTACTCGTCTTGGTCACTAAGGCCCTGGATTGTGCTGAAAATGCTCGGAATCGCGTTTAACGAGCATTTGACACCGTTCGAGGGCATCGACAATTTTGAGCGGTTTAAGCGATTTTCACCCAATGGTAAGGTGCCCTGCTTAAGCGACGATTCCTTGGTTGTGTGGGATTCATTAGCCATTATCGAGTACTTAGCTGAGGGCAACCCGCAGGTTTGGCCAGCGTCCGTGCCGGCGAGACTGTATGCTCGATCGGCCAGTAGTGAAATGCATGCTGGGTTTGACGCCTTGCGGGCGCAATGTCCTATGATTTGCTCAGCGCGCTATCAGGTCCGGTCCGTGTCTGCAGGGCTTGCGCGCGACCTTAGTCGCCTGGATGAGCTGTTTTGCGAGGGTTTGACGCGCTTTGGGGGTGATTTCCTCACCGGAAAAGCGTTTTCTGCGGCCGATGCTTTTTTTTGCCCCGTTGCCATCCGGGTCCTGGGCTATGGCCTGCCGCTCACGCAACCGAGCTTGGATTACTGCCAGCGACTTTTAGCCCTTGAGCCCATGAAAGCCTGGGTCTTAGAGGCCTTGAACGAGCCGTGGTGGGATGAGGCGGAGGAAGCGCAGGCGAGGGTTCATGCGGATTTGATTGAGGATCGACGGACATTGATGCGATGAATGCCGCGTTAGTGATCCGAGTCCGTTTTGATTGATGAAGCCGTTTGTTATGCTTGCTTGGATGATGGTCCTCGACCGGGATTCAATAAGGTTTAAACCCACTCGAATGCTTTCACGTAGAGCCGGCTTAGAGAAACCTCTACCCAGAGATCGGGTCAAGGTTCTGGGGCAGCTAGATCGATTTTCCAAAAGTGCCGCTGCGGTCTGATGATGCGGCGGTTTTGAGACGATCTGGGTCGCAACTCAAAACGTAACCCGGAACGAGAACGAACACGAACACGAACACAAAAGGAATGAAGATGACAGATCAAGCAAACAATCTCGCCGCATTTCGAGCGGAGGCCGCTGAGTGGCTGCAAGAGAATTTCCCTGAAAACTTGAAGGGTGAAGGCATTGCGCCGTTTGGCGGGGTAGAAGGCGATCGAGCGGTCGAGGGCGACGCGGCGCTTTGGCGCGATCGATTGGCCAGTCGAGGCTGGGGCACGCCAACTTGGCCGTCCGAGCTAGGTGGCGGCGGGCTAAATCATCACGAAGCCAAGGTGTTGTCTGAAGAAATGCACCGAGTGGGCGCCATCAATCCGATCCCGCTGCTGGCGGGAATGGGGGTCACCATGGTGGGTCCGACGATTATGGAATACGGCACGACGGATCAAAAGCAGCGTCATATCCCTGGAATTTGTAGTGGCAAGGTGCGTTGGTGTTTGGGTTACTCTGAACCGAATGCTGGTTCAGACCTGGCATCGCTCGCAACAAAAGCCGAAGAAAATGGGGATCATTGGCTCATTAATGGCCAGAAGGTCTGGACTTCGGGCGCTGATATTTCGCAAATGTGCGGCGCGCTGGTCCGAACTGACAGCAGCGTTAAAAAACGCGATGGCATCAGCTTTTTGATGCTCAAGATGGATCAGCCCGGTGTTGAGACGCGCCCGATTAAATTAATCGCCGGCGCTTCACCGTTTTGTGAAACCTTCTTCAATGATGCGCGAGCAGAAAAGGACGATCTGCTCGGGTCCCTCAACGATGGCTGGAGTGTTGGCAAACGGTTGTTGCAGTACGAACGCGCCAGTCAAACCGGGGCTCGACCCACGAGCAATAAAGTCTCTGGGTCGTTGCAATCGCTCGCGAAGTCCTACGTTGGCGAGACTGCAACCGGTGAGCTTGCCGATGCGGACCTTCGAGTGCGCATTGCAGACCATTTGATGCATACCAGGGCCCACGGCTTAACCATCGCTCGGATCACCGCAGAAGCCAAAGGCAATCCGGAAGTCAGTGCGGCGGCGTCAATCCTTAAAAACTCAGCAACCCGGGTCTCTCAAGAGCGAGCCGAGCTCACCTTGGAGTTCATGGGCCATCAGGGTTTGGGCTGGGCGGGTGATGACTTTAGTGAAGACGAAATTGAGCATGTTCGAGGATGGCTTGGCGGCAAAGCCATCTCGATCTACGGCGGTTCTTTTGAGATCCAAAACAATATTATTGCCAAGAACATTCTGGGTCTGCCAGAAACGACACAAAAAGGTTAAAGGGGACATCACGATGGCCGCATTGAATGAAGAACAACAAATGATCAAAGACCAGGCGTCTGCCTGGGTTCGTGAGCAAGCGCCGGTCTCAACCTTTCGCGCCATGCGGGATCAAGGTGTGACCCAAGGCTTTTTTGCCGAGACCTGGAACGCGATGATCGAGATGGGTTGGACCGGTTTAATCGTACCCGAGAATTATGGCGGCGCAGGACTGGGTTATCAGACCCTTGGATTGGTTCTAGAGCAGTTAGGACGAAATTTAGTGGCGTCCCCGTTATATGCCTCGTCGGTCGTTGGCGCAACCGCGCTGATGCAATCTGCATCAGAGGCTCAAAAACAAGCCTTGCTGCCGAAAATTGCCGATGGCAGTCGGCTGGTGGTACTGGCACTTGAGGAGGGGGCTCGGCACAACCCTACTTTGATGCAATGTCGCGCGCAGCTGACGTCTGATGGCATCACCCTGTCGGGCACCAAGCAATTTGTCATGGAAGGGGCCGCGGCGACCGATTTTGTGGTGGCAGCAAAAGTTGGTCGAGGTCAGGGAGGCATGGGGGTTGGATTGTTCTTGGTTGCCAGTGATGCGCCCGGCGTGCAACGACATGCTGTCAAAACGATGGACTCCAGAGGCTATGCCTCGGTTACTTTCGATACGGTGGCCCTGAATCTGGATGCCATGTTAGTCGGACCCGAGACGGGTCAAGCGGTGCTCCAGGGCGTGCTGGACGTGGCAACGGCCGCCTTGGCGGCAGAAATGCTCGGCACGGCGGCCGCGGCATTTGATATGACCTTGGATTATCTAAAAACTCGGAAACAGTTCGGTCAGGTGATAGGGGGTTTTCAAGCGCTGGGCCATCGAGCTGCAGGCCTATACTCTGAAAAGGAGTTGACCCGGTCCTGTGTTGAAGCGGCGCTAGCAGCCCTTGATGAAGGCGCTGAGGAAACCCAGGAGCTGGTCGCCTTAGCCAAATGTAAGGCCAGTGAGTTTCTACACGAGATGTCGAGTCAGTTAATTCAAATTCATGGCGGTATTGGCATGACCGATGAATTTGATGCCGGGTTTTACTTAAAGCGGGCGAGGGTGCTTGAGAATGCATTGGGTAATGCAAGCTATCATCGAGATCGATACGCGAAGCTTCTGAATTTTTAGGAAAATTTACCTCAAGGGCGGCGGCCGAGCGTTTAATTGGTTCGAGCTTGGGCTCGGCGGTTGTGGTGGCTTCCTATAGGCTCTATAATTGCCGCCCCCGAGGGACCTAGATCCGCGGGTGCACCGATCCCATCACAGTTAACGCGTGAGATCGGGGTGATCAAACAATGCGAAAGTGGCGGAATTGGTAGACGCGCTGGATTTAGGTTCCAGTACCGCAAGGTGTGAGAGTTCGAGTCTCTCCTTTCGCACCACTTTTAAGACAACAGCACGATGCCGAAAGCCCTTGGGGCTTAAGGTGGGTCTGCGAGTACCATACTGAGGTGGTGAACGGTTATGCAAGTTACGGTTGAGACAGTTTCAAAACTTGAGCGCAAAATGCGCATCACAGTGCCGGCCTCGGAAGTTTCCGAGAAGGTCGAGGTGAAGATCAAAGAAGCGGCGTCGCAGGTTCGCATTAAAGGCTTCAGGCCTGGAAAAGTTCCGATTCGAGAAGTTCGCCGACGCTTTGGGCCGGGCATTTTGCAGGAAGTTTCTAGCGAAATTATGCAGCAAAGTTTTGCCGCTGCGGTCGATCAGCAATCGCTTAAACCTGCCGGAATGCCGGAAATTAAAGATGTGGTGATGGAGCTTGATAAAGACCTCACGTTTTCCGCATTAATTGAGATTTTTCCTGAGATTAAGTTAGGTGCCTTCGGCGATATCAAGGTCACTAAACCCGTGGCGGACGTGTTACCGGATGATCTTGAATTGATGATTGAGAAACTCAGGGACCAGCGCAAGTCTTTTGTGGTCGTTGATCGAGCGGCCGCGCTGGATGATCAGGTGACCATAGACTTTGCCGGTACCGTTGATGGGGAGGCCTTCGATGGTGGTCAAGGCGATGATAATAAGCTGATCTTAGGCTCTAACACCATGATCCCTGGCTTTGAAGATGGGATCGTTGGTTTAACGGCCGGCAAGGAACAAGATATCACCGTGACCTTTCCCGATGATTATCAGGCCGAAGACTTGGCAGGTAAGCAGGCGGTGTTTGCCGTTAAAGTTCATGAAGTTGCGGAATCAACGCTGCCAGAATTAAACGAGGATTTTTTCAAGGAGTTTGGGGTCGAAGACGGCGGAATGGCTGCCTTTCGAGTCGAAGTCCAAAACAATATGGAAAAGGAACTCAAGGCGGCGGTCGAGAATCGTGTCAAAACGCAGGTTATGGATGGTTTGATATTGGTCACCCCGGTGGATTCACCGAAGGCCTTGGTCAACGATGAATGTCAGCGTATGCGTCAGGAAATGGTGCAACAATTTGGTGGCGGGCAGCAGTTCGATGTCAATATGTTGCCGCTAGAGTTATTTACCGACCAGGCTGAGCGTCGGGTAAAGCTAGGCCTGATTGTCAACGCGATTGTTGAGCAAAACAATGTTGTTTCTGACGAGGCGCGGGTCCGCACCAAAATTGAAGAAATTGCGAGCAGTTACGAGCAGCCTGAGCAGCTGATTAATTATTACTATAGCAATGAGCAGCAGCTGAGCCAGGTCCAGAGTTTGGTTCTTGAAGAGCAAATTGTGTCGTTAATCCTCGACTCAGCGGATATCGAAGAGACGCGCGTCAGCTATGAAGAGGCGCTAAAGCCTGCTGAACCTGAAGTTGCTGAACCTGAAGTCGCCGAGGCTGAAGTCGCCGAGGCTGAAGTCGCCGAGGCTGAAGAAGAGGCAGCGGTGAGTGCGGCCGAAGTGCTCGACGATGCGAGCGCGGATGACAAGGCGTAAGGCGCCGGCAAGCAGACGCTGGTCGAGTGCGTAGTTAGAGGTTAGAGGTTAGAGGTTAGAGGCTACAGGCCGTCGGGCGCGAGCGTAATGACCCCGCGCCGCCGTGTTAACAATCCAGCTTCAATGCACGCGCGTATTAAATGGAACGCGCGGCCGTTCATGATGAGTCTCGCCAATTGACTGTGGCAGCCTTAGTTGAGAGGCGATAGGATGGTCAGAGGCCTCGATGCGGTCAGGTCAAAATAGTCGTAATCGAGGCCCCTGCGCTGCCGAGGGGTCACCCTCGGTGAGAATTTAAGGCGAGGAAAGGGTTTAAACCCTGGTTTGTTTAGCCCTTGAGTTTTGAGAATTAGGGCTTATATAAGAAACAGTCGGGTGGGAGGACTCGGGCATACTCTCGAATGTGTAAGAACGGGTTAAAACGCATTACAACAGGTTCTAGAAATAACGTTTAGAATTAGCGCCTTGAATCAAAAAATTATTAGGCATCACGCAAAGCAGATTAGGAAAAGGGCCGTGTCCATGAACTCAGATTTTAATGATCCCATGCAACCAGTGACCCAAGGTCTCGGATTGATTCCAATGGTTTTGGAACAAACTGCCCGAGGTGAGCGCTCCTACGATATCTATAGCCGGCTCTTGAAAGAACGGATTATTTTTGTTGTCGGTCCAATCGATGACAATGTTGCAATCCTGATTGTTGCGCAGTTGTTGTTTGCTGAATCTGAAAATGCAGACAAGGACGTGCAATTGTATATCAACTCACCGGGTGGTTCGGTGACGGCAGGTCTTGCAATCTACGACACCATGCAGTTTATCAACTGCGACGTGTCGACTTTGTGCATTGGCCAGGCTGCCAGTATGGGCGCTTTGTTATTGGCGGGCGGTGCGGCCGGCAAACGCTATTGTTTGCCCAATTCAAGGGTCATGATTCATCAGCCTAGTGGCGGCTCACAAGGGCAGGCCTCAGACATCGAAATACAGGCAAAAGAGATCTTGTATTTGCGGGAGCGGATGAACGAAATTATGGCGCTGCATACTGGCAAAACGCCTGAACAGTTAGCCATCGATACAGAGCGCGATTATTTTATGAATGCGCATGATGCGCAAACCTATGGTTTGATCGATAAAGTACAGGAGCCGAGATCGACCAGCTTAACCGCGGTGAAGTAGCCTGGGTTGGTCTAAACGGCCGCCAAGGCGGTTGTTTAAAAAAGGGTTAGGCGCGCACTGGCCAGGTTGGTCAGGATGATTTAAGGTTTAAGCGTTGGGTCAGATAGATAAAAGACGTTGGATCAAAAACATTCTGGCCAGAGACCTTGAACCGCGTCAGCTTCTTAGAGTGATGGCCGCGAGTGTTTTAAAGCCAAGAAACGCGGTAGGCTTTAGATGAAGGAATAAGGCACTTTAGAACGGATCGTTCTGCAGTGATTGGATAATAATTGGCTGGTCTATCTTGAGATCACATCGGCCAAGGCCCGCCGGACCGCAATGTGCACCAGCGACTCGGAATTTTGCGAAAGAATCGGAAGTGAGGTGAATATGTCTGACGATCAAGATGGAAATAACGGCGATGGGAAGTTACTGCACTGTAATTTCTGCGGAAAAAGTCAGCACGAAGTCAGGAAACTGATCGCTGGACCATCGGTCTATGTTTGCGATGAGTGTGTCGAGCTTTGTAACGACATTATTCGTGAAGAGTTGCAAGAAACGCCGGAAGAAGCCGAGTTTAAAAAGCTCCCCACGCCTCAGGAGATCAGTGCAATCCTGGATGAGTATGTGATCGGTCAAACCCGAGCCAAGCGTGTTTTGGCGGTCGCGGTTTATAATCACTATAAGCGTCTGAACTACTCCGGTAAAAAAGACGATGTGGAACTTCAAAAGAGTAATATCTTATTGGTCGGGCCGACCGGAGTGGGTAAAACCCTACTTGCCGAGACCTTGGCGAGACTGCTAGATGTTCCCTTTACAATCGCTGATGCAACCACGCTGACCGAGGCGGGTTATGTTGGGGAAGATGTCGAGAACATCATTCAAAAGCTGCTTCAGAAATGCGATTACGATGTTGATAAAGCGCAAGTTGGCATCGTCTACATCGATGAAATCGATAAGATCTCTCGGAAAAGTGATAATCCATCGATTACTCGAGACGTTTCAGGGGAGGGCGTTCAACAGGCGTTGCTCAAGTTAATCGAAGGCACGGTGGCCTCAGTGCCCCCGCAGGGCGGTCGAAAGCATCCACAACAAGAGTTTCTTCAGGTTGATACCTCCAATATATTGTTCATCTGTGGCGGCGCCTTTGCAGGGCTTGATAAGGTCATTCGGGACCGATCTGCCAAAAGTGGTATTGGTTTTGGTGCAACCGTTGTTTCAGAAAGTAGCAAGAAAAATCTTGGGGAAACCCTCAAATCGGTTGAGCCTGAGGACCTGGTTCGTTACGGGTTGATTCCAGAATTCGTTGGCCGGTTACCCGTTCTGGCAACGCTTGATGAATTGGATGAGGACGCGTTGGTTCGAATCTTGACCGAGCCGAAAAACGCCTACACCAAGCAGTATTCGAAACTCTTCGAAATGGAAGATGTGGAGATCGATTTCCGGGAAGATGCCCTTAGGGCTATTGCGCGCAAGGCGACCGAACGCAAGACCGGCGCACGGGGTTTACGCTCAATTCTGGAATCTGTCTTGCTGGATGTCATGTATGACATTCCGTCTCAAGATGAGGTGGTGAAGGTCGTGGTCGATGAGAATGTTATCCTCGGCAAGAGTGAGCCCATGTTGATTTATCAACAGCCCCAGGATCAGAAGAAGTCCCAAGAGCAGTAATCCCGAACGGGCACGAGGGTCCTAGGCGGCGGGTTGCGAAATTCTCTGCTGCCGGTTAGGGGTTCTATGACGGCTTTGGCGCAAGGCCACAGCGCCTGATTCAGCTCCGTTCGCTGTGTTGCCCCAAAATGGCGCAACGGCCCTTCCTTGTTTTTCAGACAAGCGCGCCGCCTGCTTACAGGCCCCTTTCTCTAGCAAAAAGGGGTTGGCCTGCGCCGAACCAACCCAGTTAGAAGGCCCGATTGAAAGAGTGATCCAATGGCGCACCGATCGCGTTCTTAGAGTCTTAGGGTGCGCGATCAAAGATGAAGCCGCCCAGCGGCTAGGGCTTCTGATTCGGTTTGAAATTAAAGATAGTTGAGGCCGCAGTGAGGTGAACGATTGCTCCAGTTGTTGTGTTGACCTCAAGCGTTGGCGGCAAAGCGGTTGCGATGTGTGCGCTCGCAGCGAACACCCGATTTTTGTCACGGCGGTTGGCGTGAATCAGATCAAAGGTATGATAACGTAATGAAGATGAGTAGTTTGGCGTGCGATGAAGGGCGTAAAAATTGGGTAACAGGCCCGCGTTATCGAACGTGCGATGTTCGTCAAGATCCAAAACGCCGGCAAGAGACATCAGCGGAGTAGACAGTTAAATGGCAACAATTTTTGAAGTTCCAGTGGTGACCCTTCGAGACATGGTCGTTTACCCCCATGGCGTTCAACCCTTATTTATCGGGACGCCTAAGTCGATTGCGGCGCTCGAGGCAGCCCAAGCGCAAGAGGGCGATAAGCGCATTTTATTACTGGCGAAGATTGAGCCAGAGAACAATGATCCGAAACCCGAGGATCTGTATCGATATGGCACGACGGCCACGATCCTGCAATTGATTCGACTGCCCGACAAGACGGTTAAAATCTTAGTTGAAGGCGAAAGTCGGGCACGGGTTCTCGATTTGAGGGATGAGGCCGAGGTGTTTCGCGCAGATATCGAGTTGATTGCTGAAGAAGCTTTGATCGATGGCGAAGCCGAAGTGCTTTGCCAAGGGCTGATGAAAACCTTTGAAGCCTATGTCGAGACCAGCAAAAAAATCCCGTCAGAAGTGGTGACCACGGTCTCTGGTATTTCGCAGCCCAGCCGCTTGGTCGACACGATTGCGGCGCAATTGACCCTCAGCTTGAAGGAGAAGCAAGCGCTGCTCGAAATTCAAAATGTCCGGAAACGGATTGAGCGCCTATCAACCCTTTTGACCGGTGAAATAGAGGTTTCGGGCTTGGATAAAAAGGTGCGTGGTCGCGTCAAGAAACAAATGGAGAAAAGCCAGCGCGAGTATTACCTGAACGAGCAGATGAAGGCGATTCAAAAAGAGCTGGGTGATCTCGATGAAGGCCCGACCGAAATTGAGCAGCTCCAGACGAAAGTTGAAGCGTCCGGTATGCCGACCGAAGCCAGAGAAAAAGTCACGGCTGAAATAAAGAAACTGAAAATGATGTCGCCCATGTCGGCGGAAGCGACGGTTGTGCGCAGTTACCTTGATTGGATGCTGAATACGCCTTGGAAAAAGCGATCTCGTGTAAAAACCGATATTAATGCGGCCGAGGTGATCCTGAATGAAGACCATTATGGATTGGAAGATGTTAAGGAGCGGATTCTCGAGTTTCTCGCCGTTCAGAAGCGCGTGAAGAAAAATAAAGGGCCCGTATTGTGCTTGGTCGGTCCGCCGGGAGTCGGCAAGACCTCGCTGGGTGAGTCGATCGCGCGGGCGACCAATCGAAAGTTTGTTCGAATGGCCTTGGGCGGGGTCAGAGACGAAGCGGAAATCCGAGGCCATCGACGAACGTACATCGGCTCGATGCCAGGCAAGGTGATTCAGAAATTAAGCAAGGTTGGGGTGAAAAACCCCCTGTTTCTGCTGGATGAAATCGACAAGATGGGGCAGGATCACCGCGGCGATCCGGCCTCGGGCCTCCTTGAGGTGCTCGACCCAGAACAAAACTACAGCTTCAATGATCATTATCTTGAGGTGGATTATGATCTTTCCGAGGTGATGTTCATCTGCACGTCAAATTCAATGAACATCCCCGCGCCACTGCTTGATCGAATGGAAGTCATTCGTATTCCTGGCTATACCGAGGATGAAAAGTTGAATATTGCGACTCGATTTTTGTTCGCAAAACAGTTGAAGAATAACGGCCTTGCCCCGGGCGAGCTCATCATTACCGATGCGGCCATGCTGGACTTGATTCGATTTTATACGAAAGAAGCTGGCGTTCGTGGTTTGGAACGCGAAATTTCAAAAATCTGCCGTAAGGTTGTCAGAGCGGTAACCTCAACCGAGGCGCAATTGCCCATGACCATCGAGCCGGCGCAGCTAGAGGACTACCTTGGCGTCCGTCGATTTAAGTACGGCCGAGCAGAAACCGAAGATCAGGTCGGCCAAGTAACGGGCCTTGCCGTAACCAGTGTGGGAGGGGAATTATTGTCCATTGAGACGGCTGTCGTGCCCGGTAAAGGCGTGACCATCAAAACCGGGTCTTTGGGTGATGTGATGCAAGAGTCCATCCAGGCGGCGATTACAGTCGTTCGCAGTCGGTCTGATGCCTTGGGTATCGATCCAGACTTCCACAAAAAAGTAGATCTGCACATTCATATGCCCGAAGGTGCCACGCCGAAAGACGGACCCAGTGCCGGTATCGCACTCTGTACGGCGCTGGTCTCGGTCTTAACCAATATCCCCGCGCGCGCAGATGTGGCCATGACCGGTGAAATCACCTTGCGTGGACAGGTGCTGCCCATCGGAGGATTAAAAGAAAAGCTGTTAGCGGCTCATCGGGGCGGGATTCGCACGGTGCTGATCCCGGAAGATAATCGGAAAGATCTCAAGGATATTCCCAAAGTAATACTCGATGCGTTGGCGATTCATCCTGTTCAATGGATCGATGAAGTGTTGGAAATCGCATTGAGTCGACAGCCGGAGCCAAGGGTTGTTGCCGTTGATTCAACGCCAGAGGTTGAATCCGAGACTGCAGGACAAAATCGCGTTAGTCCGCACTAGTTATTGCTTGACCCCTTAGAGGTCAGTTGTTATAAAAAGCTCGTGAATCTAGTAACGTCTGAAGTAACCGTTTCGTCAATCAAAATTAAATTAAGAGGTGAATTTTGAACAAACAAGAATTAATCGACAATATTGCTGAATCCGCGGATATCTCTAAGGCGGCTGCAAGCCGGGCCTTGGATGCGGTGGTCGAGTCTGTCACGGGCGCGCTCAAGGGCGGTGATTCCTTGACGCTGGTGGGGTTTGGGACTTTCTCAGTTCGTCGCCGAGAAGCTCGGGCGGGTCGTAATCCAAAGACTGGCGAAGCGATCCAAATTAAGGCGGCCAACGTGCCGGCTTTTAAAGCTGGTAAGGCACTGAAAGACGCAGTCAACTAAGCGGACGCCCTTTGGTTGGATCGATGAGCGACGCGTCATTTGAATTGGATTAAGCTTTTGTCATATTCCCCAAAGGGGTGTGCTAACCGCTTGAATCGTTTTAAGGCCTGCATCGGTCATGCTTGATTGGAAGCTGTTGAAAAACGCTTCTAAAAAAGATTCTGATAAGAAAGCGCCGTTAAGCTAGCCTTTCTATAATTAATGAATGCAATCAAGTTGTTAAAACAGAATGTTGTTTAATAAAACGGCGCCTTTTGGCGCCGTTTTATTTGTGTAAAACCGACTTAGAGCGGTTTCCAGATAAATTATTGGTGTAAACTACTGGGCTCAAAACCGAGTCGTTGCAAGGGGTTAGTATGTCGATCATGAGTATGCGTGAGCAGGGCCAAGGCTTTGGCACCAAGGTTATTATTGGTTTGATTATTATTGCTTTTGCCTTCTTCGGTTTAGGGTCAATCAGCACCTTCCTAACCCCAGTCGCCCGGGTTGCAAGTGTGAATGGTGAAGACGTGACCGCCTCCGAGATGGAGGTTGCCGTCGAGCGTAACCGCCGGATGTTGATGAGTCAGGGTATGACGCCTGAAACCATTGATGAAGACGAATTACGAGCCAATGTTTTGCAATCTTTAATCACCCGCAAGCTTCTAAGCCAGGCGGTTGACCAATTGAGTCTGACGGCCAGCGATACCAGTCTCGATCAATCTCTGGTGCAAACGGAAGTTTTTCAGGTCAATGGCAGCTTTGACCCAAATCAATACCGCTTGGTGCTGGCGAGTGCCGGTTATGACCCGGTGACCTACCGAGAGGAGATTCGGTTGGATGAGGCCCTGGGTCAGTTGTCTGAGGCCATTCAGGGGTCTTCATTTTTGACCGAGGCTGAGATGCAGCGGACAACCAGCTTGTCTCGTCAAACTCGCGACGTGACCTACATCACTTTTAAGGTAAGCGATCTTGAGGCTGACGTCGTAATCGATGCGATGAGTGTTCAAGACTACTATGATGACAACCGGGATCAGTTTTTCACCGAAGAAACCATCGATATCGCCTATGTACAACTCGCGAAGTCGGACCTCATGGCAGCGGTTTCGGTCTCCCCTGAGGCGCTGAGAGCCTTTTATACCGACCGGGTTGATCTCTACACGCAGGCCGAGCAACGCCGAATTGCGCATATCCTGATCGCCGTTTCCGAAGAACAAGACCGGGATGCAGCACTTGCCAGGGTTTTAGAGATCCAAACTCAGCTCAAAGCCGGCGCGTCCTTTGCAGAACTGGCTAAATCGTCATCCGAGGATCCTGGCAGTGCCGTGGTCGGTGGTGATTTGGGCTTGGCCGAACGCGATATCTTTGTCGCGCCTTTTGAAGCGGCCGCGTTTGAATTGACCTCGGAAGGCGAGGTTTCGCCGCCGATCGAAACGCAATTTGGATTTCATTTGATCCAGCTGTCGGAATTGCTGCCCGCAACGGTTACCGCGTTTGATGCGGTTGCTGAGGCGGTAGAAGCCGCCTATCGCGAAGACGCTGTCAAGGAGACCTATGTCGCGTCGATGAGCGAGTTGGATGAAATGGCTTTTGAGGATCCTGATCTCGAAGGTGTTTCTGATCAGCTCGGCTTAGAGATTATCCAGGTTACAGGACAAGGGCGGCGCTCAACAGAGAGCGTCTTATCCAATGCTCGTGTCAAGGATGCAGTCTTTTCGCCCGATTTGATGATTGATGGCAACAACAGTGCGGTGATCGAGTTGAATGATGGCGTTGCCGTGGTCGTTCGTGTGACGGCCTATGCCGAAAGTGTTTTAAAACCCTTTGACGCCGTCACGGCAGATATTGAGACCGTTTTAAAGCAAATCAAAGCCTCTGAGCTGGCACAATCCTTAGCGCTCGAGGCGGTAGGAAGGTTGGAGGCTGGGGACATTACGCGCGTGGTCGCTGAGGACGTCGGGATGGAGTGGTCCGTCAAAACCAATATGACTCGGTATCAGCCAGATATTCCTCAAGCGTTGAGAACGCAAGCCTTTGCCTTACCAAAACCATCTGGCATGACAAAATCGGTCGGAATTGCCGCGCTTGATGGTGGCGATGTCGCGGTCGTGTCGGTAACCAATGTCAAAAATCCTGGGGGTCCATCGGGTCTGGGGATGGAAAATCAAGCGATTACACAGTTGCTTGAAAATCAGCTTGGTGGCCTAGAATTCAAACGCTTTCAATCTTCGTTGCAAACGTTAGGTGATATACAAGGGCAGAATTTCTAGCAGCAGATTCGAAAGCGGCGGTCTAGCGAGACTTTCGAACGTTCAACACAAGGGTCAGTTGGTCTCCTGGTTGAAGATACTTTTGCTGGTTTAGGAATGAATTCTTCGCTTTGATGGCGGCAACCGTTGTGTTGAATCGGCCCGCGATCTTAGATAATGAATCCCCTTGTCGGACGCGGTAGTAAACAGAGCGCATCATCGCGTCGGTTGCCCTTGGCTCGGCTGATGCCATTGTTAGGCCGCCAACGGAAGGCTCGTCATTGAAGATGAACAGGGTTTCGCCAACCTTCAACGGGGCTCTCGTCGCCAAGCCATTCCACTTAGCCAATTGACCCACTTTGACCCGGTGGGTTTTGGCTATGGACCAAAGGCTGTCGCCAGATTGAACTCGGTACTTTTCAGGCGGTGCGCCATATCGGGTTTCATAGTGTTGGATTCTCTTGGCACTTCGACCGGATACGGATAAACCGTAATCGAGTGGCGGGTTGATCGGCGTGGGGACAATCAAGGTATCGCCAGCAATAATTTGTTGGCTTTTGAGGTGATTGGTTTGACTCAGCGCATTGATGGATAAACCGTAGCGTTGCGCAATACCCCCAAGCGTCTCACCCGAGCGGATCTTATGCTGGATCCATCGCAGGCGACCCTCTGGTGGATGCAGCGCCAGATTCTCAGTCATAACCTTGACCTGCTCGACCGGAATGACCAGGCGGTGCGGGCCATTCGGATGGGTTGCCCACTGATTAAACCCGGGGTTCAAGCGGTAGAGTTTCTCAAGACTGATTTCAGCGAGTTCTGCGGCCAGAGCAAGATCAATTTGGTGATCTAGATCAAACGCGATAATTTGGGAATCCAGCGGTATGGCTGGCAGCGTAATATTGTATTTCTCCGGGGTCTTAACGATGGCGGCTAATGCGAGGAGTTTTGGAACATAGGCTCGGGTTTCCCGCGGCAAGTCCAGCTGCCAGAAGGCTTCTGAGCGCCGCTTATTCTTGTTTTTTCGGATGGCCTTCTTAACGGTGCCAGGACCCGAATTATAAGCGGCGAGCGCCAGTGTCCAGTCGGTATCAAAGGTCTTTCCTAGATCAAGGAGGAATTCGGTCGCAGCGGTTGTGCTATCGATGAGATCCCGTCGCCCGTCGTACCACCAGTCAATCTTGACCTGATACAGCCGCGCAGTTGCGGGAATAAATTGCCAAAGTCCCGATGCCCGGCCGGAGGAATAGGCAAACGGGTCAAATGCACTTTCAACGACCGGCAGCAGTACGAGTTCCATGGGGAGGTTCGCAGCGTCGATTTGGTTAACGATGTGCGGAAGATACAGGGCGCCGCGTTTGAAAACGCGAGTGAGGTACTTGGGATTGGCGACAAACCAATTTAATTGGGCCTGAACCTGGGGTTCGTTGAGATGTAATTCGAGGGCAAAGCGGCCTCTCAATTGCGACCAAAATTCTTTCGGCTCAGGGGTTGCTACGAGCGCGCCGCAGGTCTGATTGTCGGTTTGGTGGCACTGCTGAGGGGCGCTGTTGGTGTCGTCGAAAAGGGCCGCCGGTGGGGCTTTCAAAGCGGCACCAAAATTTGCGGCGCCCCGTTCTGGATCTGGGGTGACTGCCTCGGGCTTTCCCAAGCCTTGCCCTTCAGCGGCTTGTTCATTGACGGTTGTGGTCCCCTGTGGCTGCCCGGCCAGTTGTGTGCAGGCGGCAATGACGAGGCATAAACTGATAAGACAAAGGCGTTCCGGCAAGCGGTTTAAGGAGGTTGGCATGTTGGCAGTATAAAGGATTTTTCAGATGGGTTGAGCCAGCATTGCGTCGAAAAGGATTTGGTTCGGCAAGGATTGAGGGAAACGGGCCGGTATCAATAGGCGTTGTGGCTTATCGAGCGAGAGGAAGGGTCGTTGATCGTAAAACTGGCGCTCGTTACCGGCTGACAAGCTTCCGAAAGCAGTGTTAAACCGCTTCTCTGCCCCTGTCAACGCGGGTTCAGGGCAAGTCGTTGGGCGTTCAATTCAGGCTCGTAACCGTTAAGACTCCCCGATGTGCGCTTGCCCACCGGGTTTTCAGCGGATCTACTTCATAATGGCGTAGACTACAGGGCAAGCACTGTCGAACTAAATACTCAGTCGATGCTGAACCACCAGGAAGTCCATCTCAATGCCTGATATGACTCAAACGGTCAAAGCAGAACGAAAAGCACTTGCACGCTGGTTCAGCAGCCCGTTGGGACAACGCTTACTGGGGACAGAGCAGGCCCTGCATGATGAGTTACTAGAAGATCTATTTGGATACCACCTTATTCAGATCAGTGCTCAGAAAACCCCCTTGTTCCAAAAAAGCCCGATCCTTAATAAGGTTTGTTTGGGCGAAGATGGCTTGTTGGCGCCCCAATTAATTGCCTCGCCCTTACAGACGCCGATCGAATCCGACCAAGTTGACCTTCTGTTGCTTCATCATCTACTGGAGTTCTCCGATCGTCCCCAAGCGCTGCTCGCAGAATCTGCGCGAATGGTAATGCCGATGGGAACGCTCATTATTACGGCATTCAATCCGCTTAGTTTTTGGGGCCTACGCAAGCGCCTGTCGGGGGCGACAGCGAATTATCCCTTTAAAGGCCATTTTCGATCCGCTTATCGGTTGATGGATTGGCTGAATCTACTGAACTTTAAAATTGACCGAGTTTTGTTTGCTGACTTTGGCTTGCCATGGTCAGTGCGGCGGTTACCGCCACCGAGTTTCGGTTTGGGGCTGGGTCGGCGGTATAATCTGCCAACCGGTGGGGTTTACGTCCTGGTTGCAAGAAAGTATGTGGGACCCTTGACGCCGACCCGCAGTCCTGTAATGCGGCGTTCAATTCGATTTTCAGGTTTGAGTTTACCGGAGCCGAGTACGGGTGGTTTAACCCCGTCTCGTTGAACAGAATCAATCATAGAGGTCGCGTAATCAGATGATAGAAGTTTTTACAGATGGTGCTTGTCGAGGTAATCCCGGACCGGGTGGATGGGGCGCCTTGATTCGAGTTGACGGAGAAGAAAGCTGTTTGTCAGGTTCGGCGGCGGCGACAACCAACAATCGAATGGAGCTGATGGCGGCCATCGGCGGGTTAGAGTCTTTTTCGCAGCCCAGCACAATATCCCTAACAACCGACTCGCAGTACGTTCGGCAAGGCATCACTCAGTGGATTTCTGGCTGGAAGAAGAACGGTTGGCGCACGAGTAATAAACAACCCGTCAAAAATCAAGATCTCTGGCAAAGCTTGGATGCTTTGTCTGAGAAACATTCAGTCTCTTGGTTCTGGGTGAAAGGCCACAGCGGTCACGTTGAGAATGAACGAGCAGATCAATTGGCCAACGAAGCGATCGATCGCATGCTGGCGGCCTTATGAGGCAGGTGGTGCTCGATACAGAAACGACCGGGTTAGAGGTGGCTAACGGCCACCGAATTATTGAGATTGGTTGCGTTGAGCTCAAAAATCGCCGGCTCACCGGCCGTCATTTTCACGAGTATATTAATCCTGGCCGTGCGATCGATGCCGGTGCTGAGGCGGTTCATGGGATATCGCTTGAATTTCTAGCCGATAAGCCGGACTTCGAAGGGATCAAAACGTCCTTTCTCGCGTTTGTTGAGGGTGCGGAACTGATTATTCACAATGCCGGTTTCGATATCGGGTTTTTAGATCACGAATTAAAACGCTCACGGGAACCCCGTAAAATGGGGCAGCGCTGCGGGGTTATCGATAGCCTGACGCTAGCGCGCAAGCGCTATCCCGGTCAGAAAAATAATCTTGATGCCTTGTGTAAGCGTTTGGGTGTCGACAACTCAGGTCGAACCTTGCATGGCGCTTTGCTGGATGCGCAGATACTCGCTGAGGTCTATTTGGTATTGACCGGTGGGCAAGGGAGTTTGTCTTTAGAGGGCGCTGATACCGAACAGGCTGCCGCTGAGGCGCAAGGGGGCTTCGAGCGTCAGCAAGGTGCGTTGCCGATGGTTGTTTTGACTGACGCAGAGCAGTCAGCCCACGCGCTGATGCTAGAGATGCTTCGATCAAGCTCAGATGAGGGTTGTTTGTGGGATGACCTCAACGCCAGCCCCTCGCAGGACTAATCAATCACTTGTTGGGTTTGGAGTAAGGCGGGTTGTTGAAAGACATACAATAACAGCTGGCTGAGTATGATGTTGCCATCGGCCCGATAAGACCCTGCCATAAAGGCGCTCATGCCATCTTCTTCGCCAGTTAACAATCGATAGGTGGTTGCATGGTCGCGGACATAAAGCGTGAGGGTCGGCGCAGGATGGGTGCCAGGGGACCAGGCAAAGGCGCGCTGATTTGCTGTGAGATACAGTGCGGGTTCTGTCTGTAATTCAAATTCAAATTGAAAAATGGTTTCTTCTATGGGTAGAAAGCCGGACCTAAACCGGTCTTCGAGGACTGATTGCCAAGTATTGAGTAGCTGAGTGAGATCCATAGGGACTCCGAAAAAATTGAACGGCTCGAGTTAGGGCGGTGGCTCATACACTGTGTGATACTATTTTAAGTCTAATATTAGGTGGATAGGGTGCGATTTGGAATTTTTGATTGAATATGGGCTGTTCCTGGCCAAAGTGGTGACGGTTGTTGTTGCGCTGGTCATCTTGGTCACGGTGCTCGTCAGTGCAAGACAGCAAGGCGCCCAGAGTGAACCTGGACGATTAGAAGTGAAGCATCTCAATGAAGCCTTTGAGCAGGTGGCTAAGTCATTGAATCAAGCAATGATGAGTCATGAAGGGCAAAAAAGTGCCCAGAAGACCGCCAAAAAAGCAGAGAAGCAGCGTGTAAAGGCCGAGAAGGCTGCGCTGAAACGGTCCGAGAAGGATTCTGACGCTGAAGAAACGGCGGCCCCTCGGGTTTTTGTGCTCAATTTTGAAGGGGACATTGAGGCGTCTGCGGTCAGCAGTTTGAGGCAAGAGGTGACGGCCGTTTTAACCGTGGCGTCAGGCGATGACGAAGTGTTGGTCCGGCTGGAAAGCGCCGGCGGCGTGGTGCACGGTTATGGCCTGGCGGCCTCTCAATTGCGCCGCATCACAAAGCAGGGTATCAAGTTAACCGTCGCGGTAGACAAGGTTGCCGCCAGTGGCGGCTATATGATGGCGTGTATTGCAGATCAGATTGTTGCCGCGCCGTTTGCGGTCCTGGGATCAATTGGCGTCGTTGCTCAGGTTCCAAACTTTAACCGGTTGTTGAAATCCCAGCAGGTCGATGTTGAGTTGCATACTGCGGGCGCCCATAAACGAACGCTGACCATGTTTGGCGAAAATACCGACGAAGGTCGCCAGAAATTCAAGGCCGAACTCGAGGATGTTCACCAGCTGTTCAAGGCTTTTGTCAGTGACAATCGACCCCAAGTCGATATTGACGTGGTTGCGACCGGCGAGGCCTGGTATGGACAACGGGCGCTGCAGATGCAGTTGATTGATGCGATTCAAACAAGCGACGAATACTTGGTCGATAAAATGGAAACCGCAGCGGTGTATGAGATCGTTTATGAACTTCAACAAAGCAAAGTGGAAAAATTGGTAAAGCGATTTGCGCAACTGACGGCGCTTATTCCAACCCAAAACCGAGTATTGGCCCACCACAATTTAGATTAAAAAAGAAAAGGTAGGGCGTGATGGATCAGCGAACGCGGTCCGTTGAATGAAATATTTTTTTAAGGACAAGTGGTTATGACGACATTCGATGCATTTTGGGTTGAAAAAGATGAGCAGGGCACCCGTCATCAGGTGATTTCTAGGGAGGCCGATGACCTGCCTGACGGGGATGTGCTCATCGAGGTCTTATACTCTTCTGTTAACTACAAGGATGCAATGAGCGCATCCGGTGTGCCGGGCGTGACCAGACAATACCCCCATACGCCAGGAATTGACGCGGCGGGAATTGTCAGGGCCTCAACGGATCCAACGTTATCGATTGGGAGTGAAGTGCTGGTGATCGGCTTCGATCTCGGCATGAATACGCCGGGTGGTTTCGGGCAATATATTCGAGTGCCAGCGGGGTGGGTGCTCCCCATGCCGGCCGGACTGTCGCTTAGAGAAAGTATGATCCTGGGTACCGCTGGGCTGACGGCTGCCTTGTGTTTGGAGAAGCTGCTTTGGATGAATGCGCAGCCAGAACAGGGTCCGGTCTTAGTTACGGGTGCCACGGGTGGCGTTGGTTCGGTTGCGATTGCGCTTTTGGCGCACCTTGGTTTTGAGGTGATTGCCGTCTCGGGCAAGACCGATCAAGTGGATTATCTAAAAGCGCTCGGCGCCGAGACGGTGATTGGCCGGGAGGCCTTGTCGGAGCAGTCCAGTCGCCCGATCTTAAAGCCGCTGTATGCGCATGCGGTTGATACCGTTGGCGGCGATATGCTGTCGAATGTCATCAAATCTTTATATCCCCAAGGCAGTGTTGCGATTTGCGGTTTAGTCGCGTCACCGAAGATGGATATTACGGTGCTGCCCTTTATCCTGCGGGGTGTCAACGTGTTGGGCGTCGACTCGGTTGAGTTGCCACTAGAAGATAAAGCCCGCAACTGGACTCGGCTTGCAGAAGAGTGGCGATTACCGAACCTTGGCCAAATGGCGACAGAGGTCGGCCTTGACGGTATATCCGGGAGGGTTGATGCGCTATTAGCCGGTGGGGTTGTTGGGCGAACCTTGGTTCGAGTGTCCTAACCTCAGCGTTCGAGCAAAAGTGCCTCTTATTGATTCGCCCTTCCGGCGTGGGGCTTGGTGAGCACGTTGACATCGCAATTTGATCAATGCGTCGTCGAGCCGAAAGGGTTCAGCAGAGGCAAAGCCAAGGTTTCAACAAGACGTGAACTTAAGCTGAAATATTGGGCTGGTACCATTTTGAAAAATAACCGATTTGGCCGAGGGCAGAAGCTGCATCCTCGTCCTGATTTAAGACAAAGCTCGTGATACCGCATCGGTGCAAGTGATCGAGTTGTTCCCGACGAACATCGCCGAAGACGCGTATTTCGCCCGCATAGCGATAATGCTGCCTGAGCATGGCAGCAAGCGAGTAGGGCCGCCCGTCGGTAAAGACCGGCAAGTGCAATAAGATGAGTCCAACCGCGTCCAGGTAGGGCTGGAAGGCCTCTGGTCCGGCATCGGCTTCAATTTTGAGGCTGCTGGCCGCATTGGCTGCCAGCTCAGCGCCTTTAGCCGCGAGCGGTTCGTCATATCCCGACCAAATCGCATCGATCTCCTGGAGCTCAGGATAGCCGCTCAGAGTGGTGATCAGCTTCATGACGTTAACCCTTCATAGGCCGCAGACTTAAAGGTCTCGATGCCCACCCGGTCTAGGGTTTGGTTAAACGTTTCCGCATCGTCCCGGTGTTGCTGGTAGCACTGGGTCAATCGCTGAACGACCCATTGGATTTCGGCTCGGGCAACCGACGGCCCGAGGATGCGCCCGATTCTCGCCTGATCGCCCGGTTCACCGCCCACCGAGAGTTGATAGAACTCTTGGCCTTTTTTGTCAACACCCAGAATGCCAATGTTGGCCACATGATGGTGTCCACAGGCGTTCATGCAGCCTGAAATATTGATGGTGAGTGGTCCGAGCAGACGTTCTGCTTCAGGGTCTTGAAAAGTTTCTTCAATGGCTGCGGCCACAGGGATCGACTTAGCATTGGCCAGTGAGCAGTAATCACCGCCAGGACAGCAAATCATGTCGGTGGCAAGCCCACGATTGGCGCGATCAAGATTGTGCTGGCCCAAAGCTTGAAAGAGTTCCGGCAGTTTGGTTTGCTCGACATCCGCGAGAACAATGTTTTGCTCGTGGGTCACGCGGGCTTCACCAAAACTATAGCGCTCGGCAAGATCGGCAAGGGCTTCGAGGTCGCGATCTGAAACATCGCCCGGTGCGATGCCTTTTCGCTTGAGCGAGATGTGTACTGCGGCGTAACCGGGTTGCTGATGCGGCAGAACATTTTGGGCACGCCATCGCTCAAAAGGTTGGTCTGTTGCAATCGTTCGACTCGAAGGCGCCGGGTTAAGGGTTAAGTAGTTCGGTCGGGAGAAGTGGCTCTGAAGCGGTTCAATGGAACCCTCGGGAATCGTTTCTGGCCCATCTTTCAGCGCTTGCCAGGCCGCATTGACCGCTGCTTCAAAATCGATTTTGCCCATGGCTTTGACCAGGATTTTAATGCGCGCTTTATATTTGTTATCCCGTCGGCCGAATTGGTTATAGACCCTCAAAATAGCGGTTAGATAAGTGATTAAGTGCTTGGGTTCAAGATGGGGGTTGATGCACACGCCGATGAGCGGCGTTCTGCCCAAACCGCCGCCCACCCAGACCTCGAAGTAGAGGCCGTCAGCATCTGACTGTAGACGAAGGCCGATGTCGTGCACCGCAATGGCGGCGCGATCGGACGCGGCCCCGGTAAGGGCAATCTTGAACTTTCTGGGTAACCAATTGAATTCAGGGTGCAGGGTTGACCATTGTCTCAGAAGCTCCGCCCAGGGTCGTGGGTCAGCCACTTCGTCTGCGGCAACGCCGGCAAATTGATCGGACGTGATATTGCGGATGCAACTGCCACTGGTTTGAATCGCGTGCATATCGACCTCTGCAAGACGACTAAGCAAGTCCGGCATCGCTTCAAGTTTCGGCCAATTCAGTTGAATATTTTGTCGCGTTGTAAAATGTGCATAACCTTTGTCAAAGTCCCTCGTAATGCCGGCAAGTGCACGAAGTTGTCCGGCAGAGACCAGGCCGTAGGGAATCGCAATTCGAAGCATGGGTGCCAAACGCTGGATGTACAGTCCATTTCGGAGTCGCAGTTGTTGGAATTCCTCAGCGGGTAGCGTCCCCGCAAGAAATCGAGTGGTTTGATCTCGAAATTGCTCGCAGCGTTGTTGCAGGAAAAGGCGGTCATCTTCGTTGTACTGATACATAGCTTGCCCCAGCGATTGATGGCGGGACGTTATCAGCTCCAACTGGATTGATGAATCATTTTGTTCTTCTAAGGATATGCTTTTCTGAATCAGGGTATAATTTTTGTTATTTCAGGAGCGCACAATGAGTCAAGACGAAAATCAGGATCAAGGCGATGGTGTCGTGGATGCCTTAGCGGTTGTGGCGATGGTATTACTGCCCGTTGTGGCTGTTGTCTATTACCTTCAGGGCTTACCGTCTTAATGGAATGCTGGCTTGAAAACCGGCTTTGTGGATTCTAGATCACTAGATAAACCACGGTGAGCAGGGTGCCGATAAAAACAAAGGTGACAATCAGCCCGGCGAGAATGAAGGGTATGGGTGAGTCGGATTGAAAATCCCTTTCCCGTACTTCAGATCGTTGCACGCCAATGGCGGCGCCGATAGCGCTGATCAAAATCTGGAAAAAGGTTGGTTTTACGGGGTCTTGATTAGGACGCTTCGGATCGTTCGACATCGTTTACTCCAGTGGCTGCTGGGTCGGGTTAAAACCAACCCTGCCCGGGACACCAAGGTTATTAAACCGCTATCAGTGTGCCCTGACGGCAGGATAGCCGAAGTTTAAAACTTGTCCAGATGAATTCGCAGCCCGAGCGGGATTAAATCCAGATGTCCCCAATAGAAAACCGAATCAACCCACAAGATTAGGCCTGAGCCACCGCTCTGCGATGTCAAGGGGCCATTGTTTTCGAGCAGCGTAGTGGCTGACTTGGTCGGATCCAATTTTTCCAAGCCCAAAATAACTAGCCTGCGGATGGGAGAAGTAAAAACCACTCACCGAGGCCGCCGGCGTCATCGCAAAATTCTCGGTCAGGTGAACGCCAATGGCGTTCTCGGCGTCGAGTAAATCAAACAAGGTGCTTTTTTCGGTGTGATCAGGGCAGGCCGGGTAACCCGGGGCCGGTCGTATGCCTTGGTAACGTTCCTTAATGAGCTCGATTTGATCTAAGGCTTCACTAGGTGCATAACCCCAATGAACCTGGCGGACCTGCTCATGAAGGTACTCGGCGGCGGCTTCGGCGAGTCGGTCGGCCAAAGCTTTGGCTAAGATTGCGTTGTAGTCATCATGCAGGGCTTCGAATTCGCTGACCAATTCATCGAGGCCGAGGCCGGCCGTGACCACGAACCCACCGATGTAATCAGGCGCGCCTAGGTTCGGCGCAATGAAGTCGCTGAGGCATAAGTTGGGCTTGCCATTCGGCTTATCGGTTTGCTGTCGTAAATGGTGCAAGCGAGTTCGCTCGGTTTGTCGGTCTTCATCTTGAAAGACAATAATGTCATCCCCGTCAGATTGGGCGGGCCAGAAGCCAAAGACGGCAGAGGCTTTGAGCCGGTCGGTGGTAAGCCATTGATCGAGCATGGCCTTAGCGTCCTGAAACAGTTCACGAGCAGAAGCCCCGACCACCTCATCTTCAAGAATTTTTGGAAATTTTCCAGCCAGTTCCCAGGTGATGAAAAAAGGCGTCCAGTCGATGTAATCGATCAGGGTCGCGAGCGACAGTTCAAGGACAGTATTCGCGCCAATGTGTTGGGGACGGGGCGGCGTATAGTTGGCCCAGGATAGGTTTGAGTGATTCCCCCGGGCATGCTCAAGGGATAAGAGCTTGATTTTTGCACTTCGGTGCTTGTTGCGCTCTCGAATCATGTCGTATTCGGCGCTGATCTCAGCTTTGAGGTTCGGTTTATCATGATCGGATAACAGCCTACTGGCGATGCCCACCGCTCGGGATGCGTCCGTCACATAAACGGTGATATCATTTTGATAGCAAGGCTCAATTTTTACCGAGGTGTGGGCTTTGGAGGTGGTTGCCCCACCAATCATTAAGGGTACTTGAAAGTCTTGTCGTTGCATTTCGCTGGCGACGTTGACCATTTCATCCAGGGACGGCGTGATGAGTCCGGAAAGCCCAATGATATCCACTTGCTGCGCTTTTGCTTCGGCTAAGATCTTATCGGCGGGTACCATTACGCCGAGATCAATCACTTCATAGTTATTGCATTGCAGCACAACGCCGACGATGTTTTTGCCGATATCGTGCACATCGCCCTTGACCGTCGCCATGAGAATGCGCCCTTTGGCTTTGGATTTTCCTGTTTTCTCGGCTTCAATATACGGAATGAGATGGGCAACCGCCTGCTTCATAACCCGCGCACTTTTCACCACCTGCGGCAGGAACATTTTTCCGGCGCCAAACAAATCACCGACCCGGTTCATGCCCGCCATCAGAGCGCCCTCAATCACCTCAATCGGGCGGTTCGCCAGCAGACGGGCAGCCTCGGTATCTTCTACGATGTATTGGTTAACGCCTTTCACCAACGAGTAGGCGAGCCGCTCATTGACGTCGTTTTCTCTCCAAGAAAGGTCTTCAGCCTGGGCTTTGCTGCTACCGCCGGAAAAGCGGGTCGCAACATCGATCAGACGATCGGTCGAGTCGTCTCGCCGATTAAACAGTACGTCCTCGATCGCGTCCCGGAGATCTTTTGGGACCGCTTCAAAAATCGTAAGTTGTCCCGCATTGACAATCCCCATCGTCAGGCCGGCCTGAATCGCGTGATACAGGAAGACTGCATGAATCGCCTCCCGAACTTGATTGTTACCCCGAAAAGAGAAGGAGACGTTGCTGATACCGCCTGAAATTCGGGCGTGGGGTAAATTGGCTTTGATGTAGGTGCAGGCGTCAATGAAATCGCGGCCATAGAGTGCGTGTTCTTCAATCCCGGTCGCAACCGCGAACACATTCGGGTCAAAGATGATGTCCGCGGGTGGGAAGTTCAGTCGTTCAACGAGAAGGTCATAGCTTCGCTTACAGATGGCCTGTTTGCGCTCGAGGGTATCGGCTTGGCCGGTTTCATCGAACGCCATCACCACAACGGCCGCGCCATATTTAAGGCAGAGCCCAGCCTGCATCAGGAATTCTGCTTCACCGGCTTTCAAGCTGATGGAGTTAACGATGCTTTTGCCTTGGATGCACTGTAGCCCGGCTTCAATGATGTCCCACTTCGAGGAGTCAACCATAATCGGAACCCGGGAAATGTCTGGTTCGGAGGCGATCAGGTGGAGGAACCGGACCATCGCAGCCTTGGAATCCAGCATGCCCTCGTCCATATTAATATCAATAATCTGCGCGCCATTATTGACTTGAGCTTGCGCGACCTGCAGTGCCGCTTCGTAGTTCTCATCTCTGATTAGGCGTGCAAATTTCGCGGAACCGGTAACGTTGGTGCGTTCGCCAACATTGACGAAGAGTGAATCGTTGTTGATTTTGAAGGGCTCTAAGCCGGACAACAGCGTTTGTCCTGTTTGTTGTTTTTCTTGTCTTGGCGCATAGCCTTTGACCAATTCAGAGAAGGCTCGGATATGTTCAGGGGTTGTGCCGCAGCAGCCACCAATGATGTTGACGAGGCCATCGTCTAGGTAGCCCTTAATGGCTGTGACCATGGTTTCAACCGTTTCGTCATATTCACCAAACTCGTTCGGTAGGCCCCGATTGGGGTACGCACTAATGAAGCAGTCTGCGTACTGACCAATGTCTTTAATATGGGTTCTAAGCTCATCGGCGCCCAGCGCGCAATTGAAGCCAACGCTTAATGGTTTGGCATGCTGGATAGAGGCCCAAAAGGCTTCTGGGGTTTGGCCCGAAAGCAAGCGACCGCTGGCATCGGTAATGGTGCCCGAAATCATAATCGGTAAGGTGCGTCCGGTCGTTTCAAAATGGCTTAACGCCGCAAAGATCGCCGCTTTGGCATTGAGCACGTCAAAAATAGTCTCGATCAGCAGGATGTCCGCACCGGCGTCATCAAGCGCTTGTATCGCGAGGCCGTAATCGGTAACCAAGGTTTTGAAATCAATATTACGATAGCCAGGGTCGTTGACATCAGGCGATAGGCTAGCGGATCGGGTTGTTGGACCAATCGCGCCGGCAACAAAGCACACGCGATCGGGTTGTTCGATCAAGAGCGCCGCAATGGCGGCTTGGGCCAACTTGACGGAAGCATAGTTCAGTTCATACACCAGCGCTTCTGTTCCAAAGTCAGCTTGGGATACGGTGTTGGCTGTGAAAGTGTTGGTTTCCAAAATATCGGCGCCGGCAAGCAGATAATCGAGATGGATTTTTTGAATGACCTCAGGCCGGGTGAGGGTCAACAGCTCATTATTGCCTTTGAGGTCACTGGCTGCGTCTTTGAATCGCTCGCCCCTAAAATCGGCTTCGTTGAGACGCAATTCCTGAATGGCGGTGCCCATGGCGCCATCCATGACGAGGATGCGCTCTTTAAGGATTTTGGCAATTGACGGCGTGGCAGCAGAAGTCGTCATAAATTTTCCTGAGTAGGCGAGGCAAGCAGTTTACCAAAACGACCCGATCTGCCTTCTGAAGAATTGTCGCCTCTGACATGAGTCAAATTCATGTGTTTGAAGACTCAGGACTTAGAGCGCAATGCTTTGGGCTTTGGTTCTAGGACTGTGGCCTGCAGATTGTAAGGGCTGCAAGCCGATCGCATCGCTAGCGAATCTAAGGGCGCTGACGTATGATACATCCGAAGGAAGCAGCGGCGTGAAAGAGGCCGCGACCAGCTCATGAACTCAACGGCGATGAAAAACCATGGTTGAAATTACACAATCTGCTCAAACCTACTTAGCGGGTCTTCTGGCCAAGCAAGAAGCCAAGGATGTGGGTGTTCGAGTGTTTATTACGGAGCCAGGCACGCCCATGGCGGAGACCTGTATTGCCTATTGTCGGCCGGAAGAGACCCAAGAGGACGATATTAAAGTTGCCTACGAGCAGTTTGATGGCTATATCGATGCCAGAAGTGAGCCGTTCCTTGAAGGCGCGCTGGTGGACTATGCCGAAGATCGAATGGGCGGCCAGCTCACCATCAAGGCGCCAAATGCAAAAGTACCGAAGGTGTCGGATGATAGTCCTTTGGAAGACCAGATTAATTACGTGCTACACAGCCAAATTAATCCTAGCCTGGCTAGCCATGGCGGCATGGTCAGCCTCATTGAGATTGTTGAAGATAATGTTGCGATCCTGCAGTTCGGCGGCGGGTGTCAAGGTTGCGGTATGGTTGATGTGACCTTGAAAGATGGGGTTGAAAAGACCTTGCTCGAGACCCTGCCACAGTTGACGGCGGTTCGTGATGTCACGGATCACTCTGTGACGGAAAATGCCTATTTTTAGCGCCTCAAAGGCGCTCGGTCTATTTGAGCGGCTGTTTCTTTAGAGCGGCCAAGTTAGTATTAAATCCTGTTCCTGGAAATTCACCGCGGCACTGCCCGTTTTTACGGGCTTAGCCTCCTATGGCCTGTTTAGGGCATATCGAATGCGCTGAATCTTGTTTTTTGAGCGTTGCCCGGTAAGGCTTAGGTCCCCACAAGTTCAGCAGGGGCAAGTCAGGACCGTGCCGCCTTAGTCCCCTGCATGATGTCCTAGATTCAATGTTGACGATCGCTATACCCAGTCCGGAGCGGTTTTTCCGTGTCATCTGGCAGGCCCGGGTCAAAACGAATTCTAATGGCTAGGGGGCTTATGTAGATCCATTTTGTCAGGCCAGTGCTGAATGCGGTCTACCGGATTGTCGAGTGATCCGAGCGCCGGAAACCAGGGCTTGAGAGGCTGGATTAAGGTCCGATAGGCAATGGCATGCCGCGGCGTTCTAGTCTGGGTTTTTTCCTCGAGACGAGCGGTGGAGGATGGACCAAAAAATTGTTGAATCGGGCGGTAAACGCATATCTTCTCGACCCGAAACGTCATTAAATTACGGTGAGCGCGTGTGATTTAAACGATGAATTTGTATAAGAGGATTGGGTCGTGTTTCAGAAATGCTTTGCGGGTTTACTGTTTTTGGGTTGTTGTGTGCCAGTTGGACTGAATGCGAGTAGCGAGGTCGCTTGGCAGGTGACCCCGAAATTTAAGATCGACTATCCAGCCTTGCAGGAAGTAAGCGGCATCTCCCGCAGTAAACGCTTTGATAATGTGTTTTGGGTGCACAATGACAGCGGTGATGAAGCCCGTCTCTTTGCTATTAATTCGCAAGGCGACGTGATCTATCCGGAATTCTTACCCTTTCATGGGCAGCAACCGCGATCCGGGCGCAGTCCTTGGCCGGGGCATCGAATTGAACTTGCTGCCCATTATGATTGGGAAGATATTGCCTCCGATGAAGATTGGATTTACATCGCGGATACCGGTAATAACGGTAACGCTCGTCGCGATCTTGGTATTTATAAAATCCCGCTGTTCAATCCGAGGGTTATCGAGAAGACCAGGGCGTTCAGTTATATCCCGATTACTTACCCCGGGCAGCAATTTTTTCCTGCTGCAACCTGGCATTACGATAGCGAAGCCCTCTTTATAGACGCCGGGCAGTTGTATCTGATCACGAAGCATCGTGTTGCGGGCCGGATCGGGACCTTTGAACCGGGGGGTAATTTGTATCGATTGGCGGGCGCCGAGTCTGACCGGCCCAATCAACTGGTTCAGGTGGATGATTTGGCGACGTTGTTTATGGTGACCGGCGCGGCGTTGTCACCCGATGGCGGAAACCTCGCGGTCCTCGGGTATCGAAATCTGTGGGTCTTTCCAAGGCCAAGTACGGGTGACGCCTGGTTGTCACAACCCCATCAAACCCTCGACTTGGTGCCCTTTGGAATGGGTCAAGTCGAGGCCATCACGTGGCTAGATGATCAACGGCTTTGGGTTGTGAATGAAGCCGGTGCGGTCTTTGAAGTGTCGTTGCCTGGTGCGGTCACACCGGACGCGGCGCAAGCACCATGACCCCGGTCGAGATCATCCTGTTGGTGACGGTGGGGATCCTGAGCGGTTTTATCAATACCCTGGCGGGGGGCGGTTCGATGTTGACGTTGCCAGCGCTCATGATGATGGGCATTCCGGCTGATTTAGCCAATGGCACCAATCGTGTCGCAGTTTTGGCGCAATCGATCACTGGCGCGAAAGGCTTTGACCAAGCCGGGCAGCTAGATCGATCAGCGCTCGCGGGAATCTTGCTGCCGACGATCATCGGGGCCGCGTTGGGCGCGCTCGGCGCGTCGATTTTGCCCAATCTGTGGCTGAAGCCCATCTTGCTCACCGTCATGGTGTTGGTTGCGCTGTCGCTCCTGTTGCCGAAAGCGCCGGTGAAGCCAGGTGATCAACCGCACTCGTTGGGTCGAGCGCCGGGACTGGTGTCATGGCTCAGTCTGTTGGGTGCCGGTCTGTATGGGGGCTTTATTCAAGCCGGGGTTGGTTTCATTCTGGTCGCGGTCCTCGCGGGGGTGCTGCAATACGATCTCGTGCGTTCAAACGCGTTGAAATTGGTTTGTACCGGCGTGTTCAGCGGGGTTGCCCTGTTGATCTTTGCGGCGCAAGGCCAGGTTCTTTGGTTGACCGGCGGCATCCTGGCACTGGGCTCAATGCTGGGGGCTTGGGCGAGCGTTCGGGTAACGATTCGGTTAAGCGAGACTGTGTTGCGCCGAATTCTGGTTATAATGGTCGCGATAAGCTGCCTTGCAGCGCTGCTGGTTTAGGTGAACTATGTTAAATGACTCTGAACGTTACCCCGCGAATTTTATCTCGACCATCATTGAAGGAGATCAAGCCTCCGGCAAGCATGGCGGGCGGGTTAAGACGCGTTTCCCACCAGAGCCGAACGGCTTCCTGCATATCGGGCATGCCAAAGCTATTTGTTTGAATTTTGGTCTGGCCAGAGATTTTAACGGCTCAACCAATCTTCGATTTGATGACACCAATCCGATCAAAGAGGATGTTGCGTTTACCCGCGCGATGCGTGAGGACATTACCTGGCTTGGATTTACCTGGGCCGAGCAAAAAAATGCCTCTGATTATTTTGAAGTCTTGTACGAGTATGCGCAGCAATTGATCCAGGCGGAGAAGGCCTATGTTGATTCGCTCGATGCCGAGAGCATCCGCACGTATCGAGGAACGCTAACCGAGGCGGGTCGCAATAGTCCGCATCGAGACCGGTCTGTTGCGGAAAACTTAGCGCTCTTTGCCAGAATGCGGGCCGGTGAATTTCCGGATGGCGCTCATGTTCTAAGACTAAAAATTGATATGGCCTCTGGCAATATGAACCTAAGAGATCCGAGTATTTACCGGATTCGCCACGTCACGCACCACGAGACTGGGGATCAATGGTGCATTTATCCTTTGTATGACTACACGCACTGTATTTCGGATGCGATCGAAGAGATCACGCATTCGTTGTGCGACACTGGGTTTGAAGACCATCGTCCGCTGTATGATTGGGTTTTGGCGCAGTTGGATGTGCCCGGGCAGCCTCAGCAGATCGAGTTTTCTCGTTTGAACCTGCAATATACCGTGACCAGTAAGCGAAAATTGAAGCAGCTTGTTGATGAGCAGCTGGTTGAGGGTTGGGATGATCCAAGGCTGCCAACGATTGCTGGCATGCGGCGACGCGGCTACCCGCCAGCAGCAATACGGGATTTTTGTCGACGAATCGGCATTACCAAAAGTGATAACAATGTTGAACTGGCGTTGTTAGAAAGCTGCGTCCGGGAGGCGCTCGAGCCTGTGGCCCCCAGAGCCATGGCGGTACTGGACCCTGTGAAAGTCACCATTACTAATTTGGCCGAGGCTGAAACGATCCTGTTGGCTGTACAAAACCATCCAAAAGATCCTGAGATGGGTAAGCGGGCGGTGGCTTTTACCCGAGAGATTTATATCGACCGAGCCGACTTTCAACTGCAAGCGAACCGAAAATACAAACGGTTGGTCTTACATGATGAGGTTCGGTTGCGGGGCGGTTATGTGATTAAAGCGGAGTCAGTGGTTTTGGGTGATGACGGTGAGGTCCTGGAAATTCAGGCGGTTTACGATCCCGAGACCTTGGGCGTTAACCCGCCAGATCGAAAGATTCGTGGGGTCATTCATTGGGTTTCAGCGACCCAAAACGTGCCAGCGCGCTTTCATCGTTTTGAGCCGCTGTTTGCAGTGCCATTTCCTGATGCGGCTGACGGCGACTATCGGGATTTGATTAATCCGAGTTCCCGTCGAGTCTTTCAAGGGTTCACAGAACTGAGTCTGAAAAACCAACCTCGTGAGACTCGGTTTCAGTTTGAGCGAGAGGGTTATTTTATTTTGGATGAACACCCGGAATCCGAAGGCTCGGTCTGTTTCAACGAAATTGTTGGGTTACGGGACAGTTGGTCTAAATCGACCCAGGCCTCGTAACCGCAGCGGCTGCCCGTTCGGTGAGGGCTTGAAATAAAGGCTGGCAGGTAAGGGATACGAGTCTGAGGTGATCATGTCGCAATTAGATGAATCGGATGTTCATGCCGCGTCTGCCCGGATCAAGACCTTAGTGATTGAGACGCCCATTTTTAGCAGTCCAGCGCTGAATCGGTTGTTGGGCTGTGAGGTGATCTTTAAGGGGGAGCATTTGCAGCGGGGTGGGGCCTTCAAGGCGCGGGGCGCTACCAACATGGTTTATGCCCAACCGCTATCTGAACTGACGCACGGGGTGTGCACGCATTCATCTGGCAATCACGGTGCGGCGCTCGCGCGCGCCGCAAGCGCGCGAGGCGTCGCCGCTCATATCGTCATGCCTAAGAATGCAAGTCCCGCAAAGCAGCGGCTGGTCGGTCACTTTGGTGGCCATTTAATCGAGTGTGACAATAGCCTTGAGGCAAGACAGAAGGCCTTACAAGATGTCGTCGCGAGCACTGGCGCATTGTATGTGCCGCCTTTTGATGCGCCTTTGATCATTGCCGGGCAGGGTACAGCCCTGCTTGAGTTTCAGCAGCAAACCCAGCGCCTGGACGCGGTGGTTGTACCCGTTGGCGGTGGTGGTTTATTGGCGGGGAGTTGTTTGGTTAAAGGCGATCTGCAGGTCTTCGGTGCCGAACCAGAGGGCGCAAGTGATGCTGCTGAATCGTTTGCAACCGGGGTGCGCGTTTTGCAGCAAACCCCTGAGACCGTTTGTGATGGATTGCAAACCACGTTGGGCGCGCTCAACTTTGAGATTATCAAGCGCCGCGCGACCGGTATTTTAACCACCAAGGACGCCGACACCATTTTAGCGATGCAATTAATTTGGCAGTTTACGAAACAGTGGATTGAGCCGAGTAGTGCGGTTGCTTTATCGGTTGTTATGCGCAATCGGCCGATTTTTATCGGTAAACGTGTGGGCATCATCTTGACGGGCGGCAATGTGGACCTGGATCGCTTGCACCCGCTGCTGCTTGATAGCCAGCAAATTGATCACGGCATTGCCAGTCTCACAAATCGTTAATCTCTTCGGCGCGTCCGATTACAAAGGATCTATGCACCTCACAACTCATAAGCTTACGTGTCCTTATTGCGGCGCTCGGATCCGATTATTGGTCGATGAAACTGCGGGCTACCAACAATATGTTGAGGATTGCGAAGTGTGCTGTCAGCCAATGGTGGTCTGCGTTGAAACAGGCTTTGGCGACGGTTGCCAGGTTTCGTTAACCGATGAAGATGAAGCGCTCTGGACAGACTATTGAGCTTGCGCCTCTGATTGCACGAGATCGATCTCGTGCAGCAAATCATCCCTCGGTTGCTCGAGGGTTTGCAGTCGCTCGGCAACGGCTTCCACGTCGGTCATAACCCGCAAGACATTCTCACCCGCAATTTTTGCAATGTCTTGGTCACTGTAACCCCTGATCAAGAGCTCTTTGAGCAAGGCCGGGTAGGTCGAAACGTCTTCAAGGCCTAAAGGCCCAGGCGGCATGCCATCAAAGTCCGCACCCAAACCAATGGCATCGATACCCGCCACCGCTTTGATATGATCAATGTGATCGGCGACATCAAATAAGGTGACCTCGGGCGCTGGGTGACGCGCTGACCATTGTGCCATCAGTTCGCGCACCGCCTCCGGATCATGGTCTTGGTTCAGCGTGGCTTGATGGGCTTCCAACACAACCCGGTGCAGCCGCATCGGTTCCGAGATGTAGGAGGTTAAATAGTTCACCATCACCACGCCGCGCTTTTTTGCAACGAGTGCTAAAACATCATCGGGCACATTGCGCGCATGTTGGGTGACCCCATAGGCGGAAGAATGTGAAAATATAACCGGCGATCGACTGACCCGGAGTGCATCCCGCATGGTCTCGAACGACACATGCGAGAGATCAACCATCATCCCCAAGCGGTTCATCTCTTGGACAACCAGTTCACCAAACGCGGTGAGGCCGTCGTGCCGAGCAACATCCGTTGCCGAATCGGCCCACAGTAGGCCCTTTGAGTGCGTTAACGTCATATAACGGGCGCCGAGGTCATAAAGCTGTCTGAGACTGGCCAATGAATTGTTGATCGAATGCCCACCCTCCATACCAATGAGCGAGGCAATTTTTCCCGCGGCGTGGATTCTACGAACACTGCCAGCATCAAGCGCGAGTTCAAAATCACGGTCATAGTGATTGATCAAGCGTTTAACGAGATCAATTTGATTCATCACGGCTTGAACAGCGTTGGCGGAGCCGCCATAGCGATCAATCGGAACATAAACTGACCAGAAGAGGCCGCCGACCATACCGCGCCGGAGCCTGGGTATGTCAGTGTGGGTCGGGTTTTCTATTTGGCTCAGGTCTAAAGCCAAATCGAGTTTTAATAGATGGTTATTAACTCGGCGGTGATATTGCCAGGGGAGGTCATTATGGCCATCAATTAAAGGGGTCTTTTTGAGCACACTTGCGACCCGCGTGTCGAGATCGTCCGCCAGCACGGGCCCCCCAGACGCCAAGAAGGTTGTCATTAAAGCGGTGAGGCTCAATCGTTGCAGAGTATTCATGGCCGTATCCCGTATCCCGTATCCCGTATCCCGTAGCATGTAAAAGGTGTGCGTTGTCTTTCCCCGCGGTCCCAAGACCCTAGTTTCATAGCGCCCTACCGTTGGTCAGCGCATCGATTTAGCAGCGCCAGTCCAGGACAAGATGGATCGGCTAACGCTAACACAGGTCGGGACTTATTTTCGGTTGTTGGGTCAAATCCCGCACTGAAACCGCAAAATCCTGACCCTTCTATGCGTTCCCGCGTTCAATTTAGGGTTTCAACCGGTTATAATCTGCGCGGTACATGACTGGCGATGGAAGGTGGAATACCACCGGGAAGTGTACGCCAGGCACTAGATTAGATGCATTTTAACCGTAGGTAACGGTGCAGACAGTTGACGTCAAGGCGGATTGGGTAAAGTGTGCATCCCGTGCAGATTTTAAAATACCGAGACGCGTAACGAGTGCTTGGAATAAAGCCGTTCGCCTGGGCGCCCAATCCCACATTGCTAGGAAACTGCCCATGACGACGACCAACACAGATCAGCAAGCATCCGCTATGCTGAGCAATCTCAAAGAACTCGAAACCAATGACCCGGATGTTTACGCGGCCCTGCTGGGTGAGGAATCCAGAGAACGCAATGGCATTGAGCTGATTCCGTCAGAGAACTATACCTTCCCAGAGGTGCTGAGCGTTTTGGGCAGTGTCTTTACTAATAAATATTCTGAAGGCTATCCCGGTCGACGCTACTATGGTGGGCAGACCTATACCGATCAAATTGAAAATTTAGCGAGAGATCGCGCAAAGACCGTTTTTGGCTGTGATCATGCCAATGTTCAGCCGTTGTCCGGATCGGCGATGAATCAAGCGGTGTATCTGGGGTTACTGACGCCAGGCGACACCATTATGGCGATGGATTTGTCCCATGGTGGACACTTGACCCACGGTGCGCCGGTCTCCCATATGGGCAGTTTGTTTAACTTCGTTCGGTATGTCACTAATCCTGTTGATGGTTCGATTGATTTTGACCAGGTTCGAGCTGATGCGCTGCGCACCAAACCCAAGATGATGCTCTGTGGCTATACATCTTATCCACGGGATATTGACTACGCCGCGTTTAAGGCGATCGCCGATGAGGTCGGGGCGATCACCATGACCGATGCCTCGCATTTTGGCGGATTGGTTGCGGGCCGAGCGATGGCCAATCCCTTCGATTTTGGCTTTGATATTGTGACCACGACGACCCATAAATCCCTTCGCGGACCCCGAGGCGGCATGGTGCTTTGCCGCAAACGGTTTGCGAAAGCGATTGATAAATCGGTTTTCCCAGGGTTGCAAGGGGGGCCCCACATGAATGCCGTCGCGGGAATCGCGGTGACCTTACTGAAAGCGCAAACCCAAGAGTTTCAAGATTATGCGCAACAAGTTCTGGTCAATTCTAAGACGCTCGCAACTTCATTAATGGCAGGCGGTGTTTCCTTAGTCACAGGCGGCACGGACAATCACATGATGGTGCTCGATACGGTAGCGTCGTTTGGCTTAGATGGCAGGGTTGCTGAAGAAGTGCTGGATCGCGTGCAGATTACGACCAATAAACAAATTATTCCCGATGACCCCAATCCACCGCTACGTCCGAGTGGGATTCGAGTCGGCACGCCGGCGGCGACCACCCGCGGAATGAAAACGCAAGATATGGCGCAACTGGCCAGCTGGATTATTCAATGCTTAAGCGCGCCGGAGGATGAAGCCGTCATCGGGTCCGTTCGGCAAGAAGTCGAAACTTTTTGTCAGCGGTTTCCGGTGCCTGGGTTGTGATGCCCTGGCGGTTGAGTCGTGTACAAAATACTGCGATGCCTTGCCGCTTTTACGGTTAGGTCCCTTTGGTGTTGAGGCGCTCAGCTTTGAGCGCGAATCCAATCTCGGGTTTGCCGAGCCACCTGTTGATAAACCGACCGGTGGGGGTCGGTTGCCTTCTTGGTTTGACGCAAACCGTGATCCGCGCCAGGCACCCAATGTAGCGTGCAACTTGGGTTCGTGGCTAAAAATTCTGAAGCAAGGGGTGGGCTGATCATTGGGTCTCTGTCGCCAGCAAATACTAAAACCGGATGCTTGAGCGCGGGCAAATGTTGCCAGCGAGAAAGGTTTGGCTTGGCCTTGGGGTGTAACGGCAGGGAGTAGGCAACGCCCCCTTTGAGCTGGGTTTGCTGAGCTGCTGCCGCATTTTGAAATCGTGCATCAACCAATAAATGGGTCATGACGCGACCACCATAACTGTGACCTGCAAGGAAGATCGGCAAGTCGTGGCAGACGCTC
>Ga0115004_10000225_pt1 | contig 39561 bp, 26 predicted proteins | sample ArcticOcean_MG_C_10_FD_88737 | JGI IMG/M metagenome (GOLD analysis project Ga0115004, IMG submission 88737) | Marine microbial communities from western Arctic Ocean - ArcticOcean_MG_CB11_90 | ecosystem: Environmental > Aquatic > Marine > Oceanic | place: Arctic Ocean: Canada Basin | collected... | reverse complement strand
TCGGCCGTAGATCCAATTTTGGAACTGGCAAAGTCGATTGATACTGCTAATGGATTTCAAAAATTGGTTCCATCTTCGGTGAGATTCACGCGCTCGACGTATTTGTTTCCAGAAGAGCAGCGCGAGCACCACGTTTCGTTCGCCGACGAGTGTGAGTTTCTTGAGAGCAGGTTTGGACATTTGAAGAATAGCAACAGCTTTGTCATGGGATCAAACTTTGATGACGACGCTCAGTGGCATGTCTACGTTGCTGGTGATTTCATCAGTTCTTCTTCTGAACACGAATACGGAGGAATGCTATCCGTCGAGTGTTGTATGACTGAGTTGAACCGCGAGCATTCGCAAAACTTTTTCCGCCAAGACTCGAACGAACGAGGCTTTAAACCTGTTCCGTTTGTGAGTTCAGAGAAAACAACCATCGATTCTGGTATTCAAAGCATTTTTGAAACGTTCACGATTGATGATTATGTCTTTGAACCGTGTGGCTATTCTATGAACGGTTTGAACGAAGAATTCTCTCAAGAATATTCGACGATTCATATCACTCCCGAGGATGGTTTTTCATATTGTTCGGTCGAGCATTCGAACGTCGATTTGAAAACTTCATCGTTTCAGATTTCGGAATTTGTTCAAAAATGTGCGTCCGTTTTCAAGCCAGGAAAGATGACGTTCGCTTTGACGTTTCATAATAACCATCAGTCGGAGCGGTTATTATTGAACGCTATAGAACGAATCGAGCTCGACTGCGGCCAGTATTCAAAACCGCTCACGTGCTTTCAGCGATTGCCGAATTCTCAAGGTTTTATTGCCTATTTGACGTTCTCATCATTAATGAAAACTTCTTCTTCTTCTTTGACGACGACGACGATGATGATTACTACTACTAATGCAAGTGCAAAGGCTATTTCGTCACTTAAAAGGTCCGAAACGCCAATGTGCGTCTTGGACGGCCAATCTCAATTATCGCGAATGTCTTCTGAAGATAATAATTACTCAGCGGCTGTTTCCTCCGAAGGTTCGACTGATACAGAGCAAGAGTACGAATTCACTTCGTAAATATAATCAATTAATAACATAAATAAATTATTTTAATAAAGAGAGTAAATACTTTCGAGGGTCACAAAATTCACATGCAGAACCTACACCCTAAACTCGCTCTACATTTTTTTCTTCCTTTTCTTCCTTTTTTTCTTCCTTTTGTGCTTGTGAAGGACTTCAGATCTTTCCCATATAGCGCGTTCAGAGAGATTAATTAATCAACTATTAACACGAGCATATATCTATATATATATAGAGAGAGAGATTCTGTTTAAATATACGCATTCGATCACGCATACATAAACACACTGACTGATGTCTAGCATAGCAGAAAACGCGGAAACGCAATCTTTGCTCTCCAGCATGAAAGGAGGCGCGGGAGGAAAAAAGGATGATTTGGAACAACAATTTAATGTTCAAAAGAAACAGACGCGCGGATTCATGAACTCGATGTTATTCCAAGGGAAAATAGTCACCAGTGGATTCGCAATGTTCATTTTGTTATTCTCTTTAGTCGCTTTATCGTTCTCGAAAGGGTACGATTCCGCGTTTGGGGAAACGAATGGGTTGTTGTTGTCTTCCTTAGGACGAAATATGAGACATAAGTCGCATTCACACTCTTCGTCGTCGTCGTCGTCGAAGAAGAAAGGGACGATGATCGATGTACCGTTCGCGGACGATTCAGATAAACATAACTCAAAGGCCTCGCATAAGAAATCTTCAAAGCAGGCGAAGAAGAAGGAGGAGAATTGCGACCCGGCGGAAGCGGATATGGCGAAAGGGATCTTCGCGTATTCCGATCAAGCGTGCATGAACGGCGAAACAGCCGGGTGCTCGGGCGATATGACGAGTGGGAACCCGAGTACGTGTAGGTTTTGTAATACGTTAATGGCGCAAGTGAAGACGCCGACGTGGGCGACTTGCCCGCAATCTGTTTGTAAGAAGCACGGAGTTTTGGGATGCGAAGGCGATTCGATCGACGACTTGCAATGGAAAGGATACGTGGATGGAATCAAGACACATAATAAAAGAGTCGAGCAAATCGGATTAACCTCTGCATGTCAAGGAACGCCAGCCGATCGCGAACTTGGGAGGTTTATGTTTTACGACGGAAAGTGTGGCGAAAAACTATTACCGGCTTGCGACGGCAACCAAGTCACGCAGTGCCGATTTTGCTCAGCGGCAAAAAAAGCAAGCGCGGTATCAATGACTTGGCCAACGTGCCCAGACGTCGTCTGTGCGAGATGGGGCATTAAAATGGATTATTGTGAAAAGCCTTTGGCCATGTATCAATTGCCAACGAAACGAACAGAGAAAAACAAGAAAACTGGCTTATTTCCCGACCCAAAACTGGACAACGTCAAGACAGAGAAGTTGAACAAAAAGACTTTAAGAGATGCTGAGGATTTGATTTATAGCGAAGATGGTGGAAGCCATAAAGATAACCATTTACCGCGTGCTTGGAGAATGGGAGATGACGTGGCTGATATTTCGCGCGTGCACAAGAATTTTATCACCAAAATGGGCGTCGCATAAAAAAGTTGAATTGTTGTTGTAAATATGAACGTTTTTCGTATTTTTTTGTACTGGTATCTCTTTCTCAATCTAATATCTATTTTGAATTACTCTCACCCTGATAATATCACTGAAAATATCTAAATTAAGGGGTTTCTAAGAACAATATTAGCTACGATCTCCGGTACTTTCTCACCAAATTTGCCCGTCAAGACAACGAGGATCTCATCCGCGGGCTTTATGTGCATCGGCAACACGATTCTAGCACTACTATAATCATAACTACTGTTTATATTATTCTCGCTCAATGAAGAAAAATACTTATTCACGCTCTCTTCTTCGAGTTTTGCAAGGTTTAAGAAAGCTCCACTTACGCCTCTGGCTTTCTTCAATAAACTTTTTCGCTCGGCTCCATCAACTGGCTCCCGCGCGAGGGAAAGCTTTTCAACCGCTTCAGCCGACGCATCTGAAGATTCAAACTCAATAGAACACATCTGGGGAGTTGGAGTTCCATTAACTTGCGTCGTTCGTAAATGCCGTTTATTCCCAATTTCAACTTTGACTTCGATACCAAACTCAGGCACAAAACACGCAATGTGCTTGCGACCGACGATACGCGCGATTGCAGTCGTCACAGTTGGATTTCGCGAGAGATGATAGCAGAAATAAACAAAGCTATGATCATCTTGCGCCATTTTTGCAAGTGATTTCTTAGCATTGCATTGAATTGCAATGTCAACGCACGCGGATGTCGATTCTGGAAGCAAGTACTCGACAATTTTTGGTTTCTTACCGTTTTCGTTTTCCAATTTTTGCTCCATTACCAAGCTCGCGCGCAGCAAGCGGTGCACGATGATATCGGGATATCTGCGAATAGGCGAAGTGAAATGTGTATATCTATCAAAAGCCAAAGCATAGTGTCGCCAACTTTCTTCTTTGTTCTTCTTCTTTGGAGCCCCAGTGCAAAAATATTCCGCCAGTTGCATCGATTTTGCGGCCAGAACGTTGACGATTTCGTAAATGGCATCGTTCGTGTTCTTTGAATCCGTAAATAATGATGATCGTCTTATCCTTTCAAGACTTTTATGTAAACCGCTACTTGAGCTACAGTCGAAATTTGTAAACCCGTGAGACTCTGCAAACGCTCGAAGCTCGTCTATCTTTTTCTCGCTTGGCGGAGGATGAAACCGCAATAAGGCGACGTCTGGGAAATAATCCGCGATTCTAGTCGCAACGCGTCTATTAGCGAGCAACATTAATTCCTCAATGACGCTATTCGATTCGCGACGTTCGTATTTGAACACTTTTTTAGGCAACTTGGTCTCAACATCGATTTCAAAACCGATTTTTGCTTGATCGAGTCGAACAGACCCATCCTCGACGCGATTTTCACGCAGAACTTTTGCGATTGATCTGAGCAAACGCACTGATTTAACGACAGCGAGAAGATTTTTGTTATTGTTATCTTTATCATCGTCGCCGTCGGATTCAATTTTTCCCGCTCCCTTGATCTTTTCCTTTTCTGCGTTTGCAACCGCTTCATCGCTCTTTGATTCATCGAATTGGTTGATCATTCTTTGCGCGTCTTCGTACGAAAGTTTTGCACGACTGCGCATGACGCTTCTCCCGAACCATTCTTTGAGGATTGCTCCGTCAGACTCTCTAATGATCCATTCGCACGACATTGCATATCGATCAACACCTGGGTTTAAAGAACACGCAATTTCGCTCAGTAATCTCGGCAACATCGGGACGACTCTGTCGCATAAGTAATTCGACGTCGCGCGCTCTTGCGCTTCTTCATCCAGAGCAGTTTTTGGTTTTACAAAGTGTGAAACGTCTGCAATGTGAACGCATACGCGAATTCTATCTTCATCAACGCGCGTTGCGAATAAAGAGTCGTCGAGATCTCTCGCAGTTTCAGGATCAATCGTACATGTGCCGATATCGTTTCTAAAATCTTTCCTTGGCGGTTCATTTTCACGATTATCTTCGCTCAAAATTAAATCAATCCCAGCATCGTCGTTCCATTCTTTCGGTAAACATGCGAGGACTTCTTCGCTGAAAGGTTCATCTTTTATCATTCTTTCGAAGATAATCTTAGCCGTATGCGTTTCGATACTATCGCTCGCTCCAATAATTCTCTCGATCGAGCACGTTCTTTCTAAACTCGTTGAATAATCGCCAAGCATTGAGGCGAAAACTAAATGATTCTCTGGGACGTTTTCTAAATTCTTCACTTCTGATTGCGCGATATCTATTGCACAAACGGGCATTCTCGAATCTGTCGGTTGTAATCGAAATGACTTCTTGCTTTGTTGTTGTTTTTTATTATTACTAAACGACAAGTTCTTCTCATTGTTCTTCTTGTTATTAGTTGAATTATATTCCGTATCATCGTTGACTATGAAACCAACCATTCGATTCCGTTTCGGAGATGGCTCGAGAATCCTTATAATAGTCCCAATTGGTCGTAACAAGTTGTCTCCAATAATACTAGCAGCAGATTTGTTCTTTCTTTCTTTCATCGTCGTAAAGAATCTACAAGCGTCTTCTAACTTTTTCTGCACTATTACTACTGACGCATCATCATCATCATCATCAGCAGCAGCAGCAGCATCAAAAACATCTCCTCCTGAATCAAAATCGTTTCCTTCATACAACTCACAAAACCTCTTAATACTCTCATCAGTGCGTTCCTCAATCGTTAACTTCTCTAATAAAGCTTTACTAATACTACCATTGTCATCATTATTGCCCGAGTTTTCGTTATCATCATTATTATTATTTCTATTACTATTATTACTATAAGAGCTCGTACTCGCGGCGCTCCTCGGCGTCCCAGAACGACTCCTCTGATTATTATTACGATTATTACTACGACTGTTCTTCTCCTTAAGTTCGTCCAATAGCCATTCAATCGGTTCCTCTAGCACGAACTCGACTACGTCGCCATCGACTACTAAAACATCGTTACCTTCCGTAGTCGAAGAGGAGCTGATCAAAAACTTCACATCGATTGGAAGGAACGCGAGTTGTACGTACGCAACGCTGTTCTCGTGCGCGTTCACTTTCAACGAACCTTTAAACAGCATTTTTAGCTTTCTAGCGACCTTATTGGTATTAAAATTACTCGTACTCGTACTACTTATTAAGCTCTGCGCATCGTTCGTTCTCGCAGTCGTCTTTGTTATTACTTTATTACTATTCTCTACTGATTTTCGTCCGATGCGCCCGATGTTTCCGATGCGTTCGTTATCGTTGTTCTGCTGATTATGATGTCGTTGCTCGTTATTTTTATTCCAATTGTCAGTTAACGATAACTGATTAGCCCTGCGTAAGATATCCAGCGATAGGAACGACTTCTGAGTGAGATCATCGATATCGATATCAGCAGTCGCAGTCGCAGTAGTTGTTGTCGCAGTAGTTGTTGTAGTTGTCGTAGTAGTCGTAGTAGTACGAAGTACACCAGATTTCGATTCGTTCATCTTATTTATTTATTTACTGACGCAGTCACTGTTAGTTCTTTTCTGATGCTGCTGTACGCATGTAGCATCAGAGCATGGGGGGGGTCAAAACTGGGCCAAAACTGGGCCAAAACTGATGATGGGCCAAAACCGGGCCAAAACGGAAAAATTCTCTGGCCGTGGATGGGTCAACGATTTTCTTTTTTGGCCCAGTTTTCGCCCATCAGTTTTGGCCCAGTTTTCGAAGGATTCGACCCCCTAAAACGAACAAAACTGCCTTTAAAGAAGTTTTCCCACAAACAATACGGCGGGTACAAAAAAAGTAGAGCAAGACTATATAAAATATGAAGAGCATCGGCGTAAGCTCTGGTAGCTACGCGCAGAGACTCGGCAGTAGCAGTAGTAGCAGTAGTAGTGCCGATCGTTGTCATCGCAATCTTCTTCTGCTGAGAGGACGAGCGCGTGATCTCTTGTTCGACCTGAGAGTCCTACTATTAAAAAGTAGTTCAACATCATCATCGTTAGGGGGACCGCAACAGTCGGCTGGAGAACATAGACTTAATAGTAGTACTGTTAGACACAGCAGCAGCAGTAGTAGTAGTAGTAATGATAACGATCGTAACGATCGTAATAATGAACTGAGCAGAGACAGGAGGATAATAAATCGCGATCGACGTAATCGAGGTGGATATGCAGAATGTTCAACACCGACTTCTGCTCTTCATGGACGCAAACGGGGTATGTCTACTTTTAATATGCGCGGGTACGCTTCTTCTTCTTCTCCTACGACGGCGACGAAGACGACGACGACAGAGTTAACTTCGAAGACGAACGAGAAAGAAGGAGAAGAAGAAGAAACGAACGTTCCTCTTCCTGTTCTAACGAGCGTAACGAAGAACGATAGTAATAAAATTAATAACACGAAAGGAGCGCCGTCGCCGATGACGGAATCCGAGATCGACGTGAAGATCTTGAAGACGCTAGGAAAACAGTTATGGCCGAAGGACTCCGTAGAGAACAAGGCGAGAGTAATCGCCGCCTGTTCGTTCTTAGTTCTATCTAAACTAGCAAACGTATCGGTGCCTTTTATGTTCAAGCATGCAATAGATCAGTTAGCAATGAATACTAATGGTGTTATCACTGGCGCTGAAGCGTTATCGAGTATCGATGTCATGGCCATTGGCGTTGGAACGCCTGCAACGATGTTAGTCGGGTACGGCGTCGCGAGGGCAACGTCGTCTTTGGCGTCTGAGTTAAGAAACGCCACGTTTGCGAAGGTTTCGCAAGGTGCAATTAGATCCTTAGCAAGAGATGTGTTCTCGCACTTGCACGATTTAGACTTAACGTTTCATTTGAATAGACAAACTGGAGCTTTAAATCGCGCGATCGATCGCGGTCAAAGAGGGATTTCGTTCTTATGTAACTCAATGGTCTTCAACGTGTTCCCGACTGCGTTAGAGATTGGATTAGTGTCCGCGATATTATACGTTAAATGTGGGCCAGAGTTCGCTTTATTGTCCACTGGCACGATTGGAGCGTATACCGCGTTCACGTTTGGCGTCACGAAATGGCGAACAAAGTTCAGGAAACAAATGAACGCCTTGGAAAACGAAGGAAATAACAAGGCGGTCGACTCGTTATTGAATTATGAAACCGTGAAATATTTCAACAAAGAAAAGCACGAAGTTAAAAGGTTCGATGAAAGTTTAAAAGGAGTCGAAGAGGCGAATTTGAAAATCGCCTCGAGTTTAGCCGGGTTGAACTTTGGTCAAAACGCTATATTCTCAGCCGCTCTATCGACCGCGATGCTTTTAGCCGCCAATAAAGTAAGCACCGGTGAATTAACTGTAGGAGATTTAGTCATGGTTAATGGTCTTTTGTTCCAGCTTTCGGTACCGTTGAACTTTTTAGGAACTGTGTATAGAGAAGCGAAACAATCGATGGTTGATATGACGACGATGTTCAAGTTATTGGAGGAAAAATCGCGAGTGAAAGAAGCCGTGGACGCTTTAGAACTACCGGCGAATAAAGAAGCTTTAGAGAAAGGATTTACAGTTGAATTTAGAAACGTTTCGTTTGGATACGAACAACAACAAGACAAAGATAAAGAACAACAAGAAGGAGATAGTAGTAATAGTAAGTTTAGGAACGGCACGGAAAAGCAAATGATTTTGGATGATTTGAGTTTTAAAATTGAGGCGGGGAAATCGTTAGCCATCGTCGGTGCATCTGGTAGCGGGAAAACAACCATTTTAAGACTTTTGTATCGATTATACGACGCAAATGGCGAGGATAATTTAGGTGAAAGTCACGGTGGCGTATTCGTCGATGGGAAAAATGTGAAAGATTTGAAGCTCGCTTCGCTTCGTGAAAATATTGCAATTGTACCGCAAGATGTCGTTTTGTTCAACGATACGTTACGTTACAACATTGCGTATGGGAAATCATCATCACGTTCGCTCAGTGCTGATGATACTGAACTTGCAACGGATTCTGAAATACGCGAGGTCACGAGACGCGCTCGATTGACTGAAACAGTCGCTTCGATGCCAAAAGGTTTCAACACGCAAGTCGGCGAAAGAGGTTTGAAGCTTTCTGGAGGTGAAAAACAACGCGTTGCGATTGCTCGCGCACTTTTGAAAAACAGTCCAATCGTGCTCTTGGATGAAGCCACGAGCGCTTTAGATGCGAGTACGGAGCGTGAAATCGTGCGCGAGATTGATTTCTTAACAAAAGGTAAAACGACCGTCGTCGTCGCGCATAGATTATCAACCGCGCGCAGATGTGACAACATCGCGGTCATTCACGAAGGAAAAATCGTCGAATACGGTCCACACGATGATTTACTCGCATTAAATGGACGTTACGCCAAAAGCTGGTCTCAACAAACGCAAAAGCAAAACAGCGATAACACGAACGCCGCGTTCTCTGATACTTTTCCCACGACGACCGAATCGGTATCATCGGACGCTTCCTTTTTAGCGCGTTCTCACGCCGACGACGGCCCGGTCTCAAAACCAGGCGTACACGATCCAAACACGCCTTTAGAGGAACTCCTCAGAAGACACGCGCCGAAAAAACGAAACGAAATCGAGTCCTCAAAATCTCGCTCGAACGTATTCGATAAGAAAAGGTGTTGTTAGGTTCATCGCTGAAATAAAAATTTTCATATTTTCTACATCATCAGCTCGTTGCTTTTTCGAGTATGTGGGCTCCATCCACACTTCTCTGCTAAAGAATGTTTATTCGTTCAGCAGGGCTCATGACAAGGACTGGAATGGGACAAACAGTGAAGACGACAATAAACGCGCTCATGAGATCGAACAAGGATTCAGAAAGAAAGCTCTCAAAACTGTTCCTGAGGAGTAAATCTCTGCGCATGCGATCTCGTCTCGCGAAAACTGAATCGAGCTTTACTGACGTCGTCGTCGATGTTTTTGATTTTGTTGTCGATGATGAAAATATCCAAAACATCGAAAATAATAGGAAGATTACTTTGTTCGCTTTAGATTTCGATGGAGTCATTTGCGATAGCGTATCAGAGTCCTCGCTCTCTGCATGGAAGCACTCGGAACAGTTATGGCCAGAACTGTTCAACGCAGCAAGGGCGAGAGAAGAGAAAACGAGCGTGATCGAGCGCTTGCGCGCGGTAAGACCGGTCGTCGAGACTGGATACGAGAACACGCTTTTATGCAGAGCCTTGCTGGAACGAGTCGAAGGGTATACGGTTCAAGAGATCTTAAGGAATTGGCCCGAAATGAGCGAAAAGTTAATGGAGCGGTGGCAGTTAGATAGGAACGAGATGGTTCGAGAGTTTGGGAGAATAAGAGATGATTGGATAAAGAGCGATTTCGAGGGTTGGTTAGAACCGAACGAGTTATACGAGGACGTACCGGAGGCGTTGAAGTTCTTAGCGGAGAAGAGATTGAATGAGGCGAAGGTGACCATAGTGACCACGAAACAAGCCAGGTTTGCGAATGCGATATTAGATAAAATGGGAGATGTTCATATATTGGAGGAGGATTTAATTAGTACGACTGTATCGGGAGAGCCGAAGGCGGATGTTCTTTATAGATTGGAGAAGAAATTTAACGCAAGCGGGGAGAAGAGGATGATTTTCGTGGAAGATAAGTTATCGACATTGATTAAAGTCGCGAACGATAAGAGGTTAACGAAATGGGAATTATTTTTCGTTGATTGGGGCTATAACACGGAAGATGAACGACAAGTAGCGAAGCACGATTATCGAATGACGTTGATTAAGAAAGACGAGTTTTGTAAGCTCTTAAAAGAAGGATGAAAATTTTTATGTATTTCACCGCCACGCTTTTACATGCGCGCATTATTAAAACAATTAAGCTATCATCGTGAATTATATATTAAACATTAATTTAGTATTACTTATTTTTTTCTTTTGAAGAACCTTGCACCATTAAGCTTTTGATCATAGGTTTCTTTTTGATTTCGTAAAATAATTCGTAATAAGCGTCGCGGTTGCCGCTTAAGCGATTGAAGTTAACCATGTAAATTCCAGGAACGACTTCATATTTTTCGACGACTATTTGAACGGCTGAAGCGCTGTGTCGTAAGCGTAGCGGTTTATTTGGTACGGCTTTAACTTCACATCCAGACTTTTCCGCAGCAACGACGACTGCTTTTTCAATATCTGATTCGCTCGATGAAGAAATGAACCTCGTGGTTGAGTTCGAAACGTTTGCGTAATCGTCAAACATGTGCGTGCAATCAAACGCGGTTAAGTTCATGAGCTCAAACGCGTTAATTTTACGGATAGCTTCTCGATTATTACCGCGTTCGAACGTTGGATTAAGCGATGCTTGTCTTTGCAAGATCGAATTTTGATTTTTATGTATTCCTCTTGTTGGAAACAACGTCGGCGACCCAGATGAAGTTACTGCTCCAGAACTTTCTCTCGATAAAGTCATCTCTGATATTTCATCGTCGTCGTTGAAATTTTCGTCGTCATCGTTACTGAAATCAGAAAACTCATCAGCCGAATCGCCGCCGTTTAACTCTCTCTCTCTCACAGACGATGAAACGTCGCTCTCGAGTCTTATATCGACCACTGACCTCGACGAGGATCCTAAACGTTTAATCTTTGCGGGTTTATAATCTATTTTGAACCAGGATTTTCGAAAAATTTGCAGCCAAGTCGCTCGTTTTTTCGGTTCTTTCACGAGAATTATCTCTAAAACTTTAACGGCTTTTTTGTTCAGATCCGGTCCGTAATACGGGTTCACTTTTTGTATTTGCGTCTGTAATTCAATGAAGTTAGCTCCATGAAATGGACAATCGCCGGTTAACATGAAATACAAAATACAGCCACAACTCCAAATATCAGCAATCTTCCCATCGTAACCAGTTTGTTTCGCTCTCGTATATTCCTTTTCGAACGCTTTTTCGGTCTTCAAACGCCTCGATCCGGCCATGACTTCGGGCGCGGCGTAGTTCGGCGTCCCGCAAATCGTCCTTAACGACCCGTCCGTATTCACTTTTTGCGCCGCTAATCCGAAATCGCCAACTTTGCACGTTTTCCTCTCTAAATCCAAGAAAATGTTCTCCGGTTTCAAATCTCTATGGAACACGCCGCGCGAATGACAAAACCTCACGCCTTGACATATTTGCTGAAAATACGTACGCGCTCGCTGTTCGTCTAACTTCCCGCTACTCTTCACTACGTCGTATAACTCGCCACCGGATAAGAACTCGAGTACTAAATAGACCTCTTTACTGCCCGAAAGGACTTCGAATAAATTCACTACGAATGGATGGAAGACCTCGGCCATGGTCTTTATTTCCGATAACAACATCTCCTTCTCGTCCACTCTCTGCAAAGATTGTCTCGACAGGATCTTAATCGCGTACGGTTTCTCCGATTGCTCCGTTTGCGCTAGCTTCACTTTCCCGTAAGCGCCTTCGCCTAACGTGCGCCCGATCGTATACTGCCCAATCTTCTGCTTCATTTGCGACAAATTCGATCGAACGCACTCGATTGATGTTCTGAGTACTATTCTCTTCTCGGCACTGATTGGAGACTCGCGTTCAAGGGGCCAAACTCAGGAAGGCGTGATTTAATGCTCACGCGAGCAGAAACAACGCGTGAAAGCTTACTAGAAAGAACTGTTCGAGAGAGATATAGGTAGATATTCCCTCCTGTATTCGTTTATGACGAACTTGCGCGCGATATGATGATATATATATAGTCGCAATGTTTCGTCGTAATCCAAAACGAATAACTAAAAGTATAAAAAGCTTCAACGGTGCAAGGGAATACTAAACCCTAAATACTAAACCCTAAACCCTAAACTACACTTAAAGAAACCCTAAACACTCTATTGCGTCGCCCCCGCATTCCGTCTACTGCGCAACAGAGACGTCCGAGCGCATCGGCGCTTGCCGTGAACGATCTTCAAAACGAGAGCGCGCTAGAGATTCGCTGAAACGAACTTCGTGATGACCTTTTTTGGGCCACGCGCACGCGCAACGACGACGACTAAGAAGTTCTCCGTGATTAATTCTTCTTCGCGGTCAAAATCACTTCCCGAAACGTTTCGTCGCGAGAAAGGAGAGATCGATTATGATCGATTACGATTACGATTACGATTACGATTACGAGGGATGTTTAATTAGAGATAGAGAGAGATTTTGCGTTGTTCCGTGTAGTGCTATATCAGTACTCGAGTAGGAGTCGAGTATAGTCGAGTATAGTCGTCCTTATTGAACGAATGATGATGAAGATGAGTACTGTGACTAGGACGAGTACGGGTGAATATTCTCGTGAAGTAGTGAGGGGCATGAACGAGCGCGCGAGGACGCAGCGAGGAAGGAGAAGAGATTCAAAGAGCTCGGCGCTTTCGCGAACGAACGATAGTGATCACCGTGACGACGCAGGCGGCGGCGGCATGGTGAGTAAGTTTGATTTCATCGCGAACGTAGCAGTGCAACGAGAGGTTTCGCGGTTACCTATAAAGGAAACGATCGAAGAGTGCTTGAAAGTGTTCGATGGTGATGATGATGATGATGAAGATGGTGGTGGTAGTAGTAACAATCAGGATTTAATTTTACAGGCGCCGCCCGGTGCCGGGAAGACGACGACTATACCGTTAGCCATTTTATTCTCTACGTATTCGAGAGAATGGTTTAACGATTGCGACGACGATAGAGGCGGTACGATATTAGTTCTAGAGCCTAGGAGAGTCGCGGCGAGAGCGGCTGCACAGAGAATGGCACAGATCTTAAACGAAAACGTAGGCGATACAGTTGGATATAACGTGAGATTTGATAGGAAAGTATCGAAAATGACGCGCGTGGAGGTTTGCACAGAAGGCGTTTTGAAAAATCGAATACAGAAAGATCCGTCGTTAAGAGGAGTTAAATGCGTAATATTCGACGAGTTTCATGAGAGAAATTTAGATTCTGATTTATCCTTGGCGTTGACTTTGAGGGCAAAGACGAATTATGGGAGAATGCATGATTTGAAGATTGTGATAATGTCCGCGACTTTAGGCGACGTCGCCGTGAGAACGCAAGAGTTAATGCAGAAAACGTTACGAAACGAGAATGCTGCTAAAATCGTACAATCGGAAGGAAAGAGTTATCCAGTGGAAACTATTTATGTCGGCGGTAGTAGCGATGGAGTAGAAGACAACGCGGTGAAAACTGTCGAACTTGCTTTGGCCGATAAAAGCATCGCAGGAAACGTTCTTCTGTTTCTTCCAGGAGCGGCTGAAATCAGAAGAGTGGTGAAGTCGTTACAGAATAAATTAGGCGAAAAAAATTATGAAGTACTTCCGTTATATGGGGCGATGCCAATTAACGAGCAAAATTATGCACTCACGCCAGCACCGGAGACGCCTACAAAGAGAAGAAGAATCGTTGTATCGACTCCAATTGCAGAATCGAGCTTAACCGTACCCGGAGTCACAATAGTCTGCGACTCCGGCCTCAGAAGAGCTCCACGGTATGACCATAGTAAAGGTATGACGAGACTAACAACGGAAAGAGTATCTATGTCATCAGCCGATCAAAGACGTGGGAGAGCTGGGAGAATTGCCGAAGGAAAATGTTATCGAATGTGGAACGAAAATTCAATGTTGAGTACGTTCCAAAAAGAAACGACGCCCGAAATACTCACGGCTGATTTAACGAGTTGCATGCTAACGATTGCAAACGCACTCGATGGTGAAATATCATCATCATTATCATCATCATCTAATACTACCAATGAAAGCTTGGCTTTTTTGGATCCGCCTCCCGCAGGTCCAAGAAAGAGCGCGTTGAAGCTTCTCGAAAAACTTCGTGCGATTGAAGCCGTCGCCGAAGACGATGAAGAAAATGTAACATATTACGTCTCCGAAAAGGGTAAAGCAATGAACGGTTTGCCATGTCATCCTCGAATAGGATCTATGTTGCTCTTCGCGAGTACGCGAGGCGCTGCGAGTACTAGGCTCGCATGCCAACTCGCCGCCGGCGTAGATAGCGATAAGAGCCTTTTGAGAGGAAGAGACGCTCCTTTAGATGCGAGAAGTTACGCGCGAGCAATCCAAGGTCGCGATATTATAGTTTCTAATGATAGTATTAGTATTGGTAGTAGTGGCGGCTTTGATAATAACAACGATGATGATGAATATCGTAAAAAGCTTGGTAAAAAAATAGGCGAGCGCGGTATCGATGTCATTCGCGTTCCAGTCGATGCAAAACTACCAGACTCGAGTAAACGTTCGAAGAATATGAAACAGGCGCCAAAGGGGAAAAAAACGAGCGCGAAATCGGCAATAATAGACGCGCTTTCAAAATCATATAGTAGCAGTAATGGTACAAACGGTTCAAACGGAAATGAGCAATCATCTTTGTCGTCGTATTTGGACTTTGAAATCGATGAATTTGCCGTTTCAGAGGCTCGGAAATCATCACAACAGTTAGCGAGGAATATCGTGAATCTCGCGAAAGATGCTCAAACTGCCAAAATCCTTCGAATTGCCGATTCAGTTGCGACCGATATAGATCCAGATATAAACACGAACGAACCAGTCTTTGAGGAAATATTTTGCGGTGCAAAGCAGTTTGAAGCCTCGCTGTTGCTCGCGGCGGCATTCCCTGATAGAATTGCCATAAAATCCGGAGGTCGAGGCGCGAATACTTTCAAGCTCTCCGGCGGTGGCGCGTGCTCAATATCTTCGGAGAACAGAGACGACCCGATTGCTAAAGCCGAGGCTTTGGTCGTTTGCGAATTGCGCGGGAATATCATTTTCGGATCATCCTCAAACAACTTCAACAACAATAGCAATCAAAGTAAAAATGACATCGTCAAGCTCGCATCGCCTTTGACGAAGGAAATTCTCACAAAGGCGTTGACTGATGAAAACTTAAAATTTTGTTTAAACGTAACGACGAAGCGCGAAATCGTATGGGCCGAAAACTCAAACAAAGTCGTTTCTAGAGAAGTATCAAGAATAGGCGATTGTGTTTTAGATGAGAGAATAATCGAACCTTCTGATGTCGAAACTGCAAACGCAATAATCGATCGAGTAGTAAAAGTAGGCGTTTATGCGTTTTTCAACGCATCAGCGGATGGTAGTGATTCAAAAATTTCGTCTTGGCTAAAAAGATGTAGTTTTGCGAACGGTTGCGATTCGAGTTTCCCAGACGTGAGCGATCAATTTCTAACGAAAACGTGCGTTAATTGGCTACCTGAATGGCTACCATCTAGTGTATCATCGAAGCAAGAGATTTTGAGACGAATAAACTTAAGAACGATTATCGAAACGAGTTTTCTTTCGCGAGACGATAAATTGAAACTTGAAAACTTATGCCCCGAAAGTATTCGTTTACCGAGTGGAACGCAAAAAAAAATTAACTATGATAATTTAAATGGCGAGAACTCTCCAATGATCGAATGTAGATTACAAGAATTGTTCGGTTTAGAGGATACGCCGATCATTGCCGGGAAAAAGGCTACGATTTCGTTACTCTCGCCGGCTTCGAGGCCAGTGCAAGTGACGAAAGATTTGAAATCGTTCTGGCAAGGTGAATATGAAAACGTACGAAAAGAACTTAAAGGTCGTTATCCGAGACATTATTGGCCCGATAACCCCCTCGAAGCCGAACCGACATCGAAAGCGAAACCGCGACCGGCGACGAAGTAAATATAATTAACTACTACCACATACAAATTAAATTACATAGTCGACTTTCTTTGTACTGGCTGAATGTGCTCCAAGGCCTCCATGGACAAAACACTCGCGCCTCTGACGACGACCATGCCTAACGGTTGCTTCTCCGACGTCGTATCGTTCACGCATTCGTCCAACACTAAGTTCAAGAACTGATCGAACCCTCTTAAAATCCCGACGACTCCCCTGTTTCCATTCAGTTTTAGTTTTAGTTTCTTATCCATATATCTATAATAGTAACAACAAAAGTTAATAATTGTTAATAATCGTGTGTAATGATTCAGTTTCGCGTTCGTTATTTCAGAATTCGATCAATAATATAACACGCATTAATAGAGCGAGAGACCGTAACAGTAGTCTCGTCGAGTACGATTTACTTCTTTACTCTTCTGAATTGAAACGCGCGTAAAAACGAAAGAAACGAGAGGAAAGTACTATTTTAAAAAGACTAGCACTGTGCAGAAAAAGAAGAGAGATTAAGAGAGAGAGAGAATGAACGCACTGTTTCAGTTCCGGTACTTGAACACCCATCTTTGTCTTCTAATCTATGATGCGAACTGTTTAGTTAAATGGAAAGTAGAGCGAAAAGTTTTGTTTTTTAGAATGACGAGAAATCTCATCAAACAATAATAAACGATCAAAATCTATTACAGTTTTGCACCGAAATCGCCATCAGAAAAATCTTTCCTCTTCTCTCTCTCTATTCCGGACTTTTGACAGTGTTCGCTACGTATTATACAGGGCTACGTATGTGCTGCTATTGACTTAAATTGCACATCTCTCTAGTAATTCTTACGTACTAATAAACATTTGATGATTTGCGCACGAGCAAAGCGTTCATCTTCCATTCGCGTAAACACCTACGAGCGACGCTTCGATATCCATATTCAGTCGCCAAGCGCTCTCTCCAATTGTCGAAAACAAACAAACGCCACTGTTGAATAGCTTTCGATTTCAAGGAGACTTCGTGAAACGTCTTCGCGACGAGAGTATCGCGAAGTAATTTCTTCTCCTGTTCTGCTGAACGTCTCGCGCCGAGCTCGGCGCGAGTTCTCCACTTTTGAAAATAGTTCAGCTTCAAACTGACTTCGTTGAAACGAATCGCTTTCGAATAAGTGTTCCTTATTCGACGAACTTCGCGAGCGTTTTCGAGCCACGCTTGGAGGACTTCTCGTTTCGTTTGAATGTTATCGAAATCGTACGGTTCGTTTCTTTTTTGTTCCCACGCGCGCTCGCAATTCGCGAAAACGCGAAAGAGGAGCTTTTTGTTATACACAAACGCTTTCCAAACTTTAAGAGTTTGCGAAATAGTTGAGTTTGCTATTGGTTTCACTGCGTTTATGAGAACTTTTTCGCGATTTTTGCGCCAATGAGCGTGCCAATAAAGAGCCGCGAACACTTTCGCCTTTACAGTCACCGTTCGACGGTCTATGAAGTTTTCGATGCAAATCTCTCGCTCGGCTCTTTGAATGAGCTGTTTTCTAGTCTCTTCTTGCCAAGTAGTGAAAAATCTCTCAACTCTATCGCGTTGTAATACCTCATTAGCGCTTTGCCACTTTTTCAAAAATCGTTTCGCGCAATTCCTATTCGCAAACACGATTGCGATTTCTCTCGAAGATAACTCGTTCTTAGTCTTAGCTGTAATCATAGAAATTTCTTTTGACGCTTTGTTCGTGTTATTATTATTCGATGTTGATACGAACAATCGTTTTTCTTCAATTCTCTTGACTGATTTCTCAGCCTCTTTCACTAATCGAACGCTTTTCACGGCATCCGCAGATGCTTTTTCACATTGGGCTGATAAGAGAGTAAATTTGCCATACATATTTTCTGCGTGTATTAACGCGTTCGATAAATGCGTCTGACTCACATCTTTTCCTCTTTGAAACATTGCGAGCAGAAAATCCGAAGCTCGTTCTGCATCTTCGGCAACGTTTCTAGCAAATTCGCACTCTTCGCGAAGTTCTGCAGCTATTCGAATCGCTTCTTTGGCTTCTCTGAGTAAGATTTCTACTTTCGTTTCTTCGACTATCAAATTATTTCGTTTCTTTGTTGTTATGCCATTTTCATTTTTATCATCGTCATCATCATTATCGCATGTTTTGATTTGATAAGAATCCCACGGCGCATCAAGTTGTGCTAGAGGCAGAAGAGTCTCGACGTAATCTTTCGTTGCATCGTATTGTCCTTTTATGCGTTCAACTTTAATGCTCGCAGTGGAACCTTTTACTCGAAAATACAAGGACATTCGGTCTCTTTCGGTTTTTGTTTTCCAAGCCAAGATCATTTTATCGATGTCATGCTCACTATCTCCCCGTAACTTCCTTCGAGCGACTTCGACTTTGAATGCAGCCACATTTCTTATCGTTCTCCAGGCGATGAAGGCTTTTTTCATTGAAAGCGTCGATATTAACTTCTCCGCGACTTTACTCCGCGCTTGCTTTGCCAACGCCAATTCCCATCGAGCAAAAGCTATCGTTAGAATCTTCTTATCGTAATCTATGGTTTTCATTGCCGCAACGTGCATGGCTTTTTGCGAAAGTCTCGCGAATTTTCGCCACCGATGAAATGAATCTTTCAAAGCTCTACTTTTCGCGTTGAATTCGAGAACTTCTAACGCTTCGCGCCTCGGCTTGAGCGATTTTGATACGTCGCGCCAATGATCAAACTTTCTTCTCAACGTCACTATTCGAATAGCTTCGAGCTTTTTATTGATGACATCTCTCTTTTCCTTTTCTTTCTCGACTGCAATTTTCCACGCGTTCAAAATAATCGTTTTTGTTTCCGCTTCGAATTCGGTCTCCACGAGTTTAGAAATAATTTTTCTTCGAAAAGTAGTAGTCGTTGATCTCGAGTTAATATCGTGATGATTTTTCTGCTCTAATTTCGAACGCACGCGACGTAGATTCATGCTCGCAGTGTTCATTTTTATCGTTCTCGTGTTTATGTCCTCCGAATTCGCAACGTTCGTCTTAATTTTTAAGCGCAAGTTTTTCAACATTTGCGTATTTCTATACGACGTAGAAGTGAGTTCGAATAACTCGAGCTTCTCTTCGAGCTTCATTGCGGGAGACGAAGACGAAGAATGAGTAGTAGAAAGAGGAGGAGGAGGAGGAGGACGTAGTGACGATGAACCCGGACGCATCAAAAACGATGCCGATATCGATACGTTATTATTATTATTGTTATTATTATTATTATTATTATTATTATTATTATTATCAATCATAAACCGTTCCCTTCGTTTCTCTTGTTCTAAGAGATACGGCGTATACCTATTATGCATACTTCTCTTCAAATCAGTATCTACATATTTTCCTGTATTCGAGGCGTTATCAAACTCAGGCGTGAGTTGTCTCGGAGTAGTCTCCATTGCGCCAACTTTCGATCGCACGTGCTTCGTCGTCTCCGTTCGCGTCTCTCGTTTGTTCATCATCACTCCATCATCATCATCATCATCAGTCGTCTTCTCCTGTTTTAGCCCTTGCTGCATCATCGGCAAAGGTTTCGAAGGTTTCCTTCGATCTTGCGCGTCCTGCATTAACTTGATTCGTTCTCTCACTGATACTATTGGAGAATCGTTACTGTTCGTAGTCGTAGTAGTAGTACTGACATCGATCGAAGGCGGAACCGAAGGCAGCGTCGCCCCATCCATCACATCTTCCCCTTCACTCATACCTTTTCGCACGCGGTCGTTACTCGTTACGAACATAAATCCCGCGCAAATCCATCATCATCACTTCTTTCAGTTCGTGTTGTCAACACGAACACACTATGTATCGCTTCGTGATTCGTATTCGCATTCTCGCGACAGGACACGAAACGAAACGAACGCGCGCAGAAGCTGATCTCGAGTGGAACCAATGACCGAACTAATCGCGAGATTGATTGTTTTATCCTCTCTATGTCCGTCCGTCCGTCCGTGTGTGTGTGTCTTTCTTTATATTGCCGCTCTTTGTTACAGATTTATTATAAGCACATCACGTCGGGTGTGTCACACTTTTTTTATTTCTCAAAAGTTTAGGGTTTCAATTTAGGGTTCAGTTTAGGGTTTTCTTTTTTATATCCAACCTCTTTAAAAACCCTCTCTTTCTATTATTACGCGAGTGATTTAAATATATGACACGAATCGTTCTTCGGGTCAGAGCTGAAAGAAATCTGAGCCAAGCAGAAGGCCTAAAGAACGAATCTGCGTTCCAGAAGAAGCAAAAGGAAGCTCGAGCGATCACTTTTAAGAACGCTCGAGTGATCACTCGGAAGCAGCACGGGACGTACTACGGCACGAATTCGTCCTCATCAGTGTTCGATATAAATAACGACGAGAACGAGTATAAGATCGACATCCGTGCGAATACTTTGAGGGCGTCCGCTGCAAAGAAACGAGAGGAAAAGAGAGGGAGTGATGCGACGATGATGATCGCCTGGTTCAGGAAAAGCAGCGCCGAGGCCTTTGGGAGATCTCGTCCGAACGCCTCGTTCGTGAATAATCGACCAGTTTTCGGTAGTAGTTTCAGTAGTTTCAGTAGTTTCGGTCGTCTTTGTAGTCTTAGTCGTCTTAGTAGTAGTAGTAGTAGGCGAGATTGTATTATCAGTAGAAGCAGTATGTGTAGCACTAGTACGAGCGAAGAAAGTAATAATTCGAACACTTTTGCGTTAAGCGAAGAGAGAACGAAGAGGTTTCCGCACGGTACTATTTTGGGTAAGTATTTACGACGTACTGCTACTGATAGAGTAGGAGAGTCAGTACAGAACATGCGTTCGTATGCAGCTAAAGCCACGAATGCAGAAGCACTCGATGATGATTGTGATGATTTGATCGCAGACGAAGAAGACGAGGAAGAGAAACGCGCCGGGTTCAATCGAACGAAACATTGGAACCCTTCGAAAGGACAACAGAAACGAAATCTGATGAACAAAGACGGGACGACAGCGCGAGGAGAGAATAGTGATCACAAGAACGTTCTCAATGCAGAAGAAGAAGAAGATGATGATGAACAGGAAGAAGAAGGACAACGAATGAACAAGCAGGAGCAAGTGTTAGAATCGATCGAAGGGAACGTCTTTAGAGGCCGCGAGAGGTTAAAATCAGACAGAGATTTCGATCGCGTAAAGAAATACGGCAGATCTCTAAACTATTCATGCATTAGGATGAAAGCACTATCGAATTTAAACGTCGCCGGTGCTACTGGCTGCCACCGAATCGGTATCGTCGTCCCGAAGAAACAAATCAAACGCGCCGTCGATAGAAATTTATGCAAACGAAGAATTCGAGCAATCTTTCGAACGAATAAGGAGAAATGGCCAATGTCCGAAGACGGCGGCCATATAGATTTCGTCATCTTCGTCAAAACTGAAGCTTTAGAAGGCGGTTTCGCTTTATTAGAGAAGGAGATGTTTTCATTCGCCGAGGATTACAGTCAACGAGAGCAACAATCGAAATCGAGAGCGTTCGGAACGACGCCGAAACAACAAAAAAGAACGCCTACTTCTTCGTCGTCGTCGTCGGGTATTAACAACAATAATAATAATAATAATAATAATAACACGAATTCTCGTAAGAACAAGCAATCGTCACAGAACAGCAATAACAATAATAATGATAATAATAGCAATAGCAATAACAACGATAGTAAAATCGCTCGGTAACGTAATCATTTTTAAAATTAAAAATTACCTAATAATAATAAAAAGGGCTTCTTCATGCATTAGATGACAGAAATTTTCATCTCGCATCAATTCTTTCTTCGTTCATTACACTAAATAACCACGACGAGAACAGAGTAGTAATAAAGAAATAATATGCTCAGAAACGTAACGAAGAAACTAACGAAACAGATCACGAACAAATCGATTCAGAGCTATGAACAGAGAACATTCCAGCACTGTTTAGCATCGACTGCGTCGAAATCAGTAGCTCATGAGACAGGAACGACGCGAGGACTTTCGTTTAGCACGAACGACGAATGGAAAAGACTTCGTTCGCCGTTCTTCGAAAGGAAAACGACGACGACGACGACGGGAGAAGAAGATGATCGAGCCTCGTTTTCACGATCTGCGTTTTCCACTTCCACTTTAAGCTCCACTTCCACTTCTTCGCAGGAGCAGAACAAGCAGGAAATAAAGGTGGATAAATACGCGAAAGGTTTAGGACCGTTAGCTCAGCTCGTGCTCATCATATACAGAAAAGGACCAATAGATTCACACGCGTTATACGCAAACGCGAAAGAGAATAACGTCTCAGTCCATTCGAGAAGACATATGAAAGAGTTGTTAAACGTGGTGAGGAGCAATAAGCAACACCAAGGGTCACAGCGTGGGAGGAAGAAGAAGTTCGATGGATTAATTAGAGCAGAGAGACCGGAGAACGCTAATAATACTAGCGCCGGCGCTGGAGCGAATCAACAACAGCAACAGAAGAATCGGTATAGTTTCGTTTGCGAAGAGAAAGGGAAGAAGCATTTGTTGAAACTCGGGTTGATTGAAGTAGAGGAGGAGTGAAGGAAAATTTGATTATAAGAAGAGAGCTATGATTTTATAAAACTCTGTATATTTATTTACGTACTTACGACTATGCTTTAACAAGATTCGGTTCTTCTGTAGTAGTAGTATCTGTATTTGTATTTGTATTTGCGACGATTACTCCTCCTTGCGTCATCATATTCAACGCGTTTTGATGTTCTTCTTTCAATTTCTCCGCTTCGGCGCATAAAGCTTCGACTAACTGCGCGGCTTGTCTTGCCTCGGCTTCGGCATCTGCGGCTTCTTTTTCGGCTATTTCGGCTTCGTTTGCAGCAATCTCGGCTTGTTCAAACGCTTCGCGAGCCTCATTTGCTGCGGTTTCCGCTGTCAAGTATCTGCCGTCGTAATAGAACACCGCAGGAAGCTTTTCGAGTTCTTCGTCTATACTTTTTCTAGTAGAAGCAGCATTCGTATTTCCTTTTCGACGTTTGTTTTCTTTATCTTCCGCGTTAAATTCATCTTCTACTGCTGCTGTCAAGCTACTTCTTTTTCTGTTCGTATTATTCGTCGTAGCCGCTACTGCCACCGCGCTTTCTATCGGCGGTTGTTCTATTTTTGTCTTTTCTTCTTTTACTACTACTACTTCTTCTTCCTCTTCTTCTTCTTCTTCTTCGTCTACTATCGCGATATACTTAAACATATACTTATCGCCATCATCTCCAGGCACTGGTACTTTCAACTTATCGATCTTACCCTCTTTCGCTAATTCGATCAATCGTTGCGGCACGCGTTGTTCTCTCATACCTCGACAAATCTCGAACAACCCACCAAACTTAAACCTCTGAATAGCGTGATCTTGATCTAACTCTCTAAACCTTTCGATGCAATAATTCGAAATCTGATCCAAGTGTTGCCCACTCTGTCGGTCCGCGAATCGCAAACTCTCCACGATGAACTCACCGATCTTTTCCCTCAAATCTTTCGTCAACGGCTTCAATTGATTCCTATCGTTTCCACTGCCCTGTGCAGTTGGTTGTCTCAATAAAGCGCATCTGAAGATCTCGTTCTTCTTAGTGACCTCTTGTTTAATCCTCTTCGCGCCTTCGATTGAATTCATTAACGATCGCCATCTGTCCTTGATCTCCACGTTTGACCTCTTCACCGCCTTATCGTCCTCGTGCGCGTCGGAGAACTGGTATCTGCGGTCTGCCGAGATGAGTTTCCATCTCCCGATGCCGTATTTCCTGGCGCCAGTGAACAGTTGCCGTTCATCCTCTTCGCTCCATCGAGGCTTCTGACCAGGGGCCATTATTTTATTAGTCCTACTACGTATCTTTCCTGTTATTATTATTGCGCGAGAGCGGTTGATGTAGTACGTGCCGTTAACGACGCTTGATAAATATGAGTAAAACTCGTCGTCATCGTCACAGCGCGAGGAAGTTCCTGATGGTCAAACTCGCCGTGAAAAAGAGAGCATCATCTGATCTGATCTGATCAAAGCATCGGAGAGAGAGCAAACTTAATAAAAAAACAGATCGCGAGCTGCGTAATAATTGAGCGTAGTGCGAAGATTGCGATCTTTTGGTCAAACGCGTGTTATTATTTGTACCCATCGTCGTCATATAAGAAAAACAGAGCATCTGATCTGATCTGATCTGATCAGAGAACTTAATAAAAAGATATATATCTTCGCGCCGCGTTGACCGAAAACTAACAATTAATAATTGATTAAAATGAGTGTTCATGGATTCATGCACGTGAAACTGGCGCATCAGATAAACAGGAAGAAGAGGAAGTTCTATGAAAGCGATGATGATTCACTTGCAGACGACTGCGATGACTGCGACGACGACGACGACGACTCGGCACCTTTGTTTTCGTTCTTGAGGAACTACAGAGACGTTGCGGAGACGAATATTTTCAAGCGCATGAACTCGACTGCGTTGAGATTGTTCAGTCGAGCGAATAAGGAAACAAAAATGATCATCGAACAGTACTTGCAATTTGAGCAACAGAAAGGTAGGGGGAGGATAACCACGGCGAGATTACTGGCGCGCGATATTGAAAGTATTAATATGCTCGCCTACGCTCTAGAGAAGAACGAGCTCGTCGCGACGCATAGATTGGTCGCGTTTTACGCCAGTCTTGGAAGATTATCGTTAGTTAAATATTTGATCGAGGAAACGTTCGAGCTAACTTGGTCTAAAGCTGATAAGAAACAAGCTTATGGTTTAATAAGCGCTGCGCAATGGAACCATTTCGACGTCGTTAAATACTTGCACGAAGAGGCCGGCTGTTATATGTCAGAACGAGTAAGCTTGGAAGCATGTGTAAATGGAAACTTAAGGTAGTACAAAGTACTTTCCCGTTAATTTTACTATTTTTAAATTCATTTTATTTAGAATGTTACGATACGCGAGATGTCATTTCGCTCCTTGGAACTCGAGATGTCTCGAACGAGCTGCGTTGAAAGGACATAGAGATATCGTCGATTTTCTTTTGAAACATAATGCACCCGTTGAGAGTCCTACGAGAGCAGCTATATATGCAGCTGAAGGTGGGCACTTGGATTTGATCATTTTGTTCCATTCACGCGGTTTTCAATTCGACGAGCGAGTTGCCGAGCAGGCTGCTGAGATGGGGCATCTGGATATTTTACAATTTATCTTTCTCAACAACTTGCCGTGGCATCCACAGACGTGCCTACAAGCGTGTTCGCGCCCCAGTGAATACGTAAGAGAAGAATACGGAAGTCAAATTGGGGAAATTAGAGAACGTCTTCAAGCGTGTCGAGCGTGGATTGGTTCAATTTTTGGTGGATTTGAAGTAGCAGTCGTCGACGGCATTGACGCTTTTTTAGAGTTACAAGAAGAACAAGAAGTTCAGGATGATGCCGTTGACGAAACAGAAGAAGAAGAGGAAGAAGAAGAAGAGGAAGAAATAGAAGAAGAAATGCCGTTCCTTCCGTAGTCGCCGTCACCGCGTTCGTAGCAAGAAGAGGGTTATATAGTCATATACAGACAACATTTTTATATTAAAATACAACGATACGGTAACTACTGGTCTAGCGTTATATACTATTTCTTGTTCTTCTTGTTCTTCTTGTTATTATTATTCGATCCCTCTTTGCGCATTTCGCTCTCTGCTTTTTCGAGCGCAAGCATCAAAGCATCATCTGGACCAGATGCTAACTCTTCATAAACTTTCTCAATCGCGGCTTCGACGATTTCACAAGTATCTTCGATAACGGCTTCGTAAGTACCGTCCGGTAACTCTTTAGCGACGATTAACACTGGATTCAAAGGCGCGTACACTAAATACCTACACCCAGTTGCTTTAGAATCAAACGTGACCAATTCCGTCGCCTCTTGCGGCGGTTCATCGCTCCCCTGATCGAGTTCTAAACAATCATCGAAATCCGCCCTCAAAGGTCCTCTTACGGTAAAACATAACGCGGATCGTTGTAATAACAACCCTTTCTTCGCTAGAGCTAATTGCATATCGGGCAAAATCTCTTTCAATTCTTTATCATCGATATCGCTTAAATCTTCATCTTCTGAATTCGCTTCGCCTCTTAAAACATCGATCGGAGCGTCCAGCGGTAGAAGAACGCATCGTATTTCCTTCGTACTCAGTACTTCAACTCTAGCTCGTAACATGCAATAGAGAACTCGATCTTTGAATCCTGGTTCTCTTAATTCTACGATCGGTATAGCCGGTTCTTTCAGTTCCTCATCGCCGAATAAGGATCTCTCTGACCGCGAGCTTTCCTTCGCTAACGCTCTCGTTATCACCGTCGTCTTCGTTCTTCTTTCTCGTCGTTCTTCTCGTTTTTGACGGCCGGTCAGTAAATAATCGCGCATTGGATTCTTCCAATCACGATTGGACTTCTTCTTCTTCTTAGCAGCGAGCGTGAAAGGACAAGGAGAGAAACAAAACGAAGAAGAGGAACAATCGATCATCGCAGCGTTTCTTGGTCGTTATCGATTAATTCAATACGTGTAAGTAAATGCAGTTTATTTATTTATTTATTTTTCAGCAGTCGTTTGCTGACTGGCTGATGGGCTCGTTGTTGAAAAAAACGCTCGAAATTTTCTTTCATCGTATTTCCCATTAATTTCGTTTACTTTGAGTGATCTACAGAATAAATATAACGCGTTGAATAAAGTAATAATAATAATAACTAGAATGTCCGGGACTGGTGGGAACTTAGTCGCGCCGTGTCATTACGAAGAAGACTTAACCGAGTACAACGCACAAACGTGCGATAACTGTGGTGGCACAGAACATTTAATGAAATGTTCGAAATGTCACACTTCGTGGTACTGTTCACAGAAATGCCAGAAGACGTATTGGCCGTTTCATAAAGCGTTTTGTAGAAGGAACGATTTCGCGGATGCCACCGAAGGGACTGAGCCGAAGTTTGCGAGATGGATGCGGAATCATGGGAAACAAGCCGTTTTGAAGGACGGTATGATACAACTTAATCGTTTTTGGTTTGTTTTTTAATTTCAGATCTCGTGATCATATTAAACGAGAGAGCAGAGTTTCTCCGTTTTGCGCGTATATACGCCGAGTCAATCGCTTACGATAACCTCTCTTTACTCTTCTTTACTATGAAACTACAGATGAGGTTGATAGACTTGACAGAAAAGTGTGCGACATGCAATCCATGTACGGACGCGCGAACCCAAAACCAGAGGCACCAGAGTTTGACGCCGAAGATATGCGAAACATGAACTTGGCCGAAGAAAAGCGTTTGTTGGACGCTCGCGAGACTGATAGGAATGAAATATATTGGAAAGATATTAAAATCGAACCAATGCTCGGTTTGGAAACAGAGTTGATCAAATGGAGACAAAACCAGACGTACGTTGAGGTTTTCATTAAACTCGATCAAACGATGATGCCGCGTGGTGGAGAAATCCTTAGAGGCGACGACTTTTCGGTGAACATCTCGCGCACGCATTTACGCGTTCAATATAAAGACAGCGTCATTGTTGATAAAAAGAAGTTGTTCAAAGATGTCAAGGTTGATTTATCGACGTGGGTAATCATCGATAACGTTTTGGAAATATGCTTATTAAAGTTCTGTCGTCGAGGCGCTGGATACGCCGGTGGGAGAGATAACAACGATACGTTTTGGCGATCGCTCTTTTCTGATGACTACTTAAACGCTTTGCGCTTGAAAGATGATTCGAAAACAGATAAAAAAGTTCCGGAGGAATACTTTCAAACCGAAGTGGATGAAAATTATGGCGTTCGCAATGGAAACAAAGCTCGAGAGTCGAGCGGACGCCCGATGGTTTCGAATCGTGCTAATCGAGGGCGTTAAAACTCATCATCATCATTTCTATGACTATCGCTATGACTACTGCTACTACTACTTACATCGTTATCAACCTCTTCTTCTCCTTCTTCTTCTTTTTCTTCTACATTTGCTGCTAATTTTTCTCTGCACAAATCCAACCTCTTCTGATTCCTTCCGCCGATCCTTCTAAAGGTTGCCTCTTTCTCGCCCTCGGTCATCGAATGCCAATTCTCGATTCGCTTTAAAGTGCAATCTATTTGAACTATCACTGGCCCAATATCATCGAGCTTCACTTTCTCCCCAAACGTAATCCTCCTCACTGGAACATCTCGATCATCGTCTTCAGTATTACTATCGCCGAGCGCCTTCATCTCATCCTCCTCTGCATAAGCTCGCGCATAACCAGAAGAAACATCAACTGATAACATTATCAATAGTATCGTACTCATAATCACGAAGAAGAAGAACACCGCCTTCGTGATCTGCATTGAATCTAAAAATGAAATCAATCCAGATCAATATCAACTCTACTAATGTACTATGAATTTTCTTAAACACGCTCGTAAATCTCCCCCTGCCTCTTTGATTAAATCCAACGCCTCTTTTTTTTCTTTCACGTCCAAACTCTGTTGTATGAAACGAACGAAAGCGTCGTCGACTTTGATCGTGTTGAAATGAATCTGTTTTATGCGTTGCTGTTCTTTCAATTTGTTTAATTGCGTGATTACGAGTAACTCTTTGCGATCATTGCTATGATTAGGAGACATCAGTATTATATCGTTTTAATACAAACTCGTGATAAGTTGTGAACACATTCGTAATAAGTCAGAAAGAAGAAGAGATGAGCTTTTTCGCGTGCTCAACCCCTCGACGTTAATACGCTATAGAACGATAGATTGAACGGTCGGGTCGAACAAGTCACCTAGGAAACATCTCATACCAGCTAAACATTGCTCGCAATCACCTGAATCAGTTGGCTCGAACATTTGACGCTCTTGACAAGCGCACGCAGCGTGTTTACCTAAGCTCACCGTGACGTCGTCGAACCAGGCTTCGCCTTGTTTACCGCGAAGCATGCCGTAGATTTGGAGAGATTTAATAGCCTTGTCTTTTGTGATGAACGCCGCAGCGCGTTCCCATCCATGCGTGCCAGGAGTGAATGGAACGTTGAATCCCCAGTCGTTCGAGCCGTCGGAGTACCAAATGTCTACGTATAACGAATACCCGGCATCTTTTGTCGCGCCAGAGACGTCTTTTGATTTCGACCACATTTTTACGAGTATTGGTTCGGGCTTTACTTGGTTAATATCAATTAATTGCGTGAACCCACTCGACGCATCGTCGTTATCGTTTGAAATGAATGCGCACGGTTGCGGGCCGGCGCCAGTTCTTGATAGCGTTTGCGCGAGAGTATAGCCACTACCGAACGCGTTCCAATAATCTTTTTGATTGTTGAAGTTACCATTTTTAGCGAGATTGAACTCTCCTTTGTTCGGTAAAGGCTCTGTAGTATCTCCACATGGATTTGAAGTTGCTATTTGCAGCAACGCGTTCATACGTTGCATTTGTTCGGCGATGACGGCGGATAACTCGCGAGATTGTTCGGATTTTAACAACTTCCCAGCCATCGTGCCTTGATTTATCTCAAGCATTTCTTTCTCCGATTTCCAATACGTAGGCGTTGCTTCGACTAAATGCGCTGATACGACCTTAGGGTCACCGAGAACTTTTTGTTCCAATCTATGTTTCACTAATAAGATTTCGTTGAAATACGCGTCATGAAATGCGCCGTTGATTGCTTTTACTGCGTCTGGATATTCCTCCAAAGCTTCGTGCAATAACGCTAATCTGTAGTACATTTGCCATTTATAACGTTTTTCAGTTTTCGTTAAATTCAAAGCGATCTTTAAATCATCAATTGCTTCTTCGTATTCCATTTTTTTCGTTCTTCGTAAGGCGCGCCAGAAATAAGGCATTGGCTGCATCGGGAACTGTTGCATCTTCTTTTCCAAAGCTGCTAAAGTATCGTCGTGCATGTTCTCTATAGTTTCATGGTCGTGTAATAATTGCACCGGTTCATATAACTCAACATGGTTCGTGCGAACCATCGCTTTTGTTTGTTCTAAATATGCCGCAAACATCTTTTTCCTCATCGACGTTCCTTTATGATGTCTGTAATAAAACGTAATCTCTGGAATGAATCGCACGACTGGATTGAACTTCGCGGCGTTTAACCAAAAGTTCCAATCTTCTAAACCCCATGGAATACCTGGATCGTATCCACCGACTTTGCGCATTAAATCAGCTTTCATTAATACCGACGCGTGAAACTTGTTCCAATGCGAAACGCCGACGATGGAAAACCCTTCGGGGAAACACCAATCTGACGAAACGGCATCGAAATTCCTCATACAACCGGGGATTATATCTACTCCATTCGTACCAGTTCCTGCTATAAAATCCTCCTCAACTAATTCAGCCGCTCTGGAGAGATAATCTCTCGATAACAAATCATCCGAGTCTAGCATGCACAACCAATCCCCTCTCGCGTATCTCATTCCGACGTTCCTCGCGTCCGCTAATCCCCCGTTTCGTTTATTAATTAACCTAATCCTACGCTTCCCATATTTATCCATCAAACTCGATGCTTTCGCCCATGAATCATCGGACGAACCATCATTCACTACGATTAATTCCCATCGTTCGTATGACTGCGCTGCTACTGATTTCACGGTCTCTTCGATATATGCGCCTTGATTATACGCGGCCATGACGATTGAAAAAAAAGGCCTACCGTTCCCTCCGTCGACATCTCTATTCGCAGAAGGCGTTGATTTAATCTCTATTGGTTGTCCAGTCGTCTCATAATTCCAAACTAACTGATGCTGATTATTGATATTATTATTACCAGTAATAATAGAAGCAGAATTAGAATCGACTAAGACGTTGTGTTGCAACAACCTCTTATTATCCCCCGAGCCTCCGTTCTTCAACGCATCGGCGGACTTCATCTTCTGATCGCGTAATTGTGCTTGCACGACCATCCCTTCCTCTTGTAAAGTCAATATCGTCCTCTTTGCTTGATCGAGTTCTAATCTTAATTTCATTGCAATATCTCCATGTTCATCGTTATCGCTTTTATCTTTCCCTCGTTGCAAGCCCTCGTCGGCATCACCTAAATCTACTGCTAAAAACTCATCACCACTCGATGGCACTAAATCCACTGCATCGGCAGTACTTTCATTACTATCGAAGACCTTAAAATCTGAGTAATTAATCTTCTCGTAATATAACAAACTCATCGCGATATGCGTAATTACGAACAAAATGATCACAATTTTCCACTTTGACATCTTATTCGCGTTATTAGTATTAGTACTAGTACCAGCACTTTGACTGAAATGATTATTACCGTTCCTCTGTTGAATACTATGAAATCTTTGTCTCAAATCCCCTGACGTTTGATGTAACGGAATATCCATCAAAGAGTTTAAGCCCGAAGCGGCAGTATTCGTGTTATTATCGTTCATGACGGACGGTGCGTTTTTCTGTCTCGCGCGCGAGCGAGGCAGTTCTTGTTCTTCGCGAAGCATAACACTGTTTCGATATAATATGAAGCCATCATTTGGCATTATTTGCTTGCCGCTTGCTGCTGATGGGAAAATTTAAAATTCGCTGAAATTACCCTAAAATTAGCATGCTCTGCTGCACTACAGAACCCCTCTCACATCACAGGCACGTCGGCTTTAATAAAAGTGATGAGGGAATAACTGATTGATTGAACAAAACGGTCTATGAAAGCAAGAAGAAAAAGAAGAAGAAGAAGAAGAAACGAGTTCGACGTTCACACGCAGTAGAACGAGTGCAGAGTGATTTAATAATGAATAAAGTAATGCACGAAATCGCTGAAAAGAAAGAAGAGCGATAGTGAGACATAAAACTGCGGTCGAAACAGTAAAAGGTATCGGTGTAACGAGTGACAGTGTGACTGAGAAATTAATGAAAACAAGAACAAGAACTGCTACGAACACGAAACAGAAAGCGGTTTCGTTTGAAAATACTACGATTGTAATCGGCGTCGTAGATGAAACCGTCGATAGAGGAGATACGTGGGAGTTACCGAGGACGTGTGATGCGTGCTCGTTATACATTCTCGGCACGAGATTCGAATGCGCGAAATGTTTAGAAGAGGAAGATGGAGAGGAGTTCGATTTATGTAAATTTTGTTTTGAACGGTTTAGAGACGATGAGTTACAGAAGAATAAGAAGAATAAGAACAAGAAAAAGAAGAGAAAAAGAGGAGGATGCTTGCACGGCCACGACGTATTCGCGTTTAGAGCAGTAGATGTAGAAAACGAAGGTAGCGTAGAGGACGAAAAAGCAATGAAGTTATCAATGAAACCGACGACGTAGTACAGTATTAGTCATACATATATACATATATTCATATTTATATTACAAATCTTCGTTACGTAAACGATTGAGTGAAGCAGTTGCGTCGACTACGCGTAACCATAAGTTTTCCTCGACGTCGCGAGGTTTTGTAGATTGGTCGATTATACCAGTGTCTCGCGTGACTTCAGCAGCGTCTAATAACTTAGATAAAGTCTGTGGCGTAGCTAATAAGATGAAGTGCAACGCTTGCCTACTATGCTCGAGTTTATTTCTCAAATCTCTTTCTTTGACCTTGATTTTAGTTTCCTTCTCTTGAAAATCCATCTCAAGTTTTACCCTTTTCTCAACTTCTTCGTTCACTTTTACCAAAGCGTTCGCGGCGTCCAACTCGGCAGCTTTCACACGATCTTCCGCGCGTTCTAACTGTCTTTCTAACGATTGAACTTGCATTTTCATTTCTCTATTTTCTATAACTGCCTGAGAATCCTTTCTTTTTACGGCCATTTCAGCATCTGTCTTTGCGTTTCTAATCGCTCGTTCGGCTTGGAATTTTTCTTCCTCGGCTGCTTTCAACGTTTCGCGCGCGCTTCGATGAGTTTTCTCCAACATTTCTAGATGCAAGTCTTGCGCCTCTAACTTTTCCTGCGCATAAGAATACTCTCTCTTCAGCTTATCCATTTCGTGAGATAACTTTTTGTTCCTATCTCTCAACATGTTTGCATCTGCGATTTCGCGTTCGAGTTCTTTTTGCAACGTCCACCTCGTCGCATCTAGGCGCTTTAATTCCTCCGATCTTTCGTAATCATCTTCTTCTACTTCGCCTAATAGTACAGATGCCTGCTCTTTAAAAGCAGTTGTAGTAGTTTTTCTCGTCGTCGTCTGTGGGTGAGTATTGACAACACGTGCGTTTGCCAACTCTACTCGTAAACTTGCAATCTTCTCCGTTTTATTCTTCAACTCTTCTTCAAACGAGCATATTAAATCAGTTATATCTTTTCGTTCGCTTTCTAGCTTACTTTCACACTCGCTAGCTTTTCGTTCGGCTTCGTACGTGGCTTTTTGTAAAGCTTCTTTAAACTCAACACGTTGAGAAATTTTTACGCATTCTGACATTTCTCTCTCGACTTTTCCGTCTATAACTAAATTCTTATTCTCCAACGCCGCGTATAATAAATCGTTCTCTTTCCTTTTAGTATCGACTTGTGCGTTAAGCTCTTCATTAGTCGATACTAATACGATATTTTCTTCCTTTATGCGATTATTCTCAGCCTTTACTGATGAAAAATTAACGATTGCTTCCTCGTGCGCTTTCGATAACGCGACGCACCTCGCTTTCGTTTGCTGTAGTTCTTTCTGAGCTCTTTGACTTTCGATTAAAGCGACGTCTCTCTCGCGTGCCATTAACATTTCTCTCCCATGCAATCTCGACACAGTGTTCTCCAAATCCTCTACGTGCATAGTCTTATTCTTCAAAGCCTCCGATAGATCTTCGATTTGCAAACTCTCTCGTTTCCGTAAACTCTCGCATTCGATAGTTAAGCGAGTAATCTCTTTATTCGCATCATTCTTTAACTCTCTCAATATAATATCATTTTCTGCCATCTCCTTATCACTCTTTCTGCGTTCTTCTTTCATTGAATTCATGATCCTCTTCTGTTCGTTCATTTTCAATACCTCGTTCTCCATGTTCTTGAAGCTCGTTTCTTTCATTTTAATAAACTCATTCGCGTTCACGATAGTTTGTTCCAGGCTCTCAATTCGTCTCTGCATGATCATGACCTTATCCATCGCAGTCGCCCTGAAATTCTTCGTCCCTCTCACTTCGTTTCTTACGTTCCATCGCCTCCTCTGCGTCATCGGTGAATCGAGCTCGTTCCTCTCGTTCTTAGTATTCTCATCGACCGCTCTCAAGGCTGGACGATGAAAAAGATTCTGTTCAGCACTATCAGTAGTATCAGTGGCAGTATTCCGTGAACGCATGCTATCGTAATCGAAAGAAACGTGTTTATTAGTAGTTTTAGTGGCAGTACTGTTATGAGTAGGATTCTTTTTCATCATGTTTATTTTATTGTTTATTATTTATGTTGCCGCCAACATAATTGTGAACACTCGCTCTTTTTTGTTTCCCCTATATTAATAAAATAATTTAATAAGCACTCTTTAAGTTTAAGCTGAAACTGTCAAACACTGAAACAGTCAAAAGCAACAAACTTTAGAGTTTTGGTAGTACGTTTTTGAGTAAACAATTAATCGATGAACAGAACATGATGAACGATTTCAGTGCTACTACTACTACTAATAATAATAATAATAATGACAATAAAGAGTTCGATAAATTGTTCACGAGGAAAGCAGCTTCGTTCTTCTCTGCTAGTACGACGACGACTTTTCGGAGTACGAAGGGAAACGATGAAGACGATTATTTGAAGAACATACCGAAACATATGCGACCTGTTACTACTACTACTACTACGAATACTAATAATAATAAAGGAGAGGAAGAAGCGATAGTAAAAGCAGTAGAAGAAGAAGAAAGAAACGTAACAGATATAATACTTGGAGCATATAAAGAAAAGAATTATTACAAAGCGCTTGATATTGAAGAACCGCATGCGAACGAAATAGGTGAATCAGTTTTCTCGATAACGCAACAAGAGTTATCGAAGGCGTTTAGGAAACGATCTCTATTAACGCATCCGGATAAGAACCCTAGTAAGAACGCGAGAGAAGCGTTTGATTGTTTATCTGAATGTCATAAGATTTTGAAGAGCGAAGAGTTAAGGAAAGAGTCCGTGGAAGCGTTCGCACTTAAGTCGTTCGAGAAAATGTGTAAGGAAGACCCGGAGTTATTACAGAGATCGCTAAAGATTAAGGAGAAGAAAGAACAAGATAGTTTTGAGGAAGAGATTAAGAGACAAAGAGATCATGGCAGAGAGAAGAGGAAAATGAAAGAAGAGCAAAATAAACGGAGGAAACAAAGAGACGAAGACGAAGACGAAGAGAAGAAGAAAATGCGAGCGCTTATTGTAGAAGACGGCGATGATGACGATATAGAAGAAAATAGGAGAGAAAACGATAACGGTAATGACGATGAAAGTACTTTGGAGAGAGTACAAGCGGCTTTACTGAAGAAAAAGAAGGCGAAGAAATCGTTCTTATTTTAATTAGTTGTACAACTGTAGTCATATATATTTTATGTATGTGTGAGAGTGTAGTATACATTCAATTAGAGAGAAATAGATAGTAAACGCTAATAATAAACTAATTGCATATATTATTTATCGTGCATGGATTTTACCTTGGAAAAGACCGACTTATACATCTCATCAAATTCCTTTTCATCATCTTTCCCCATTTTCTGCGACCCTTTTATGGCTTTCGGTAACACTAACATTACGCTCGTCGGTCGTTTCGTCATCCCTGCGGCGCCTAACTGTTCCTTCGAATGTACAAAGATGTATTGTACTCCAGCGTCTTCGCATAAAATCGGTACGTGCGTTATGACGTCGATTGGTGATATATCTCCAGCAATGACGCATAATCCATCTTTTGTCGATTTCAACTCTTTCACGACCTCTTTCACGCCTCTTCTGACTTGCTTAAATTTAGACGCTGTTTGTTTGTTTTCGTTTCACAAAGAGGGAGATTGAGAGAGAGGGAAACAATATAATTATATATAATATACATACATTGAAACGATGTTAGTACTACTACTGAAACACGAGAACGGAACCACAAAAACAAAGAAATCTAATCCTTCCCCTTCTTCTCCTTCTTCAATCGAAACACGTACTACGAGTAAACAATAAATACCTTTCTTAACGACTTTGAGTAATTTCTTAGTCAATTTCGCGTCGGCCAATGGTTTCGCGATTGCGCAAACCGGGTTCATCTTCTCCTCTGCGTTAGTCGCGTCATCTGCTGGAGTCTCTGGATCACGGTCGCGCTTTTTCGAGGCTGATTTCCCTGGTGTTTTCTCTCTCTTCTGTTTCTTCGCCGACTTTTCGCCCGATGAACCCATCGATGATTATTTGTTTACTCTTCGTTTTATTATTATGCGGCTAATTATTATTTCTCGTTTTTCTCTATCATTAACTCTCAAAACAGAGCGTCGTTGTGACCTGTGAGACGCGCTGTTTTGATGCAATATCTTAATCATGGAAAATAGAGGAAAGTTTTTGATGACGTTTCGGGGGATTTCGTGCGTTGAATACATACATAGTACGCGTTGATTATATTTTACTGTGATTAAAACTGTTACCAACGAATCGCTTGACCGCGTCTGTGCGCGACCATTCGCACTCTCGAAGGAGGCACAAAGTTAACTCTGCCGCGATCATGAAAATCGTTCGAAGAATCGAACTCATCGAACGATGGGTTCGGGAAGCGTAAGATGAGTTCCTCGCGAGAAGGCATGACGCCCAATAATTTTCTGCTATTGATTTCTCGTTGCATGCGCGAGACTACGCAGGGACCGCAACAAACGGCGGTTGCTAAATCGGTTCTATCGTGGATACCGATTCTGTGCTCGGCGATCGCGTTTGATGAGTGTACGCAAGACGCAGTCGCGAAAAAGCCCATTGGGAAACATAAGTTATTAAGTAACACGTTCGCCATAGTTACGCTCATCGCGGTTGGAAAACATTCGCCTTGCGCAGTTTCTCTCGCAACTTCTCCGACGCCGCACGGTAAACAAAACGTATTCTTCAATAAATTCAAAGGATCGAGTAAACAATCGAACAATCCAGTCGAGTACGATTGTAACTCCACGACATTCAAATTAGTACTATTAGCAGTAAGGTCTTCGTCGAGTAACACGGAAACATCGTTCACTGTCGAATTCCTGGCCGTTCTCTGTTGTCTCTCGTACGCCCTGAAATCGATCGTCCCGTCTTCGAGGACTGGAACGCCCACGGCACAGTTTGCAGTAGAATTATCAGTGTTGTTACTGTTTTCGACGACGTTTGGGTAAAACGTTTGCGTTGCCGAAATTTCGACTGCACTAGCCCTAATTCGTTCTCGTTCTCGTTCTCGTTCTCGTTCTTGTTCTTGTCCTTGTCCTCGTTCTTGTCGTAGTCTGCGTGAACTTTCTTCTTCGTCCTGAGCACGAATCGAAGCTTCCTCGAAATTGGCTTCTGAATCTTCAACTGCAACATCATCAGCGACGCAGTCTATGATACGTGCGTAATCGTTATTACTATTACTTAACAGGTTAACTCGCGCATCGTCATCGCTCTCTTTCATTTTCTTTCTTTCTTTCTTTGATTAGAAGTGTTCTTTTTATTATCGCGCGGTCGTGTTGGGCGCTAACGAGAGAGCTCGTAATTCCTTCGATTGAAATAGAACAATAAGGGTTTAGGGTGTCGCGAAGGCACCCTGCTTCTAAGCAGTTTAGTTAAAAACGAGAGAACGAGAGAGAGTAAAAAGAGAGAGTGTGGACGATATGAAGAATAGGAACACCGTGATGATGAAGAAGAACATTTTCTGCATACCTGCTGATGAACAGTGAAACGTATTTTGCGACTACTTAGTTTAGTAGCGCTGCGCTTACGCGCGAAATTATTGAAACGATTACTACTTAAATATACCTACTTTGATCTTTTCTTCTTCTTATTCTTCTTCTTCTTCTTCTTCTACTACTTTTGCGCGCGCGCGCGCACTACTCTCTCTCTCTCTCTTTCTCTCTCTCTGTTATTATTGTGCACTTCGAGAGACGTCGACGAACGAACCGTTAATTGGCGAACCGTTTGACCATACGCCTTCGAACACTTTTCCGTCCTTGGCGTACGATATTTTCCCTTTCCCATCCGGTAAACCGTTTGAGAACTTTCCTTCGTACCAATCGCCGCTCGCGAAACGCATTATTCCGGAACCTTCGGCTTTGGTCGTTTTTTCTAAAACTTCGCCTTCGTAGACGCACATGTTCGCATATTCGACTCTCAAAATCGGCCGCGTTCGAGCTTCGCGGTCGGATTCGAGGACGTTGAACATGCGGTTTTTCACCTTCGTATCAGTATTACTTTCCTTTTTATCGTTTTTACTCGAAAACGGACGCCAGCCGAGTAAAGAGAATTTCGAATATGACGGTGACGAAGAAGACGAGTCGTTGTCGTTTTCATCGTCATTATCTTCGTTGATGTTGTTGTCGTAATCGTCAACTGAATCAACGGCACGATAGCCTACAACATTTCCCGATTCGTCTTCTTTCGGCCTTAAAACTCTCACTGGAGTCAAAACGATCTTGCCAGTGAGCTCACCCGGAATTATAACCTTCAATAAGTCGTTCTCATTATTATTCACTAAATCGCTCTCGAGGTCAAAAGCTTCATCAGTGGTTTGGAAAGGATCAATGTTTGAATGCTGAGGAGTGTCTTGCGATCCTCCTCCTTCGATATTTGCGAGCAAATCGCCCGCTTCGAGTAAAGTCTCGTCGTCCGTTTCATCAACGGACATTAAAGCTTTGTCAAAAATAGAGTCAACTACTACTTTATTACCATCTGAAACCGCTGCATTATTACCTTTCTTATTATTATTTGTACTATTTGTATTTGTATCCGCTGCTGCTTTTACTGCGATAACCTTTGAAAATATCACGTCATCAGTTGCAGACCAATCTAAACGCTTTTTACGCATATCTAAGTTATTCATCATCGCATCCGGTAAATTTCTATCATTTAATTTCCTCAACGCAATTTGTGATTGCCTCATCGTGAAGCGATCGGCGATGGTTTCAAAATTCGAAATCGCGTATAAAGAAAGCTCTATTGATCCAACTGTATTCTCCGCAGGCGCTAGTGCGATTGTTACTCCACATTTCATTGGGTCAACAAACGATGCTAAATTTTTTGTAATTTCTTTTCGAGCTAAGGGACCTAACACGCCGCGAGGCGTTGATATTTGACACATCAAATGCTTACATTTTTCGCCCAATGCTTGCGAAGGATCGAGGAATGGAGAACCTTCTGCCGCTTTCTTCACAGCGGAAATAACCGCGGAGGCAATTTGCTCGTCCTCGGTACCGTACGTCTTTAATTGTTCTACTGCGCAACCTATAACGGCAATACCGCACCCTCCGTCGGCTGATTTCGAAAGATTCTCGGCGTTGATTTCTCTCAAAGATTTCGAACTTATTTGATTTTTAAACGCGTTTTGTTCATCTAATATGCCACATCGTTCGTTTTCACCG
>Ga0115004_10000223_pt1 | contig 39901 bp, 34 predicted proteins | sample ArcticOcean_MG_C_10_FD_88737 | JGI IMG/M metagenome (GOLD analysis project Ga0115004, IMG submission 88737) | Marine microbial communities from western Arctic Ocean - ArcticOcean_MG_CB11_90 | ecosystem: Environmental > Aquatic > Marine > Oceanic | place: Arctic Ocean: Canada Basin | collected... | reverse complement strand
TTTTGTTGAAACCGAAAATGCCGCATTTTACACCCAGGGTGATCTGCAGTTATCGGATACGTTTAGCGTTACATTGGGCCTTCGATATTCCGAAGATGTTCGGGATGTGCTTGAGCAGCGCGGGGGATACAGTGAGTTGCCGGGTGGCGGTGGTGGCTATGCTTGGCTTCCATGGGCGCTGAGTGAGGCCGCGCCTGAAGGCTTCGATAAAACCCAGTTTTTTAACCCAGGCGTAACACCCCTTGCCGCGATGAATGTGGCCTTGGGCGCCGCTACTTTTACGGGGGACCCAACTGGAGAAATGCCCATTGAGCCGGTTTGCCCATTAGGTTCGCTAACTTGCGATCGGCCTCTGCGGTTGGGCGGTATCCCTATTTCCTGGGGTAGCCGGATCGCAAGTGACTTTGCCACCGACCGTTGGAGTTATCGGGTCAACTTTAACTGGGAGCCTAATCCGGACACACTTTGGTATTTTGGCGCAACGTCCAGTTATCGTGCGGGCGGCTTTAACATGGGCGGGGCTGATAATAGAGCGACCGTCAGCGGCATCAATGTATTGAAAAATTATAAGGATGAAGAGCTGGTCTCTTATGAGTTGGGTTATAAGGGCGTTCACTTTGATGGGAAGATGACCCTCACGGCGGCTTTGTATCGTTATAACTATGAAAATTACCAGGATCATGTTGAGCGCTGGGAAACAGAAAATGGTGACTTTGCGCTGCCCGATGGGATCGATGCGCCGGCGGGTAGAGGACCTGTTGAAGTCACGACCAATATTCCGAAGGCGCATAACCAGGGCTTTGAGTTCGATGTGCTTTACTTGTTGAGCGACGCGTTTACCGTGGGCGGTAACTATAGTTATACGATTAGCGAATGGGATACGGCATTTACCTTGTTTAATCAAAATGACCCTCGTTACCCACGGGACGTCTTCAGTGGCATTGAAGACGCTGGTGCTGACCCGTGTACGCTTGAGCCGTCTATCGCTGATTTATATTGCTTACAGGCTGATGGCATTCAGTTGTCCGGTATCCCGAAGCATAAGGCAACGCTCTGGGCTGCGTATCAAATGAGTTTTAGTGCCGGAACACTCACCTGGTATTCGTCTATGGCGTTTACTGGGGAGTATTTCACGAGTGCCTTTGCACGACCGTGGGATGAAGTGCCGGACCGATTGCGCACGGACACTCGGTTGACGTTCCTGAGTTCCGATGAGACCTGGTCGGCGGCTTTCTTTGTTGATAATCTGTTTGACGAAACGTACCTCCGCTGGGCTGACATGGAGCCAAGGCGGACGGGTTATGGGATGAATTATCCGCACAGAGCCGTCGCGCTTGAGCCCCGTTTCATAGCCCTTGAGATGGTTTACAACTTTAAGGACTAGTGGTTAAGCTGCGGCAATAAAAAAGGGCGTTCTGGCCCTTTTTTATGGTTAGGGGGTTACGCCCGCGGCCTGTCGTGGTGGCCCTTGGCGAACATAACCGCCGTTGTTAAACCGAACCTCATAATCCCCATCATATCTTGCGTCCGGTAGATAATAATCGGTGCTGATGAGCTGGGCGCCGGAAGCAAATGCGGCGTCACGCCGAGTGGCATCATTGCCTCTTGCCTCGGCGGTGTCGGCATCGGCTCGGGTTCTCACGAGGTAGCCCTTCTTAACGCCCTGCTCAATCGCTTCTGCTTGCTGGATCGGGTCGTTCAAAATGAGAATCGCAGCGTCAGGATGTCCCAGGGGCGGTGTTTTAAAAAAAAGGATGGGGGCCGATGTCGCTGATAATTCGTTATAGGGGCTTAGCGTTTCTTCTGATTCATCCAGTACCAATAAGAATTTACCTCGAAGCTGCTCAATGCTTGGCCAGCCTTGGTTTTCGACCGCTGCCGCGAGCGTCGGCCATTGGCCTTTCAGTTCGGTCGGCCGGAAAATGCGCGTCAGCCCGAGATCATCAATCATTGTGCGTTGTAACGCTTGGAACGCGGTTTGGTCGAAGGCTAGTGGCTCGGTGAAACCGGGCAGGTCAATGGCTTGTGCTTTTAAATTGAACGTAACGACAATCGGTATGTGGTTAGGATTGGCGGTTGAAAAGCGGGCCATTTCTGTCAAGCATTGGGCAAGGGTCAAACAATGAGATCGGAAATCGATGTCCTGGGCATGTAGGACTTTAAAGCCTGGCGCCTGAAGGGCCTGCCGGTGTTGTTCTGCGAAGGATTGATCTCGAAAAAGCCAGGCATCGCCCAAAGGGTCCTGATACAGGCCGCCTTTGGGGTCGTAGAAAACATCGAGTTCGAACAGTCTCAGACCCAGATCGAGTTGCGTCGTAAGCGGTGGATGTTGGTAGTCGAGCGCATCAGCCGCGCGGGCATCGAATCGGCGAAGCCATTTCATCAATTTTGGATGCAGGGCTTTTTTGTAGCTGTTGTGACTGCCGATATAGGTCAAGGCCGTTAATCGATGACCGCGGCCGTCATCATCAGCAGAAACAGGGATCAGCATCATGAGTAGCGCGAAACTGGACAATAGTGTGTTGCGTTTGATCCAATGGGGGTTCATGTGCTTTTGACTTGCTGGGGAGAGCAAAGGAGACGGGAAAGATCGTCTCTCCAGATCACCGCATTCATCATGCGCCATAAGCTCAGCACGCGGCTGTGGTTTCGGTTCATGGGTTTAAGCTCAACGATGATTTAAGGCAGGGTATACGGTAAAAACCTTTCGCGATCAACAGGGTTAAGGATTTTTCGGTTGCGCAAACGAGCGCGAAAACTCATTAATATAGTATAAAAGGGTTTACCAAGGAGACTCGAGCGTGAAGTATCGGGGCTAAGTTTGCTAAAATACCGCATCAAGGCTTAGCGCTGGAAAGGATAGAAAAATGAGATCAAGAGGTGTTGGGAGCATGCGATTGCTAAGAGGTTTCGTTCTAACGCGAAAATTGATGCTGGCAAGGATGCTGCGGGTATCGTTTTTAATCATGACGGCCCTCTTAGTCTCTTGTGGTGGCGGATCATCCAGTTCTGCTCGGCCTGCGGAGCCTATTGCGGCAGCGCCTGCAGCCGATAATTCGAGCAGCACGGATAGCACAACGACCGATGCCGCAGCTTCGGGTTGGATCAACGGTGATTATGGGGCGGCTGTCGATTACGAAGCACAATGCCAGAGCCCCCGCTTAGGGAGCGAATTCTCGGATGCTCAGGGCGCGATTGTGGATGAGAACTTCTGGATCAGAGCTTATAGTTTTGATACGTATTTATGGTTTGATGAGATCGAAGATGTGGATCCGGGTTCACTGGACAACACGGAAGACTACTTCGATATTATGAAGACCTTCGCGTTATCGCCATCTGGTAACCCAAAAGACAAATTTCATTTTACGTACAATACTGAAGACTGGGAAAAACTATCTCAGTCTGGAATATCAGCCGGATATGGCGTTGAGTTTTTTAGAGTCCAATCGTCACCGCCCAGGCAGTGGCTTGTGGCCTACACCGAGCCGAATACGCCGGCAGGCGACGCCGGATTGCTGCGCGGCTGGGAAATTGCCTCGATTGATGGGGTTGATTTCAAGGAAGGTAGCGATACGGATGTCCTCAATGCGGCCTTGTTTCCCGAGTCGCTAGGGGAAGTGCATCAGTTTGTGTTTCGGGATGTTGCGAGCGGGGAAACCACCTCGACGGATCTGACCAGTCAGGAAATTACGTCGACACCGGTTCAGTCGGTCAAAGCGATCACGAGTGGGAACCGCAACGTCGGGTATCTGCTTTTCAATGACCATATCGCAACCGCGGAAGCCCAGTTGATCGAGGCGTTCGAAGGGTTTGAGTCGCAAGGTGTAACGGAATTAGTGCTCGATATGCGCTATAACGGCGGCGGCTATCTGGATATCGCAAGGATGCTGGCCTCGATGATCGCCGGCGAAGAAGCGGTTGGTAAAACCTTCAGTGAACTCAAGTTTAACACGAAGTACCCCACCCAAAATCCAATCACTGGGCGAACTTTGGCACCCTCTGAATTTACCAGTACGGCGCCTGGGTTTGTGGTTTCAAGCGAAACCGAACTGCCGTTGCTGAATCTCGACCGGGTCGTTGTGATCTCAGGCAGTGGTACGTGCTCGGCCAGCGAGGCCGTGATCAATGGCTTAAGAGGCGTTGGCGTTGAGGTCATCTTGGTTGGCGACACCACTTGCGGGAAGCCTTACGGCTTTTATGGGATTGATAATTGCGGCACGACGTATTTCACAATCCAGTTTAAAGGCGTCAATGCCACTGGTTTTGGCGACTATACGGATGGTTTTTCACCACCAGGCGCTGAGAATGTCGGGGTCGAAGTTGGTGGTTGCGTGGTTGAAGACGATCTCAGTCGTCCCTTAGGGGATCCTGATGAAGCGCGGTTGGCGACAGCCTTAGAATATTTGTCCAGTGGCTCGTGCGGTGAAAGTGCTTCGGGTCTGAATGCCAAACGCCGACATCCTTTACAAGCTGTTCGAGGCCAAGTGGTTAAGGCCGAGCCCCTGACAGGCAGTATTTTGCGCGGGATCGAATGATGGGTTGATGACAGCCTTTAGCCCTTCTCGATTGAGGCAGCCTTTAAGTCCTGTGGGGTGAACCGAGATTTCAGCGCTGCGGGGAAGGCCTTGGCCGAGTCTCAGAGGGGGGGTGGCCATTAGTCTAGCCTTGACGTGAGGTGTTTAAGGTGTGATCGGCTTGGGTTGATCTTTGCGGCAGGGGCTGTTGGGCCGGGGTTTTAGGCTCTGGACTAGAGGTTCGGTCAGAATGCTTGCTTTAGAGGATGGACAATCTGCATCACACCTGCAGGGCGCTTCGCGCTCTGGCGCCAATAAACGGCTCGCACTCGCACAAAGAGCATTGTTTCGCCTCGGTTTATGGCAAACTCTTGCCTTTGATTAAGCGCCACTTTATTTTTGGTGTTTGGGTCTTTGGGGCTTCGAGCCATTAGATCGTTTAGTGTCTTTAAAACTCTGCGACTCTATTTTGGAATCGCTGAGGCTCTTTTTTGGGATCTCTGAGGCTTTTTTTGTGAAATCGCTGAGGCTCTTTCGGTTGCTTGGTTTGGGGGCAGGCGTCAGGTCCTTAGCTGAATTCAATGTAGCCTCTATTTTATTCATTAGGTTGAATGCTTTATGAACCATCTCGCGCTCGGTGATCCTGGCTGTTTTGACTGCCTTGAGACGGTTGCTAACAATCGACAGGCCATTGTGTGGATCATCTCAGCGACGCCAGTTTTTGATTCAGATCGTTTTCTGAGTGAAGCAGTGCTGCCCGCCTCGTACGTGATGCGCCCATGAATCGAGTCGCGCTCACCCTCGCTAGTTTTCTGGCGTACTTTGCTTTGTCAGGGATGCTTGCGCCGATCGGAATACTGGTTGCGCCAAGCGCCGTGGCATTGGGTGTCTCAGCCGGAGAAATGGTCAGAACCCTTGGTTTTTTTTCCTCGGGGACCTTGCTTGGGTCGATCGCAGCGGTGCTCTTGCTGCCCAATGTTAAGTTGAAGGCTTTGACCTTGAGCGTTTACGCCGCGGCTTGTTGCGCGCTGCTGTTACTTTTGTTTCTGCCCGCCAACTTGCACGTGATCGGCTCCTTGCTGGCCGTCCTCGGCTTCTGTTTGGGTATCGGGCTTGCTCAGGCGGCGCTGGTGATTTCTCGGATTTACAGCGATACCTACCGCGCATCGATGCTGGTTGCGACGGATGGTAGTTTCAGTCTGGCCGGCTTCGTTACGGCCTCAGCGGCCGTGTTTTTACTCTCGCAAGGGGCGCCATGGGAGAGTATCTATGGTTTGATTCTTGTGGTTGTGACAGCAATATTTTTGGCGGCCTTTTGGCTCGACTTCCCTGAAAATTCAGATGGGAAAGGCACTGCGCCCGCTGGGCTAAGCTTTAGGTCATGGCCAAAGACAGTCTGGTTTCTGGCGGCTGCGTTATTCTGTTATACCTTTGGTCAGAGCAGCTTTTTGATTTGGCTGCCATCCTTTGCACAGGCAGATATCGGACTTTCTGCCGCAGAGAGCGGGAACCTGGTTGGGCAGTATTGGCTTGGTATGTTTATTGGGCAAATCCTGACAGTCGTTATTGTTGCGAAGTTGGGCGCGGTATTGATGTCGGTTGTCGGCGCTTTGGGCTGTTTTATAGTTGCGGTACTCTTGTTCACACACCCGCCAAATTTGGTTGGCCCGTCGACGCTTGCGCTGATCTGGGGAATCTGTAATTTTGGTTTGCTGAAGTGTGTGATCTCGCAAGCAACGCTGGTTTTCAAAGAGATCCCGGCGGGGTTGATTCCGAGCCTTCTGCTGGCGGCGTCGCTTGGCACGGCTTGCAGTCCGCTGGTGAGTAGTTGGGTGGTTGAGGCGCTGGGTCTCGGTGCTGGTTTGATAACGGGTTTAATCAGTTTGGCTTTTGTGTTGCTGTTGGTCGTCGCATCAGCCATTGGATCGAGCGCCAAAAATAATGTTAGGACACAAAAATGAATCAAACGGTTGTCATTTTCGATACGGATCCAGGGATTGATGATGCGATGGCATTACTACTGTTGCACGCGCTGCCGTCGATCGAGATTCGCGCGATATCAACCGTTTTCGGTAATGCCTCGATTGCAGCGTGCACGCGCAATGCCTTATATATTTGCGAGCGTTTTAACTTGCCCTACCCCGTATACCAAGGTGCCGGCGTAACCTTCACGGGTCAGGCTGAGACAGACTACCCGGATTTTGTCCATGGTTTGGATGGCTTAGGCGATGTTGGATTTCCAGCGCCAAGCCGACATGCCGAGTCGCAGACTTCTGTGGACTATATGATTGAAACCCTTCGCGCCACGGACGAGCCGATCGAGCTGTTGGCCGTTGGTAGGATGACGAACCTCGCCGAAGCGTTAAGGCAAGCGCCGGATATTGCGCCGCTGATTCAAAGGATTGTGATGATGGGGGGGGCCGTGGCGGTGCCGGGTAATGTGACCCAGTGGGCGGAAGCCAACATTTACGGTGATCCAGAAGCCGCGGCATTTGTATTTGACTCCGGCGTACCGGTCCTGATGGTGGGTTTGGATGCGACCCTTGAGCATCGGATGAAAAAAACGTCACTAATGGCTTTGCGGCATGAACTCGGTGATGCGGGCGAATTTTTGTGGCAAATCAAACAGTGTTACCTCAAATTTTATGCCGATAAGGGCATCTTTGATGGTTTCCCCATTCACGATTCAACCGCGGCGCTCGCGGTGGTTCATCCAGACTGTTTTGAAATGCGCCGCGGTAACCTTGTTTGCGAGACCCAAGGTGAGCAGCGAGGCAGAACGGTGTTTACAGAGTCCGAAGAAGGTGTTCATGAGGTTGCGATGGCGGCAGATTCAGCTCAGCTGACAACCATCTTCGAGACCGCTATGCACGCGAAGTACGGCGCTGGCTCGCTGTGAGCATCCCTCCAGTTTGTCTGAGCCACTGAAAAGGGTCAATTTCGCTGAAGTTAGACGCCTTAGCAGGCCCTTCCCGTAGGGTTTCGGTCTGAGCGACCCCGGACTGAACGCGGTAGGCAAGCCAATGCTTTGAAGCATTACTTCAAGCAGCCATCGGCTGCGCCTTATAAGGAAGGTTCTGAATATTAGATTGGCGTGCGGTCTTGACTGCCGCAATCACGATTTTTTGCCTTGTTTGTTTGTCGCGCAGGTAGGGGGTTGAGGCAATGCAGGCAAGGCGAGAAATATGGATAAAGTCTGGAATTTATCTGAAAAATTGGGGAGAATACGCGCCCGAGTAAAAAAGCGTCTTTGGATTAGGCGTAATGGGTCGGGTCGGGTCTCTTCTACGACGGTAAAACGAGTAGAAGGCAAAGGCCCGCTGCGGTACAGATACGGGGTTACGGTGTTGTTCCGTTAAGAACAATCCGTGAATGAATTAAATGTGGAGATATTCTATGAAAATAGATTTTAATATGATGGACAAGTCCCGAATATTGGGTAGCTTGAGTGCTTTTGCACTGATCCTGACACCCGCTCTACCCCTCAGCGCCTTCGGCGCGGATGAGGTTGAAGAAGTGGTTGTTATTGGAACGCGGCGTGAAGCACGTTCTATTGGCGATTCACCAGCACCGGTTGATATTATTTCCGGTTCTGATTTCGTCAACCAGGGTTCAGGCGATCTGCAAGATATGATCAGAACGTTGGTGCCTTCCTTTAACGTAAACACGCAGCCGATTAGTGACGCCGCGACGTTGGTGAGACCGGCTAACCTTCGAGGCCTGCCGCCAGATGATATGTTGGTATTAACCAATGGTAAGCGTCGACACAGAGGGGCGGTTATCTCCTTCCTCGGTGGTGGGGTTGCCGATGGTGCGCAAGGCGCAGATATTTCTGCAATGCCAGCCATTGCACTGAAAAAAGTTGAAGTGCTTCGTGATGGTGCCGCGGCTCAGTATGGCTCGGATGCGATTGCGGGCATTATGAACTTTGTTTACCGTGACGATGCTGAAGGTGGCGAGATTCAGGTCCGCACCGGTGAGTACTCTGAAGGCGATGGCGGCATGTGGCGCATTGCTGCCAACGTCGGTATGCCATTCACAGCAGACGGTTTTGCAAACTTTTCGGTTGAATTAGCCGATTCAGATGCGACCTCACGAAGTGTTCAGCGAGCGGATGCTCAGGCACTTTATAGTGGTGGCAACAGCGCGATTTGGAATTATCCAAACCCTGCTCAAGTCTGGGGTTCGCCTGCTGTAAGCGATGATGTGAAGTTTGTCGCGAACATTGGCTTAGACCTTGATGCATCGAAGAAGTTTTACTTGTTCGGTAACTACGGTGAGCGAAAAGTGTTGGGCGGTTTCTACTACAGAAATCCAACCAATCGCGGTGGGATCTTCTCAGCCGATGGCGGTACAACTCGACTGGTTGGCGATGTGGCCGAAGCGGCTGGCGCGGCGCGGACTTGTCCGGTTGTCGCAGTGCCTGCAACCGGCGCTGGTTCAGCGAGCGATGCGGATTTGACGGCAATTAAAGCCAATCCAAATTGTTTCGTTTTCAACGAAATGTTCCCCGGCGGGTTTACCCCGAGCTTTGGTGGTTCCGTTTCTGATTGGGCAATCGCCACTGGCATCAGCGGTAGTACTGATAGCGGTTTGATGTATGACTTCAGCGTGAGTGTTGGTGAGAACCGTGCTGATTACTACATTGAAAATACATTGAACGGTTCGTTAGGGCCCGATTCGCCCACCGCGTTCAATCCAGGCAGCTATGTGCAGCTTGAAAAGACCGTGAACGCCGACTTCAGCAAGGGTTTGCCTGTTGATAGTTTCGCATCCGACCTGAACGTCGCTTGGGGTGTTGAGTATCGTGAAGAGCAATTCACAGTGGTTTCAGGTGATGAAGCGAGCTGGGAAATTGGTCCTTACTTTACCCAGGGCTTTGGCATTGGGTCTAACGGCTTTGGTGGCTTCTCGCCCCAGATGGCTGGGGTATGGGATCGAGGCAACTATGCGGTTTATGTCGATTTAGAGGCAGATATCACTGAGCAATTCCTTTTGGGATTTGCGACGCGGTATGAAGACTTCGATACGTTTGGCTCAACCAATAACAGTAAAATTTCAGCACGACTGAAAATTACGGATGATGTCTCGATTCGCGCAACTGCGAGTACAGGTTTCAGGGCGCCGACACCGGGTCAAGCCAACATCGCTAACATCTCAACCGTATCGGGCACTGACGGCGTCTTGTTTCAGCGCGGAACTTTGTCGCCTACGAACCCCGTTTCGGTTTATTACGGCGGTAAAGAGTTGACGCCAGAAGAGTCTCAAAGTGTCAGTTTTGGTTTGGTTTGGGATGTTACAGACGCGTTGTCGGTAACGCTTGATGCCTACCAGATTGAACTCACGGATCGAATCACCCAGGGTGATGAACAGACTGTGACGCCCACTGACATTGCCGTATTGACTGGGCTGGGTATTCCTGGCGCGGGCGATTTGACCACCTTCAAGTTCTATGTGAACGATTTTGATACCACGACGAGCGGTTTCGACTTGGTTGCAACGTATGGTGCCGAGATGTTTAACGGCAACACGGAATTCACGTTTGTCTTCAGCGATGTTGAAAATGAAGTGGATCGAACTAAGAACGGTTTGGTGGGTGGCACCTTCATCCAGCGGTTGGAAGAATCTTTGCCTAAGCAGCGTTGGAACTTATCTGCTGTTCACCTCAATGGTGATTGGAGAGTGCTTGCGCGAATTAACTCAATCGATGGTTTCTGGACCGAGAGCAGCGGCATGATCGACGGTATGGCGACGGTTGATCTTGAGTTGGCTCGAGACTTCGGGATGTACAATGTGACGTTGGGCGCGCAAAACGCATTCGATGAATATCCTGATGAGGAAGTACAAGGTCTGAAGGACGCCATTGGTATGGTGTATCCGGAAGCGGCACCTTTAGGCTTCAATGGCGCGTTCTACTACGTCAAATTAGGGGTTAACTTTTAATTTCCTTTAGGAAAATAAAAGATCTAGAAGGGGCACTCAGTGCCCCTTTTTTTTGGCTCGATTTCGCCGTCACGAAAGGAATGCATCGCGGTTGATCCCGCAGCCGAAAGCGTCTGTGGCGGGCGCCTGCAGGCAAGGGTGGTCGCTCTGCATTGAAGTTGCCGGTGGCGCTCATTGCGGCTCGGATGACCCGACGACCTGAGGCCTGGTCTGGGGAACGGGACAACTAGAGTGACCGAGACGCTCCGAAATCCGAGACCTGCTCCCGCGTGATAAGGTAGGTGCCGAATTAGAAATTAATATTGAACAGGATGATTCATGACGGCAATCGTTAAAAAAGCTTGGATAGTCTGTCAGTGTTTCGGGCTCAGTTGCGGGTTATTGGCATCAGTGCAGGCGGATGACCATCAGGCGCCTATCAAAATCAAAGCGGTGGTGGTCACGATGTTTGAACACGGTGAGTTGGAGGGCGACCGACCGGGCGAGTTTCAGTTTTGGGTTGAGCGGTTTCCGCTTGATCAGCAGCTCCCCTTTAAGATGGGTCAGCATCCGCTCAGGTTGAGTGCCGCCGGGGTTCTAGGAATTTGTACTGGCGGGGGTGTCACCAATGCCACCGCCTCGATCATGGCATTGGGTTTGGATCCAAGGTTTGATTTGAGCGCCGCCTATTGGGTGATTGCGGGCATTGCTGGGGGTGATCCCAAAGATTTGACCATTGGTTCAGGCGCCTGGGCGCGTTACGTCATCGATGGTGATCTCGCTTTTGAAATCGACGCGCGAGAAATCCCGGAGGATTGGCCGTACGGCATGATTCCGCTGGGCGCGCACGCGCCGGCCGCGCCTGGGGATGATGTGACCCAGGGCTGGACGGTCGATACCTCAAGCTTTACGCTCAATGCTGGGTTGGCAGATTGGGCCGTTGCCACTTCTAAGAACGTTTCATTACCAACGTATCCAGCCTCCCGTAAATTTTCAAAACAATTTAAAGGCTTTGAAGGCGCGCTTTCTGAGCCGGACGTGATGTTGGGCGAGACCTTGTCATCCAGTACCTATTGGCATGGTGAGCGGTTTAGCCAATGGGCAAATGATTGGGTGCAAGTGTACTCAACACCCAAGATGAATTTCATGACGAGTAATATGGAAGACAGTGGTACTTTAACGGCCTTGTATCGACTGGCCCGAATTGGGCGGGTCGATGCAGACCGGGTCATGGTCTTGCGCACGGTTAGTAATTACACCCAGCAGCCTCCGGGAGAATCCGCGGTGTGGAGCGCGACCGCTGATTATCCCGATGCAGGGTTGCCGGCGCTGGAATCGGCCTATCGTTATGGCGCAGCCGTTGTGCACGCGTTGATAGAGAATTGGTCCGTCTACGAAAGCACGTTGCCACAGCTCGAGTCTAAAGCCGGGCCATGAGATTTTTGGCGGCGTGATGATGGTTGAATTTTAACGCGTCCACATCGATGCCCGTCAGGGCGCCGTCCCGGACACGCCATTTGCCCTGAACCAAGACGTGTTCTGCTCGGTCAGCGCCAGACAGTAGCAGGCTCGCCAAAGGGTCATGGTGGCCAGAGTGCTGGATACCGTCGACTTTGAAGAAGGCTAAGTCCGCCTGGCTGCCGAGCTTGATTTGTCCTAGCTCGGGCCGGTTAATGGCGCGGGCGCCGCTGCTGGTTGCCCAATCCAGCGCTTGATTAACCGATACTCGATCGCTGCCGTAATGCAACCGTTGCAGTAGTAGCGCCTGCCGCGTCTCGAGGATCAGGTTGGAATGATCGTTCGAGGCAGAGCCATCGACACCTAAACCGATTTCAACTCCGGCGGCCATCAAGTCCAAGGTCTTACAAATACCAGATCCCAAAATCATATTGGAGCTCGGGCAATGGGTAATGCTCGTGCCGCTGGCCCCTAATCGGCGCATCTCTGCATCGTTGAAATGAATGCCATGGGCAAGCCAAGTTTGTGGGCCGAGCCAACCCAGTTCTTCTAAATAGTCCAGCGGCCTTTGCTGGTATAGGCTTTGGCAGAACGCATTTTCGTCAAAGGTTTCTGCTAGATGGGTATGCAAGCCAGCCCCGTAGGCCGCGGCCAGTTCAGCGGTTTCTTGCATGAGGGTTTTGCTGACCGAAAAGGGTGAGCAAGGTGCTAGGGCGATCTGGATCATGGCGCCGGGCCCGGCGTTGTGATGCGTCTCAAGCATTTTTTGGCTGTGCGCTAAAATCTCGACTTCGCTTTGCGTTACGCGATCCGGCGGCAGCCCGCCATTGGATTGACCCAGGCTCATGGAGCCTCGGCACAAGATGCTGCGGAGTCCAAGGGTTGTGATGGCCTCAATTTGGATCTCGGTTGCGTTTGGTAGTTCGTGCGAAAATACGTAGTGATGATCGACCGCGGTGGTGCAGCCGGACAACAGGAGTTCGGCTGCGGCCAATTGAGTACTCAAAAAAATATCATCCGGGGTTAGGTTCGCCCAAATTGGGTAGAGCGCTTTCAGCCAAGGAAATAATCCTTGATTGCCGGCGGCAGGCACGGCTCGCGTTAGGGTTTGATAAAAGTGATGGTGGCCATTGATGAGCCCTGGCAGCACCACGAGTGCTGAGGCATCAAAGCATTCATCAAAGTGCTCTGGGGGCTGATCAAGGATTGCCGTGATGATGCCATTTTCGATGAGGAGTCCCGCGCGAGCGTCATGCCCGGGTGCAAAGATTGCGAGCGGTTGCTTGATCCAGAGCTTCATGACGGCGTAACTCGCGGCGCAAGGCCGCAGCCCCGCAAGATGAAGGTCACCAGAAAATCGGCGGTTTCTGTTAACACTTGATCATCAAATTCTGCACGGTTGAGTAAGGATAAGGCCTGAACCTGAAAATCCGCATAATGCTGGGTTGCCGACCAAATTAGAAAAATCAGTCGTTCCGGGTCCACGTCGAGTATCTTCCCCGCCGCCATCCATTGATTGATCACCAAGGCTCGGTCCTGGACCCAGGATCGCATGCTCGAATTCAGGTATTGTTTTAAGTTGGGCGCGCCTTGGATCATTTCATTGGCAAATAGTCTTGACGCTGCTGGGTCTTGCTGCGCTTGTTTGAGTTTCTGCCGGATAAAGGCTTCTAAGGCATCAGCTGGGTCTGATTCTTGGCTGACCTGATCGAAAGCCAGGTTCCATGATTCGATAATGCGTTCTAGAACGGCTAAGTAAAGCTGTTGCTTTGATTTAAAATGATAGTGGATGTTGGGCTTGGGTAGTGCTGCGCGATCGGCGACCCGTTGCATGCGGGCGCCTTCAAAGCCGTATTGCGCGAATTCGGCCTTTGCGGCGATCAGAATATGTTCCTTGATCGAACCCGTGAAGGTCGCAGTTGAAGGTTCGGGGAAAGCTTGGTTGACCATATGGATAATTCTAGACGCTCAATTTACATTCATAAAGTATTATTTTTGTTGATCTTTATGGAAATAGCACTAAAATCTGGAAAAGTCTGACCGTATGGTCAGTAACAGCTAAAGGGTTGTCAGAACAGGTGCTTGTGCATCAAACGCTCAACAAAAACAGTGATCACTAAGATTAATGACTGGAATCAAGAACCCCATTCAATTTTGGTTAAACGGCGCGTTGCAGACCCACGCTGGGGCTGCGGACGAAACGCTGCTGAGTTACCTCCGGCAGAGTGGCCGAGTGGGCACCAAAGAAGGCTGCGCCTCTGGCGACTGCGGGGCGTGTACTGTCTTGATTCAAGCGGGTGAACGTGACGCCCACAAAGCAATGAATGCGTGTATTTTACCGGTGCAGCAATTGGGCGGACAGGCGGTCGTGACCATTGAAGGGCTCCCCGTCGACAATGTTTTACACCCAGCCCAGGCAGCGATGATGACGACGCACGGCGCCCAGTGCGGCTTTTGTACACCAGGATTTGTGATGGCGCTTGCAGGATGGTTGGATGAGCGAGCCTTCGACCCGGATCGTGAAGCGAGTGCTCCGCTCAAACTCGATGAGGGGGTTGTTTCTTCGGTTAGTCTTCGGGCTTGCCGGGAAGCGATTTCCGGTAACCTTTGTCGGTGCACGGGTTATCGTCCAATCTTGCAGGCCGCAAAAAGTCTGGCGAGGGCGCCGCCAACCGCCTTATTTAAAACCCATCAAAGAAGCCCTAGCGAGCCCCTCAGTGATGACGCCGCAGACCCAGGGGGCTATACCAGTGGCTTTCGGGAACCGCAGTCGCTGAGTGCGTTAAAGACGCTACTTCGGCAGCAGCCGACCGCAACGTTGATCGCAGGCGGCACGGACTTGATGCTCGAGGTCACTCAGAAACAGGGCCGCTTCGATCGATTAATTAGTCTGGCGCGGGTGCCAGCCTTACAAAGGCTAGAGCTGAGTGCAGACACCGCAATCATTGGCAGTGCGGTCACTTATCAGGACCTTCAAGCGGCAACCGCATTGAGCTGGCCCGCGCTGCATGACTTTCTATTTCGGTTGGGATCGCCGCAGATTCGAAATCGCGGCACGATCGGCGGCAATCTCGGGACCGCCTCACCGATTGGTGACTTGCTGCCGATCTTGCTCGCAATGGATGCGACGATTGTGGTGGGCCATTTCGATGAACCGGACCGGCCCGTTGCCATTTCTGAATTTTTGCAAGGTTATCGCAAGACGCAGCTGAACCCGGGCAACTTTATTCGAGAAATCCATGTGGAAGGGCTCCAGGACTTTTTACGCTATTACAAAATATCGAAGCGCCAAGAAGATGATATTGCCTCGGTTTCAGTTGCCGTTCGGCTCGGCCTGAAGGCGTCCGGCGTTACGCTTGCGCGGATTGCTTTTGGCGGCGTCGCCGAACAAGCCCTTCGGCTGCCGGCGTTAGAGCAGGCTTTGCAAGGGCAGATCATCACCGATTCGCTCATGGCAGACTTGCATGAGCAAGTCCGCGCATCCTTAAACCCGATCAGTGATGTCCGCGCTAGCCGTGATTATCGTCGCGAGATGGCGGCAAATCTCATCGTTCGAGCGCTCAAGGAAGCCCTTGGGACGCCCATGCCACAAATTTATGGGTTAGACGATTATGCGTAAGTTGGCGGTGACAGCAACGGCTGGCGCGATAGGCAATCGTATTGGCCAAGCGCTCATGCATGAGTCGAGTGAAAAGCATGTGCGCGGTGCGGCGGCCTATGTTGACGATGTGCCCGTGCCCCAGGCAACCCTGTTTGTCGCGACGGGCTGGGCGCCCGTTGCAGCGGCCCGAGGGCTTCGCCTGGATCTAGATCAGGTCAGACAATCTGAAGGGGTCGTTGATGTGTGTACCCAAGCCGATGTGCCTGGGAGCAATGATGTGTCGCCCGTGCATGAGGGGGATCTATTGTTCGCGGCGGATCAAATTTCTTTTCATGGCCAAGTGCTTTTTGCCGTTGCGGCCACAAGCCAACATCTAGCAGAAGTCGCGGTAAAAAAAGCGACGTTTACGTATGAGGCGCAACCCGTTCAGTTGACCGCTGCGGGCGCCCGAGCCGCCGAGGATTTTGTGCTCCCCACTCGGGCCTTCCGAATGGGCGAACCAGAAGCCGCCATGGCGCAGGCCTTGATGCAAATTGAAGGGTCGCTGCATATCCGTGGGCAGGAGCACTTCTATCTCGAAGGGCAAATCGCCTTAGTCAGCCCAACGGAAGACGATGGGGTTGCCGTTTTGATCTCCTCTCAGCATCCCAGCGAAGTGCAGAAGCTGGTCGCCAGCACGCTCGGCATCCCCTTGAATCGGGTGACGGTCACGGTTCGCCGGATGGGCGGCGCTTTCGGTGGCAAAGAAACCCAAGCCGCACCATTGGCCTGTATTGCGGCTTTGTTTGCGCGACGAACCGGGCGAGTGATCAAATATCGTATGCCTAGGCAACAGGACATGATGCAAACCGGAAAGCGCCATGATTTTGAGAATGAGTATCGTTTGGGCTTTGATGATCAGGGCCTGATTCAGGCAGCGGAACTCACCTTGGCCGCGCGCTGCGGCTACTCGGCAGACCTCTCTGACAGCATTGTCGATCGCGCGATGTTTCATGCGGACAACGCTTACTGCCTGCAGCAGGCTCAGATCACGGGGTATCGGTGCAGAACCAACACGGTGTCGAATACCGCTTTCCGCGGCTTTGGTGGGCCTCAGGGTATGCTCACCATCGAAGCCGCGATGGATCATATGGCCAGCGTTTTGAAGCTCGACCCGGTGGATGTGCGATTGCGTAACCTGTATCGGCCAGGCAATGATGAAACGCCTTATGGTCAAAAGGTGACCGACTTCCGATTGGCGAGAATGATGGATCAATTGATTGAGCAATCGAATTATCGGGAACGTCGACAGGCGATTGCACAGTTCAACGACAGTCAATCTTATTTGCGTCGAGGCCTTGCGCTCACGCCCGTAAAGTTTGGCATCTCCTTTACGGCGACCCATCTCAACCAAGCCGGCGCCCTGATTCACGTTTACTCAGATGGCAGTGTGCACCTCAATCATGGTGGCACCGAAATGGGCCAGGGCTTGCTGACAAAAGTGCAGCAGGTCGTGGCGTCCGCCTTGGGTGTGAGCACGGCGCTGGTTCAAGTCAGCGCAACCGCGACCGACAAGGTGCCCAATACGTCGCCTACTGCGGCCTCCTCTGGCACAGATCTGAATGCCATGGCGGCGCTCGATGCCGCCAATCAAATCAAAACCCGATTGGTTGAATTTCTCGCGCAAAGGGATGTTTCGGGCCCCGTCGAATTCTCTGAGGGTCGGGTTAGTAATGGCGAAACCGCCTGGGATTGGGCCGATTTAATTCAAGCCGCCTATCTAAACCGAGTGTCGTTATCGGCGACGGGCTTTTACAAAACACCCGATATTCATTTCGACCGCGAAACGGGTAAGGGTCAGCCTTTTTATTATTACGCCTTTGGTGTGGCCTGTAGTGAAGTGGTTGTCGATACCACAACCGGTGAGTATCGACTCAGCCAAGTTGACATCCTTCATGACGTTGGCCGAAGCCTGAATCCCGCGCTTGATCAAGGTCAGATTGAGGGCGGTTTCGTTCAAGGTTTAGGCTGGCTCACCACCGAAGAACTGCTTTGGAATGAGGCTGGACAGCTCATTTCCAACAGCCCGTCAAATTATAAAATACCCACCGCCTTTGATGTCCCGGATCATTTTCGGGTTACGTTGTTCCAAGAAGATAATCCAGAAGCGACGGTGTTTCATAGTAAGGCGGTCGGCGAGCCACCGCTCATGTTGGCGATTTCAGTTTGGTGTGCTCTGCGGGATGCCTGTCGACAGCCATCGGGGCGCTTACCGGATTTGGCGGTACCCGCAACCCCCGAGCAGGTCTATTGGGCAATCTCGGGGCGTGCCGGCACGGCTGATGCAGGTGGCGAGGCATGACCCCTTGGCAAACCGCCATTGCAGCCTGCCATCAAGCAGCAGAAGGCTTTGCCGTGGTAACGTTATTACAAGCCAAAGGGTCAACGCCACGGGATGGCGGTAGTAAAATCGTGGTGACACAAACCGAGACCTTTGACTCCATTGGAGGGGGTGGTTTGGAGCATTTGGTGATCACGCGTGCTCGAGACCTACTCAGTCAGGGCGTTCCGGTGCAGTGCGTTGAACACTTCCCGCTCGCGGGCAAAGCGAATCAATGTTGTGGTGGCAGTGTGTCGGCTTTATTTGAAGCCTTTCCCGCATCAAAACGGTCTTTAGTGGTATTCGGGGCAGGCCACGTTGGCAAGGCCGTAGTTCAAGTCTTGTCAGAATGTGATGCTCGGATTGATTGGGTTGACGCCCGTGCCGAGCAGTTCCCAGAGGTTATCCCGGGCAATGTACAACGCATTGTGCAGGCGCAACCCGAAGACCTTATCGAGGGTCTTCGAGCGGATGTTGTGGTGCTTATTTTGACCCATGACCATGCCCTAGATTACCGACTGCTCAGCAAGTTACTCGATGAGACCGAGGTGGCATCGATCGGCATGATCGGCTCGAAGACCAAAAGTGAGCGGTTTCGAGCGCGCTTGCGGCGCGATGGCATTCCGGTTGCAGAGGATGCGCGCTGGCGTTGTCCGGTTGGCCTGCCGGAAGTTAGCGGTAAATTACCCATGGAAGTTGCGATCAGCATTGCGGCTGAGGTTTTGAGTCGGCCATCGCTGCTTGATGGCGTCGATCCGGTTGGTGTGTCTTGGAAGTCGGTGCAAGCTGTATTGGGGAAACGCTAATGTTGGGCCGTCTTGAACACTTCAATGCGCTCGCTGAGGCAGAGGCCTTGGTCGAACTCCTAGCGGTTTGTGCGTCAAAAGTCTGGGCCCGCACCCTGCTCGATCAACGACCCTTTAACAATCAAGCTGCGTTGCTGGCAGCATCGGCGGCGGCCTGGCAGTTGACCGGTGAGGCAGATTGGCTCGAAGCCTTCGACGGACATCCAAAAATCGGTGATACCCAAGCGCTGCAAGGCGGGCCTCAAACGACGGCAATGCAAGAGCAAGGGCAAGTTAAGGCAGCATTGGCCTCGACCCGGCAAGCCTTAGCGCGCTTGAATCAAGCCTATCTGGCCCAGTTTGGCTTTATTTTTATTATTTGCGCGTCTGGACAGTCGGCCGAGGCGATGCTGACTGTCTTAGAGCAGAGCCTAAGCCAGTCGCGAGCCGATGAATTACAACGGGCGGCGAGCGAGCAATTCAAGATTTTGACGGGCCGGTTAAAGGCTTGGTTTGAGTGAGGTTGTCGCGCCGGGCCCAAGAGCTTTGATGGTTGAACCGATGAGTTTAACCTGACGGCTTATCGACTAAAAAATGTCTGGGAAGCACAGTAAACGCAAGGAAACACAATGACGAAAGCTGCCATTACGACGCATATCCTGGATCTGGAATCGGGGGAGCCGGCCAGCGGCGTACTCGTCACGCTGCAATGCCCGCTGGGGCGAAAGGTTCAGGCCACAACCGATGCCGACGGCCGTATCACCAATTGGCAAGATCCGGTGGAATTGACCAAAGGGCACTATCAAATGAGCTTTAAAGTGGGGCCCTATTTCTTGGCGCGCGGGGTTGAAACCTTCTATGACGAGATTCCAGTTCAGTTCCGCACAGACACAGCGCGCGCGCATTACCATGTGCCGCTGCTGCTGAGCCCCTTTGGCTACTCAACGTACCGGGGAAGTTAAGGCGATGCGCGCGATTCGGAGCCGAGTCCTGCACTGGCCGACTGATCAGTGGCATCAGCCTGAATATTTTGAAGACGGTATCTTGCTGATCGATGCGGGCAAGGTTTTGGATCTCGGCCCTGCGGCGCGATTTATAGCCGCCGGCTTTGATGTTTCGACCTGCGAGCATTATCCCACGCGGTTGGTGTTGCCCGGTTTCATAGATGCCCATCTGCATTTCCCTCAGGTCGATGTGATAGCCAGTTTCGGCGCCCAGTTACTGGACTGGTTGCAGGACTATACCTTTCCCGCCGAAGCGCGTTACAGCGATCTGGTTTTTGCCGAGGCGGCGGCAGAAAGCTTTCTGGATTTGCAGTTGCGTCATGGCACAACCTCTGGATTTGCATTTTGCAGCAGTCACCGAAATTCGGTCGAGGCGCTATTTCAGGCCGCCGAACGCCGGCAACTCCGAATGGTCGCGGGTAAAGTCCTGATGGATCAAAATGCCCCCCAAGCGATTTTGGACACCGCCGAATCAGGCGCCCGGGACAGCGAAGACTTGATTAAAACCTGGCACGGCCGGGGCCGGTTGGGCTATGCCTTAACCCCACGGTTTTCAGGGACCTCATCGAAAGCGCAGCTGGAAAAAACCGGCCAGCTCGCACAGCAGTATCCCACCGTTTGGCTACAGACCCATCTGTCTGAGAACCTTGCGGAAATTGCCTGGATCAAGTCGGTTCACCCGGAATACCGTGACTACCTGCACACCTACGAGGCCCATGGGCTGGTGCCGAAGGGGAGCTTATTCGGGCACTGTATTCACCTGACTGAATCTGAAACCAAGCGATTGGCCGATGCCGGCGGCGTCGCGGTTTTCTGCCCGTCGTCGAACCTTTTTCTCGGTAGCGGGTTAATGCCGTTCGAGGCCTTACAGGCGGCGGGTGTTGAGTTAGCCATCGCCTCTGACATTGGTGGCGGCACGAGTTTGAGCATGCTGAAAACCCTTGCCGATGCTTATAAGGTCTGTCAGTTACGCCATTATGTGCTGCACCCTTTTGAAGCGTTTTACCGGATTACGCGGGGCAATGCGCGCGCCACCGCATTAGACGCATTTATTGGCGATTTTCGGGTTGGCCAGGAAGCAGACTTTGTGATGATCGATCCCGCTTGCGTGCCGTTGGTTGCGCGTCGGGTGAAGGATGCCAAAGATCTTCAAGGGGAATTGTTTATTTATATGACCCTTGGGGATGAACAATTAATTGTTGAAACCAGCATTCTCGGCGAACCCGCCTACCGGGCGAGTAACCCATGATGGCGCCTTACTGGCTTGAGTGGCTTGAATTGCTGCTGCGCTGGCTCCACCTGCTTGTGGGCGTGGCCTGGATTGGTGCATCGTTACATTTTGTCTTGGTCGATCGGAGTCTGATCAGTGACCCCGAGGATGACGCCATTAAAGGTCGGTTCTGGGCGATTCATGGTGGCGGTGTTTATCAGTTCACCAAATATAACCTCGCGCCGCCGCAATGGCCGGCAACGTTGCACTGGTCTAAATGGGAAGCGTACACAACCTGGCTGACCGGGATGGGGTTGCTAACGCTGGTCTACTATCTTCGCAGTGAGGCCTACTTGGTGGGTGCTGGGAAGTGGGTCACCGACCCAGATCAGGCCATTTGGGCGAGCCTTGGTTTGATCGCCAGCAGTCTTGCGATTTTTGAAGGGTTGATCCGCAGTCGCTTGGCTCGGCATACCGTGGTGTTCGCAATCTTGATTGCCGCCCTGATCCTGGCGCTGTGCTGGTTTGCCACCCAGCTTTTATCCAGCAGAGCCGCATTTATCCATGTTGGGGTCATCCTTGGCAGTATCATGGTGGGCAATGTGTTCTTCGGGATCATTCCCGCGCAAAAAGCATTTGTCGCCGCTGTTCAGGCGGGGCGGGACCCGGACCTTACGTTAACGCTGGCCGCAAGGCATCGATCCTTTTTTAATAACTATCTGACCATGCCGGTTTTGTTTTGCATGGTCAGCTTGCATTTTCCGTTGTTGTATCAGCACGCCTTGAATTTCTTGGGTCTCTTCATGGTGATGCTTGCCGGGGCGATTGCGCGGCATTTCTTTAATTTGCGGCATTTGAAAATCATTCATTGGCGCTATCTTGGGTTGGCAGCGGGGCTGATCGTGGTGACGATGCTGCTGCTGCGTCCGGTGGCGCAAGGTGATGCCGCCGCAACCGATGCCGCCAAGACGACGATTGAGCCCGCGCTCACGGTTGATGCCATTGACGGTTTAATGATGACCCATTGTGCTAACTGCCATAGTGCGGCCCCGACCCATCCTGGGTTTGCAACGGCGCCGGGTGGGTTGTACTTCGCAAACCATGAAGACCTGTTCCGCCAGAAAACCCGAGCGGCCGCGGCCATCGGGTCGGGCTATATGCCGCTGGGGAATATGACGAAACTCAGTCGGGTCGAGCGCGCGCAATTGATGCGTTCTTTAATGACGCTTGAGACTACCGATGGGCCCTAAATTGGGCTCGGTTTAATTCGGGAACAGGATATCGGCCATATCCGGTTTGCCCAGACGAATTTCAGCCTCGGTTAGGCCGTTAATTTCATGGGGGAAGACCAGCCACTGGTCTGTTTCATGGACATAGTAGTCTGGGATAACCTCGGTCTGATTCTTTTTCGGCTTAAACCAAGGGCACGCAATCCGTATGGTTTCCGGCAGGTTGCGTCGTGATTTTTCCTTGAGTTCGCGGAGTACCGCGGTAATGCTGCGACCTGAATCAAAGACATCGTCCACAATCAGTAAGTGGTCATCGTGATTGGCGCGATCAATAATGTATTGCAAGCCGTGTACGCGAACGTCCTTGTCTTGCTGGTCAATGCCATAGTAAGAGCTGGTTCGGATCGCGATGTGGTCGCTCTCGAGGCCCTTGTATTCAAGGTATTCTTGGACCGCAATGCCGACCGGTGCGCCGCCTCGCCAAACCCCAACAATAAAATTAGGGCGGAAGCCGCTGGCATAAATTTGTTCGGCTAACAGGAACGAATCCCGCAATAAATCGGCGGCTGAAATAAAATGTTTGTCCATAGGAATCCAAAAAGTTGCGCGATGAAATAGGGCTTAAGATCGATTAGGCCACCGAGTTAAAGACTGATATCTTAGCGGAGTATTATCTGCAAAGAGGGTGACCCGTGTTCCGTATCTTGAAGTATCTAGGCTATCACGAAGCCGCGCAATCACCCAAGACCGAAGTGTTGGCTGGCGGCACAACCTTTCTTGCCATGGTGTATATCACCGTTGTGAACCCATCGATTTTGTCCGATGCGGGGATGGATTTTGGGGCTGTGTTTGTCGCGACTTGTTTGGCGGCGGCGCTCGGCAGCGTCATGATGGGGATGCTCGGCCGTTATCCCATCGCGCTTGCGCCCGGCATGGGCCAGAACGCCTTCTTTAGTTATGTCATTGTCATTGGGATGGGGTATCCCTGGCAAACGGCACTCGGGGCCGTGCTGATCTCTGGCGTTATATTCATCGTGCTGAGCGTACTGCCTATTCGGGAATGGCTGTTTAATGCCATTCCGATGAACATTAAGTATGGCATTTCTGCTGGGATTGGGTTTTTTATTGGCTTCATTGCGTTAAAGAATGCGGGCATCGTGGTCGACAATCCCGCAACCCTCGTGAGCCTTGGCCCGCTGACCCAGATTGAGGCAGTGCTCTGCTTAGGGGGGTTCATTTTGATTGCAGTTTTGAGTGCGCGGGGGTTCGTGGGCGCGATCATTTTTGGTATTGGCAGTGTTTCGATCCTAGGTTGGGGCTTGGGCGTCACCGAATTTCAAGGTCTCGTTTCAGTCCCGCCCTCGATTGCGCCGGTTTTCATGCAATTTGATCTTGAGGCGGCGCTTACGATGTCGATGGTGCCGATTATTTTGTCATTGCTCTTGGTGGACGTGTTTGACACGGCAGGCACCATGGTTGCGGTCTCACAGCGCGCGGGGCTACTCGATGACAAGGGAAAGCTACCAAACCTGCGGCCAGCATTATTGGCTGACTCTGGTGCCACGGCCGTGGGGGCAATGCTGGGTACGTCTTCGACGACCAGCTTTATTGAGAGCGCGGCTGGGGTAGAAGCCGGAGGCCGCTCGGGTCTGACCGCTGTGGTTGTCGGCGGTCTGTTTCTTTGCTGTTTATTTTTCGCCCCCTTGGCGCAGAGCATTCCGGCCTATGCAACGTCGGCGGCCTTGCTCTTCGTCGCGTGTTTGATGGTGAGTAGCTTAAAAGAGATTAATTGGACTCAGATCCCAGAATATGTGCCCGCTGTGGTGGGCGCGCTGGCGATGCCCTTGACGTTTTCCATCGCAGATGGGATTGGTCTGGCGTTTATCACCTACGCCTTCATTCGTATTGGGTCCTTTGAGTTTAAGGCCGATGATGCGGCAAGTTTTGTGATCGCTGGGATCTTCCTGCTGAAGTATTTGCTGCTTTAAGGTGCGTCGTTCTAACGCAAGGAATCGATTGCTTGGATTGAGGAGGATCTGATGAGTGATGATGCGCTGACCTTATCGGGGCAATCTTTCGTGCTGGGCAGCCAGCATGCGTTGGCGGCGGTGGGTGGGATTATTGCCGCGCCGCTCATTATCGCGATGGGTATGGGCTTGTCAGCGAGTCAGACGAGTTATTTGATCAGTGCCGCATTGGTTATTTCTGGTCTGGCAACGGTGCTCCAGATTGTGAGGATTGGGCCTTTAGGCTCAGGCCTTTTAAGTATTCAAGGCACCAGCTTTGCCTTCGTTGGGCCGCTCATTTTCCTCTACCATGAGCTTCTGCAGACGCATTCTAGTCACGACGCCTTAGGGGTCCTGTTCGGTTCGGCCTTGGTCTGCGCATTGCTGATGATCGTGCTGACGACCTTCGTGAAGACGCTCAGGCAGCTGATCACCAGTAATGTCTCGGGATTGACCTTGGTCCTGATTGGCGGCTCGCTCATGGAGACGACCGCGCGGAGCCTGTACGAAACCTATGGCAGTGCCACCGCGCCCGGACAAATGTTATTGGTTTGCGGTATTACGCTGGGCACGCTGCTCGGGTTGGCGTTATCGCCTTGGACTCGGTTGCGCATCATCGCCATTTTGGCCAGTTTAGTTGTTGGCACCTTAGCGGCGAGCTGGTTCGGCTGGGTTGATTTCTCGTCGATTGCCGCACCCAGTGATATCTTTCTGCCGAGCCTGATGCCCTTTGGATTTGGGGTTGATTGGATGGTCGTGCTCATCCTGTTTCCGATTTTCTTGGTCTCGGCCACGGAAAGCATTGGGGATCTCACCGCCACCAATGCGCTTTCGGGTCATCCTTATGGTGACGCGCCGTATTGGCAACGCATTCGTGGCGGCCTGATGGGGGATGCGGTGAATTCCGGTTTGGCGAGCGTTTTTGGAACCTTTCCCAATACAACCTTTAGCCAAAATAATGGCTTAATCCGGTTGTCGGGTGAGTCTCGACCGACAATTGGGCTGTATGCCGCATTGTTGCTTTGCCTACTTGGCCTCATGCCCGTATTGGCGGATGCCATCCAACTGATTCCAACGCCTGTAATCAGTACGGTCACGTTTATTTTATTTGGTTTGGTGGCTTGGGCGGGCCTGCAAGTATTCAGAGGCAATGCGCGATCTTGGCGCGACGGTTTGATTTTTTCAGGGGGGTTGGTTGGCGGTTATTGGGTTGCCGAGTTCGTCGAAGCCTGGACATTCCTGCCGGCATTGCTCATTCAGGTTTTGGCGTTCCCCGTATCAACCGGTGCGTTCATTGGCCTCTTGCTAGAGGCGTTACTGCCGGGTCGAGGGCGCGCATCTGATCCGCGTTAAATCGAGGCTGGGGGATGGTTTTGATGCCAATGTCGCGCGATGTCTACCCGCCGGGCAACCCAGACTGACGGGTGTTGCTCAAGGTAGTCGAGGAACCGTTTTAGAGCCTGAATTCGGCCAGGTTTACCAATAATTCTGGGATGCAAGCCAATCGATAGCATTTTGGGGGTCGTTTGACCTTCCTCAAAAAGGCAGTCGAAGGCATCTTTTAAGTAGGTGAAAAACTGATCGCCTGAATTAAAACCTTGGACGGCATTGAACCGCATATCGTTGACGTCCAGGGTGTACGGAATTACCAAGTGGGGTCGCCCAGGGGCGGGTAGCCAGTAGGGTAAATCGTCCGCATAAGCGTCACTGTCATAGAGGAAGTGATCGTGCTCTAGAATGAGTTGACGGGTGTTCGGGCTATCCCGACCGGTATACCAGCCGAGCGGCTTCTCGCCGGTAAGGTGTTGGTGCATTTCAATCGCTCGCCCGATGTGCTCGCGCTCGAGGGCCTCTGGAATCTGTTGGTAATCGAGCCAGCGATAACCGTGGCAGGCGATCTCCCAATCGGCTTTGAGCATGGCGTCAACCGCGGGTTGATTGCGAGACAGGGCCAGCGCGACGCCGAAAACCGTGACGGGTAATTGATAGGCTTGAAACAGTCGGTGCAGCCGCCAAAATCCCGCGCGCGAGCCATATTCGTAGAGTGACTCGACCGACAGGTGCCGATCTGGGTAAGCCGCAGCGCCGATGATTTCTGAGAGGAACGTCTCGGAGTGAGGATCGCCATCGAGCACATTGCGCTCGCCACCTTCTTCATAGTTGATCACGAACTGCACGGCGATTTGAGCCTGGTTTGGCCAGTTCGCCATTGGCGGTTGCGCGCCATACCCTTCAAAATCGCGCATGCGGTTTTCTACTCCCGGTCAACTCGTGAAATGGATGAATCAATTGCAGCATTGTAGCCAGCGCTTGCGTCTACGACTAGAATGCCTGTTCCCGTTAATTTAGAAAAGAGATAGCGTATGGTCGGTCGCTGGATTCGATTTGGGCTGAGCGGCTTATTGCTCGCGTGGGCGTTGTCACAACCGGTGCAGGCGAGTGAGGATTTTTCGAAATGGTTTGATGCGTTTAAGACCTCGGCCACCGATACAGCGCTTCATGATTTTCTCTATAACATGCCCAAAGGCGGTGATCTGCATCAACATTTGTCAGGTTCCATTTTTTCGGAATGGTGGTGGCAACTTGCGCTCGGCAAGCCAGCGCAGGGTGAGATTTTTTTTACCCGACTCCGAATGGGTAATTGTCTGCCAATTGATGCGGCGGCCGCAGCCGGTAACGCGCAGCTTTTATTTCAAACCATCAGTCAATATCGGTTTGATCGGTTAAGTGCTTGCCAGCAGACAATGTTCACCGCACTGGCTCAGTTGAATCCTGCAGAGCAGCAGGCCTGGATGAACAGCGTTCGTCTGGATGAGCCCTCTGAAGGTCGCGATGAGTTTTTTGAGACGCACTGGCAGCGGTTGGGCGATGTCATCGCAAATCCTTGGATCATGGCGGAGGCCTTGGCGCTTCATATCAAGGCCTTTGCGGACGAAGGGTTGGTTTATTTAGAGCCTCAGGTGACCTTGCTGGGTTATCGAGATAAAGCCGGGCTTGCGTTAACACCGTCCGAGGTTGCGATAATTTTTCGAGCGCGCTTGAACCAACCTGATCTGGTTAAGACGGGGGTTACGCTTCGATTCCAGCAATCGATCTTGCGATTTCTGCCGGATGCAGAAACTGAACTGGCCCACGCTTATCAAATTGTATCCGATGAGCCCGAGTGGATTGCCGTCAATATGGTGGGCCGAGAGGACGATGACCGAGGACATCCCTTACGCTTTCTTGAGACCATTCGCGGTTTGAGGCAGCAATATCCGGATGTCCGACTGTCAATCCACGCGGGCGAAGTGGATGAACCCAATCACCATGTTCGAGATACGCTGCTGCTCGGCGCCGATCGTATCGGTCATGGCTTAAACCTGATTAGCGACCGTCAGACCCTCATTCAAATGCGACATGGGCCTTACCTGGTTGAGATCAATCTGATCAGCAACCTGCTTTTGGAGTATGTGCCGGAGTTTAGTGCGCACCCATTTCCAGAATATCTTCGCCTTGGGGTGCCAGTTGCATTATCGACGGATGATCGAGGGATGTGGGATTCGACCATGACCGATGAATATTTTGTCGCGGTGAAGTCGTTTAACTTGAGCTGGAGTGAGCTTCGGCGACTGACCGAAAATTCAATTCAATACAGCTTCTTGGCCCCAGGGCCTAAGGCTGTGCTTCTGGTTTCATTGGATCAGCGCTTCACTGCCTTTGAAAAACGGATGCAAGATCAGGATCCGCGCCAGGTTGCTGCACTCAAAATAAGCCCAAAACGAGGATTTGTTTGCAGAAAGTACAATCTTTGCTCACGACAATAGTGCACATCGAAGATAAATCTGTAAAAATAGGGGTAGATAAGAATGCCTCATTGGAGGGGTTGAGCGATACCCTAATCTGGTTTTCGAGCTTTACTGGGTGAGCGTAAAAAAAGAATTGCGTCGCACGGCCTGTCCAACAGGCGATACAGGCGGTGCGTGATAGGCAGTGCGAGACAGGCGGCCCAAGATAGCCGGCCCGAGACGGACAACCGGTTTCGACAAGGTCGAAACCGGTTTTAGTATTTTTAATCGTTTTAGCAGCAAAGCATGTTTTTCTTTGGTTTTATGTATTTAACTCAATGGGGATCCCTATGAAATTGGAAAAATTGAATGTCAGAGGACTGCTAATATTGTCCATTGGCGTGCTGGGTTTTAATCCAGTATTGGCCGAGTCTGAGATGGAAGAAGTCGTTGTCAAAGGCGATTTGGGCAGTTTGCCCGGCGAGCGGGTTGAGTCTATATTTGGGTTCGAGAAATCGATACTCGATACGCCGCGCTCTGCGTCGACCATCAGTGAAGAAATGATGGATCGTTTCAATATGCAAGATATCGACGAATTGGTCGTGCTCGCGCCGGGAACCTTTACGCAGTCGTTTTTTGGCGTTGCAGGCGCCTTGGACGTTCGCGGCACGGCGGGCGAGACCTACTTTCGAGGCATTCGGCGTCTTGATAACCCCGGCAACTACCCAACCCCAATTGGCGCGTCCGATCGGGTCGACATCGTTCGTGGGCCAGCCTCTCCGATTATGGGGCCTTCCAAGATCGGTGGGTATCTGAACTTCAATCCGAAATCGGCGCGAATCGAAGCAACCGGCAGCTATATCGAAGAGCGGATCGGGGAATTGTCCTATTCGGGCGGGAGCTGGGATCGAAGCGTTTTGACGGCGGAAGTCGGTGGTCCTGCTGAGTTCGGTGGCAAGGCATTAGGCTACTATGTTTATGGTGAGGTAGAGCATTCTGGTAGTTTCTACACCAATGCCCCAGGCGTGAATCAATCCTTAGTACAAGCCAGCTTTGACATGGATCTCAGTGATACGGTTCGAATTCAATTCGGCGGGATGTTGCACGACTATCAAGGCTCGCAGAATGCCGGTTGGAACCGGTTGACCCAAGATCTGATCGATGATGGCACCTATATCACGGGTACCCCAATTCCATTGGATACCTCGGGTGATGGCTTCATCTCTCATGATGAGTACTACGCCGGCAATATTAATCCCTTCGCGTTGTATGCGTTTTTTGGCCAGAAAGAGATGGACCTAGCAACACTTAGCGACGCCTCCTTTGGTTTCGACTACGATAATTCAAACCTGATTTTGCAGAACGTTGGGACGGCGAAATTGCCCATGTCATCAACGCTGATTGCGGCAGACGATCTGTTAGAAAATAAGGTCACAACGCTGTATTTTGATGTTGATATTTCGCTTGCCAACGACTGGACCCTGACCAATAAGTTGTTCTATGAGGATTATGAAAATTTGAATGAAAACGCTTACGGGTTTTCGCAATTTCACGATGCCTCGGTCATAGAAGAGCAATTAATCTTGTCTCGAGTATTTGACGGCGATGCGTTGACAGCCTCTGTTCAAATTTCACCTTCGATTCGGCAAACGAAATTCGAACACGGTGATGACTATTACAATGAGTACTTCAGTCGGCGTGATCTGACGGGTCCTTCAACGGCGCTAGATCGTCGCGTGTTGTCAACGCGAATCGATGCGGAATACAGCGAATACTACGTCGGCGACTATACCGACTTTGGTTTTGGTGTGATGGTCGATTTAGTGCACCAATCGGGTTTGTCACTTCTGTTGGGTGCACGCTACGACACGATCGACATGGAAGTCATGACGCCTGAGGGCAAGACGCAATCGGACTCAGCGTTCACCTCATCAGAAGGTGGGGTTGATGTCTCGGTGAACAGCGCCTCGGATGAGCCGAATGGCGTGTCCTGGTCAGCGAGTTTAAGCTGGTCAACCCCAATCGGTCTTGTGCCTTATGTCACAATGTCAGAGCAAAGCACCGTTATTGCAGGCCAAGGGGCTGAGCTACAAGTCGGCAACGTGTTTACCAATAACGCTTTTGGCAGTTCAGAATTGACGGAGTTTGGCGTCAAAGGCAGCTTGCTTGACGATCGATTGTACTTCGCGCTGTCATCTTATGAGATGGAACGTACTGACTTTAATGCCCAGTCGATTACGGTGAACCAAGCGGTTAAAACAGATGGCACGGAGTTTGAGCTGCGCTGGGTGGTGAGCGAGAATTTCCTCATGACCTTGGGTTATAGCAATATGGAAGCGCTGATGTTGGCAACCCTTGCAGCAGGGAATGAATTCTCATTCCTAGGACAAGCGGATTTGCCGTTGATCGATCCATCCTTACTATGGGGTGGTCAAGTGGGCGGTTTGATTGATGTTGCGCCGAGTAAAGGCGTTCGTGCCGGTATGCCAGAGACCATTATGTCGGTCACAGCAAGTTACGACTTCGGCAACGGTATGGCGGTCAGCGGTAGTATGGTTGATGTGGATTCGGTCGCATCCGGTCAGTCTTTCGCAGTCACCTTACCAGCCTACACGTTGGTGAATCTCAGCGTGAGTTATGATGCTGAAGACTGGTCTTTGATTGTTGCGGCGAAGAACGTGACCGACGAGCGGTACTTCAGAGCGAACTTCCCAGACCTGTTTGGTACGACGGTCGTTCTGCCTGAACTGCCACGTCATTATCAAGCGAAATTGGCTTATCGTTTCTAAGGGAATGAGATGTTAATTAAAAAGGGCGCTTAGCGCCCTTTTTTTTGTCTGTGATTTGGGCGGGTCAGGCGGGTTAAGATAGGTCAGTCGGTGGCGGCACTCGGTTTTAAGTCGCCGAGCAGCGTGGTGTCTTAAAATCACCACGTTTGACGGGACAGTTGGTGTTATGGGGTCGAGTCTGATCGATTAAAAGACATCACAAGGAGACAATGACGTGTCGAAGCAACAGTTACTACAAGGTTGGGTGATGGCGCTTGCCTTGGCGCTTGGTTGTGCGGCGCAAGCCCAGCAAGCTGAGCCGATCCCGGTCAAAGTGGTGGTGGTGACCATGTTCGAAGTGGGCGCGGATGAGGGCGATCGCGCGGGTGAGTTTCAGCTCTGGAAGGAGCGCCGTAACTTAACCAAGACCTTTGCCTTCATGGGTTATCGAGATTTGTATTTTGATCCGGAGCAAGGGCTTTTGGTGCTGGTCACGGGCATTGGTACCGCCCGGTCAGCGGCGGCGATCATGGCGCTCGGTATGGACCCTCGTTTTGATCTAACCAAAAGTTATTGGGTGGTCGCGGGGATCGCAGGCTTTGACCCCGCGGATGCGTCGATTGGCTCGGCCGCCTGGGCGGAATACCTGGTCGATGGGGATCTTTCCCACGAAATTGATGCCCGGGAAATTCCTGAGGATTGGCCGTTTGGTTATTTTGCGCGGTATACCAAGCGCCCCTTTGATGAGGACAAGCCGGCCCCCACCGGTGAAATGTATCAGTTGAATACCGGCTTGGTGAACTGGGCTTTCGAGCAAACCAAAGGGCTCGTCTTGCCTGATACGGATGCCCACGCCAAAGCGCATCGCGCTTTGTACACCGATCATGTCAATGCCAGGCGACCGCCCTTTGTCCTGAAAGGCGATCACCTTGCGGCCCTCACCTTTTGGCACGGCGCTATAATGAATGATTGGGCGAACCAATGGGTTGATTATTGGAGTGAAGGGCAAGGCGAATTTGTCTCGTCGGCCATGGAGGACACCGGCACCTATTTATCGCTCAGTTGGCTCAATCGAGTCGGCCGGGTAGACGTCTCCAGACTGTTGGTGCTGAGAACCGCCAGTAATTACACCATGCCGCCCCCAGGGGTCACAGCGGCTGAAAATTTGTTGGCTGAAAACAAAGGCTATTCCGGCCTCGCCATTGCGGTGGAATCCGCCTATCAGGTCGCCTCGACCGTTGTGGATCAGCTCATTGAGGGTTGGGCGGTGTATGAGGATCAACTGCCTGGGACCGTTGATCAAACGGTGCTGCCATGAAGGCTTTGATTGAGCGGCTGCCCAAGGTTGAATTGCACCTGCATATCGAGGGGACCTTAGAGCCTGAGCTCATGCTTGAGCTGGCCGAGCGAAACGGCGTGCAACTGCCGTATAAGACGCTGAAGGCCGTACAGGCTGCGTATCACTTTGAAGACCTGCAGAGTTTCTTAGATCTGTATTATTTGGGCGCCAGTGTATTGGTCACGGAAAACGACTTTTATGAGTTGATGTGGCAGTACCTTTGTCGAGCCCGCGCGCAAAATATTGTGCACGCAGAAGTGATGTTCGACCCCCAAACCCATCTTCAAAGAGGGGTCGCCTTTGAGGTGTTTATGCCGGGTTTCGCCAGAGCGATTGCACAAGCTGAGGCGCAATGGGGTTTGAGTGTTTATCTTATTCTCTGCTTTTTACGAGACCTGCCGCAAGCAGCGGCGCTTGAAACCTTAGATTTAGCAGCCCCGTTCAAGCCTCAAATCATGGCTGTGGGCCTCGACAGTGCAGAAATTGGTCATCCGCCCCGTAAGTTCGAGGCCGCCTTCAGTGCCGCTCGCAAGGCCGGTTATCGATTGGTTGCCCATGCCGGCGAAGAGGGCGGGCCGGACATGATCGAGGAGGCCCTAGACGTGCTGGGGGTTGAACGCATTGATCATGGCGTTCAATGCATTCAGGACGCGCCGCTGCGAAAACGCTTGGTGAAAGATCAAATCCCGTTAACGGTCTGCCCCTTGTCTAATATTAAGCTTCGGGTGTTCGACCATATGGCCCAGCATCCAATCTTGAACCTCTTAGCAGAAGGCTTGTGCGTGACTGTGAACTCGGACGATCCGGCCTATTTCGGGGGCTATTTGACCGAGAACTTTTTGGCCCTTGATGCGGCCTTGGGTTTATCTGAAAAAACGTTCCGGCAACTGCTCACGAACGGCGTTCGAAGCAGTTTCTTGTCTGAGGCGGAGCAAGCGCGTTTGATCGATCAGCTTTGGTAATCACCAAAGGCTTTGAGGCCATGGATTCCGCCATTGGGATAATGCAGGAACAATAGGTGTTGAAACCAGCCGGTTGTTTCAAAGGTTTCAAAGCGGTGGTAGGTATCGGGTTTGAGGGCCTGAAAGGGGAGCAAGGGTTGCCAGTGATCGCCCCGGCTATGGTCTAAATGAATGATGAATTCATCGGGCCAATCCTCACCGGCTGTCGCATAGCGCCGGTCTTGCATGTAGGCCTGAAAATCATCCGGTACAACTTGATTGCCGTTCTCAAACTGGATAGACCAACGCGGTATCGATCGCATACTGTCCAGGAGGTCATGCTCTGGGGCAAGGCCAAATAAATGGCAAGACAGCGGCGCGTTCAATCGATGTAAATAGGTATCAACAACAAACGCATTGAGCGAGATGGGTTGATCAAAACTAAAGACGGCTTGTTCCCCAAACCCTGAGCGGGCCGACTCCCAACCCTTCATGTGATGCTCAAGCCGATTGCCAAAGACGGCGTCCTTAGGATGCCCGTAATGGTCATTTGAAACATGGCTGATGGTTGCCTGCTCAAGCAGGTTGATGGGTTCTGCCTGATTCATTATGGGCTCACCAAAGAGCGCAATCCGAGCAATACCGCCCTCTTGATGGCATAGCACTCGGCAGCGTTCGGCCTGGGTCGGCGGAATCTCAAAGTGGTGGGGTTCATTCGGACTTAAAGCCTGGTGCGATAGGACAATGACCTGTTGATCGGCATCTTCAAGGATGACGGTCACTTCGGGCACATGATTGCCAGTGAACCAGCGGGTATCGATGTCGATCTGGGTCACCAAACTGCGAGACTTGAGGCCTAAGCACAGGAAATGGCCGGCATTGGGTCGGAAGTTAAATTGTTGGACGTCGGCTTTGATTTTGGTGCCGATGTGCCGGCCGGTTTCAAATCCCCAGTATTGCGCGCCCATATGGGTAAATTGTCCTTTTCGGTCGGGTGGGGCGACCGCGAGCGCCACCTCATGCGGATTGGTAAAAGACGAGTCGCTGTATTCAATTAAAAAGCAATCCAGCGCTTTCATGGCTGTATTTCAATGGGTTGGTTTAGCGCAACTTCGTCGCAATTAGGGGTGTCACCATCGGCATCCACAACCAGGAAGTCAGCCCCTTCGACTAGGGCAACATTGTAGTGATGCCAGGTGCCGGGATGATAATTAACGCCTTGCCCGGGTTGGCCGATAAAGGCTTGAATTTCGTTTTCGACCAAGGGCCCGGGTGGTGCAACCACAATGAGGTAGGCCGACTGACCGAGGGGTATGAAGGCCTGGCTACTGAGTGGATGACGTTCCAGGGATCGCACCATGTGCGGTAACTGCCAGGCCTCGCTGCGAAAAATGCTTAAGCAGGGCGCAAGGCCCGGCGCATTGAGCGCAAGGTTTGCCAAGTTGTTGAATCGAACGGTATGGCCCTCATTAATGGTGCGGATATCGCGGCAGGTCTCGGCGGAAATGAGATCGCCAAACGGCGCAAAGGCCTGGCTTGTGAGGGGGGCGGGTTTTAGAAACATCGTTTTCATGGGTTGGAAATACTCACATTAGGCATCAATTTTCAGCCACAAAGAGGGTTCAGAATAGCATATCCCGCGACCTTGCCGAATCGCCCAAGTGATGCTGCGGGCGCTAAAATCTGATCGGAACCATACTGAGGCTGTGATTTTGATGGGCGTTATTGCACGTTCCTGGCTGGCTTAGCCATGGTGCGGGATAGGGCATCAAGTTGGATCGCCAAAACCCGGAAACTTTGCCCCTGAGGTTAAGCTCACACTAAGACCTAAGACCTAAGACCTAAGACCTAAGACCTAAGACCTAAGACCTAAGACCTAAGACCTAAGACCTAAGACCTAAGACCTAAGACCTAAGATTTAAGTCGCGACGTTCAAGATTAATGGGCCAGGAGCCCCGAATGAGATTGCGCCGAACGGTTGATTCGCCGCGGGTGCACCACCGCGGTCCCCATGTTGCGGGTCTTGAGCTATCGCAGAATAAGGCCGGTCATCAAGCTTGAAAGCGCTTTGGGTCGCCGGGGCCTGCATCAAACGCATCAAATGCCTAAGTCCAATAAATTATAGTCTTGAATCGATGGCCGAACGGATTCATCCCAGGTCATCGTGTGGGTCTTTAGTGGCGCATACGCATACGGTTGCTCATCGGGCAGGTGTTGGCTTCTTGCTGAAATGCCATACGCGATCATTTTGGCGCGCTCAAAAATGCGATCGGCATCGTAAATCGTAGCTGGGCTGTGAATGCCATTGCCCATTGCGCCGAAAACAGAACCTCGGCGGTGAAAACCAAAATTGAGAGTGACCCGGGGCTTGCTGGAGGTATTGGCAAAGCTGCCGTGCACGGCTTGCCGATTACAGATTGCGACATCGCCAGGGGCACAAATGAGTGGGACTGCCTTGGTGAGTCGGTCAGAACCGGCCTCACGCATCATTTGTTTAATATCTGCGGGACCGGTTTGAGAGCCGGGAACCACCCAAAGGCCATTTTCCGCATCGCTACCGTAAAGTTGCGCCATAAAATTAAAGCCATGGGTGCCTTCATCAAAATCCGGTCGACCCCACTGGGTCGTGCCGTCTTGGTGCCACGCCACGGAGCCGCCCAGATGGGGGTGCTTGATCCAAATGGCCTCGTTAAATGGGGTGAAATCGGGTCCGTTAATAGCCTCTGCAACGGCTAATAATTGAGGATGACCGTAAAGCCTTAAGCAGGCTTGCGAAAATTGCAACGAACCCAATATGATCTGTAAAACATGATCGGGTGCATCTGATGGCCGCTTGGGTTCATGCATTTTTACGGGATGGCGTCCCTGGTTTTTATCGGTGCCGCCCACGGGGTCGCTCAATGGTACGACCCAACCAAAATTTTTGGCAATCAAGTTGTGTCCGAGTGCTGGCTGGCCTTTTTGGTCAAAGATGGCCTTCGGTGAAACCGGTGCCCGTTGCTGAATCTGCTCAACATCGGCTTCAAGTTCGCGCAGTTCCTGATCGGCCAACAGTCCTTCGAAAATATAAAATCCATGGGTTTTATAACTGTCGAGGATCATTGGGTCTAAACGGCCCATTGCATCAAGCTTTATGGGCCCGCGATTGCCTAAATGCAGGGCCTTAAGGGTGCCTTGCTCTTGATAGGCGCGAATATCATTGTCAGGGTCAGCACCGCGTTGAGGGGTTGGGTTGTTCATGGTGTCCTCGTCTGTGATGTCTTGAATGCGAGTTTGGTTTCGATTTCAGGGCCGGATCGCTTGCGATCAGCCAAGGTCTTCAGCAAGGTTAATGGTCGTGGTCGTGGTCGTGGTCGTGGTCGTGGTCGTGGTCGTGGTCGTGGTCGTGGTCGTGGTCGTGCCCGTGGGGTCGAGCGCTTAATTCGAGCACTCTGCGTTCAAGGCTATCAAACTCGAGCAGTGCTTCATCCTGTAGGAGTCCGGTCAGCGCCAGCTGAAAGAGGTCAAAGTAGGCATAATCCTCATCCGTTTGACCCAGATTTTTAGCTTCCCAATCCTCGATTGCTTGGATCAAATAGACGCGAAAGGTGTCCCGGCTGAAATACCCCTGCTGGCAGAGCGTTTCGGCAATACCAAACAATCGATTTTGCCAAGGCGCTTCGAAAATAATTTCGCCGTTACTTGTTGGCGGCGCGGTTGGGCCTTGCAAGGCTAAGTTCGTCATCAGGCGCGCTGCTCAATGGCGGCAACCCCTATCATCGCATCTCGGGTAATCAACGCAGTTAAGGCGGTTTCATCGAGCGCTTCAAGGCCCGGTGGGCGCAGCGGTAAGACCATATAGCGGATTTCGGCGCTTGAGTCCCAGACTTTGATGGCAGTGGTTTCGGGTAAGGTTAACCCCATCTCTTGGAGCACCGCGCGGGGTTCTCGAACGATCCTGGAACGATAACCGGGATCTTTGTACCAGCGCGGCGGTAGGCCAAGAACGGCCCAGGGGTAGCAAGAGCAAAGCGTGCAAACCACCACATGATGGACCGATTCGGTACAGGCCTTCACAACGAGCTTATCCACCTGGCCGCCCTCAAAACCATATTCTTGAATAATGGTCGTTGCATCTTCAAGTAATCGCGTCTTAAACGCCTCATCTGTCCAAGCTCTGGCCACGAGGGTTGCACCGTTCATGGGGCCCACTTGTTCTGAAAACGTGGTCAATACCGTATCGATGTCTTCCGGGGTTAAAAGCTTTCTTTCAACGAGCAGTGCCTCAATGGCTTCGGTGCGGAGACTTTGCGGGGCGGGCTGGTCGCTCATTTTTGATCCTCGGGGCGGGTTAGGTACGGCTCAAATAGATCCAAGTTGAGCTCGAAGACCTCGGTAAAGCCGAGATCTAGGCTGTTGAAGGTGACGGTGTAGAGAGGCTGGGACTGTTCCCCATGGCCGTGGGCTCGAAGATCTGGATAGGGCCAAAGGCCTTGGCAGGCTGTGATCGAGCCCAATTTACCCCGGGCGTAGCCTGGGAGTCGGGTGTGTCCGAGGGGCGCGTCTTGGGCCGTTTGAACCGGGTCGCCAATTTTGAACGAGCGCGCCCCTGCTGCAGAAATACGCATCGCGGGATAGCCCGCCACCTGATTTACGTCGTGACCCGGACGGGCTGCGATCAGGTCATCGCCTCCGGCGCCAAGCGCACAAGCGCGTTCGGTGATTTCAAGGGTGGTGAGGATGCCTGCTTCGACGAATAGGGTTTCAACGGCGCCCAGCCAGCGGCCATAATAACCGTGTTCAAGGTACGCTTGTGGGTCAATCCGCTCAACGGCGTGCCGGAACTGGTCAATGTTTTGATAAGCGCCTGCTCGAGCGCAGGCCTGAACCATGGCAAAAACCGTCGCCTCCCAGCGCGCTTTAAACACCGGCTCATCACGGCTGTAACCCAGAGCGTTATGGCCGCTTTGTCCGCCCAGATCATGAATGCCATCCATCGGTATTCGCTCCCCAATTGAACCATTAATATTGAAGCCATTAATCGAGCTTGGCAAGGGATGCCTGGGACCCAGCGTTCGAGTTCTATCCGGTTTGACGCAGGTCAGCGAGGGTTGGCTATCAGATGCCGGGCTTATAAAGGTCGATCGATAGCGGTGGTAATGTGCTGACCCCTGTAGATCAGCTCAAAGGCAGCGGCGGGCAGCGCCCGGCGCTTGTATTGTTTATCTTAGGCATCGGCGGGCTCATTAAACATTAAGTCTAAGTGCGCCTCGGGCAGTGGCGTCGTCAATTTGGAAATAATCACGGTTAACAGTACCGAGGCAATCTCACCCATTACGGCGCAGGAGTAGGGGTTGGGTCCTTCCCGGTAGAACCACAACGCAGATGCCTCAGCGAACGTGCCTGCAAACCATTGCGGATCAATGAGTTGTGCGTGCGCCACAATAAAAACAGCAAAGCCTGCGATCAGACCGGTAATCGCACCCGCTAAGGTCACGCCGCGCCAAAGGGCGCCAACCACAAGGGGGCCGGCAAATGCGGCCATCATGCCGCCAACACCGATCCAGACAATTAAAGAAACATTCACATCCATCAAAGACCAAGCCATGATCATGCAAATGAGTAGGACTAAGATGGTTGAAACTCGGGATATCAGCAGAATTCGGCGGTCGAGCCGTTCTGGATCAATATCGGGATGAAAGATGGGTACCAAGGTGCGTCGATACAGGTCATTTGCAATGATTTGGGAGGAAGATACCACCAGGCCATCGGCCGTGCTCATCACCGCAGACAGTACGCCGATCCCGATCAGCGCGGCAAGCCAGGTTGGGAAAATCTCAATAAAGAGGAGCGGTAGCGCCTGATTGGGATTGGCGCCTTCGGCATAAAGTGCATCGCCAAAGTAAGCTCGAGCCAGTAGTCCGCCGAGTCCCAACATGCCCAACATTAAACCAAATAGGGCGGCCAACTTAACAAATTGAAAACGGTCCCTGCTTGCGTCAAGCGCCCACAATTTATTGCCTAAATGTGGGAGCAGGCCCAGCGGCATGTGCGCAAAGGCAATGACAAAGATGGACCACCAAGAATGATAGAGCGGCGTGCTGGGGTTGAGCGGCGTCGCAAGGTTAGGGTCCTGGGCCTCGAGGTTATCGACCAGCCCCGATAGCCCACCTTCAATGCCATAGCCCATGAGGGTTAAAACGATCACTAAGACGGCCAGCACGAGCATCAGCGCACCTTGAAAACCGTCGGTCAGAATGTCCGCATGCGCGCCGCCCAAAACGACATAAAACAATAGCACGAGCGTTGTGATCCCGAGCGCCCATTCGGCATTCAGGCCCAGCATGATTTCAAACATGACGACGCCAGACACAAGCTGGCCGGCAAGATAGAAAAATAAAACGAGTGACAATAAGGAAACGGCCAAACGCATAAATTCCGATTGATAGCGGTCGCCAAGATACTCCGGAATTGAGCGGTTGCCAAAGCGGTTGCCCGAAGTCGCGATCAGCCGCATTGAGATCAAGATGCCGACATAGACGCCAATGGGGTAGAGGAAATTGCCCCAATTCGCCGCGAGCCCCCACTCGTAGCTGAGTGCTGGGCTGCCTAGAAAGGTCGCACCACTGGCGGTTGAGGCCGCAAAAGCCAGCGCGAGGAAAAAAGGTCCATAGGCGCCGCGCGCTGTTGCAAAATCGTCAGCATGTTTGATTTTTCGCTGCGCATACAAACCGATACCGACCATGAGCGCGATATAAAGTCCTAAAAATATCCAGGACCATTCCATTAAATCCATAGCAATCTCCCTACTGGATTCAAACACGTTTTCCGCTGGTATGGAAACCAACGTCGATTGTTCGCTGAAAGGTCTGGGCGCTTTCATGACTAGGCACGAGGGCTTTGATGCAAATCTGCTCTGTCCTGAGATGGCTTTTACTAAAAGGCGCGCAGGTGATTACTCAAAGATGCTAAGGCGATTAGTCAAAGCCGCTAAGGCGATTAGTCAAAGCCGCTAAGGC
>Ga0115004_10000222_pt1 | contig 39922 bp, 39 predicted proteins | sample ArcticOcean_MG_C_10_FD_88737 | JGI IMG/M metagenome (GOLD analysis project Ga0115004, IMG submission 88737) | Marine microbial communities from western Arctic Ocean - ArcticOcean_MG_CB11_90 | ecosystem: Environmental > Aquatic > Marine > Oceanic | place: Arctic Ocean: Canada Basin | collected... | reverse complement strand
TATAAATGTGAAGATGGAAAATTCTTTGAAGTAAAAAGAAAATAATAGTTAATATTGAATATGATTTTAAATAAAATACCAAAAGATAAGTTTTTACTAATCGCTGGACCATGTGCAATAGAAGGAGAAGAAATTTCTATTAAAATTGCTGAGAAACTTTTAACAATAACATCAAAACTTTCACTACCACTTGTGTTTAAAGGTAGTTATCGAAAAGCAAACCGAACAAGACTTGATAGTTTTACAGGTATTGGTGATTTAAAAGCATTAAAAATTTTAAAAAAAATTAATACTGAATTTAATGTACCTGTTATAACTGATATTCATGATAAAGGCGAGGCAGATATTGCTGCTGAATATGTTGATGTTCTTCAAATACCCGCATTTCTGGCGAGACAAACAGATTTACTTGTTAGCGCTGCTAAAACAGGTAAAATAGTTAATATCAAGAAAGGACAGTTTATGAGTGCAGAAAGCATGAAGTATGCTGTAGATAAAGTTAAACAATCAGGTAACAACAATATTATGTTAACCGAAAGAGGAACTCAATTTGGTTACAATGATCTAATCGTAGATTTTAGAGGTCTATCAGAATTAAAGAAACTTGCTCCTACTATCCTAGATGTTACTCACTCGGTACAAAGGCCAAATCAAACATCTGGAGTTACTGGTGGAAATCCAGAATATATTGAATCCCTTGCTCGAGCAGGAATTGTAAATAATATTGATGGTATTTTCTTAGAAACACACACAAATCCATCTCAAGCTAAAAGTGATGGCGCTAATATGCTTAACATTAATAACCTAGAAGAGCTTTTAAAAAACTTACTTTCACTCAGAGAGGCATCGTCTAAAATTTAGTTAATTATCATATCTTTGCACACTTAAGTACATTGATATATTGGGGTCGACTGGTATTGACAGCAAGACTAATGGTTTTATTTGCAAGTCGAGCAATGAAAATAAACTCGTAAATCTATTTTTTTCAACCTTTAAATGGCGAAAATAACTACGCTCTAGCTGCATAATTGACTGAATTATAGTAAGTCAATGCTAATCTCAACTAGGTTGAGAAGCTAGATGTCTCTTAAAAACTTTGATTGACAGTTTTTATTTATGAGATACCATAGAGTGAATCTAGAGTTTTATAGGCACTGGATAAAACTTAAAGCTTAAGTGATAAGGAAAATATTTTGGTTGTTATCGACCAAGTGTTTTTTCGAAAATTAAATGATAACTAAACTTGTAGAAGGTAATTTTATTACTTGTATGGACGAGGGTTCGAATCCCTCCGACTCCACAATTTAAACCTCAACTCCTAGTTGAGGTTTTTTAATATATATCTCATTGGATTTTGTGCTTTTGCTTTCCAATAATGGTCAACAGACTTATGAAGATATTTTTTTCTCATTTCCATCGAAATATTTCCAATAAATTCATACCTAGGTATTTTTTTCCAGCGTTCAATATCAGTTCTTCCACTAGCATAAGTTGATCCTGCTTTAAACCAGCTTTGAATTTCATAGGTTTCTTGAATTACACCATCATAAACTGCAAAAGCAAACTTTGTGTTTTCTCTTCTTTCTTTGCTAATTACCCAAATACCTCTAGTATTATCATAAAGATCTTGTGGACTCATGTTATATCTAAAAGTTTGGGATAATTTAATCAAGACAACATTTTCATCAATGTGTGCTTTTTTACTACTATATTTTGCATTAATTTGATTTAGATCCATTCTTCCAAAGTCACTACTCTCATAACCACCAACAATATTAGTAAGGTTAGTTTTATCTATTAAGTCGATTATTGCTGCTTCAATTTTTTTTATAGTAGTTTCATCATCAACCCCATGAACAAGAATTTCAATTTTAGGTTCTAACCACTTTTTTTTAATCTCTTTAATTTTATTTACTTTATCGCTATCCGCAATTTCTTTGAAATGTGAAAACACCCTATTTCCTTTTCCCTTTCCAACGTAAAAAACCTCTCCATTAGATGGGTCAGACAAAAGGTATACATAATACCTAAGTTTACTAATGACTTCACTTGAAAATTGTTTCATAACCTTTAAATTAATGAGTTTTTTATTTAAATCCAATCTAACTTTTTAACTGTCATCTCAGTTTCAATATCGCCGGTATGTAAAGTTGTGTTAGGTTCAAATAACAAATTAAATACAATCTCTCCATTAGTATGTGGTCTATGCTCTACACCTTTTGGAATTATTAAAATTTCGCATTCTTTTACAGAAATTGTTCTACCATCTCTAAAATCAATTAAAAGTGTTCCTTTAAATACCATAAAAAGCTCATCTTCATTTTCATGACTATGCCAAACAAAATCGTCTTTAAGCTTACAAACCTTTACATGCTGACCATTAAGTTCTCCAATAATTTTAGGAGTCCATTGTTCATTAAATAAAGAAAACTTGTTCATTATATTAATTGGTTCAATTTTTTTCATAATTAGTTCAATTTAATAAGTTAAAATTCGATTACTCCTTAGGTCCTCTTAAATGAATTATCAATCCATTTAAGAAGTTTCGTAACATTTGATCCCCACAATTCATATAATTTTTATGATTTTCACTTCTAAAAATTGCTCCAAGTTCAGATTTAGAAACATTAAAATCAACCAATTTGCAAATTTCAACAATCTCTTCATCACGAAGTTTATGAGCTACTCTTAGTTTTTTAAAAATATCATTATTTGTTAATGCCATAGTTGTTTTTTTTAAGTTTTAGTTTATTTCTCTGAAATCTCAGATAGCTCAAACCACTTTAATGTTTTTGTTTCTAATTCTTTTTCTAATAATCCTAACTCAATTGAAAGCTCTTCAATTTCTTTTGGGGTATGTTCTTCTTGTGTAAAACGATTTTGAATTTCTTTTTTTTTAGCTTCAATTTTTTTAATATCCAATTCAAGCTTTCTAAACTCTTTTTGCTGTTTATAGCTAAAGACAGTTTTACTTGTATTTTCTGTTAAGTCTATTTTATTCTTTCTATTAATTTTTAAAGATTCTTTATTTTCTTGGCCCCTAGAATCTTCATAAACTCTATAGTCAGAATAATTGCCAGGGAAATTCTCAACAATCCCATCCCCTTTAAATACAAATAAATGATCTACGATTTTATCCATAAAGTATCTATCGTGTGATACAACTAAAAGGCAACCTGGAAAGTCTAATAAAAAACTTTCAAGAACATTAAGAGTAATGATATCTAAGTCATTAGTTGGTTCATCAAGAATTAAGAAGTTTGGATTTTGAATTAAAACTGTACATAAATAAAGTCGTTTAAGTTCTCCTCCGCTTAATTTATTTACAAAATCATATTGTTTTTTACGATCAAACAAAAAACGCTCTAATAATTGTTGTGCAGATATTTTACGACCTTTTTTTAATGGAATATAGTCACCATAATCTTTGATAACATCTATTACTTTTTGTCCTTGCTTTATAGTAATTCCTTTTTGAGTATAGTAACCAAATTTTAATGTTTCTCCCCAAATAATTTTACCTGAGTCTATTTTATCATTTGATGTTAATAGATTCAAGAAGGTAGATTTCCCAGTTCCATTTTTTCCAATTATACCAATACGTTCACTTCTTTGAAATGAATAATTAAAATTATTTAATATGATTTTTTCAGCAAATGATTTTTGAACTTTATGCATTTCAATCATTTTACTTCCCAACCTTTCCATGTTTATTTCAAGTTGAACTAGGTGTTCATTTCTTCTCTGACTGGCTTTCTCTTTAATTTTTTTATAATCTTCTATTCTTGATTTTGATTTTGTAGTTCTAGCTTTGGGTTGTTTTCGCATCCATTCTAACTCCTTTTTGAAATGTAGCTTATTTTTATGGGCCTCAACATCCTCCTGCGCAATTCGAGCTTCTCTTTTTTCAAGATAATATGAGTAATTTCCTTTATAAGTATATAGTTTACCATTATCTAGTTCGATTATCTCATTGCAAACTCTTTCTAAGAAATAACGGTCATGAGTAACCATTAGTAATGTGATTTTCTCTTTTGAAAAATAGTCTTCTAACCATTCGATCATTTCAAGATCTATATGGTTAGTAGGCTCATCTAAAATTAATAATTCAGGCTCCTTTAGTAATGCATCACAAAGAGCTAATCTTTTAATCTGTCCACCAGACAAACTCCCAACTTTAGCATTTAAATCATTAAGCTTTAGCTTAAATAAAATTTTCTTGTACTGCTTTTCATAATCCCAAGCTTGAGATAAATCCATTGCTTCAAATGCTTTTTGATATGCTTCTTGATCATCAGGATTCTCTAGAGCTTTATCATACTCTGCAATAACTCTAAGAGTGGTATTGTCAGCGGATAATATAGTTTCTTCTACTGTTAAGCTGGGATTTAAATTTGGATCTTGAGGAAGATATGCAGTTTGAGTTCCTTTTCTAAAAATAACATTTCCAGTATCCGGATTATCTTTTCCAACAATAATATCTAGAATAGAGGATTTTCCAGTTCCATTTTTTGCAATTAATGCAATTTTCTGTCCTTTATTGATTCCAAATGAAATAGACTTAAAAAGAACTTTTTCTCCATAGGATTTTGAAATATCTTCAACAGAAAGTAAGTTCATATATGATCTATTTATTATAGGAGTACCAAAAGTACACAATCAGAGTTGAAGACTTATTTAAATAACCCTCTTAAAAAATATTTCTTTATAACAAAACATTATTTAGATTCACTCTAAATAAATTTTTTCATAAATTGGCTATTCAAACAAAAAAAATTATAACTATGAAAAATTTATTATTAACATTTATTTTACTTTTCAGTTTTTCAATAAATGCTCAGTATGCTGTAATGTCAGCTGTTGACCTTAATGATGGTGCTGAGGAAGATTATTTAAAACTGGAAAAATTTTGGTCTGGTATTCATCAAGAAGCTATTAACCAAGGATTACAAACAGGTTGGGCTGTCTGGAAGAGAACGCCTCAAGAAGGCGATGAACCAGGAAATAATGAGTATCTAATTTTTGACCTATACAACTCCATGGAACAACTTGAAAAAGGATACAACGGAGCTGAGTTAGCTCAAAAAGTATACAAAGGAAAGATGTCTAGAAGGTCTATTCAAAGAATGATGGATGGAACTGGTTCAGAAAGTAGAGAAAGACGAAACTATGTACTTAAAGTAGTTGACGCAACTATACTTGCAGGAGGAAGTGCTAAGCCAGGTGATAAAGCAACTCTTAACCTTATGGCAAAAAAAACTGATGATTTTGAAAGCTATGAATCTAATGTATGGAAGCCTATAGCAGAGAAAAATATTTTAAACGGAAGATTAAGACAATGGGTCCTAGTTGAAGTTACAGATAGAACAGAAAATGCATACGAAGGATTTACTCATTTTGCTTGGAACTTAAGGGGAGATCAAGACATTGAATTTGAAGGGATGTCTGGTTTTAAATGGGATAAATTATGGGAGGGAACTGAGTCTTCCAGAGATATGCAAGATTCAGAAGAATACACTTTAATTTACACAGCTAACTAAAAAATATAATAATGAAAAAAATACTTTTACTACTTACGTTAATATTTACAATAACTACATCTGCTCAATACACAATTTTAAGTGCTATTGACATAAATGAAGGTATGGAAGATCAGTATCTTCAGCTTGAAGAGTTTTTTGGACCAGTTCATGATTTAGCAATTGAAAAAGGAATTCAAGACCTACAAGCAGTTTTTAAAGTTGTTTCAACTAGTGATGATGGAGATAATGTTGCAAATTATTTTATTGTTACTGGGTTTTCAAGTAAAGAACAGCTAGATGCTTATAATACTAGCTGGGAGGAAGGTAAATGGCTTGCCCTTACCAAAGAAGCTTACAAAGGAAAAATGTCTTCTAGAAGAATTACTAAATACCTAAACTCTGTTGGGTCAGAAAGTAATGAAAGAAGAAACTATCATTTAGTTGGAGTTGATGCTTCAATTTGGGCCGGAGGAGATCTTAGACCGGGTGATAAAATGAATATACTTGGAACTATTGCTAAAACAGATGATTTTGAACAATATGAATCAGAAGTATATAAGCCAATGATTGAAAAAGAAATTTTAAAAGGTAACCACAGATATTGGGCTCTTTCAAGAATATATGAAAGAACTGAAAATGCTTACGGAGACATAACTCACATGTTCTTTAATGTAGGTGTTGAAGGTGCTAATAATACTGAGGGTTGGGAAAAAATGCAATCAACTTTTAAAGGTCAAAAATTGATTGAAGGACTTCAAGCTGCAAGTGATCATCAAAATGGTGGTCAACTTGAGTTAATATCTATTCACAACTAACTTTAAAATTTATTACTAAAAAAACCCACCATATTGGTGGGTTTTTTATTTTTGTATCATGTATAAAGAAGAAATAATTCAATTTTTAACAAACTATGGCCTAAACACAAATGTTTCAGGCTTAATTGTATCAGCTCTTATAATTATATCTATAAGTTTAATTGTGCTGGCAATAAATTTTATAACTAGAAATACTATTCTATCATTTTTTAAGAGGATTGCAAAATCTACTGCCTCTAAATTTGATGATCTATTAATAAAGAATAGACTTCCAAGATTGTTATCCTATATACCATCTTTATTTTTTCTTTATTGGATTGTACCTACATACACTGATAATTTAATTATTATTATTGAGGCATTGACTGTAGTACTATTTATAATTACAGTTAAGTCAGTTTTAAGCACTGTAAAAGATTATTTTAAACTAACTGCATCCTTAAAGCACATACCTATTGACAGCTATATACAGGTTGTTATGATTTTTCTTTGGTTTATAGGTGGAATTTTAATATTATCTGTTTTGACCGGAAGAGAAGTTGGTACATTTCTAGCATCTCTTGGTGCATTGTCTGCTATAATAATACTTGTGTTTAGAGATACTATTCTTGGGTTTGTTTCAAGTATACAAATTACAGTTAACGATACTGTAAGAATTGGTGATTGGATTACAATGGTAGATTCTGGTGCAGATGGAACTGTTGTTGAGGTAAACCTTTCTACAGTTAAAGTTCAAAACTTTGATAATACAATTACAACTATACCTACCTATAAATTAGTTTCTGATTCGTTTATAAATTGGAGAGGAATGGAAGAATCTAAAGGAAGAAGAATTAAAAGATCATTATTAATAAAACCAAGTTCAATTCATTTTTTAAAAAATAATGAAATAGATGAACTTAAAAAAGTTAAGTTAATAACTGAATATCTAAATACTAAAATCAAGGAAATTGACTTATATAATCAAAATAATAATGCAGACAAGTCAATGCTACTAAATGGAAGAAATCTTACTAATCTTGGTATATTTAGAGTTTATATTGAGGAATATTTAAAAGCTCATCCTTTGACAAATGATGACTTAACTTTGATGTGTAGACAACTTGAGCCAACTTCTCAGGGAATTCCAATTCAGATTTATACTTTTTCAAAAGACAAAGAGTGGACAAAATATGAGGCACTAACCTCAGATATTTTTGACCACCTCTTATCTTCTGTTAAATATTTCAATTTAGAATGCTTTGAGTTAAATCAATATGCATCTAATTAATTCCACTACCTGATAGATGAGGAGGGTTTAACTCCTTAACCTCATTTTCTAATGATTCTAGCTCAGATTTAAATTCTTTTACATCTGAAGCTAGCTTTTCAAATAATCTTACAGCTATATCTAAATTTGATTTATTCAGATCAGTTGGACCATAAGAGGTCGAAAGACCTTGCATAGCAATTTGAACTCTCGAAGATAATGTAGGTTTATACCACTCTCCAATTTCATCTCTAGCAGGGTTACTTCCAATCTCAGAGTCAAAAGCATTATATTTTGCTTTAAAATCGGATATTTTCTTCATTATTTCAGGAGAGAAAGTCTCTAGCTGTAGAGATGCTTTATCTAATAATTCAATTTTAGATTTCATCATATTAAATTCATCCTGATATTTAGACATCGATATATATAAGTTTGAAACTCTAGTTCTAAAAGAGTTATAATCAGAATATGAAGCTCCTTCAAGAGTACCTTTTCTTAATGGATTAACATTAAAAGCAATTGGTCCATCTAATTTTTCAACTGAACCATTATTCTCTAGATAAATCTCAGCATGATACTCACCAGGAGTAACATACGGACCAGATGGATTAAACCAAGAATTTGCTTGACCTCTTCCAGCTCTTATTGGATAATAGCTCTGATGTCTTAAATTCCAAGCTATTCTACTTGAACCATTTGAAGCATTTTTCTTAACATTTCTTATATGGTTTCCCTCCGAATCTTTAATTGTAAGAATAATACTTGCAGATTTCTCATTCATTTCTTCTGAAAGTTTGTCATACCCTGGGAATGGTATATCCTTATTATCCGTATTTAGTGTTCTTTCTCTCTGTGTTCTTAATGACTTAGAAGTCTTTGGGACATTATTTAGATTATAAGTAAAGACAGCACCATATTCAGGATTTTTAGCAGTATAAAATTGTCCACCTGTATTTCCTAATGAGTTTCTAGGCTTAAATAACTTAGCATCTCTTGGTTTAAATAATTTACCTTTTTTAGATAAGTTATCGGGAGTCATTTCCCTTAGAGCACTATAGTCATCTAAAACAAAGAAACCTCTTCCAAATGATGCGCCTACTAGATCATTTTCTCTTTCTTGAATTACAATATCTCTAAATGAAATTGTTGGACTTCCAGGAAGTTTCTGCCAATTTTTACCAGCATTTAATGAAGTATAAATACCGAACTCAGTAGCTAAAAAGAATAAATCTTTTTTGACATGATCTTGAACAAATCTCCAAACTAAAGTTCTATCAGGAATATTATTTGAAATAGATTCCCATGATTCTCCAAGATCACTACTTTTAAACAAATACGGTGATAAATCACCTTCTTTATGATTATCTAATGAAACATAAACAGTATTAGCGTCATATAAATCTGCCTTAATATCATTAACAAATGATCTTTCAGGTATACCTAAATCAGTAACAGGAATTGATTTCCAAGAATTTCCACCATTACTTGTAACTTGAATAAAACCATCATCAGTACCAGCCCAAATAATTCCTTCTTTGACAGGAGATTCTGAAAGAGAAGTAATTGTATTGTATTGAGACATTGCTTTAACATCCCATGCATTATCCCAACTTTGAGTTCTTCCCATTATTGGAAGTTCGATTCTATTTTCATTTCTAGTTAAGTCACCTGAGATTGGTGTCCAACTATCTCCTCTATTTTCTGATTCCCATACTCTATAGGAAGCTATATATATTTTAGCAGGATTATGAGGACTTACTAGTATTGGTGTGTCCCAATTATATCTTTCATGAGGATCACCTTCCAATGCTTGAGGTTGAACAAAAACTTGTTCTCCAGTTTCAAGATCAACTCGATGAAATCTTCCTTCTTGAGTAGTTGCGTAAATAATATTATTATAAACTGGATCAGTAGCAGATTGGTGACCATCTGCAAATAATGTCTTATACCAATCTCTGTTTGTTATACCAGCTCCTTCATCAGTAGCTGAGGGTCCTCCAGCAGATCCATTATCTTGTGTACCACCAAAAATATGATAAAATGGTTCAGCATTATTAACAGCTACTTTATAAAATTGTGTAAGAGGCAGGTTCAAGAAATAATGCCAGTTTTGAGCTAAATCAAAGCTTTCATATATACCTGCATCAGTTCCTACCATGATGTAATCAGGATCACTTTCTTTAAATGCAATAGCATGATGATCACTATGTTTCTGTCTTCTACCTTCTAGTGTACGGAAATTTTTCCCACCATCTTCAGATGTTAGAATCTGAACATTCATTAGGTATAATCTGTCAAATTTATGAGGACTTGTATATAATTCTTGATAATAGTGAGGTCCTGTTCCACCTGAAACTGTGTTTGACATTTTTTTCCATGACTCTCCTCTATCCACTGATCTATAGATGCCTCCCTTTGTTCTATCAGTTTCAACTGCAGCATAAACCACATCTGGGTCTTGATATGACATTGCTATACCAATTTTACCAAGATTAGATTTTGGGATCCCGTTAGTTAACTTTTTCCAAGTATTACCATTATCATCAGATCTGTGGATACCTGAGCCAGGTCCACCTCCCATATATGCAGCAACAGTTCTATGTCTATCCCATGTTGCAGCGTAAATAATATTCGAGTGTCTAGAATCCATCATAATATCTGTAACTCCTGTCCATTCTGAACCACCTAATATTTTATTCCATGATTGTCCTCCATCAATTGTTTTATATAATCCTCTTTCTCCTCCACTAGACCACAATGGACCTTGAGAAGCAACATAGACAACGTTTGAGTCATCTGGATGAACGATTATTTCAGAAATATGTTCTGAATTCTTTAATCCCATATTCTTCCATGTTTTTCCACCATCAGAGCTTCTATAAACTCCATCTCCATAACCTACATGTCTACCTCCAACATTTTCACCAGAACCAACCCAAATTATACTAGGGTTTGAAGGATCAATTGTTATTGAACCTGTTGAATAAGTTGGTTGATTATCAAAAATTGGATTCCAGGTTGTACCTGCATTTTCAGTCATCCAAACACCACCAGAACCAACAGCTACATACCAAACATTCTCATTGTTTGGATGAATAGCTATATCTGCAATTCTACCAGATAAAAAAGCTGGACCTACGTTTCTAAGTTTAAATGCATTCAAAGAAACCTTTTGATTCTTAGAATCATCTTTTTGATTTCTTTTTCTTTGAGCATCAGCATTAAATGGCATTAGCAAAAAGAAAGCAAACAGTAATATTAATAGTCTTTTCATATAAATAGTTTTTAGTTTGACCTTAAAAAGGTCGTAAAGTTTAATTAAATATAGTAATAATTAGAAAATCTCCGCTATCATACATCTAGCACTTCCACCACCATTATCTTCTATAGTTTTAATATCTGAAAAAATAACATCAGTATGCTTTTCAATAATCTTTAATTGAGAGTTATTAATAGCGTTATATGCTCTTGAACTCATAACTAGTATTGGATTAGACTTAGTGTCTACTAATTGAATGCAATTACCCAAAAAAGAGCACATTTGATCTATTTTAATATCAATAATTTCAAGATTTGAATTTTTTAGATTTGTGATTATATCTTTTTTTTGTTTTTCATCTTCTATTGAATCTAAACAAATTATTGAAAAATTATTACAAATAGACATCATCACATTTGTGTGATAAATTGGTTTAGATTGATAAACTGAATTAAAAATAATAGGTTTATAATTCATCTGTGAACAAAATATATTAAGTAAATCATAATCTGATCTTCTAGATAAAGAACAATAAGCAAATTTATTATGTCTATCTAAAACAATACTTCCAGTCCCTTCTAAATACTTATCATCATTCTCAAAATGAGAATAATCCTTAATTATATCAATTTTAATTCCTTGATCAGAAAGTTTTTTTAAAGTTGAGGACTTTCTTTCAAACCTCCTGTTTAGAGCATACATTGGATATAAAACAGCTCTATTAGGATGATGAAAAGAAATCCAATTATTTGGAAATACTGCATCCGGTGTGTCAAATTCACTATCATCACTAATAGAATGAACATTTATCCCTCTATTCGAGATAGATTCTTTAAGGCTCTCAAATTCAGAAATAGCTTTATCTGAAATCGATATATTTTCTGGTACTCTAGATTGAAAAGAATTATCAGATATAGTCAGCTCATTATTTCTAAATTTATCTGGAGAAATCATCAAGATTCTTGAAGTAAAATGTTTCATTATTCTCTATTTAATGGTAAAGTTGAACATCTAAATAAACCTGACATTTTTGAGACATTAAAATAATTAACTTTTTCAACAAAAACACCTTCATTTTCGAGCCAAGAATTTAATCTATCTGATTTTACACTAGAAACAATAACTTCAGGAGAAATGACTAAAACATTTGATGTTAATTCAAATGTTTCTTCAGATGTAGCAATAAACGTATTATTTTCTCCAAAATAATTAATTAAATATTCAACATCTTTCCTGTTTTTAAAGCCATCTGGACATATAATAGCTTTATCATTTGATATAGTTTGGAAACAACAATCTAAGTGAAGTGTGTTTTTATATATATCAGTATTTGATTTTTTTAATTCTAAAGGAATGATTTCTTTACTAGTTATCATCTTCTTTAAATAATCAACAGATGAATAATTAGTTCTCGCAGTGATTAACGATGAATAATCATCTTCAGTGTAAGTCCCAATAAAAACTTTATCATTATGAACAATCACATCCCCGCCTTCAATATGCATGAATTCTGGTAATTTAATAACGCCTACATCTAGATTTTTTAAAGTATCATTAATCCCTTTCAGCTCATCATATCTGTTAGGAACAATGTTTGATAAAAAAAATAAATTTGAAATAACAAAACCTAGATCTCTTACAAAAATTTGATTACAATTGTTAATATTATCTGGCCTAATAACATCAACATTATGTTTTATTAATTTATTGTGGAAACTATCCACTTCTCTTAAAAGATCATCTTCGAAAGGATAAGAGTTATTCTTAATGTGATATAGAGACCTTGGATCATATGCGTCGGATTCTTTTGGACTAACACCCAAATCATCTGCTATTCCAAGGATTACAGTTTTGAGTCTTGAATACTCATTTTCAATATTAATGTTAATCATTAAAGAACTTGGTTTTTCTTATTTGCAAAGTAAGAAATTAAGCCTAAAAGAGTAACAAAAACAATTGAATAATAGACAAAGTCAGGAGTGATAACTCTATCACCTGAAGCATAAGAGTGAAGTCCAACAAGATAAAAGTTTACTCCAAAATATGTCATCATAATGGCAGCAAATGAAATTATACTCATTAGATTAAATAGCCACTTGTTGTTTAACTTAGGGACTATTCTTAAGTGAAGTACAGCTGTATATATAATTATAGAAATCAATGCCCAAGTTTCTTTTGGATCCCAACCCCAATATCTACCCCAACTCTCATTTGCCCACATGCCTCCCAGAAAGTTTCCTATAGTTAACATTACTAAACCAATTGTTAGAGATAACTCATTTACAATAGTTAACTCTTCAAGTTTTCTTGAGAATTCTTTTTTATTCTTTTTATTAGCCATTATTGTTAATAATAAGACTACTATACCTAATATCATACCTATTGCAAAAGGACCGTAACTTCCAACAATAACAGCAACGTGTATCATTAACCAATAACTATCAAGGACAGGTTGAAGATTTGCAATAGAGGGGTCTAGCCAATTCATGTGAGCAACAGATAATATAATTGAAGAGACAAATGTTGCAGAAGCTAAAGTAAAATATGATTTTCTCCCAAAGATAATTCCAAAAATTACAGTTGCCCAAGCAACAAAAAGTATTGATTCATACGCATCACTCCATGGTGCATGACCAGCAATATACCATCTAGCAGCAAGACCTAGAGTGTTTAACGCAAATAGTATATATATAATGTACTTTATAAACTTTATTAAGATGTTATAAAACCTATTATCATTAAAAATTTGAAGAATTAGAATTAATAATAGTGACAAACCAAACATTAAATACCATTTGTATAATCTATTAAAGATATCTGCCTTATTATATATTATTTCAGATGAAATCTTAGAATCACTTGGCATAACATCTTTTCCATACTTAGTTTGATATCCTTTTATACTCTCTAGTAATTCTAAAGATTGACTATAATCCCCACTACTCTTAGAGCCTCTTAGAGTTTGAAAATATAATTGCAGAACATTATTAACATACAATGAATCAGCTCCATTAAAATTGACATCTTTTACCTCAGGAAGTGAGACCCATTTATTATTAATATCATTAGGAACAGGGAAAATTCTCATGATTTTACCCTCTAATGCAGAGTATAATAGGTTAACTCTTCTATCTAGTTCAATAACATCCTTCTCAATTTGAGTGGGAATACTTGCTAAGTATGCTTTTTCAAGATTTGTCGCTAATTTATAATTTCCTAAAGAGTCAAAAAATGATACTAAAGGTGCTTTTTTTATAGTTTTATCTATCCCTAAAATCTTTTTAATTGTATCACCTTTTTGTCCTGATTTTATATAAACAATTGGTGCATTAAACCATACTCCAGGATTCTCCATTATAGATAATAGAACTTGATTTGAGTTTAAGCCATTGTAAGAATTGGATCTACTCACCTTTCTTAATAATTCAGATGCAAAAGTATTTGCAGGTTTCATTCTACCTCCACTATCTTGAATAACCAATTCCCCAAATTTACTGGAATGCTCCACGGTAAAACTATTGGATTCAATTATTGAGTCAATGTATATTGATTTAGAGGGTAAAATTGATGCTTGACCAAATAGACCTGAGGAGAAAAGAAGAAAAATTACAACAGAGGTTTTTTTATTAAGCTGTTTAGCTAAAAATTTAAACCTAGAATTTCCAAGAAAAAATATACCCATCATACTTAGATATAATAAAAAATATCCAGCATAAGTTATAAACGTACCCCAGAAATCATCATTAACTGATAAGACAGTTCCTTTTTCATCAGGATCAAAAGATGCTTGAAAAAACTTATATCCTTTGTGATTTAAAATATTATTCATGAATATATCATATTCAAATGAGTTATCATCCTCAACAGTAACCCTACTCTTAAATGATGAATAACTTTTTTCAGTACCAGGATATTTGTCAGCTATAAAGTCATTTAACTTAATAGAGAAGGGGAGTACTACCTTGCTAGAGCCATAGGAAAGGTAAAAATCAAGATCATCTATCGTGACTTTTTTTGGATTATTTACAAAACCTCTTCCACCTAATAAAGGAATCATTTTTGAAGTTTCATTGTATTTTAAATCAACATATAAAACATCTTGACTAATACCATCAGTCTCTTCTGCATCTAATATATCAAAAACACCTCTAAGGGCTGGCTCTGGAAAAACAAATTGAAATCCAGGTATTTGATATAAAGATCTCAACTCAAGTGATTGTTCTTTATCTTTTTCTAATAATGCGCTCTGCTGATTAGCCATTATTGTATACTGTCCATCAAACGGAGATTCAATAAAGTATTCCCCTGACTTTGATGACAGATTAATAGCTCCCTTTTGATAGTAATTAAATGAGAACAAAATATTTTGAATACTAGACACCTCCCCTTCTTTTATGTAATGCTCTCTTCGATTTCCATCTGCAGCTTCAACTAATTTAATATACCTTTCTCCACTAGGATCTAAAACTAGACCCTCCGCTATATTTTCTTTGAAAGAATTATATGAAATAGTAAAGTCTTTGGAATCAAAATCATTTTTGATTTTAAAATTGTTATTAGTATGCTTGGATAGAAGAAGTTGCTGAGGCTTTAATGTTTTTCTTTCAGGTAATCCATTTCTCTCTCCATCAATAAAAACATTTAAATAAGTTTTCTCAGATAAATAAGTATTGGAAGTAGTGTTTTCTCTAATTGGCATAACACCTTCATCGCCTATGTATCTTGTAACTAAGGCCCCTAATAAAATAAAAATAAATGATAAGTGAAGTATAAGAACAGATATCTTCTCTCTACTTAATAGGTTATACTTTTTTATATTACCCATGAAGTTTACAATTAGAAGCAGCATTAAGACTTCAAACCACCATGCATTATAGATCCAGATTCTAGCAGCATCAGTTGAATACCAACTCTCAAGGAATGTGCCGATACCCATTGCTAACGGAAATAATATTAGCAGCACAAGCATGAACTTAGTAGAAAAGAGATATTGTATTATTTTAGATCCCATTAGTAAGGCATCAAAGATAAATATGAATTTTTAATATTTAAGGTAATTGTAAACAATTAGATGTTAAAGTTTATTTAAATTTGCCTCTTTAAAATAATATGGATAGTTACAAAACAAGATTAAAAGACATTACCACTTTCATTTTTGACGTAGATGGCGTAATGACAAATGGAAAAATCATATACAGACACGACGGAAAGATAGATAGACAATTTAATGCAAAAGATGGATATGCTGTAAAACATGCAATATCTAAGGGTTATAAAATGGCTGTAATATCAGGAGGAATGCAAGAAAATGTTAGAAAGAGACTTAACTCTCTAGGTGTTGAAGATGTATTCCTAAGAGCCTACGATAAAATTGAAATCTTGGAAAAATTTACAAAAGAAAAAAAGATAGATCTAAAAAATATTTTATATATGGGTGATGATAATCCTGATATTAAAGTACTTAAAGTTGCTGGTATTTCAACTTGTCCAAGTGATGCATCAGTGGACGTAAAATCTGTTTGCGATTATATTTCTCCAAAAGAGGGAGGGTATGGATGTGTTAGGGATGTAATTGAGCAAGTAATGAGAATCCACAATAAATGGATATAATTAACAATTCTAACTATCAAATTACTTTAGGCTCAGCATCTTCGAGAAGAAAAGAACTTCTTGAGATGACTGGTATCAAATTTGATGTGAATTCTATTCCAGTTAATGAAGATTTTCCCAATACACTTAAAAGCAAAGAAATAGCTGAACACATAGTTATTAATAAATCAAAACCATTTAAGGATATAGTTAAGGGTAATCAAATTATTATTACTGCAGATACTCTAGTTTGGTTTAAAGAAAAGTGTTGGGGTAAACCAAAAGATAAAATTGAAGCAAAAAATATGTTAAAAATATTTGCTGGACAGAATCATCAAGTTATAACCTCTGTTGGTTTCTTAACCTCTTCTAGTTTTGAAATTTTGACAGAATCAACCAAAGTGAAATATAAAGATCTTACAGAAAAAGAAATCAATTATTATGTTGATACAGTAAACCCAATTGATAAAGCTGGAAGTTATGGAATCCAAGATTGGATTGGAATGATTGGAGTCGAAAATATTAACGGTAGCTATACAAGCGTTTTAGGACTTCCCGTACCTCAAGTTACTAACCAAATTTTAAAAATTATTAATGAGAATCTTTAAGTTAAAATATTCACAAAAACTTCCTATAAATTTGAATGAAGCATGGGATTTTTTATCATCGCCCAGCAATTTGGAATTAATTACACCCAAGTCTATGGATTTCAATATTACTGATTGGGATAAACGAAAAGCTTATCCAGGACAAATTATTCAGTATACCGTTAGACCTGTTTTTGGTTTTAAAATTAATTGGGTTACGGAAATAACTCAGGTTAAGGATAAAGAATTTTTTATAGATGAACAACGTTTTGGACCATATTCATTCTGGCATCATAAGCATTTTATTAAAGAAATAGATGACGGAGTACTCATGGAAGATGTGATACATTACAAGTTACCATTTGGACCTATTGGAGTTCTTTTAAATTTCCTTTTTATTAATTCTAAGTTGAACAGCGTTTTTAAATACAGAGAACTTGAATTAATAAAAAACTTTGGAAATTTTAAATAAATGAAAAACATACTACTTATTGGTGGATCAACTGGAATTGGATATGAACTATCACAAAAATTAAAAAAGGATAATAATTTATTTATATCTACTAGAGATCAAGGTAAATTTAATGACCCTAACATTAAAACACATGAATTAGATCTTGATAAAGAATTTGAAACTGATTGGCTACCGGATCATTTAGATGGATTTGTTTACCTCCCTGGAACAATTAACCTAAGGCCATTTAAAGGCTTAAAGCCTTCAGTATTTCTTGACGACTTTAATATTAATGTAATGGGATGTATTAAGATTCTTCAAAAGGTATTGCCAAAAATTCAAGCAGCCGAAAAGCCAAGCATTGTTATGTTTAGTACAGTTGCTGTTAAAATAGGTATGCCATTTCATAGTTCAGTTTCATCCTCTAAAGGAGCAATTGAAGGACTCACAAGGTCCCTAGCAGCTGAGTTTGCACCTAAAATAAGAGTTAACTCAATAGCTCCATCTATTTTAGATACTCCATTGTCTGAAAAATTTCTTAACTCTGAAACTAAATTAGAAAATTCAAGAAATAGACACCCTCTAAAGGAGATTGGATCTCCAAAAGATATATCTGAAATTGTAAAATTTTTACTTGAAGATAATAGCAAGTGGATGACTGGTCAAATAATTCCATTTGATGGAGGTATGAGCTCAGTCAAAACAAATTAATGAGAGGAGTTAAAAAAACAAATCTACCATCAAAAGTTTGCTTAACATGTGGTCTAGACTTTGTCTGGAGAAAAAAATGGAAGAAAAATTGGGAAAATGTCAAATACTGTAGTAAATCATGCCAAAGAAAAAAGTAACCAGTTTAGTTTGGTTTAGAAACAATCTAAGAGTAATAGATAATTTATCTCTTAAAAAATCAATTGAAAATTCAGATAAAGTTATTGGCTATGTTAATATTGATCCTAATATTATTAAGACAACTAGTTATGGATTCAAAAAAACAGAAAAGTTTAGAATTAAATTTTTATTAGAGTCAATTTCTGATTTAAAAAAACAATTGGATAAAATCAACATATCTCTAATAGTAAAAAATGAAGATCTTAAATCATCAATTAACTCAGTAATTAGTAAATATAAAATTGACAATGTTTATATTCAAAAAGAATGGACAAGAGATGAGCTACTTGAAGAAGAGAGAATTCCATCCAATGTGAATTTGATAAAAGATTTTGACCAGTTCTTGTTTTCACCACTTGATGTTAGTAAAGTTTATGAAAATATACCCCGTAGTTTCTCAAATTTTAGAAAAAAATGTGAGAAGTTATTATCAATAGATGATATATTACCATCACCAAAACCATTAAGTAAAACTAACGTAATTAATGAGGAATATTCTATTCCTTCATTATCAGACTTAGGCTTTGAAGAATTTGAAGTTCATAAAGACTCTGCTTTTAAATTCCTTGGTGGTGAAACACATGGTATAGATAGGGTAAATGAATATTTTTTTAAATCCAAAAATTTGTCTAAATATAAATTAACTCGAAATGGCCTAATAGGAAAAGATTATAGTTCTAAGATCTCTTCTTGGCTTGCAAATGGTTCAATATCAGTAAAATATGTTTATTCACAAATAAAAACATATGAAGATACAGTAGAAAAGAATGATTCAACTTATTGGTTATTATTTGAATTAATATGGAGAGACTTTTTTAAATATGTTTCAATGCAACATAGAGAGAAATTTTTCAGTAGTAATGGAATTTATGGGGGTCACAAGGAATGGTCACAAGATCTTAATCTTTTAAATAGTTGGATCAATGGTGAAACAGATGATCCATTTATAAATGCAAACATGAAGGAACTATCACTTACTGGATTTATGTCTAACAGAGGTAGACAAAATGTTGCTAATTATTTGACTAAAGAATTAAAAATTGATTGGAGAATTGGTGCTGAATATTTTGAGTCACTTCTTATTGATTATGATGTTCACAGTAATTACGGCAATTGGCTATATAACGCAGGAATAGGTAATGATTCTATGCCTTTTAGAAAATTTAATCCAAAATTACAATCAGAAAGGTATGATCCAAAAAAAATATATGAACAAACTTGGTTAAATGGTTAAAAGCTGCTGTATTATATTGCCCAATCAACTATTTAAGGAAAGTCTTTTTCATAAAAAGAATTATAAAGTTTTCCTTCTAGAGGAATTTCTTTTTTTTAAACAATATAAATTTCACAAACAAAAAATCTCTTTTCATAGAGCTACAATGAAATTTTATGAAGATTATCTGAAAGAATTTAGCTGTGATATTGAATATGTTGATTCATTTAAGAAAGAATCTAACATCAAAGATTTAGTTAAAAGAATTAATACTCTTGGATATAAAATAATTGAAATCTATGATCCTGTTGACTATTTAGTAAGTAAAAGAATTAAAAAAATATGTAGCGAACTGAATATTAAACTTATTATTCACGACACTAATCTATTTATTAATTCAAGTGATGACTTAAATGTTTTTTTTAAAGATTCTAAAAAGAAATTTTTTCAAACTTCATTTTATAAGTCTGAGAGAAAGAAAAGGAATATTTTGATAGATTCTAGCGGTAAACCAGAAGGCGGAGAGTGGACATATGACATTCTAAATAGAAAGAAATTTCCTAAAGATGAAATCCCTCCTAAGGTTAAAAATCCAGAAAAGAACAAATATGTTATTGAATCTGAAAAATATGTAATAAAATATTTTAGTGATAATCTTGGGTCACTTGGAAAATTTAACTACCCTACTACAATTGATGAATCTGAAAAGTGGTTTAACGATTTCTTACTGGAGAGATTTGATAAGTTTGGAGACTATGAGGATGCAATTGTTAAGGATGAACTAACACTTAATCATAGCAGTTTAAGTCCTTTAATGAATATTGGATTTATAAACCCTAGAAAAGTAATTCAAGATTCTCTAGACTTTTCAGTAGAACATGAAATTCCTATAAATTCAACTGAGGGTTTTATAAGACAAATTTTGGGGTGGAGAGAGTTTATAAGAGGAATTTATTGCGTTAAAGGATCATTCGAAAGAACAAATAATTTTTGGGGTTTTAAAAGAAAAATTCCTTCCTCTTTTTATACTGGAGATACCGGTATAGAACCAATTGATATTTCAATAAAAAAAGTAAATGAAACTGGTTATTTACATCATATCGAAAGATTAATGGTTTTAGGGAATTTTATGTTATTATGTGAATTTGATCCTGATGAAGTTTATAGATGGTTTATGGAGCTATTTATTGATTCATATGACTGGGTTATGGTTCCAAATATATACGGTATGAGCCAATTTGCTGACGGAGGACTAATGTCAACAAAACCATATATTAGTAGTAGTAATTACATTTACAAAATGAGTGACTATAAAAAAGGTGAATGGGATATAATATGGGATGGTCTTTTTTGGAGATTTATGGATAAACAGAGAGATTTTTTTATAAAAAATCCAAGGCTAAGAATGCTTATAAATACATTTGATAAGATGGATCCAAAGAAAAAAGAATCTCATCTTCTAAATGGAGAAGAGTTTATAACTAAGATTAGTAATGAAAAATAAAACCTTAATTGAGATTGATAGAATAATTGAGATGGCATGGGAGGATAGGACTCCTTTTGAAGCAATATTTAATCAGTTTGAGATTAATGAAAAGGAATTGATTAGTTTGATGAGAAATAATCTTAAACGCAATAGTTTTAAGCTCTGGAGAGAAAGAGTTAGCGGGAGAAAGACTAAGCATTTAAAATTAAGAGAAAACAATATTGATAGGTTTAAATGTAAAATGCAGAAAAATATATCAAATAATAAAATATCAAAAAGATAACACTAGATCCTTTCAATATCGGCTCCTATAGACTTTAATCTTTCTACTATATTTTCATAACCACGATCGATTTGCTCAACGTTTTGGATTATACTTTCGCCAGAGGCTGAAAGAGCAGCAATTAAAAGTGCTATACCAGCTCTAATATCAGGAGAAGTCATTATAGTTGGTTTTAATGAAGATTTAAAATTATGTCCAATAACTGAAGCTCTATGGGGGTCACATAAAATTATCTTAGCACCCATGTCTATTAACTTGTCAACAAAAAACAATCTACTCTCGAACATTTTTTGATGAATTAGAGTACTTCCATTGGCTTGAGTAGCAGTAACAAGTATGATAGAAATCAAATCTGGACTAAATCCTGGCCAAGGTGCATCTGAAATAGTTAGAATAGAACCATCAATATAATTGGATACGGAATATCCATTCAAGTGGGCAGGAATAACTATATCGTCCTGTTCTTTATTTATGGTAATTCCTAACTTTCTAAATACCTCAGGTATTTGCCCTAAGTTATCCCATGAAACATTTTTTATTCTAAGTTTACTTTGAGTCATTGCTGCTAACCCTATCCAACTACCTATCTCAATCATATCAGGCAATATTCTATGAGTGGCACCATTTAGTTTATCTACACCCTCAATTTTTAGAAGATTTGATCCAATTCCAGAAATTTGAGCACCCATATTATTTAACAGTAAACATAGCTGTTGAATATAAGGTTCGCATGCAGCGTTGTATATAGATGTAACTCCATCTGCTAAAACAGCTGCCATAATTATGTTTGCAGTACCTGTAACAGATGCCTCATCAAGAAGAATATTTGAACCTTTAAGAGAGTTTTCTGAATTTACTGAATATGTTCTACTCTTTGAATCATATTCAAGATTTGCTCCTAGTTTTTCAAGATTTATAAAGTGTGTGTCTAATCTTCTTCTTCCAATTTTATCTCCTCCTGGCCTTGGTATTGATGCAGAACCAAATCTAGACAGAAGAGGTCCTACCAACATTATAGACCCTCTTAATGACTTTGCATCATTTAAAAATTCCCCTTTATTAAGATATTCAAGATTTATATTTTTGGCATTAAAGGAATATTTTCCTTTTTCTTGCTTAGAAATTTTAACACCTAAATTTTTTAGTATATCAATGAGCTTGTTAACATCAATAATATCAGGAATATTGGAAATAGTAATATCACTTTCTGATAATAAGGTTGCACAGATAACCTGAAGGGCTTCATTTTTAGCACCTTGTGGTGTAATCTCACCAGACAATTTAATACCTCCTCTTACTCTTAGACTGGACATTAATATCTTCTTTTAGGCTTTTTTCTATTTTTATTATTTGTTGTCTTGTAATTATTACTTGTCTTAACCTTATTCTTTAAAAACTCACTAGAATCCGTTAAAGGCAATTTAGATTCAGGAACTTTTAAAGTACCATTAGACAAGTCGGCTAAGTGGTCAAAAATTACTTTATCCTCAACAGTATCTTTATTCCAATTTAAAAAGCACTTCTTCATGTGATTAGCTATGTTAGCAATAAGCTTATCTTTTAAATCCCCTTCTTCCCAAGACATAGCTATATCAATCATTTTCTTAATATTATTTCCATAAAACCTATATTTTGGAAAACTCTGTGGGTATTCTAACTTATTTGGCTTGGCATTAATATAAACTTCTTTAGATGGCTTCTCAAAAGGACTATCAGCATCTAGTTCAAAATTTGACATAATAAAGAGCTGAGCCCAAAGTTTATGTTTAAAGTCTGGAACATCTCTTAAATGAGGATTCAGATTACCCATGACACCAATAATAGCCTTAGCCATTTTATTTCGTTCATCTTTATCCTTCAACGCAACAGCTTGATCAATCATTTGATGAACATGTCTTCCGTACTCTGGAATTATCAGTTTAGTTCTTTCCGTATTATATTCTAATGAATTCATATATCGCAATTTAATAAATTAATTACCATTTAGAGACTTATTATATCATCTATGATACTAACCTCTCTATATACTTTAATTACATCTGATGGAGATGATGCTTTATGTTCAAACGTTACGCTAATAAACTTATTACTGGATGAGGACTTGAAAGAAATATTTCCATTATAATTATCTAAAATTTTCTTTAGCTGATTAATCTCATTTCTTCCATCCTTGACAATAAACTTATACATGTACATCCCAGGCCAATCCTGAGATTCTAACAACTGTTCTTCAAATCTTAAATAAAAATCTTCAGATTTAGTATTTTTATTAGACAAGGGAATTATTTTTGTAAAGATTTACACAAATATAACTAATCCTTTTTGGGGAAATGATACAAGAAAAGATAAATAAAAGAATTGTTTTAGCTGGAGGACCAAGTACTGGAAAGACTAGTGTCATCAATGCTCTTAGTAAGGGTGAATTTCTTTGCTTTCAAGAAGCTGCAAGAGAGATACTAACAGACTATAAATTAAATGGATCCGAATTCAAAACAAATCCAATTGGAATAAGTAATGAAATTTTTAAAAGAAGACATGAAGATTATGAAAAAGGAGGTAATATTAGCTGTAAACAAAATCTAATTTTTTATGATAGAGGTATACATGAAATCACAGCATACCTAAGGTCTATAAATAAGTCATCAAATTATTGGGATAAATTATCAGAGAATTATAAATATGATTTAATCTTTATTTTTCAACCATGGGAAGAGATTTATAAAAAAGATGAAACCAGAATAGAAGAATTTAGTGAAGCTAAAAAAATAAGTCCCTTTATCTATAAAGTCTATAATGAAGCTGGAATTGAAATTATTGAAGTTCCTAACTTGAGTATTCAAGAAAGAGTTAAATTTATTTTAAATTCTCTATGAAAAAAAAAATAATTTTTTTTGGAACTCCAAGTTTTGCAGTTACCTGTTTGGATAAAATTAACTCCAAATTTATTATTGATTATGTTGTTACAGCTCCTGATAGACGCTCAGGAAGAGGGCGAAAACTTAATGGAAGTGATATAAAAAAATATACACTTAAGAATAACATCAAAACCCTTCAACCATCCAATTTAATGGATGAGGAATTTATTAATAAAATAAAAGATTTAGAACCTGATTTAATTATTGTAGTTGCGTTTAGAAAATTGCCTGCTGAACTATTTAATATCCCTAAGTATGGAACTATTAATCTTCATGCTTCACTATTACCAAATTACAGAGGTGCTGCACCAATTAATTGGTGCTTAATAAATGGTGAAATAAAAACTGGAGTTACTACCTTTTTTATTAATGAAAAAATAGATCAAGGTGATATTTTACTTCAAAAAGAAATAATGATTGAGGATGAGGATGACTTTGGCTCATTATATATTAAATTATCTGAAGTTGGAGCAGCACTAGTTATTAAAACTGTAAAAGGTATTTTTAATAATAGTTTAAAACCCACTAAACAAAATTTTATTGATGATCTAAAATTAGCTCCAAAATTAAATTCAGAGAATACTAGAATTGACTGGAATCAATCAATCAATTATATAATAAACCAAATTAAAGGACTCTCTCCAAAACCAGGAGCTTGGACAATGATAAAAAATGGTGATAATCAATTTAGAATGAAAATTTTAAAAGGAAATAAGGAGATAGTTTCATCATTGAAAAACAATTTGAATGGTAAAATAGTTATTGATAATGGTAAATTACTTATATATAATGAAGAGGGAGCAGTCAATTGTTCTATAGTTCAATTGGAAAATAAAAGAGAAATGACAGCAAAAGAGGTGTTAAATGGGTTGAAATTTCATGAAAATTCCTGTGTTTACTTGGGAAAATAGCTGGATTATCAACAAAACACCCCTATTTATTAACAAATATTGACTTTTAGGCCTATATATCGTGGGACTTAGATAATATCCTATATTTTTGTTTAAACATTAAAATTAAGTGATATGAACAAATCAGAATTAATTGATGCAATGGCAGCTAACGCTGACATTTCTAAAGCATCAGCGAAAATGGCTCTAGAATCATTTCTAGGGAGTGTAACTTCAACTTTAAAAGGAGGTGGTAGAGTATCACTAGTTGGATTCGGATCTTGGTCAGTCTCTGCAAGAGCTGCAAGAGATGGAAGAAATCCTCAAACTGGTGCGACTATTAAAATACCTGCTAAAAAGGTTGTAAAATTTAAAGCTGGAGCTGAACTTTCAAGTACAGTGAATAACTAAGTTTTAAATTCATTTAAAAAAATGTCTAAAGAGCTTCTTAATTGAAGCTCTTTTTTTTTATTATGAAAGGAAAGATTTTAATTTCATCTCCAAACCTTCTTAGTGATATGATTTTCTATAAATCAATAATATTAATTGTTGATGAAACTGAAGATGGGTTCACTGGTTTTATTATTAATAGATATTCTGATCTTTTCATAACAAAAGATCTTGACTCTTCAAAAAACATAAAGATTGATCTTTATTACGGTGGTCCAGTATCTACTAATCATTATTATTTATTAAGAAGTGATAATGATCATTTCAAAAGTATTAAAATTGATGAAAATTTATACTGGGGTAATGATATTGAATTTCTTTTTAATCAAATTGAAAATGGATTAATTAATATACAAGATGTAATTTTTCTTCAAGGATATTCTGGATGGAATTCAAATCAATTAGACGATGAAATAGATAATAAAAGCTGGATAATACTAGATAATCAACCCAATATGATTTTTAAGTTAAATAAAAAAAATAGCTGGAATAAAATAATTAAAAGTTTAGGAGATAAATATAAAATCTGGTCTAATTCTCCAGATGATATTACTTTAAATTAAGATGATCCAAGAACTTTTTTAAGATCTGCTATTAAACTGTTCCAAAGAAGTTTTGCTTCGTCTAGTTCATCATCATCTGAAAAATCAGTTACTATAAGAGAAACATCCTTAGTAATTTCATCCATTTGAATTCTAAATTCAAAAAAATAATCTTCTTCATCAGGCTCACCGTTAATCCATTGATATTTAATTTTTTCATTAACTTTTTTTGATAATACTCTGGCGTATTCCTCTGAATCATTCCAAAAAAAAGTATACTTTTCTCCACGATAGTTTACATCATCTGAGAACCATTCTGATAAACCAGATGGTGTAGATAAATATTGATATAATAACTGCGGAGAGGATTGAAAATCATATTCAATAACAAATTCTTTTTTCTTACTCATATTGTTTCCAATATATTAAAAAAAGTTAGTATTTACATTAATAAACGGATATTTAGCAATACTTTCTTGATATTTGTTTTATATATTTGCATTTCTTAATTTGGCGAGGTAGCTCAGCTGGTGAGAGCGTCGGATTCATAACCCGGAGGTCGAGAGTTCAAATCTCTCTCTCGCTACAAATAAGTACTATGAAAAAATTTATAATATTAACGTTATTTAGTTTTACGGTAATCGCCTGTTCTAAATCTGACGAGAATCAGGTTGAAGAAATTGTTGAAGAATTTGAACAGATATTTAGCTGTACTAGTTATGATAACCTATTAGATCCTCAAAATACAGATCAAGATAACTTGATGCAGTATTGGACAAAATTTGTAGATGATGTTAAATGTTCCAGAGGAGGGCCTGATTACTCTGAAAGAAACCCTTCTTTAAATATCTTTTTTGAATACAGATCTCCTGCTCAAATAGCAGCTGGAGTAACACCTGATCATATTGCCTATTCTACATTCTCTGGTTATTGCAATGATAGTAGAGTAAATGTTGGAGTATTATATACCGAATGGACAGAAAAAAACTTGTTACAAAGACTTTGGATTATGTATCATGAATTTGGACACGATGTATATAAATATGAACATAGTAATGATCCTGCAGATATAATGTATCCCGCAAGTACTCGAAGTGATATTGATTTAAATGATTTTATTGCTGCAAAAGACAGAATGTTTAAAAGATCATTTACTGGTATTAAATATATATCATGCCCAGGAGAATAATTTATCTCTTCTTATTACTGGTTATAGGTTGTACTAAAAACTCTTTAGAGTATGAAGAAATTCCTGAAAATCTACTTTTTAGCTGTATAGATTATAGTAAAGTAACTGACCCAAATTTTGATTCTGATGATTTATATGCTTTTTGGGATATATTCGTTGAGGATGCTAAATGCTCAATGAGTAATAATCCAGATTACGATAAACTAAATTCTGTAGTAAATGTATTTTATGAATATGAATCTGCTGCATTAACTGCATCAGGAGAAGCTCTTGGATATGGAGCATATGCTGCCAGCTCATGTAATAATGAAGTTGTAAGAGTTGGAATTTCCTTTAGATACTGGAATGATATTAATATTTGGCAAAAATTAGGCCTGATGTATCATGAATTTGGTCATGATGTTCTTAGATATGCTCACAGTACTAGTTCAGACGATATCATGCACCCCTCTTCACCATTTGCAAACACTTACAATGGTTTTATAGAATCCAAAAATAGATTTTTTGATAAAAAATTTGATGGGCTTAATTATATAGATTGTAGTTATTTTGACAACTAAAATTAATCTTCATAGCCCATATGTTTCTTGACAATTGGATTCATTATCTTAAACCATAAAGGGGGAAAGAATGAAATTAAAATTGATGTTGGATAACCATAAGGCAACTGGGGACTCTCTTCAATAGATTCTAAAACTTGATATTTCTTTGATGATTTAAAGTGATGATCACTATGCCTTGTTAGCTCATATAGGATTATTCTTCCCACAGTGTGATTTGAATTCCATGAATGATGTGGTTTAACCCTTTCATATTTTCCGTTTAACTTAATTTTTCGCAACAATCCATAATGTTCTATGTAATTAATTGTTTCTAGAAATAAAAATGAAACAACAGACATAATACATGAGTATATAGTAACTACTAATCCATAGTTTGAGTATATAAAAACTAAAAATGAAACCTGAAATAAAGTATAGAACAACATATCATTTTTTATAGAAAAAAAACTAAGTTTTGAGACTCTCAATAATTTTAACTGAATTTTCCATGCACTTATATATGTTTTAATTACGGAGCTAATCCAAAAACTATATAAGTTCTGCTTAAATTTGGCAGAAGCAGGATCTTCAGGTGTAGCAACATTAATGTGATGACCGTAATTATGTTCTATAAAGAAATGCATGTATTGACATGGAAGGTAAAGTAGTTTTGAGCATGTTCTGCTTAATAAAGATTTTCTATGGCCTAATTCATGTCCAACGTTAATTCCATTAGTAGCCATAACAATACTTGATGATAAGATTATACCAATAATTTCAAAAATTGAATTTGATACAAGTAAAGTATTTAAAGAAATAAAAAATATTCCAAAAACTATAGGCACATTTAGGTAAAGTAAAACATCAAAAAATAAATCAAGATTCCTTTTTTTCTTCTCATCAATTGAATATTCTTGGTTATCCTGCTTTATATTCATTTCTAATATTGGTATGAAAATGAAAGTATAAATAACAGTTAAATAAACAAATGGACCTCCAACTAAAACACCAATGAAAGCAGTTACAGCAATTGTATACGACATTAAGTATTTTAAATCTTTAATCATAAATTATTAGACTTTATCAAGTTTAATGCTGAACCGTTTTTGTACCATTCAATCTGTTGATAGTTGAAAGTATGATTTAATTTAATGATTTCTTTTGAATTATCAGAATGAATAATTTCAAGAGATAATTGATTATTTGGTGAAAAGGATTTTAAATCAATAAAATTAAACACATCATCCTCATAAATTTTATCATAATCTTTTTCTTGGTTAAATGTCAAAGCTAACATCCCTTGCTTTTTAAGATTTGTTTCATGAATTCTTGCAAAAGACTTAACAATTACAGCTTTTATTCCTAGATGTCGTGGTTCCATTGCAGCGTGCTCTCTTGAAGATCCTTCACCATAATTGTGATCTCCAACAACTACTGTATCAATCTTATTTTTCTTATAAAATCTTTGAGTTTTTGGAACTGGAGAATATTCACCAGTAATAAGGTTTTTGACATTATTAGTTTGCATATTAAAATGGTTCACAGCCCCAATCAAACAGTTATCAGAAATATTATCTAAATGTCCTCTAAATCTAAGCCATGGACCTGCCATAGATATATGATCTGTAGTACATTTACCGTGGGCTTTTATTAACAGTCTTGCATTATTAATATTTTCACCATCCCATTGAGTAAATGGCTCAAGAACTTGAAGTCTTTTTGAATCTGGATTAATTGTTATTTCAATATGAGAACCATCTAATGGTGGTTCAACATATCCATTATCTTCATAAGCAAAACCATTTGAAGGTAACTCATCACCAATTGGGGGGTCAAGTAATACTTCATGACCATCCTCAGAAGTTAATTTATCTTTCATTGGATTAAAATCTAGATTACCTGAAAGTGCAACAGCCATAACCATTTCAGGAGAAGTAACAAATGCATGAGTATTTGGATTTCCATCTGCTCTTTTAGAAAAATTTCTGTTAAATGAGTGAATTATAGAATTCTTTTCAGTATTATCTTCTCCATCTCTACTCCATTGACCAATACAAGGTCCACAGGCATTGGTAAAAATCTTAGATTCTAATCTTTCAAATAGCTGAATTATTCCATCTCTTTCAGCTGTATACCTTACCTGTTCAGAACCAGGGTTAATTCCAAGTTGAGATTTTATTTTAATATTTTTATCCAGAGCTTGCTTTGCAATTGATGCTGCTCTAGAAAGATCTTCATATGATGAATTTGTACACGAACCTATTAAGCCCCATTTTATTTCAGTAGGCCAACCTTCAGTTTTAGCCTTTTGTTTCATTTCATTAACTGGTGTAGCTAAATCTGGAGTAAAAGGGCCATTTATATGAGGTGTTAGAGTGTTAAGATCAATTTCAATTACTTCATCAAAATATTGTTGTGGATTGTCATACACATCTTGATCAGCTCTTAAATCACTTTTGACTGAATCAGCAGCATTGACAATATCTATTCTTTCAGTTGATTCAAGATACCTCTCCATTGATTCATCATAAGGAAAAATTGAAGTTGTAGCACCAACTTCTGCTCCCATATTACAAATAGTTCCTTTACCAGTACATGAGAGAGACTCAGCACCATCTCCAAAATATTCTAAAATATGACCAGTTCCCCCTTTAACAGTGAGTATTCCTGCTACTTTTAAAATCACATCTTTTGCTGAAGTCCAACCATTTAGCTTTCCGGTGAGTTTAATACCTATTAATTTTGGAAATTTTAATTCCCATGGCATCCCAGCCATTACATCAACAGCATCTGCACCTCCTACTCCAATTGCCACCATACCTAGGCCTCCAGCATTAACTGTATGTGAATCGGTACCAATCATCATACCTCCAGGAAAAGCATAGTTCTCAAGAATTACTTGATGAATAATTCCAGCTCCAGGTTTCCAAAATCCTATTCCATATTTACTAGAAACTGATTCAAGAAAGTTAAAGACTTCAGAACTTACTTTATTTGCATTTTTAAGATCTTTTTTAGCCCCAGATTGAGCTAATATTAGATGATCACAATGAACAGTTGTAGGGACAGCAACTTTATTTTTACCAGCCTGCATAAATTGAAGAAGTGCCATTTGCGCAGTAGCATCTTGACAGGTAACTCTATCAGGTCCAAAATCAACATAGTCTTCACCTCTTTTAAATAACGTTTCAGAGGATCCATCCCACAGGTGAGAATATAATATTTTTTCAGAAAGAGTTAAGGGCTTACCTATAATCTTCCTCGCATTTTCAACCTTTGAGGACAGTTTTGAATAAACACTCTTTATAACATCAATATCAAAAGCCATATATATTTTTTTCAAAAATAATATTTTATTGTTTACTCATCTCTACAATTTGTCTAATAATATCATAATTAGAATCAAGAGAGATCTTTTTATCTATTGCAGATAAATGAATTTCATTAAAACTTGAGGTTTTAAATAAATTAAAATTTCTCAAATTTACCCCTCCACCAGGCATTATTGAAATTTTATTTTTAGTAATTTTCTTAAGATATATAAGTTTTTTAAGTCCTTGCTCAGAGTCAGTAGTAGATCCTGAACAAAGAATTCTATCAAATTTATTTTCAATTAACAGTTCTAAAGATTCATCTTGATTATTAAGATAGTCAAAAGCTCTATGGAATATTAATTCATATCCTTTAGTAATATCTCTAAATTGAGCTAACCTATTTGAATCTAGTTTATTATTTTCATTAAGAAATCCGACCACAAATCCATTTATATTGTAATTTTTAAAATTGTAAATTGATTCTATCATAGTGTCAAACTCTTCATCTGTAAAAATAAAATCTCCACCTCTGGGCCTTATAAGTATATTAATTGGGATACGAGAATTTTGTATTGATTCAAGAGTGAAAGTTAGACTCGGTGTAACGCCACCTATTAAGTACTCTTGACACAACTCAATTCTATCTGCACCTGCATTTTGTGCATTTATAACTGAATTTAAAGTAGTAGCACAGATTTCTATAATCATAATTTATGTAGGCAGTAGTAATGCAGTGAATTAATTTTTTCTTTGTTAAAAATTATATAGATATTTAAATATTGATATTTTAATATAAGAAAACTTTATTGGTAAGTACACTAATATCGAATAGTTTTTAATAATTTAGAAACGTTTATGGAAATAATTAAAAGTAAAGAAGAGTATGATGTAATTGTAGTGGGTTCTGGTGCTGGAGGAGGAATGGCTACAAAGATTTTAAGTGAAGCTGGAGTTAAAGTTGCTCTAGTTGAATCAGGCCCATACTTTGACCCTGCAAACCCAGAACAACAAACTCAATTAAAATGGCCATGGGAATCTCCAAGAAGAGGGGCTGGAACTAACAGAGCATTCGGAGATTTTCATATGTCTTACGGAGATTGGTCTATAGATGGTGAACCATATTCTTCTGAAGAAGGAACTGATTTCAAATGGTGGAGATCTAGAATGTTAGGAGGTAGAACAAACCATTGGGGAAGAATTTCATTAAGATTCGGACCAAAAGATTTCAAAAGTAAAGATTATGATGGTCTTGGTGAAAACTGGCCTATTTCATATGAAGACATCAAACCTTATTATGATAAATTAGATAAAATGGTTGGAGTTTATGGTACAAAAGAAAATATGTTTAATGAACCTGACGGCTTTTTCCTACCCCCACCTAAACCCAGACTTCATGAACTTTTTTATATTAAAGGAGCTAGAAAGTCTAATGTAAAAGTTATGCCTTCTAGATTATCTATTCTTACAAAAAGAATAAATAATGAAAGAGGTATATGTTTTTATTGTGGACAGTGTGATAGATCATGCTCTGTATATGGAGATTTTTCATCAAGTTCATGTCTTGTAATTCCTTCTCTAAAAGGAGGTATGGTTGATCTTTATGTAAATTCAATGGTTAACGAAGTCCTTACCGATAATAATGGCCGTGCTAATGGAGTCTCGTTTATAAATAAAGAGAATGGTAAAGATTACAAAATAAAAGGGAAAATTGTTGTTTTAGCTGCCTCTGCATGTGCGACTGCTAGAATACTTTTAAACTCAAAAAGTAAGGCTCATCCTAATGGCCTTGGGAATAGCAGTAATCTAATCGGAAAGTATCTTCATGACACAACTGGTGCTGGACGAGGTGTGTTTATTCCAGAACTTTTAAATAGAAAAATATATAATGAAGATGGTGTAGGTGGTATGCATGTTTACTCACCTTGGTGGTTAGATAGTAAAAAACTTGATTTTCCAAGAGGATATCATATTGAAATTGGTGGTGGAATGAAGTTGCCTCAATATGGGATTGGATGGAACCCTAATGAGTTTAATAAATTTTTTGGTCTTAGAACTGGTGGATATGGTGATTCCTTAAGAGATGATGTAAAAAAATATTATGGTTCTACAATTTATCTTTCAGGAAGAGGAGAGGCTATACCATTAAAGGAAAATTATTGTGCGATTGACACCGATACAAACGATAAATATGGTATTCCTGTTCTAAAATTTAGATATAAATGGTCTGATAATGAATTTAAACAGGCGAAGCATATGCAAGATACTTTTGAAGAACTAGCATATAACATGGGAGGTATTCCACTTGGAAATAAACCAACCAAAAAAGATAATTATGGAATTTCTGTACCTGGGGAAATCATCCATGAAGTTGGAACAACCAGGATGGGTAATGATCCAAAAAATTCAGTAGTAAATAAATATGAAAGACTTCACGATGTTGACAATGTTTATGTAGTTGATGCTGCTCCTTTTGTATCTCAGGCTGATAAAAATCCTACTTGGACTATTATGGCTTTATCTATGAGAACTTCAGAACATATAATTAGTGAACTCAAAAAACAGAATATCTAATGAAAAGAAGAGATAGTATAAAGACAATGTTCTTAGGTTCACTTGGAGCTACTCTAACCCTCAAGAGCTGTATAACATCTGAAGATGAATTAATGCTTGACCAAGTTTGGCAATATAATTATGGAAGAACATATGAAGAGCTAAAGTGGGATTATAAAGTTTTAACTGGTAAGTTTTTTTCTAATACTGAGCTGAAATCAATTGAAAAAATTGCAAATATCATTCTTCCACCCAATGATAAAGGAAACATAAAAGATGCAGGAGTAGTTGAGTTATTTGAAATAATTGCTAAAGACTTTAGTACACCTGCTCATAATGAATATGGTGAGAAAGTTCTTAGAAGAGGACTAGTAGTCTTTGACAAAATTTGTAATGTTAGATTTGGATTAAAGCTATTATATTGTGAAGATATTCAAATAAAAGCTGTCTTTGATGATATAGCATTTAGTGATAATAATGATGAAGATTTACAAGAAGCTATTAGATTATTTGCAGTTTACAGAGGTATGGTTCTTACTGGATATTTTACCTCAGAGATAGGAATTAATGATTTAGGCTACAAAGGTAATACTCCAAATGTTTGGGACGGTGTCCCAGAAGATGTCCTTAAAGAATATTCAGTATCCTATGATGAAGACTGGATTTCCAGATGTGTAGATCAAAGTAAAAGAAATGATCTTGCAGAATGGGATGAAGAAGGGAATCTACTAACGTAAGGTTTAAAAAAAACCTGTATTAAAGTGAGTATTGCGTAAACTCCTAATAAACAGGATTAAGGCTAATTAAACATTCAAGGATCTATTCGAAGATAGCTTGCTTTAGCATTTAAACTCACCTTTCTTAATTAATACTCGTTGAGTTTACCAAAAAGTCACTAATACAGGTTCAAGTAAATTTAAGAAGTTAAAATGGATTTATCAATATCATCAATCATTTTTAAAATAACTTTCTCAACTTCTATATCTGAATCTCCAGACTTAGACTTATTCTGTAGATTTTTAGCAGCAAATTGAATACAACACATTGCTAATAAATCTTGTTTATCTCTTACTGAATAATTTTCTTCAAGACTTTTAACTGTTTTTTCAATAACCTTTGCTGCTTCACGGAAATAAAATTCTTGAGATCTTTGAATTGTGAGAGGGTACAACCTGTCACCTATATTTAATTTTATTTTTATATTATCTTCCATTTCCACTAAATTGATATTCTTTCAATACAATAATCTATTTCTTTAATTAAATAATCAATTTTATTTTTAAAGTACTGCTTATCACTATTCTCCTCAGTTAAAGCAGTAACAAGTTTAAGTTGTTTTTCTTGTGCCTGACTAACCTTAATTTTAGTCTCAAGATCTTTATTGACCTTAGCTAAATAATCATTTTTAGTGGCTAAAGATTCATTAATAGCTTTAAGCTCATCTAATTTATTTAATAAAAGATTAGTTTTTTCTTGTAAAGAGTTAATGTGATTTAAAAGCATTTAAATAAAAAATTATTTTAATGATTTCAATTTATAAAAATCTTAAGTTAAATTTGTGACTAAATGAGATTATTTCTTAGAATTCTTTTTACAACATTATTTATAAGTAATATAAATTTTGGCATATCTCAAGAAATTGACTTTCATACTCCAATTGATGCTCCTTTTGATCTTTCTGGAACATTTGGAGAGTTTAGATCAAGATTCCATACTGGTATAGACTTTAAAAGTAGAGGTGTCCAAGGACAAAAGATTTTCAGTATTGAAGATGGGTATGTTTCAAGAATAGAAGTTAATAATTATGGATACGGGAAAGTAATATACATAGATCACTTTAATGGTTTTACCTCTGTCTATGCTCATTTAAAAAATTTTAGTCCTGAATTAGATGAGTATATTAAATCTGAACTTTATAAATCTAAAAGAAATTCAATTAAAAAATTTCCCAAAAAAAATCAATTAAGAATTAACAAAGGAGAAGTAATTGGATATTCTGGAAATACAGGGAGATCATTTGGACCTCATCTTCATTTTGAAATAAGAGATACTAACAGTCAAGATGCTATTAATCCATTAATGTTCAATTACACCTATAAAGATGATGAAAGACCGATCATAAGAGGTCTATACATAATTAATGAGAATAATAGCCTAATAAGAAATCCTCCTATAAGAAAAAAGGTGAAAAAAATAAATGACTCAACATATACTGTTGATGATTTTGAATATAATGGAAAGATTGGTGTAGGATTAGACATATATGATATACAGTATAAAAATTTGTATAACCAAAATGGAGTATATAAAGTTGAACTTTTCATAGACTCAATTTTAAAGTATTCATATAAGATGGATAAAATTAAGTTTAGTGAAAATCATTATAAAAAGATAATGTATGACTATATATCACTAACTCAGAAGAACAAGAAAGTGCTAAAAATTTACACACCTCGTAACTCTGATTTATCTTTTCTTAAAAATAATAAGTTTAACGGGATTATAAATTCAGATAGTATTAAAGATAATTCTTTGCTTGTAAGAGTTTCAGATTGGAATGGTAATTCTTCCAGTATTAAATTTAACTTAAAAGCTAATGATTCTAATTCCAGAAGATTATCCTATAATGGCATCGAAATCTTAACTAATCAAAATTATACACTCAACAAAAATTCTTCAATAATTGAGATAGATAAAAATACTTTTTATGATGATCTCTTAATGAATATTTCATACCAATCAGACACACTTAATCTTGGTAAAGAAAAAGATCCATTTAGATCTTCAATAAGGATAAAATTACCACATAAAATTTCTGATACCTTAGAGCTGAGGCAGTCGTTTGTAGGTAAAATAATCAATGGGAAAATAAGTTATATAAGCTCAAAGAAAAATAATTCTTATATCTATGCTAGTACTTCCTCACTAGGAGAATACATAATATCAAAAGACACCTTAAAACCTGACATTAAGCCTGTTAATTTTAAAAATAATTCAAATATTAAAGTTAAGAATACTTTAAAATTAAGACTTAAGGATGATCTATCCGGAATTAAAAACTATTCTAGTTATTTTAACGGAAATTGGGCATTATTTGAATATGAACCTAAATCAAATATGATATTTCACAACTTATCAGATGGAATTATTAAGGATGGTGAAAATGAATTAATTATTAAATATGAAGATGGAGTTGGAAATAAAGGAGTTTATCAAACTAACGTATATTATTAATAATTAAGAATTAATAAATTCTTTTAGAGTTTCCATTAAATAATCGACTTCTTCCTTATTATTATTATATGAAAAAGAAAATCTTACTGAAGGAAATTTTTTATGCAAATCATTTTGTATTTCACTTAAAACATGAGAACCTTCAGAGCTTCCTGATTGACATGCGCTTCCCTTAGAACACGCAATTCCTTTAAGATCTAATTGAAAATCAAGCATAGCTGCTTTATCATTAGAAATTGGAAAACAAACATTTAAAACAGTGTAAGTACTATTAGTCATATCTCCAGATTCTCCATTAAAATGAATATTAGGAAAAAGATTTGATAGATTTTCAATCATATATTTCTTAATAGATCTGACATGTAGAGCTTCCTTTTCCATATTCTTGTCAGCGATTTCAAGAGCTTTTGTCATTCCTACTATATTGTGAACAGATTCTGTTCCAGCTCTTAAGCCTCTTTCTTGAGGACCACCACAAATAAAAGATTTTATTTTTGTTGAATTATTTATATAAGTAAATCCTACACCTTTTGGCCCATGAAATTTATGACCTGCAGATGACATAAAATCAATCTTTAGGGACTTTAAATCAATTTTATAATGTCCTACAGCTTGAACTGCATCAGAATGGAAAAATGAATTATACTTTTGACATAAATTAGATACTTTATTAATATCTAGTATATTTCCGATTTCATTATTAATGTACATTAAAGTAACAAGTTTTGGCTCATCATTTAAATTCAGCAAGCGCTCTAAATCATCAAAATCTATATCACCGCTCTCCTTAAGTTTAACATAATGTATTGAGATATTTTGAGACTCAAGCTCTTCTAAGGTGTGAGTAACTGCATGGTGTTCAATCTTTGATGAAATGATATGTTTAACTCCTAAATCTTTAACAGCACACTTTAAAATTGAATTATCAGACTCTGTTCCTCCGGAGTTAAATATAATTTCTCCAGGTTCACAATTTAAAATTTTTGCAATGGTTTTTCTGGAAGTTTCAATATATGATTTAGCTGACCTTCCAAAGGAATGAGTTGAAGATGGATTTCCAAAACAACTCTTTAGAACAGAAGATACTTCATCAATAACTTCTTCTCTTACTCTAGTAGTTGCAGCGTTATCAAAATATACATTCATTTTATTTAGGCTCAAATTCATTAATAGTTGAAGTGATAATTCCTATACAGTCATGAAGTTGATCTTCTGTCATTACAAGAGGTGGTGCAAACCTAATTACATTTCCATGAGTTGGTTTAGCTAATAAACCATTATCTCTTAATCTAAGACATATATTCCAGGCTGTTTTACTATCTGGAGAATCATTTATTACTATTGCATTTAAAAGACCCTTACCTCTAACTAAATTGACTAAACTACTTGTCTCAATAAACTTATTAATCTCACTTCTAAATATTTGACCAAGATTCCTTGCATTTTGAGATAGATTTTCATCAATAATTATCTCAAGTGCTTTTTTTGCTATACTCGCAGCAAAAGGGTTTCCACCAAAAGTACTTCCATGTTGACCAGGCTGAATTACTTCCATTATTTCAGAATCACATAAAACAGCAGAGATAGGATAAGTTCCACCACTTAGTGCTTTAGCTAGAATTAAAATATCAGGTCTTACATATGTAGATTGTTGTTCACAACTAGATTTACAATTACAATTACCACAAGAAGCCAACAAAGATCCTGTTCTACCAAGTCCTGTCTGTATTTCATCAGCTATCATTAATACGTTGTATTTAGAACATAATAATCTAACATTCTTTAAATAGTCTGGATCAGGAACATTAACTCCTGCTTCACCCTGAATTGGCTCAACTAGGAATGCTACAATATTTTTATCTTTTTTAAATTTATCTTCTAATGCATTAATATCACCGTGGGGTATATGAATAAATCCAGGTGTATGAGGGCCAAAAAAGTCTTTAGATCCAGGATCAGTTGAGAATGAAATAACAGTTGTTGTTCTTCCATGGAAATTATTATTACAGACAACAATTTTTGCCTGATTTTCTTTTACTTTTTTCTTTAAATAACCCCATTTTCTTGATAATTTAATCGATGTTTCAACGCCTTCAGCACCCGTGTTCATAGGAAGAAGTTGATCAAAACCAAATAGATCTGTTGCGTATTCCATATACTCGCCAAGTTTATTATTATGAAATGCACGAGAAGTTAATGTGAGAGTTTCAGCTTGATTCTTAATTAAATTGACTAATTCAGGATGACAATGACCTTGATTTACAGCTGAATATGCAGACAAAAAATCATAGTACCTTTTTCCATTAACATCCCACATAAAAACACCTTTTCCTTTTTCTAAAACAACGGGTAGAGGATGGTAATCATGGGCGCCATACTTCTTCTCTAAATCTAAGTGAAACTGTGCTGAATCTTTGGTGGTTTTTATTTGCAAGATAATAGTGTTTTAATTCACTATAAATATAGTAATTTTGAAGATATTTAAACTCATGATTAAAGGTCTTCATCTTATTTTAATATCATTAATTCTAATATTAAGTTGTGAAAAAGATGATATATGCATAGAAGGGTCTGATAATACAAACAGGATTTCAATAGGTTTTTTAGATGATGAAACAAAAAATCCTACTGGAATCAGTTTAGTTAATTTAAAATCAATAGGAAATGATTCTATTATTCATGAGACTTTTTCAGGACAATCAATAAAGCTTCCTCTAAAAGTTAATTCTACTAAAACTCAATTTTTATTTGACAATAATGATTTAATAGACACACTCACTATTTACCATCAATCAATACATCAATATTTAAACAGATCGTGTGGATATAAATCAAACTTTATAATTAATTCTCAAACAGAAATTACAAAACAAACTGGATGGATACGAGAAATTTCCGTTATAAAAGATTCAATTTTTAATGAAGAAGAAACAAATATATTTATTCATTAT
>Ga0115004_10000213_pt1 | contig 40650 bp, 38 predicted proteins | sample ArcticOcean_MG_C_10_FD_88737 | JGI IMG/M metagenome (GOLD analysis project Ga0115004, IMG submission 88737) | Marine microbial communities from western Arctic Ocean - ArcticOcean_MG_CB11_90 | ecosystem: Environmental > Aquatic > Marine > Oceanic | place: Arctic Ocean: Canada Basin | collected... | reverse complement strand
TATAGCCTGGCAATGTCCTACTCTTCCGTGTCTTAAGACAAAGTACCATTGGCGCTGAAGGGCTTGACTTCCGAGTTCGGAATGGGATCGGGTATTGCCCCTTCGCAATAATCACCAGGCAAAAGATATATAAGTTATAAATTTGAAGTTGTAAACTTAAATATAGATTTTATTTTAACAAAAATAGTACAATAATTTTAGTCATTATCAAAAAACCATCTTTAATAGCATTTACTTTTTTAACACCACCTATTCTTGACCTTTCATAAGAGGGTATGTCTATAAATTTTAATCCTTTTTTTTTCGCTTTAATTGGCAATTCTACACATAATCTAAAATCCTGGGATTGTAGATTCAAAAATTTAAAAGAACTTGTTTTACCCAAAACATATGTAAATAAAATGTCAGAAATTTTTAAATTAAAAAATAAGTTGCCTAAAAAAGAAAATATTTTATTGCCTACAAAGGTTATAATTGTGTCATCGTCACTACCACCTCCATTTTTTAGATATCTAGAGGTAAAAACTAGATCTATGTTTTGACATAGATTATACATTTCAGATAAATATTTTGGATCCATAGAACCATCAGCATTAATAATGCAAAAATAATCTGTTTCACAGAAATTTATTCCTTCAATTATTGCATTTCCATAACCAGATTTTTTTTGATTCAAAATACTAATATCGTTAAAACCATCTAAAGAATTCATGGTTAAGACATCATCTTCCTTAAGCACAATAAGTTTTTTACATTCAAAATTTTTTATTTCATTAAGAAAAATTGGTAAAGATTCAGGCTCATTTTTAGCAGGAATAATTAGGGTTAAGTTTTTCATTTTTGAATATTTTAACTTAAATTTTTTTTAAAATTCATGATATAATTTTTTAAACTTTTTTTACCAATCATTTGATAAATTTTATTTGATAAATTATTATTAATTAAAGCTGAAGCATAACGTTCACCAGATCTAGCAGGTAACATTACTACCTTAGTATTAAAAAATTTTGCCACATCTAAAATTGAGTAACTTTTTTTGTTTGAAATACTGTAATGCCTATTTTTATTTTTTTTCCACGCAAAATAACATGCATGCACCGTGTCATCAATATGAGTAAATCTTCTTGTTTGAGAACCAGGTTTTACGATAGTGAGTGGTTTATTTTTTTTATATAAGTCTTGAAAAATACCTATGACTGTTGCCATTTTTCCAGAACAGATTTGACCAGGCCCATAAACGTTATAAAAATAAATAATCTCATACTTTAAGTTAAACCATCTTTTTAAGTTTTCTAAAAGTTCAAGATTTTTAGATTTTGTAAATGCGTATGGTGAGAGATTTTTGTCACTACCATTGTTGCCTAAGCTAGCAGATGTGGCAGAATAAATTAATTTAATTTTGTTTTCTAAGCAAAAGTTAAACACTTCTTTAGAACCGATTGAATTAGAACTGAAACATTCATTAAATTTTTCAAAACTTTGAAAAATTCTTGCAAATTCACCAAAATGAAAAATAGTTTCAATTTTGTTCTTATATTTTGACAATTTTAAATTAATATTTTTTGTATCTGATTTTATATAAATAATTTTTTTGCTCAATATATGATTTGAACGTAAACCAGAAGAATAATTATCAATGCTAATTATTTTAAATTTAGTTTTTTTAATTAAATATTTAATAAGATTAGAACCTACAAAGCCAGCACCACCAGTAACAACAATTATATTTTTCATTGAGTTTAAAATTAATTTTACAAAAATTTATTATACTTTATTTTATAAATTGGTTGTATAGATAGTTTAATAAAATATTTTAATATTTAAAGATTACTAAATTTGCTTATTATTGTTTTTTATATGATAAGACAACTGTATTTTTGATTAATTTAAAATTAAAAATGAAGAATTAAGAATTAAATGAATATAAAAAGCTTCCCATATAATAAAAATGAACCAAACTGGACTTCTGCTGCATATTTAAAGGAATTAAGGTTATTTGAAGAAATTTATAAAACTAGGCCAGTAAATGAAAACACTCATGGCATGTTATTTCCACATATGTTTGCATTATATTTTATCTTAAAAAAAATAAAACCAAAACTTATAATTGAAAGTGGTGTTTATAGAGGTCAGTCAACATGGCTAATAGAAAAAACTTGTCCTAAATCAGAAATTATTTCAATTGATGTTGATTTAAGTAAAAGAAAATATTTTTCTAAAAAAGCCAAATATTCAGATATAGATTTTAAATTTCATGATTTTAAAAATATTCCAAAAGACACATTGGTATTTTTTGATGACCATCAGAATCATTATGAAAGATTAAAACAATGTAAGTGGTTTGGTATAAAAAATATAGTATTTGAAGATAATTATCCAGCATTTAGGGGTGACTTTTATACCTTGAGACATTCAATTGATGCAGTTGGATTTAATCATAGGCTAACAATTAAAAGCATGATTAAGACAATGTATTTATTTTTTAAAATTTTGTTAAAGAAAAAAATTAATTCAAAGTATTATATCAATTTAAGCAATATTATTTCCAGATTGAGAGATGTGGCACCCAATAATGTTGATTTTAAGGTTCTACAAAATAATATTGATACATATTTTGAATTTCCACCGTTAATAAATATTACAAAAAATAAATGGGGAGATCTCACTAATCAAAAATTTTATCAATACAAAAAACCTATATTAAATAAATCTAACATAAAAAAATTTAATTTGCCTCAAAATGAGTTAAGATCATACAATTCAATTACTTATATTAAATTAATTAGTTAATTTAATAACGTTTTAAGTTATATTTTAAAAAAGTTGAAAAGGCACATCCCAATGCTCTTGCTAAATGATGAATTTTTTTAAAAAAAAACTTTTTTGGTGATATGGGTAATAAAATTAAATAAAAAATAGATAAAGTTAAATCATAAAAAATTTTGATAATTAAAAATAAATATGAATAATTGCGAAATATCTCTTTATAAATATGAGATGCTGAACAACCGTATCCAAAGGATCTTTTTATAAACCAATAAAAATTAAGTCTATCTTTTGAACTTTTTTCATATACTTTTGAGTAAGAATTCCATCCAATTTTATAACCTTTGTTACTTAATTTCCAAAAAAATAATTGATCTTCACCACCATAATGTTGAAGATTAGTATTAAATTGAATTTTTTCTTGATTTAAAACTTTTTTTTTTATTAGAACATTATTTGTAGATGCCCATCTTAACTGTGAATTATGCTTATTTTTTCTTTCTATAATATTTAGGTAGTAATTATTTTTAGATATTTGAGGACCAGTGATAATATCAAATTGATTTTTACTCAAAAAGACCAGATTTTCTTTAATCCAATTTTTATCTAAAGTGCAATCATCATCAATGAAAACCAAATAATCAAAAAAAATATTTTTTGCCTCTTTCAAACATCGATTACGTGCATTAGAAATGCCAATTTTTTTTTCATTTACAATTTTTATATTATGATTTTGAAAGATTTTATTTTTAAGATTACGTTTTTTTTCATTCTCTACCACTAAGATTTTAATTGAAATATTTGAAATAAAATAAAGTTTAAGAATACTATTTACAGTTTTTATTAAATTTCTTGGTCTATTTCTGGTACATATACAAAATAGAAATTTACTTTTTTTATTCATAAAAATATTTATTTATATAAATATATTCAAAAGTTCTCCTTAAAGGCATCTTGATTTTAAAAACTTTTTTAAAATTATTCTTTTTTAAAAAATTATTAATATCACTAAATGTATAATTTTTATTTATCATATTGTCATAATGATGTTCAAAGTATATCATTTTCGTATTACCTAAATTTTTAATCATTCCTTTCAAAACGTCAATCTCGTACCCTTCAGTATCAATTTTAACTAAATCAATTGTAGCTCTATTATCTAAGTCTAAAAAATCATCTAATTTTTTTACTTCAATTTTTTCAGGAGTAAAGAATTTAGCAGTCGAAAAACCCTGTATAATAAATTTTTTCTTTTTAAAATATTTTGAATTTTCATTAATATTCTTTATTGTAGATGAGGAACTTTCTGCTGAATAATTTAGAATTTCTTTTTTATTTTCCTTGCCACAAGCAAAATTAAAAACTTGCACATTTTGAATATCATTGTCAGATATATATTTATTTAATTTATAATAATTATCTCTACTAGGTTCAAATCCAAATATGCTATTTACCTCAAAATATTTGTTTAAAATCTTTATAGTTTCACCACGATGAGAACCTACATCTAAAACAAAATATAATTTATTTCCAAGTATATTTCTTATAAAAATATAAATTTTTTTTTGATTTATTATATCTAGTACTATTAATAGATATTTAATTAAGAACCACATGGATTGATGATTAAAAATGTTTCAATCTAAAAAAGTATTTAAAAATATTTTGTAAAAATTTAAGACCATCTAAGATTTTATTTACTTTGCTTTCGCCATGTTGTCTTTTTTTCTCTTTAGAAAAAACTTCTACACATCTAAAATTTTTATGAGCCTTTATTAGTATCTCCGTACAAATTCTAAAATCTAAAGAATCTAATTTCAAAAATTTATAGTTATCTGTTCTTGAAAGTGTGTATAAAAATAAAACATCTGTAGTTTTAAAATTAAATAAGATTCTAATTAAATAAGTAAAAAATGTATTTCCAAATTTTGTAACAATAGTGTCATCATCACTTTTATTTCCCCCAAGGTATCTTGAACAAAAAACAAAATCATTTTTATCTTTTATCTCTTTATACATTCTAAAAATTGCCTCAGAATCAAATGATCCATCGCCATCAAATATACAACAATACTCACTTGTAGATGCTTTAAAACCATTAATTAATGAATGACCAAAGCCCATTTTTTTTTTTTCATCTACAATAACTTTGCAATTAAGTTTTTTAGCAATTTTTACAGTGTCATCTTCTGACTGTGCATCTAAAACTGTAATATTATTAAAACCATTTTTTTTTAAATCACTCACAGTGTTTTCAATATTACCCTCTTCATTGTACGTAGGTATTAAAATTTCAATATTGTTCATTTTTATTTACTTTAATTTCATTAATGTAATATGTCTCAATTCTTTATTAAAAGTTTTTATATATACTTTTTTGTAATCTTTAAACAATTTTTCAAGTTGATTAATATTTACCCCTAAAATTAAATGATCTAATTTTTCAAAAAAAGCTAAAATCTCTATAATTGTATAAATATCAAAAGGATCTGAAATAAATATTATAATTTTTTTTTTGTGACTTGCTATTTTTTTAAATATTTTTTCTCGTTTTAACTTATTTTTTAAATCTAAATTATATAAATTATAATTAATCTTGTTACTTCTTTTTATTTTTAAATAATCAATAAAATTTTTATTTATTTCAATTCCATAAAATATACATCTAAATTTAGCAGAAAAGAAATCACCTACTCTTCCATACCCACAACCAAGATCCAAAATAACAAAATCATCAATTTTTTCTTTAACTATAAAATCTGCACCTATCTTCAAAAAAAAATATGGTGTAGGCGTATGTTGAGTATTATAACTTTTCTCATATTTAGTTTGTTCATACGTAGAAGTAAAGCTATCATCGTAAATATAGCTTTTAAAATCTTTAAACTTAATTAAATAAAAAAGCTCAATAAAGCATGATTTTAATACTGTAATAAATCCATAATTTTTAATATTTTTTAATATTAAAAAAAAATTATAAAAATATTTTTTCATTACTTATGTAATTTTTTAAAGTATTTTTTAAGTTTATGCATATCTTATTAATTAGTTTTATATTTTTTGGACTGTAGTAGAATAATGTATCAAATGAAATTATTTTATAACTTTTGTAGCTTTTATTCAAAAAATATTTTGAAATTTATAAGTTTTGTTTAGGGAATAATGGTTAGTATCAATTAAATCACCAGCTCTCTTTAAAATTTAAAAAATAAATTAATTTTTTTCATAATATATATAGTAGTTAAATTTTTTAACTGAAACTAAATCTTTTTTATAACTACAGGGAGATTTTGTAGACCAACACATCTCTAAATTTTTTGGTATAAAAACCTTATTTACCCCTGTATCTAAGACTTCATAATCTACATCTTTAATAAATAAAAAAGGTTTTTGCAAAATATTATAAGAATATAAATTCATTTCCTTATGAATTCTTTTGATATTTCTATAATCAAATATAATAAGAGTAGTAATAATTAAAACATAAGTGATCATTTTTTTATCTTTAAATTTTTTATAAAAATTTGAACATAAAATACTAATTGGCATGAATACCGTTAATCCCAAAAGGGTATAACCACCATATCTCAATGCCGGATGTTTAAAAAACCAGATTAATAATAAAAAAACTATAATTATGTATAAAAATAAAAAATTTTTATTTTTCCACTGATGATTTTTTGAAGTATACATTATTTTATTACTACTGTAATATGAGAGATAAATTGTTAGTGAAATAGTAGTGAGACCAAGTAAAAAATCGATTACTTTTGGATGAAAATAAACATTATACCAGTTTAAAACCCAATTAAATCCTTGAATATATTCATCAGGATCTAAAACTCTAAAATTAGGTCCAGCTCCAGCTTTTGACCAAATTTCATACCAGGTATTAAGATATTGTGTGTCTTTTAGTTTTTGACCCCATAATAAGCTTTCATTGCATGTAAAAGTTATAGGATAAATGAAACATCCATTATTTAAATAACTTTTCAATAAAAAAATTATAAGAATAAATATTGAAAATATTGACGTTCTACTTAAAAAAATTTGAATAATTTTATTATTATTTTTGATGTAAAAAAATAATAATGGTAAAAGAATAATTATATAACTAATAAAATATGTTTTTTGAGTTATTAAAAAAATCAATAATAATAATGCAAAATTAATATTATCATTACTACTTCCTGTTTTATTCAATTCATTAAATACAAAAATTACTAATAAAAATAAAAACATTTGGCCCACCCTATCAGTACCATATTCGGCAAGTCTGTAGAATATTACGTTTACAAATATGAAGCTAAAAAGTTTTAAAAAAAATAAAAAGTTAGTCTTCCTTATAGCATTATTATCAATTAAATTTTTTAATATATAAAAATTAAAAAATAATAAAAAAGATAAATATGAAAAGTTTATCAATTTAAATTTAAAAATAGGAAGATAGTAAATAGAAATATAATAAAATAATGAAGAGTGTGTTCTGTGCGCTATCCCAAAATTACCATTTCCAATAATTAATTTATTTTCTATTAAATTTTGTATATAGGGTAAGTGATAATAGGGAAAATCATCATGAGTCTTAAATAAATATATTGATGGATACAAAATTAACAAAAGTAAAAATAATAGTTTAATATTATTAAAATTTTTATTTAAATCAACATGGAATAAAAATAAAAAAATACCTAACAAGTGTATTATTGAATTATGAATATAATTATGTTCAAAAAAGAAATTAGAAATATATGAAATAAAAGTTAAGAAAATTAGACCAAGTAAACCACTTTGTTCAAAATTAAATTTTGAATTATTCCATAAAATTTTTTTTAGTACACATCCATATCCAATAATAGAAAATGACAAAATAAAACAGGAAATAAAAATATATAAATGTTGCATAAATAGTTATTTTTAATATTAAGTTGATATAGATACATTTAAAACTATTTCTATAAAAATAAAAGAACAATGAAAATTAATTATTTATTCTCTATTGAAAAACTTGTATTTTTAACTTTATATTTTTCTGTTTATTTAGGTTTTTATTTTAATGAGGATCTTGTTGGTGGAGCATTAGTAGATTATATTACATATAAAGATTGGGTTGAATTATTTGATAAAAATTTTATAGAAAATTTTTTAAATTATGATGATCTTGGTGAGAGACATTCACCTATAACAATATGGTATCTATTAATATTTGAAAAAGCAGGAATTTCTGAAACCATAACTAGAGTAATAAATGTCAATATAATACTTGTAATTTTTTATTACTTTTTAAAATCATTAATTTTACAATTTCCCAACACTAAGAACAAATATTTAGTTTTATTAAGTTCTATTATTTTTCTTTCACCTTCATTAAGGGCATTGGCAATTTGGCCTGATAGCAGAATTTATGGTCTTGCTTTTTTTGTTATTTCAATTTATTTTTTTTTGAAATTTCAAAAAAATAAAGATTTAAAATCTGCACTACTAAATGTATTTTTTTTAAGTATATCTTCTTATATAAGTCCAAATTTCTCACTATTTGCAATTTTTTTTTTTACAAAGTATTATTTTCATTATCAATTTTCATTAAATTTATTAAAAATTTTTCTTTTAAACATCATACTTGCTTTTCCTGCTTTTTATTATCTATTTATTTTAGATGTTATGTTTTTTTTTAGCGGTGGAACTTCGGGTGATCAAGTAAACACTGATTTTATTCCAAATAGATTCAATTTTGCAAACAAAATTATATTAATCTCAAGTATAATTTTATTTTATTTGATTCCACTGATATCCACAAAAAATATAAATTTAAACTATAATAATTTTAATAAATATATTTTCATCACTATTTGTGGAGCTCCTTTGTGTTATTTTTTTAATTATGATCAAATTGAGTCTACTGGTGGTGGAATAATTTTTCATCTATCACACTTATTATTACAAAATAATATGATATTATTTTTAATCTTTATAGTAAGTCTATTTTTTATATTTGAAATAATAAAGAAAGATTTTAATAATTTTTACTTATTCATAATAATTATAATCTCAAATATTCAATTGACTATTTATCATAAATATTATGATCCAATGTTAATTATAATGTTTTTTATTTTATTTAATTTGTCTATAAAAAAAATTGATATCAAAATATTGAAGCATATATTTGCTTTTTATATTATATTTTTTGCAATAAATTTATATTTTTAATTGGTAAATTTTTTAATATTTTTTTTATACCAGTTAACGGTCTCTAATAAGCCTTGATCTATTGAATATTCAATCTTATAATTTATTTTTTTTTGCATTATTTTTGTGTCAGATATCCTTATTGAATTATCTTTAATTTTATTAAGAAAAATCAATTTTTTTTTATTTTTTGTTATTTTTTTTATTTTATTTATTAGATCAATTATTTTTATTTTATGATTTGTACCAACATTAAAATAACAGCTTGTCTTAACTTTAAATAATGAGTGAAGAATTATTTTTGCTAGATCTTTTACATAAATAAATTCTCGTTGAGAGTTTTTACCACCTAGAAATGTAAGTTTCTTACCATTTAAAAATTTCATAATTGTTGATGGGATTATGTGTGAATAATTAATATTAGTTGAGTCATTTGGGCCATATGTGTTTGCAGAGATCAATACAATAAAATTAGTTAACTCAGCTGCATCTCCATAAATTTCTGTCATTATAGGTAAGGTTCTTTTTGGCCATCCCGACGATAGGTGTATTTTATTTGGTAAACCTTCAAAAATATTTTTTTCTTTAAGCTTACCCTTAATCCTTGACGGGTAGGCGTGTAAATTCGATAATGTAATAACTTTTTTAATCTTTGATAATCTTGCCGCTTCAAAAATATTTAAGTCCTTAATTAAAGAATTATAAAATTGATAAGATTTATTATTTTTTGAATAATTAATTCCACCAGTTGCAGATGATAAATGAATTAAATAATCATATCCTTTTATTTTTTTTACAATATCGTCTAATTTATTATAATTAAGATTTTTAGAATTTAATAATTTAAGTTTTTTTAATTTATATTTTTTTAACTCAAGTATCACATGACTTGCCACAAATCCTTTTGATCCTGTGATTGCAATTTTTTTGTTATAGAAAAAATTTTTCATTATATTTTATCCAATATTTAAAAATTTAATATTTTTATTAATTTTTAGTAATTTTTTCTTAAGTAGTTTGTTTATATTCCATGCCAATATAATACATATAATTTTTTTATATTTTTTTAACTCATTATCATTTTTTATTTCCAATCTAGTTTTGGGTGTAAATTTATTTATCTTAAATTTTGATCCATCTGTTATAAAATCAATCAATTTACTGTTGAGTTCATAATAAGTAAGTATCGTATTTGCTTTTGCTGCCGCACCAATACAAGCTATCGTAAATCCTTTTTTTTTATAACTTAGTATTTTTTCTCTAATTTGAATTTTTTTTAATTTTATCTTTTTAAAGAGGTTTTTGAAGAACGTTAAGTTGTAAATCTTACTATCAATTTCTTTTCTAATTAAATCTTTAGCATTAAATGTTTTTAAATTATTTTTATTTAAAGTAGCAAATGTCCTAATACTACCACCATGATAATCATTAAATGATATTGAAAGAATTTTGAAGTCTGATTTCTTAAGCAAATTATAAATATTTAGGACTGTAAAATACGATATATGTTCATGATAGATCTGATCAAACTTTTCTTCAATAATTGATTTTGAAAAATAAGGTTGTTCAAAAATAAATATTCCTTCACTTCCTAAGATATTTTTAACTCCTCTTAAAAAATCTTTTGGATTATCAGAATGATTGAAGACATTGTTCGCAATGATTATATCTTGTCTTCCATATTTTTTTTTAAGCTTAATACTATTTTCAAAGTTAAATAATAAATTTTCACTTACTAAACCTTTTTTTTTAGATACTTTAACCATAAAACTTGAGGCATCAACACTTACGGTAGAGGACTTGTTGTCTGCAAATAACTTTGACAAATATCCATCGTTTGATCCTATTTCTAATATTTTTTTAGATATAGTTTTCATTTGTTTTGCCACATCTATAAAATATTTATTCCAATGGTCTATAGCATATTTAGAATTAGCTGATGTATATGAGTAATCAATCTCGTTGTATCTTGCTTCAGGATTTGTAATATATCGTAATTGAAAAAATTTACATGTTTGACACATATCAAGTATTAGAGGATATGTTGGATCTTTATGTGTTTTAATTTTTTTTGGGATAAATCTATCAGCAAATGAATGTTGTTCTAAATTAAGAACTTCTTTAAGTCTTGTAGTATTACAACACAAACATTTTTTTCTAATAATTTTTTCCATTATCTAAATTCATTGTTTATAATTTTACATATTCCAATAATATCATTTTTTTTTAAGTTTAAACTTGAAGGTAACCACAAACCATTTTTACAAAAGAAATTTGAAATCTTAAGACCTTTGATATGTTTGTAAATTTTTTGAGAGTTTAATGGTGGATATACATCTCTTGACATAATATTATTTTTCATCAAAAGTTTTTTTATTTTTTTGGTTTTTTTTGAATACAAATCAAAAGACCAGGGAGTTTCATTTTTATTTCTAGGAAAGATAATAAACGATTTATTTTTATGTAACTCTTTATAATATGTATCATAAATCATTCTTTTTTTTTTGACTCTTTCATCTATGTTTTTAAGCTGTCCAATTGCTAAGACAGATTGCATGTCTGAGACCTTGTAATTATAACCTAGTGTATCATGAATATCATTACCGCTTTTTTTTCTACCAAAGTCCTTAAATTTTCTTAGTTTTTTTAATAGCAACTTATTATTGGATACTACAGCGCCTCCTTGACCAGTTGTTATAAGTTTTGGCATACTAAAAGAAAAAGAGCCAGCAATCCCTAACGTTCCTAAATACTTATTTTTATGTTTACTCCCAATTGAGTGAGCAGCATCCTCTATTAATAATAATTTTTTTTTTTTACAAATTTTGATTATTTCATCTAAATAGCCAGCCCTACCATTCATTGAAGTATAAATTACAAATTTTGTTTTTTTTGTAATTTTTTTTTCTAAATCTATTGGGTCCATGCACAAGTTATCTGGATTAATATCTACAAGTATTGTTTTTCCACCAAACATTTGTGCTACATTGGCAGTAGCTACCATTGTATAATTAGAAACTAAAACCTCATCGCCCCTTTTAATTCCTAAACAATGTAAAATAGATGACATTGTCAAAGTCCCATTTGGAAATATTACTGTATCTTTAATCTTCAAAAATTTTGAGAAATTTTTCTCTAATTTTTTAGTTTGCTTGTGTTCTGTGAACCAAGCTCCAGAATAGATATATTTCTTTAGATTATCTAAAGTTTTTTTTTCAAAGTAAGGTTCTATCTGATAGATCATAAAAATAATTTATTAATTTCTTTCATAAATTGCAATTGTTCCAGTGGTTTCAAGAAATAATAACACAAATTCTTCTATTATATGAATGTCTCTTATTCTTTCATAAACATTAAGTATTTCTTTTTTTTTAATTTTTTGATTAAGGTCAAGGGTATATATGTGTAAAGATAAATCACCTTGTGTAATATCACTTCCCAAGCTTGCAACTAAAAGCTTGTTGTCGATTTTTTCTATGTCTGATATTCCTATTGATGGGACAAAATAATCTAAAGGTTCTTCAAAACCATATTTTTTGTGAGATTTATAAAAGGGAGCCTCTTTATACTTATATTTTATTCCCTCTGATGGGTAGCCATAATGCTCACCATAAGAAGATATCGGAAAACCATAATTTTTAATTTTTTGTGAAGAAGGTTTTACATTTATGTTTAACTCATCACCTCCTTGGGGACCATGTTCAGTTGAAAAAATTATATCATTTTTTTTATCATAATAAATTCCTTGAGGATTATCATGTCCAATGGATATTATATTTGCTTTTTTGGTATTAATATCTATCTCATAAAACTTGCCCAAGGTACTTGACATACTTTGACTGCTATTTCTTGTACAAAAACCTTTACTTTTTTTTAACCAAATTGAATTTTCACATACAGCCCAATCACCAACAGTATATAATAATTTATTATCTTTATAATCAGCAAGATTTCCACCCACATAATCACTATAAAAAATTCTACAATCATCAAAACTTAAAAATTCTTCAAATAAGATTTTTTTTTTTATTTTTCCTCTTATAATAAAATGCTTATAACAATTATCATCAATTTTTTTTATCATTGAAACATATAAAAAATTATCCTTATATAATAAATTTTTAACCATTGAAGTTTTGGAGTAAGATAGATATTGATTTTTATATTCTAAAAGAAATTTTGGCATATTTGTTTTTATTTTTGTAAATAAAATATTATTTTTTTTTGTTGAAATATCTTTTTTTTGTAAGGACATTAATATTCCTGACCCAGTTATTAAAAAAAGATTTTTATTATTTGATGTAAAATATGCTCTAGGACCAGTAAATATCAGGTTTGAATTTGTGAATAATGTTAAATTCTTTCCAAGATCAATATCATTAAAATTAATTGTATGATTTCTTTTTTTAAAATTAAAATCATTAACCCTGTAAATATAAATATTATTTATTTTTGTTAAAGCTAATCTTATTTGTTTTTTGATTGTTAATGGTATTTTACTTTTAAATTTGTAAAATAAATCAGTGTTATTTTGAACATTATATTTAATAAAAAAAAATGAACTTAAAATTATTAATATCGTAATAATTGCAAATATATATTTTCTCATATTATTAAATTAAGTAATTAAAATAATATCACTTAATTGATTTTTTTTGCAATCAGTCTTGCCTCTTTAATATTTAATCCATGGCTCTTTAAATCACTTTCTAACATAATTCTTGCTATATCTTTAAACGTGTATCTTGGTTTCCATTTAAGAATTTTTTTAGCTTTTGAGCTATCTCCTTTCAAACTTGGCACTTCAGCTGGTCTTAAAAATTTTGGATTATTTGTTTCAACATATTTTTTAACATTTAGTCCAACAATTTTAAATACTTCTTGTACAAATTCCCAAATTGTATGATTCATTTCAGTTGCAATAACAAAATCATCAGGGTTTTTTTGTTGCAATATTTTCCATATAGCTAAAACATAATCTTCTGCATGGCCCCAATCTCTTTTTATATTAACATTTCCAAGAACCAGCTTTTTTTCTTTTCCAATTAATATTCGAGCTACTGTATATGTGATTTTTCTAGTTACAAAATTTATACCTCTTCTTGGTGACTCATGATTAAATAAGATTCCATTAGCTGCAAACATTTTATGTGCTTGTCTAAAATATCTTGTTGTATAAAAAGCTGCAACTTTGGAAATTCCATAAGGGCTTTGGGGATTAAATAAACTATTTTCATTTTGTGGTGGTGGTGTAATTCCAAACATTTCGCTTGATGAAGCTTGATAAAATTTACATTTATTATAGTTTTTTGTAATTGCATCTAAGATTCTATATGTTGCTACAGCATTGATATTTAAGGTTGCTTCCCCAGTGTAAAAACTTATTCCAACATGACTCATGGCTGCAAGGTTGTAAAATTCATTAGGCTTAATTTTTTTTACTAAGGATGAAATACTTGAAGTATCAATCATGTCTATATAATGAAGTGTTAGTTGTCCACCTGACTCATATTTGTTTATTATGTGCTGAATTCTATCTAGATTTAAAAAACTAGTTCTTCGTAATAGACCATGAACTTGATAATTTTTTTTTAATAGAAGCTCTGCAAGATAAGATCCATCCTGCCCTGTTATTCCAGTTATGATAGCTTTTTTTTTCATTTATTATTTTTCAGAGTTATATTGAAAATTAGAACAATTGACAGAATATAAATACCTGTAGTTTGAATCATAAACCTGGGGATAGTATGTGTTATCCAATAATCAATGTTTTCAATGTTCATAAAAAGATGAGATGTGTAAATAAATGATAAGTTCAATATATAAAACAAAATTAGAAATTTTACAATTGGAATTTTAAAATTATTAAATGCCAGGAAAATAAGGGAAATCAGACTAAATAACATCAGCAAATTATTAAATAAAAATATTATATAAAATTTTGTAACTATTTGGAATCTATCAATCAAAATTTTAAAATCAAAATCAAAAATTTGTTTGTTATATGTTTCACCTTGCAAAGTAATTGGAAAATCAAAAATTTGATACACTAAAAACTTAGTTAAAATTATGAAAATCAAAAATAAAAACTGAAAAATCATAAGCTTTTTACTTTTATTGAAAAAAAATAATGCTATTAAAATAAAAATTGAGTAAAGAAAGCCCTCTGTTTTAATCCAAGACACCAAAACTAAATTTGACATTATTAAGACATAGTAAATTTTATGATGAATTTTTTTATACAAAACTAAATATAAATTTTTTGAAATGAAGATTAAGAGAGAAAAAATTATTATATCTTGGTATCCATTAAAATATATGTATTTGTAGGCAATAATAATAATTAAAAGACTGACAATCATACATCTAAATTTATTGAATTCAAAAATTTCGCAAAAAGATAATATTGAAATTGTAAATAAAGCTAAATAGAAAATCCTTCCAGCGTATTCATAATCGAGAATGGATACTTTCCAAAAAAACCCCCAAAGATAAGAACCAAAATGAGGATATTCAGGATCGGTAAAATTAACCAAATTACTTATAGAATTACCTTGATAAAAATTTAGAGCTTTTATTATCCATCTAAACTGACTATCCCAACCTAATGTTAAATTAGTGGCCACATCAATTGAGAGTATAAAGGTTATGGTAAAAAATAATGAAAATTGAAGAAAGTAGTTTTTATTTAAAGAAAAATTTTTTTTTGATAAAATTAATTTTAAAGAATACCACAATCCAAAAATTATCTGAAAGTAAAATATATGAATATATTTGACAGAAAAAAAAGAAATACACAAGAGTATAAGCATATGCAAAGTAAGATTTGCAGTTGCAATATCTAAATACGAAATTGATATATAGTTTTTACTTTTACTTAAATGTTCTTTATTTAAAGGGAACAGTGTTAAAAAATAAATATATATTATTTGTATAATGATGTTAATTAATTCAATCATTTTTTTTTGTATAAAAGCAGTCTTTGTCTTGATGTAATATTTGATAGTTTTTGATATCATTAGACATATCAAAATAAACATTAATTTGCTTGATATCTTTCATTTCATTATTTTTTACGTTGAATTTTACTACTAAAGGACCAGGATCAATCGCAGTTGAGTTCTTCATCTTCCTAGATAATTTTTCATTAGAAAAATTCACTAAAAGATTATTATTTTCAAAATCAGTTTTGTTAAATTTTATTTTTTTGATTAGCAAGATGTCGTTTTCATTTTGATTATAAAAAGATAAATAGCCACTAAAACTTTTAAAATTTTTATCTATTTTAAAAACAATGTTGCTAATCTTATCTATCTCGTAAACTGCATCAGTAGAAATAAAACTATCATTTTTTTTAAAAAATTTTTGAACTAAGTATGGTTTATAATTTAAAAAAATTTTATAATTTTTATTTATGGCTACCGATGTATTATAAAAAATCCATTTAGGAGCAGGTTTTGTTCCATAATTCACAACTTCTGGGTTTATTTGAGATATGTTATATTTTTTTTTTAAATTCAAAATATAACCAAGCCCAGTGCCATCACAATAATCATATTTTTTTAAAAGTCTTTCATGGTATTTAATAGTTAAAATATCATAAACAGATCTAAAAAAATTCGTTTTTTCAGATAATATAATTATTAATAAAAATAATAATATAAAATTTAAATTCTTTTTACTGTTCACAATATTTTCTTAATAAATTATAATACTTATTTAAATTATATTCATAGTCAAATCGGTCTAAACTTAAGTAGGCTTTATTAACTGTATTTATCATTTTTTTTTTATTTTTATAGAAATATTCAATTTTACGAGATAGCATTTTAGCATTACCTACTTCAAATAAAAAACCAAATTTTCCATTTGCTAAAATTTCTTTTGGACCAGTTGGGCAATCTGTTGAAATTATAAATTTTTTTAAGCACATAGCTTCTAATAAAACATTTGGCAATCCCTCAAAAATTGAAGACAATATAAAAATATCTGATTTATTAATATGTTTATACGGATTCTTATTGAAAGGTATTATTTTAACAATTTTTTCTAATTTATTTAACTTTATAAAATTTATAATAGAATTTTTATTTTCACCTCTACCTATTATTATTAACTTTAATGAAATTTTTTGTGATGATTCTTTGATTGCTTTCAGAAGTGTTAAATGATCCTTCTGATTTGTAAATCTAGCAACATTTATTAGATTTAAAGTTTTATTATTATAAAACTTTAAATTATTTTTTTGTTTACTTAAGGAGATAATCTTTTTTTTATCTAATGGATTATAGATGCATTTAGAATTGGTGCCAAATGACTTATCTAAATCTTTTTTAAACTGAAGACTATTTACAATCACTTCATCAGCCATTGGTAAAATTAATTTAAATAATTTTTTTTTTAAAAAATTTTTAGACCATCCTGATGGTGCTGAATTCGATCTAGATATAACTTTTAAGCCAAATATTTTACAAAAAATGATTGTATAAATATTTGCCTGAAAAGAAAAAACAATAAAATTTTTATCCACTGCTCTTTCTTTAAGTAAAAGGAACAGGCAAATTAATGTCTTAATTAGTCTCCCTCTATTTTTCCAAAAAAGATTTTTGGGAGCTAAAATTTTTATTTTTTTATTAAAATATTTTTTGTCTTGATTATTAACAGTTAATACTTGGACATTTTTTAGTCTTAAAATCAAATAATTGGATATATTGAATAAATTTTTTTCAACACCTCCACCTTCAATGGAGGGCATAAAAATTATTAGCTTTTTTTTTATTTTTTTTATCATTTAATTTACAATTTAATATTTAATATATATTGTTTATATTTTTATTAAGTCAATCTATCAATGTTCATATGATTAAAAATCTTAATGTTTTTTACTGGTCTCCATACACAAGTAAAGTTGCAACAATAAGGGCTGTTTTAAATTCAGCAAGAAGTTTGCAAAAATATTCAAAAGGAAAGGTCAGCACTAAAATTATTGATGCACTTGGTGAATGGAAGGAACATCTTCAAGAAATAAAAAATAACAACATTGGCTACTCTCTATTAATTAATAAAACAAATTTTAAAATTAAGGATAAGACTGGTTTTTTTAAGAGCCGGTTTTATTTTTTTGTTATTTTTTACAAATGTTTTTTTCCTTTAAAAAATTTAATTATTAAGGAAAAACCAGAATATCTAATAATACATTTATTAACATCACTGCCCATGTTTTTAAATTTGATATGTAATTTTAAAACAAAAATAATTTTAAGAATTTCAGGCTTACCTCAAATGAATTTATTTCGAAAATTTTTTTGGAAAATAGCAATTAGTAAAATTCACCTTGTTACTTGTCCAACAGAAGCTACTAGAATAGATATGATTAACCTTAACATTTGCAATAAAGATAAAATTGTTGTTTTAAAAGATCCAATAATTAATGTTAAAAAAATAATTGAAAAAAAAAATAGTTTAATAGAAAAAATAAAATTTAAAGATTATTTTTTATCAATAGGAAGGTTAACGCCACAAAAAAATTTTTTATTCTTGATAAAAACCTTTAAGATTTTTTTGAAAGAAAGAGAAAATGCAAAACTTATTATAATTGGTGATGGTGAACAAAAAAATGAAATTCAAAAATTTATTACTAAAAATAATTTGGAAAATAATATAATTCTAACAAATTATAAAAAAAATGTATTTCCTTATATCAAAAACGCTAAATGCTTTATACTCTCTTCTCTGTGGGAGGATCCAGGTTTTGTAATCATTGAAAGTGCTTTTTGTAATATTCCTATAATATCTAGTAATTGTAAAAATGGACCTTCAGAAATATTAACTGAAGGCAAGAGTGGCTTTTTATTTAACACAAACTCTAAAGAAGATTTTTTAAAAAAAATTATTGAATTTGAAAATAGTGACAAAGATGTTTTAAAAGAAATGATTTATAAAACAAAAAGAAATATAAAAGAATTTTCAATGTTTTCGCATTTTAAAAATCTTAGAAAAATAATATTTTAAATACTATGAATGTATCAATAATAATTCCTTATTATAAAAAAAAAAAATTTATTTTAAAAACATTAAATTCAATTTATCAACAATCATTTACTAATTATGAAACATTAATAATTTATGATGACGAAAATTTAGAAGACTTAAAGTTTTTAAAAACAATCACTAAAAATAAGAAAAATACTAAAATTATAAAAAATAAAAAAAATATTGGAGCTGGTCTCTCAAGAAATGTTGGAATTGCAAACGCAAAAGGGGAATATATTGCTTTTATTGATGCTGACGACATCTGGGAAAAAAACAAATTAAAGTTCCAAATTGAGTTTATGAAAGATAATAAATTAGATTTTACACACACTTCATACAATATTATTGATGAAAATGGAAAAAACACAGGTTATTTTAAAATCAAAAAAAAACTAACTTATAGTGATTTAATGAAATCCTGTGATATTGGTCTCTCAACAGTTATTGTTAATAGAAAGCTATTAAATAAGATAAAATTTAATAATTTTAGAACAAAAGAGGACTACTCTTTATGGTTAAATTTATCAAAAAAAAATGTCTCTATTTTTGGAATTACTAAAAAACTAACAAAATGGAGAAAAGTTAAGAATTCCTTGTCCAGTTCAATTATACAAAAACTTTTAGATGCGTTTAAAATCTATTATTATTTAGAAAAAAAAGGATTTTTCACTTCTTTATTTTTTGTATTTAGATTATCACTATGTTCAATAAAAAATAAGAGAAAATGAAAAAAAAAGTTGCTTTAATTACTGGTATTACTGGTCAAGACGGTTCTTATTTAGCAGAACTTTTATTAAAAAAAAATTACCTCGTCCATGGTGTAATAAGGAAATCCTCATCATTTAATACTGGGAGAATAGATCACTTATATATTGATCCACATTACAAGACTAATTTTTTTCTTCATTATGGTGACTTAACTGATTCAAATACAATATATAATCTCATAGCGCAAACTCAACCAAATGAAATATATAATTTAGGTGCTCAAAGTCATGTTGGTGTCTCTTTTGAAAATCCAGAATATACAGCAGAAGTTACAGGATTAGGTGCATTAAGAATTTTGGAAGCAATAAGATTTTTAAAATTAAAAAATACAAAATTTTATCAAGCAAGTACATCTGAATTATTTGGTAAAAAACTTAACAAAAAATATTTTAATGAAGAATCAATGTTTTATCCAAAATCTCCCTATGGTGCTGCAAAATTATTCTCACACTGGATTACAAAAATTTATAGGGAGAGTTATGGTATTCATGCATCTACTGGGATATTATTTAATCATGAAAGTCCCCGTAGAGGGGAAACTTTTGTTACAAGAAAGATAACTAGATTTTTAGCAAGAAAATATTATGGTCTTGAAGAAAAACTATATTTAGGAAATTTATATGCCCAAAGAGATTGGGGACATGCAAAAGACTATGTCGAAATGCAGTGGAAAATATTACAACAACAAAAGCCTGATGACTGGGTAATTTCTACAGGAAAATCATATAGTGTAAAACAATTTGTTACTGAGGCATGTAAACAAATAGGCTTTAAGATTGCCTGGAAAGGAAAAGGACTTAAAGAAAAAGCTATAATTTTAAAAAATAATAAAAAAGAAACACTTATAAGTGTAGATAAAAAATATTTTAGACCACTTGAGATCGATTACTTAAGGGGAGACAGTAAAAAGGCATTTAAAAAACTAAACTTTAAACCAAAATATGATTTTAAAAGTTTAATTAAAGAAATGCTATCCTCTGATTTAGACCTAGCTAGAAAAGAACTCATCTTAAAAAAAAATGATAAATAAATATTCTAAGATTTTCATTGCTGGCCATAATGGGTTAGTAGGCTCGAGTGTAAATAATCTATTGATTAAGAAAGATTTTAAAAAGATTATAACTGTAAACAGAAAACAACTTGATTTAACAAACACAAAAAAAGTTTTTGAATTCTTTAAAAGAAATAAAATAGAGTTTGTAATAATTTGTGCTGCAAGAGTAGGTGGAATAATGGCTAATTCAACCTACCCTACTGAATTTTTAATGGAAAATATAGACATGCAAAATAATATTTTAAAAGCTTCAATAAAATACAGTATTAAAAGAGTAATCTTTTTAGGGTCTTCATGTATTTACCCAAAGATATCAAAAACCCCAATCAAGGAAATTAGTTTATTAAGTGGAAAGCTTGAAACAACAAATGAAGCCTATGCATTGGCAAAAATTGCTGGAATCAAAGCTTCAGAATACATGTACCACCAATACAAGCGTGACATTGTCTGTCTTATGCCTACAAATATATATGGCATCAATGATAATTTTAATGAATTTTCAGGTCACGTAATCCCTGGCATGATATCAAAATTTATAAGAGCAAACAAAGAAGTAAAATCAGTAAATCTCTTAGGTACAGGAAAGCCATTAAGAGAGTTTTTATATGTAGATGATCTTGCCGAAGCAATTTTATTAGTTTTAAAATCAACTAAAAATAAGTTAAAAAAAATATCAGATAATAGTTTTCCTATTATAAATGTTGGTTCTAACGAAATTATTTCAATTAGAAAACTTGCTTATTTAATCAAAAAAAAAATTGGCTTTAAAGGTAAAATAAAATTTAATTCAAAATTTCCAGACGGAACAATTAAAAAGAATCTAAATTCAATTAGAATTAAAAAATTAGGATGGAAACCAAAAACAAATCTTGATAAAGGTCTTGAAAAGGTAATTGCAACAAGATGGTAAAATATTTACTAATTTATTAATTATTTTGAAAAATTTTTTTTTAGAAAAAAAAACAAATACTCCTCATAAAGAAATTACAAATTCTTTTAATGTCTATTTTTTAGGAGGTCTGATTTTTTTAATTGGAATAATATTTATAAATATTGATAATCTTTTAAAATTATTCTTGCTCTTAATGTTTCTTTTAGGACTAGCATCAGATAAGAGCATAATTAACTTACCAAAAAAAAGATTTTTTTTACAATTAGTTATAGTTATATCTTCAGTTGTATTTTTAGATTTTTTTATCTTTTCTACAAAAATAGTTTTTATAGATAACTTACTAGATCACTATTATTTCAAATTATTTTTTACCACAATTTGTATTTTAATTTTAATAAATGGTTCAAATTTTATTGATGGAGTAAATCTAAATTTAGTTGGGTATTACTTAATTATAGCTATAATTTTAAATATATTATGTAACAATGAAAATATAATTCTTGAATATGACATTAATCTTTTGATATGTTTTTTAACACTAATTTATATTTTAAATTTTAACGGAAAAATTATATGTGGTGACTCCGGTGCGTATACTATTAGCTATCTATTTGGCTATATATTAATTGAATTTTCAAAAGTTAATACAGATGTATCACCATTATTTGTAATGCTTTTATTATGGTATCCAGCATTTGAAAATTTATTCTCAATTTTAAGAAAACAAAAATTAAGAAAGTCTCCCTTAAAACCTGATTTTAAACATCTTCATCAACTAATCTTTGCCCATCTAAAAAAAAAATATGTAAAAAAAAAAATTATTTACCTAAATAATTTAACAGGATTGCTAATTAATTTTTACAATTTAACAGTATTCTTAATTGCTCTTAATTACTATTATAACAGCAAAGTTTTAATGCTGATTGTAACCTTTAATATAATTATTTATTTAAAAATTTATTTTTTTTATCAAAAAAAACTATCATAACTGACTGTCAAATATTTTAAATTTTCCAAGTATGTTGAACAATTCTATATTTATCAAAAATATGTTTGATTTTTTTCCAAGATTTTTCTTCACTATTTTCTTTTAAGTAAATTTTTCCATTTAAGATTTTTTCATTTTTTAATTTATCATTATTGATAATTTTAGTTAAAGAACTCACTAAAGAATTTATATTCAATAAATCAATTGGCCATATAGAATTTCTCAATAATTCATTATTTTCATCAAACAAAGTGTAACAAACTGGGCATGAGAGCTTAAATGCATCCAAAGGTGGCATATTCTCTGAACCAAAATATGTTGGCATAACTAAAGCAGCTGCACTTTTGTATAATGCAACTAAAGTTTTATCATCAACAAAGTCAAGATATTTGATATTTTTTTCAAGATTATATTTTTTTGATAAAAAATTAATGTTTTTTAAATTTCCCTTATCATTTCCACAAAAATAGAAATCTAGTTCTAGGTTTTTTTTATTAATTAATTCGTTTAAGACTTCGATTATATAAGCGTGATTTTTATGTGCCCATAATTGTGCTGGATAAAATATAAAAGGTTTATCAATTTTAAGTTTTTTTTTTATTATTTCAATTTCTGTAAGTGAAATGTCATAATATTTCTTTATAAAATTTGATGGTTGACAAGGTATTGTATAGATTCTGTTGTCATCTGTTCCATACCTTTTTGCTAACTTTTTTTTAGAAATTTCAGACTCTACTATCACGCCAACAGATTTGTTAATTACATTCTTGATTAATTTTTCTCTTCTTTCAAATTCTAAGTTTTTACTAACTTCAAAAAATTCAACATTATCTCTATGACATTGATCCCAGACAGTAAAAATATAATTTTTTTCCTCTATATAAATTGACTCCACATTTGGAGAAATAAAATAAACAAGATCTAAATTATAAATTTTCAACTTTCTTTCAAAAGAAAAAATATTTTTTAAATATTTGTATAAATATTTTCTTAAATAGCTATTTCTTCCAATTATAAATAAAAGTTTGTTTAGAAATGATATTCCAACATAATTAACTTTTAAATCATGCTTACTACAATAATTTTGTGTTTTTTTGTTGTTTGTTAAATAAATAAATTTATATTTTTGATTTGAATTTCTATTCAGAAGCTTGGCTATATTAATTTCATATTGAAAGCCTCCACCAATTGATGGATTTGTATTTGAAAAAAAAACTCCAATATTCATATTTCTATTTTTTAATTGTTAATTATAGTTATAATGTTAAAAATTAATATATATATGATAGCATCCAAATGTAGACTTTGTGGCAGTAAAAATTTATATGAATTTTTGGATCTTGGATATCACCCTCCTTCTGATCAATTTATAAGGGCTGAAAACATTAATAATAAAATTATTTCTTATCCTTTAAAAGTTCTTAGCTGTCAAAAATGTGGCTTTAAACAATTAAATTATATTGTTGATCCAAAAATATTATATCAAAAAGATTATCCATACGAATCTTCTTTAACTAAAGTTGGGCAAACCCATTTTCAAGAATTTGCAGACTCCGTAACAAAAAATTTTAATTTAAATAATAAAGATTTAATGATAGATATTGGAAGTAATGTTGGGGTTTTGTTAAACGCCTTCAGAATAAACAAGCTAAGAGTTTTAGGGGTAGATCCAGCTCCTAATATATGTGAAATTGCGAAAAAAAAAGGTTTTAATACTATTTGTGATTTCTATAACCAAAAAACTGCCAAAAAAATTCTAAAAAATTATGGTTTTGCAAAAATAGTTACGGGCACAAATGTATTTGCACACATTGATAACCTTAATGATTTAATAAAAAATGTTTTTTTAATATTGGATAAAAAAAAGGGTGTTGCTATTTTTGAAATGCCTCATTTTTTAAATTTAATCAACAAAATAGAATATGATACAATTTATCATGAGCACCTGTCTTATATAACAATACTTCCTTTAATTAACTTTTTGAAAAAATTTAACGTTGAAATCATTAAAGTTGAAAAAAAAGATATACATGGTGGATCAGTAAGAATATTTCTATCTAAAAAAGGCAACTACAAAATTGATAAAAGTGTTAAAGAAATTTGCAACTCTGAAGTTAAAGCGAAACTTAATGATAAAAAAGTACTTTATAGATTTTCAGAAAAAGTAAAACAAAATAGGATAGACTTGGTAAAATTTTTGAATCACTGTAAGCTAAAAAATAAGAAAGTTATTGCAATTAGTGCCCCAGCAAAAGGCATGACACTTTTAAATTATTGTAAATTAGACAATAATTACCTGGAGTATGTAACTGAAAAATCAAAGCTTAAACAGGGAAAATTTACACCTGGCTGTCTACTACCAGTTTATTCTGACAAATATATTGCAAAAACTAAACCAGATTATGCTCTAATTCTTGCGTGGAATTTTGCTGAAGAAATTATCAAAAATAATAAGAAATACATGAAAAAAAATAGTAAATTTATTATTCCAATTCCTAAATTAAAAATAATAAAAGTATAAAATAAATAATTTTTTTGTCTAAATTTAAAATATATGTTCCCGTAAATAGACCATCAATAGGTAAAGAAGAAAAAGCTTTAGTTAATGAGTGTTTAGATTCTGGGTGGATTGGATCAGAAGGAAGTTATGTTAAAAAATTTGAGAACAAATTTAAAAAGATAGTTAATAGAAAGTTTGCAATATCAGTTGCTAATGGAACTGCTGCTATCGATATAGCAATAAGAGCTTTAAATATTAAAAAAAATGACGAGGTAATTGTACCTAATTTTACAATCATATCATGTGTTAATGAACTAGTAAGGGTTGGTGCAAAGCCAGTTTTTATTGACGCTGACATTGACACATGGAATATGAAAGTTTCAGATATTGAGAAAAAAATAACGTCTAAAACTAAAGCAATTATAGTTTCTCATATATATGGATTACCAACAGATCTTAACTTAATTTTAAAAATTGCTAAAAAAAAAAAATTAAAAGTTATTGAGGATGGTGCAGAGTTACTTGGCCAAGAATATTACAAAAAACCAATTGGATCATTTGGTGATATTAGTACTTTTAGTTTTTATGTAAATAAACATATCACGACAGGTGAAGGTGGTATGTTAGTAACTAATTCTAAATCTATTGCAGATAGAGCTTCTAAATTAAGAAATATTTGCTTTAATCCAAAAAAACAAAGATTTATTCATGATGAAATTGGATGGAATTATAGATTGTCTAATATTCAATCAGCAATTGGGTTTGCTCAACTTTTTAAATTAAAAAGATTTATCAAAAAAAAGAGAGAAATTGGTAAATTTTATAATAATGAATTTAAAAATATTAAAAGCTTAAAACTTCCAAAAGAAAAAACAAAATATTCAAAAAATATATATTGGGTTTATGGTATTTTATTAAAAAATAAAACTTTAGCAAATGAGTTTGCTAAACAATTAAAAAAATATGGTATTCAAACTAGGCCTTTTTTTTGTCCAATGCATTTGCAACCTATTCTTAAAAAAAATGGAATTATAGATAAGAAAGATAAATTTCCAGTTTCAGAGTATATTTTTAAAAGAGGTTTGTATATTCCATCAGGTATTGGAACAACAAATGAAGAGTTAAAATACGTTTCAAAAATAATTAGGAAAATTTGTCCATGACAAAAAGTTTTTCAAAAAGCTCAAAATATTATGATTTAATTTATAAAAATAAAAATTATTATAAAGAAATAAATTATATAAAATTTTTTTTTAAAAAAAAGATATAAAAATTTTTGAAGTTAGTTGTGGAATAGGTAATCGTGAAAAAATTTTGAAAAAAACTATCAAGTTTTGAGTACTGATAAAAGTAAGGCGATGATAGATATTACAAAAAAAATTCTTTAAAAGAAGTAAGTGGAGATAATGTTAAGGTTGTTAGAAAAGGTTTACTTTATATTAATAAAAAAAAGCAAACTGTAAAATTATCTATAAGTATAAAAACATCTCCAGAAAAAGTATAAAAGGAATTTCATAAGTTAGTTAAATAAGTTATTTATTTTATGATGAAATTGTTAAATATTTTAATAAATATTTTGAAGTTGAGCATTATAAAAAATGGTTAAGCAAAAAAATTATACCAACCAAAAAAAACTGGTTTTCTTTTATTGTTATGAAAAGAAAAATTGACAGAATTTGCAATGTAATGCTTGCATAATAATTTTGTTAATATATTAGATGTACTATATTTAACTATACACAGGATTTATTTATTATGAAATTTAAAAAGCTTAAAATTAATTTTAAAGATTCGAGAGGAACAATTAAAGATATATTTTATAAGAAAAATATACAACACATTGCAATAATTAGTTCAAAACCTAATGTTTTAAGAGGAGACCATTATCATAAAAAAACCACACAATGGATGTTAATTACAAAAGGCTCCCTAGAATATTGGTATAAACCTCTTAAGTCTAAAGCTAAATCAAAAATGAAATTATTAAAGGTTGGAGACCTTGTGGAAACTCCTCCAAATGAAATGCATGCTCTAAAGATTGGTAAAAATGGAAATGAATTTATAGTTTTTACCATTGGCAAAAGAGGTGGAAAAGATTATGAAGATGATACTTTTAGATTTGAGCCAACAATTATAAGAAAGTAAATTTAAATTTTTCTTATTGTTTTTTATATAATTCAGTATGCTGACTACAATATTATTAAATAAATTACAGTTATTAATTTCATTCTTATGACAAAAAAGTTGTGAGTTAATTTAAAATATTTTTATAATCAACCATGAATAATTTTGTTAAATTAAAATACACAATTAATAGAAAAAATATTTTATTTGAAGGGGGTAAAAGATTAAAATTAAAAAAAAAAACCATCACAAAGAACAAACAACCAACAATTACAATAATCACAGTTGTCAAAAATAACCAAAAATTTCTCGAGAAAACAATTTTAAGTATTTTAAATCAAAATTATAAAAATATTGAATATATTATAATAGATGGTGGCTCTACAGACAATACATTGAAAATTATCAAAAAATATATAAACCAGATTGATTATGTAATATCACAAAAAGATAAAGGCTTGTATGATGCAATAAATAAGGGCTTATCTGTATCTACTGGAAATGTAATTGGGATTGTAAACTCAGATGACTTATTGACAAAAAACTCCCTTAAAATTCTCTGCAAGTATTATATTGATTATCCTAAATGTGACTTTTTTTTTGGTACAGTAAAAAAACACTGGGGAACATTGCACGGTTTTCATCCTTGGAAAATTAATTTTTCATGGTTTTTTTATACGAGTCATTCTACCGGATTTTTTATAAAAAAAGAAGCAGCACAAAAAATAGGAAAATATTCACTTAAATATAAAAACTCTTCAGATTTTGATTATTTCTATAGAATGATAAAAGAATACAAATTTAATGGTGTTGCAACAAAAAAAAATGAAATTTTTGGCATATTTAGACCAGGTGGAATATCTAGTAATTTAGATTTTTGGGACCATTTTTATGAGAAAAATCAGATTAGATTAGACAACAAACAAAATAAATATTTTATATTTTTGATGATTATTCTAAAAATTTTTTTTAATTACAAAAAATTAAAAAAATTTAAATTAATTAAATTTTATAATTTCATTAAAAAAAACTATTTATGAATAAAGAAATAAATAATAAATCTATATTAATTATTTTGTTGGAGAATCAATAATTTTTTAATCTGCCAAAACTTCAAAATATGGTCTATGTTGAAATTGGTACCAATAGCCTTGATGCATATTTATCATGGGCTCTTTTTTCAATAAATTCTAATAGTTTTTTATGGACAAATTATTTTTTTAACTCAATGCTATGAATTAATTGGAGTATCAAATAAAATTGCTCTATTAAATTTAGGGATTACACTTTTATATATTTCTTTTGAAGAGTTTAATTTTTTAAAATTTTTACTCAAATTTTTAAAACTAATATATATAATTTTATAATTTTTTAATATATTTAATTTGAATATATGATTTCTAATTTTGTAAGTAAAATAAAATTTTTTAATCTCGGCTATAGATATGAAAAAAAACAAGAAATCTTAAAAAAATTAAATAATTTTTCAAAAAAGATTGTTTATAAAATAAATAAAGGTAATAACAAAAAAATATCATATTTTTCATTTGGTAAAAAAAATAAAACAAAAAAATTTTATATAATTCAAAGAAATAGTTTTAATACTGGTTTTTTTTCTAATTTTACTTATGTTCTTAATCATCTTTTAATTGCAAAGAAAAAGAAATTTATTCCAGTTATAGATATGAAAAATTTTCCTAACCTTTATAATGAAAGAAATAAAATAAATAACACCTATAATTCTTGGAAATATTATTTTGAAGCAGTCTCAAAGTATAAACTTGAAGAAGTGTATAAAAGCAAAAATGTTTTTTTTAGTTCTGGAAAATTTTTAAAAAATTTCATTCAAAATTCAGGTAATCTTAAATTCGCTCCTATAATTAAAAAATACATTAAGATCAATTCTATTATTAAGAATATTGAAAAAAAATTTTATTTAAAAAATTTTAATAACAAAATTGTTTTAGGTGTTTTGTTCAGAGGACAGGATCAAAAATACTCACCAGGCCACTATCTTCCTCCCAGTGTAAAACAAATAATTTATAAAATAGATACTTACTTAAAAAAATATAATATTGATAAAATTTTTATAGTAACAGAAGAGCAAAAATACCTGGACGTTTTAAAAAAAAAATACCCAAATAAAATAATATTTTATAACAGCTTAAGATCTTACAATACAAATAGATATTATTTTTATTCTCGTAAAAATCACAGATACTTATTGGGTAAAGAAATTCTTATTGAAATGTTATTATTAAGTAAGTGTGATTATGTTGTTGGAACTAATACTAACGTAATAGAAACTGCAAAATTATTTTCTTTAGTTAACAATAATAGAATACAATTTGATTATATAAATAATGGTTTAAATAGCAAAAATCCTTTTATAAGAAGATGGCTTTGGGATTTTAAAAATATCCTACCAAGCTATTTGGGTGGTTTTAAAACAAAATAAATTGCTTAAAAAATAAGTAGTTTATTTCTAGCTATAAATTCTATTAATTTTTCTGCAGTAATTTTATGCCCTTTATCATTTGGATGATCATCAAGTTTAAAAAAATGTTTGTTTTTATCAAAATCAATGTCCAGATAATAAAAATTTTTATGTTTTTTCATGTTTTTGAAATATACATCTAAAGAATTTGATATGCCTTTGCCATGAGCACTCATTGGCATAATAATTATATTTGATTTAATGTCTGTATTTAAAATAAATGATTTAAACAAATTATCCATTACATCTTCATAATTAATTTTTTTTGATTTATCGTTATTTTTTTTTTTAAAAATTCTTCTTTTAATTGGCTGTATATAAAAATAGTTATATAATTTGAGCAAATAATTTACCTTCAAGCTTAAGACACTTTTTGGCTCTGCATATAAAGAATTAAAAATTTCTTTAGGTCTAGGGTATTCTATTTCATTATAATAAAAACTTACATTCTCATGATAATCATTAATATTATACTGTAATATTATTAGATCATATTTTTTACTGATTCTTTTAAGTAATTGCAGCTCCCTAACAGTTCCGTAACTAGAAACAGCGTAATTGTCTACATTAATAGATATTTGATCTTCTAGAATATATGAAAATGTTTCATTATCATTTACCCCCCAACCCATTGCCACTGAATCTCCAAGAACTAAAATATTAGGTTTATTTTGATTATAATCTAAATTATCTGCTCTTAGACCATTATTAAAATTAATTTTAGTTTTATATTCCAAATTATTAAATTCACATTCTCCATTTTTTGGAAAATATAAAAGTATTTCATCATACTTCGTACAATTTGATTGCCAAACATTTCTAGTATTTGTATATGGGACTCTTGATGCTTGTATAATTTTTTGTTTAAAAAGATTTCTTTTGTTTAGATCAGTATAATTTAAAATTATATATGACAAAAATGGTGGCATAATAATAATAAGTGTTAAAAATAAAATTAAAAATTTTATAAATTTGTTCATTTTAAAAGTGTACCAGTTGCATTGTCATTCTAGTCATGCTCTTAATAAGTTTACTAAATTATTTCTTGTTAAGCATAATTTGCTTATATAGATTGATATACTCAAGTGAAATTTTATCATATGTAAAATTTTTAATTTTTAATAATGAATTATTAATAAGTTTTTGTGAATTTGCTTCATCTAAAATAAATTTAATCCCTTCACTCAAATCAAATGTATCTAAGTATTTAGCGATATAACCATTAAATTTATGTTCAATTATTTCATTAACACCTGTATTAGAAAAACCTACCGAGGGCGTTCCACATGCTGCAGCTTCTAGTGCAACTTGCCCAAAAGCCTCAAACCTACTTGGAACAACACATACATCTGCTGCACTATATATCACTCTAAGTGACAAAATATCAGATAAATGATCAAATGACTTTATATCAAATCTTTTTAAATCTGGCAAATATTGAATTTTTTTTCCAAATGTTATTATCTGACATTCGTCACTATTTATCTTTTTTAATGATTCTAGAAATAAGTCAAAACCTTTTCTGTGGTTTTGTGCTCCATCAATAGCACCAAATAAAATTATTTTTTTTTTACAATCCAGCTTCAAAATTTTTTTGGCTTGTTTTTTATCAATAGGAGTCCATTCAAAAGTATCTATTGGATAACCAATTTTTAAAATTTTTTGATTTTTAAATAAAAAACTATCACTAGCTTTTTTTGATAACCAATCACTTGGGCTTACTATATGATAATTGCCTGATAAATATTTTTTTTTTCTACACCAATTCCACCTATTAAAGTCTATTCCTTTATCTAGCTTAGGTTTGTTTGAGCTATTGTAACCTTCAATATATCTATTGTTGTCTGAATAATGCTCTGCTCCCAAAAAAGGCCACATATCAAGAAGAGTCCAAACAACAGGACATTTAATATCTTTAATCTCTGCAAGAGAAATCATCTCTCCACCTGTCCAATGAAGATTAATAATATCTGGCTTAATTTTTGCTATAATTTTTTTAATTCCAGAAGGAAATATACCAAATGATAAACTCGGGTCTTTATGTACTTTTGTTAAATTACTAAATTTTCTAATTAATGCTGGCTTAATCATGTTTAAAATTTGAGCAAATGTTGAGTTTGGATAAAATAAGTTTTTTACATTCTTTTTATTTGGTAAATATAAGTAGCTCTCAACATTTTTACTAAGTAAAGATTCATGCACTCTTATAGCTACATTTGCTGCCCCGCCATGCGATGTGCCATTAATATGTAATATTTTCATTTTATCTTATTTAAAATCTTATTTTTTAAAATATCTAAATTTATTTTTGTGGAATTTTTTTGATCCATTATTATAAAGTTTATTTTTTCATACTTATATATAGATTTTTTAATAAAATTTAGAGTTTTAATATTTTGTTGAATTCCCTTAATTGATTGAGCATCATATTTAAAACCTTTTTTTCTTTTCTTAGTACTTTTAATACTATTTTTTTTATTTATCTTAATCAAAATTAAATAATCAGGTTTAGGGGTATAATGAACAAGCATTCTTGCAACTTTATTACTTTCATCTTTTAAAATTCCAGAAAGATAAAATAGTGTTCTATAATGAAATCCTTCAGAGTTTACTAAAATTAGATCTGTAGATTTATAATATTGATATTTTAAAAATTCATTTTTTAAAAAATAAATATGTCTATTTTTCCAAGTTTTATCTAAATTTTTATTTTTATAGTGTAATAATAATAATAATAATACAAAAATAGTATTTTCAAAAAAAAAATTTATTAATAAAAAAAATTTTTTAATATAACTTAGTTTAAGATATTTTTCAGATTTTACCTTTTTAAATAGTAAAATTTTACTTATAAGTTTTTGTGAAAAAAAGGATTTTCCTGCTCCTGGTAAACCTATAAATTCTATTAAAATCATTAATAATTTCTTAACAAGTTAAATTTTGTTTTTAAAATTTTATTTCTTGATAAAAATTTAATTAACCTCATAGGCACCCTAGTTATAATAAATTGAATAATAAAATTTTTTAAGGGTCTCGTTATTAGTAAAAAAAAATTTTTTTTATATTTTGGATTGATTTTATATTGATTTTCATAAATATTGTTTTCAACTATCTTATCTAAAATTGATATTATTACTTTGCTTGCTGTACCCTGATTAGAATAGTGCAAATCTTTCTTTAATTTTATTTCTTTACTAACTTGATTTATGTTATCTAAAATATTTTTTACAACATCTTTAAAATCTTTTTTTTTTACAACTTTATATGTCTCCTTCGATGGCTTAATCAATCTTGATTTATCTGTATTATTTTTTCTCATTTGCCACTCTGATATTGAAACGGTTGGAATATCAAAAAGAAAGGCTTCATAAAGCACACTTGATTCATCTGTAACCAGGATATCACTTACACCTAAACAATAAATTATATCAAAATGTGGTTCTAAGATCTTGCAATTTTTAAAATTTTTTTTGGAATATAAATTTGCGATATCAATATTTTTTTTTATATCAGGGTATTCAATCGCATCTTTTTCTGTTAACCAATGTTTTACCAATATATTGACATCTAATTCTTTTAATAAATTTAGAGTTTCTATCTGTCTATCATTTACTTCAAAATTTGGAGCATAAAGAATTGTTTTTCTATTTTCTAATTTTAATTCTTTTTTAAAATCATTAATTTTTTGATTAAAATTTTCTGAAAAAACTTTATCACTTTTGGGCCATCCTGCTTCATAAATACCTTTTTTAGGATAGCAATAGGGATCCCACGAGCTTTCTCTCCACATTTGTGACCAAAATTTGCTAGGTAAAAATCCTATATCGTATTTGTTCCAAGGCTCTTTTTTCCACTGATTAGGCCAATACATACTTGCTTGATCCATGCCATGATTCATAATAATTGATAATTTTGAATTGATATTTGCCTGCCTGTCCTGACAATAAAAACCTATTTCACATTTTTCTGTCAAGTTTTTACTATAGTTGGTTTTATAGCCTCTTTTTTTTGCCTCCAAATAAATATCTTCTATTGCCCATTTTTCTACCTCTTCTTCATAAAAAAAAGTAATTTCTTTTTTCATTGATTATTCACTAATTAATTTAGGCATCTTTTCATATTTTCCATTAAACTCAATTTTTCCATTTTCAATAACAATTATTTGATCACATTTCTTAAGTACAGAAATCCTATGTGAAATTAATATTATTGTTATATTAAATTTAAATTGGGTTAAATTTTGAATTAAGTTTTTTTCTGTTTTTATATCTAAAGCATTAGTTGCCTCATCTAAAACTAATAAATTTGGATTTTGATATAGAGCTCTAGCTATACCTATTCTTTGAAGTTGCCCTCCAGAAATTTTTAAACCTTGGTAGCCAATATTAGTATTAATTTTATCTGGCAGACTTTCTATTAGATCCTCTAAGTTAGCAAATTTTATTGATTTATTTAGAAGATCCAAATCAACTAAATTATCTTCATAACCATAACAAATGTTGTTTTTTATTGTATCATCGATTAAGTTTACATTCTGTGGCACATACCCAATGGTATCTCTCCATAATTTTAAATTATTATAAATATTTTTTCCGTAGTTATTGATTGATCCTTTATTTACAGGTAATAAGCCTAAAATAATATCAACTAAAGTTGTTTTTCCAGATCCAGATGACCCCGTGATACCTACTATAGAATTATGGTTAATATCAAAAGTCAAATTATTTAAAACATTTTCATTTTTTCCTGGATATGAAAAATTAACATTATTAACACTTAATAAACTGTCATTACAATTTTCACTATTTTCAAATAAATTATTTTCTAGCAGATCCGACCTCTTATTTGATAGCGCCAAATACAAATTATTAAGTGAAATTGTATTGAATTTTATATTATTAAGTGATGTGACTATATTTCCAAAACTAGGGATCAGCCTAACCGTAGCAACCACTATAAATGTTAGCAAGGGCAATAATTCATTAAAGTTATTTCCAGCTCTAATAAACAGCATTATAATAATAAGTGTTGTTAGGATCGCCAATATTTCTAATAAAACTCTTGGAACTTTTCCCAAAAATACTAAAAACATATCTTGATTTGATGAAATACTAAAATTTTTTTTGTATGATTTATGAAGAAAATCTTCTTTACTCAATAACTTAGTGAATTTAATTCCCGCAAAACCTTGATCTAAACTCTTAAGAGATAATCTTCTATAATTTCTAGCTAATTGACCTTTATTTTTTAATATTTTTTTAAAAAATACATAAAAAAATATTAGCGGTAATGAAAGAATTCCAAAAACAATCGAAAATGTTTTTGGATCAGATATGAATAATAAAATAACAATCACAGTTATTAAAAAAAATTCTTTAATTAATGAAATTAAAGAAAAAACTATTCCTGTAGAACGAGATACATCATTCATATTTTGAATTAATTTTGGTGGGTCATTTTCTACATGGAAATAATATGGTTTATACAAATAATATTTATACAATCTAGAAGAATTCAAAATATTTATTTCTTTTACTAAATTACTTTCAAAATAAGAAGCACCCAATATAATTATTGCTTTTAATATAAATATTGAAGAAATTATTGCTGATCCATAAATTGCTCTTTCATATAAAGTTAAATTATTTAAAATTTCAACAAATTGATTTATATTTATATATTGGATTATATTTTCTGGTTGAGTTATAAATACTACAAAAATTGGCAGTGACCCTATTCCTATAGTTTCAAGAATTGTCACTGGTACAAAAATCAACAGTAGCAACAAACAATGTTTCTTATGTTTGTTATCTAAAATTTTTAAAACCTTGCTTAACATTTAATTTATTTAATTAGCTTTTTATTTTTAATAATAAATTTTTTAAGTTCAATGTATAGCTCATCATTGAAAATATTATTTTTCTTTAAATTATAATTTATTTTATCAAAAAAATTTGGCTTATAGTAATGTTCTTCTAAAAGTTTTTTTTTCTTAAGATCAACATCTATAAAAGAGGGGCATGGAAGAATTTTACTCTTAATATGAGAGTTTTTAAAAATATGAGTAAAAAAACTTTTTTTTGCTATCTCTATTGAGTTTTTATTCAAGAGATAGTTACAATTAGTATTTAATATTAATTTTTTATATTCATTTATATCTTTCGGGTTATGTGAAATATCCATACTGGAATAGTAAGAAGAGCCTGCCAATATTGGCTTCTTCCCCAAACATGCAGCTTCTATACCAACAGTTCCACGGCCTGTAAGAATTATATCTGATGACTTTATGAGGTCTATTGTAGAAAATTTTGCTATTGGACATACAAAAATATTATCAGCATTTAACTTTTTTACATAGTTTTGAATTATATTCTCCTCTTTATACATTAAACTATTTGGATGAGGATTTATAAACCAGAAAATTTTTTTTTCTTTAATAATTAAATCTATTGTTTGTCTAAATTGATCATAAAAGTCATTAAACAAAAAATCTATTCCTCCATGATAATTGGAATCTGAAAAAGCATGGGGTGCAAAAAAACCAATTCTTTTATAATTCTTTAGTACAATATTGTTCTTTCTGAGTGTATTACTAAAATGTAATTTTTTTTCTCCAAAAGCTTTTATAGCTTCTCTTTGAGATGATTGACCTGAAAATCTTTTATCTAAATATACATTAATTTTCTTTTTCCAATTTATATATTTGTGTTTATTTAATTGAAAGTGATTTTTGTAAACTTTTGTGTGAGCATCGTATGATTGGCTCATTTTATTATAAAATTTAAAGTAATTATTTACTAAAAGTAAAACAGGTATTTTTTTTTTTAAAGCTAATCGCATTGTTATGGCAGAAACAGAATTATAAATATGTGTATTACAAGTCACAAGTGAATAGTTATTTTTTTTTAACAAAGAATGGATATAGTTTATTTTATACAGTGATATGAGAAGAATTTTTAGAAATTTTAAATTAATTAAACTTTTATTTTTAAAATTAAAATCTTTTACAATGTAGCCATCATAAATTAAATCACCAAAATATACATTTCGGTAATAAAAGTGCTTAATAAACCATTTTTTACCTAAAAATAATATTTTTAAAATTATGAAAAAAAAAGAAAAAACAGTATGTAATATTAAATTACAATTTAGAAATTTAAATTTAGATATAGACGGATTAAAAATATTTTTAATATTAAAAGATTTATATAATTTTGTGTAAATATGATCTTCATTTAAATCTGCTAAGAGATCAGCATTAAATGAAAAAAACTTGTTATAAATATATGCCGCTAACGAACTGATGTAAATAGCATCCTCTCTTGTGCGGTCAGTTATCAAAATTTTTTTATCAGAATTATAGTTAAATAGCTTTAATTTATTATTTAAATTAAACTTTTTGATCTCATTCTTCATTATAAAGTGATTCTAAAATAAAATTGAAAATACACAAAAAAGTTTTTTCATTTTATTTAAAATTTTTTATTTCATTTTTTAACTCGTTGTACTCAGTCATCTTAAGTTTCATAAAATTATAGGTAAGGTCTAGACGATATTTTATACCCTTCTTTGTGAGAAGATAGTTGTTTATGTATTCTAGCTTATTATTTTTTTTATTAAAATTTACCATTTTAATTAAACCTTTTTGATTTAAAGCTTTTAAGCAATAATTAACTTTTCCTAAACTCATGTTTAATCTTGATGAAAGGACTCTTTGAGTTGTTTTTGGATTAACACCAATTACCCTAAGTATGTTGAATTGTTCGACCTTAATTTTCATTAGTTTAATGAAATCATACTCTTTCTATATTTATTTTTGTTAATTGAGTCGTCCAAATAGAAAGAGTCTAATTTATTACTTCTTGTACTTAATTCTTCTATAATTGCCCCATTTTTGGATAGTCCAGAAAAACTATGAATATCCCCTGGATATAAAGTTGTTAAGTCACCTACTTTTAAAATTTTAATAAATTTTTTTTTATTTCTTATAATTTCTAATTTAATCTCTCCATATAAAACAAAAAAAGTTTCTTGTTTAATTTTGTGGTATTGTTTGGGGTGTTTTTGTTTGTGAAATATAAAAATTAATTTCTTACAATATTTTGAATTTAAAATTGTAATCATGCATATTCCAAATTTATAAAACAAATTTAAACCATAATGGTGAGAAATTTCTATCCGAGATTGTTTTTTAACTATAACTTTTGATTTATTAATCAAAACATTAATTTTTTCTCTGATTTTTTCTATAGCACTTCGTGTATTGATAATTTTTAAATCTTTAATTAAAATTGGCTGTCCATCTTTGATATTATCTTTTAAAATAAGTTTATTAAATTTTGAAAAATGATTAGAATTTAGTTGATTTTTAACAGCAGGAAAAGCGAACATAACATCTTTTTCTGTAAGCAAATCATTTTTATTTTTTAATAATCCTTTTTTTAAAAAAACTCCTCTTTTAAAAACTAAAAGATTTTCTTTTTCTATTTTTAAATATTTACTTCTATTTGCAGTACTTCCAAATCTGTCAATTGTTTTTTCTAAATTTTTTAACCACTCATATATCTGTTCAGGACTAGTTGAGTATTTATTAAGTTTATAGTTTTTTGTCTCTAGACCGACATGTTTTTCAAAAATTCTTGCACCTGCGGCATAAGCAATACTACCTGATAGTAATTCATCAGGCAGCTCGTGAGACGAAATCCCTGAAATTAGATCACCGTAAATTTCTCTTAAATACAAAAAATAAGAAAAATTTAAATTTTTTGGATTAGTTGGGTATTTCGCCACACAATATAGGTATTTAGCATTTATTTTTTTATTTAAAAAAAAACTTATTATATTTCTTATCTCGATTTCATTTGCTCCACCTAAACTACAAATAATTTTTTTTTTATTCGCATGTTTTGAAATAAATTCAAGCAATGGCCATTCATTCGACGAACAGCTTGCAACTTTCAGATAGTCAAATTTTAATTTGACTATTTTAATAACAGATTTTTCATCAAAGGGAGTGCATATAAGTTTAAATTTTTTTCTTGAAAAATTTAAAATCTTATTCCATTCAACTTCGTTTAGTTTTGTATCAATAAATCTTTTTACTTGTTTGTGATCTCCTTTTTTAAAATCTGGATGAATATAAGTATTTAAATCTCTAAATTGAAATTTTAATGCAAAATCAATTTTGTTTCTTAATGATCGAGTTAACTTGTAGTAAGTTTTTATTATATTGATAGCATGAGATACATCTCCCATGTGATTATTGGCTATTTCAAAGATTACTAGGGGTTTTTTCATTTTATTTATTTTTAAAGTTATATCAAAAATCCTTACAGTTCAACAATTGAACATTATTTATCTCAAAATATAAGCTTAAATTTGTTTTATTAATTTTAAATATGATGATATGATTTTTATTAAAAATGTTAGATTTTAAAAATGAATGTTGGGCACTTATACCTGCGCGTGCAGGATCAAGCCTTAAAAATAAAAATATTAAAAAATTGATGGGTAAACCATTAATTCATTTCAGTATAGAGACAGCTTTCAAATCAAAATGTTTTAGAAAAATTATTTTTTCAAGTGATTCTCAAAAATATATAGATATTGCATTAAAGAAAAATAAGAATTTAGAAATTCATAAAAGAGGTAGTAAAATTTCGTCCAGTACTGCAAGTGAGTTTTCTGTATTTTATGATTATATATTGAAACAAAAAAAATATTTACCATTGTATTTTGCTCATCTAAGACCAACAAACCCAATTAGAGACTTAAGTACAGTTAGAGATGTAGTCAAAAAATTTTACAGGATAAGTAAAGATTATACTTCTATTAGAACAGTTTCTGAAATGTCCAATCCATCTTTTCGTAGTTTCATTTTAAAAAAAAATAGAATTAGATCATTAATGAAAAATGATTTCGATATGGATAAGTATTGGGTGCCTAGACAATTTTTTCCAAAGACATATTTTGGAAGCTGCACAATAGATATTTATAAAACAAAAAATATTCTAAAAAATAAATCTCTTTTTGGAAATAAAATTTATGGCTATATAGATAAAAATATCAGTGTAGATATAGACACTTTAGATGATTTCAAATATGCTAAATTTATTTTAAAAACTGGTATTTAATTAATTTAAAAAATAATATTCTTTTAATTCCAATAATGAAATTTTTTTGATAATTTTTTTTCTGGTGTAGTGAATTTTTTAATCCCTGTGCCAAGAGATGAGCCTTTAGATAAAACTTTAGACAAATATTTCATTCCATCCTCACTCAATGATGCTGACTGATCTGATCCCCACATAGATCTATCTAGTGTGATATGTCTTTCTATTACTGTAGCGCCTAGTAACCAAGCAAATATAGTTGGTGAAAGAGTACTTTCATGTCCACTATATCCAACTTCACATTTAAATTTTTTCTTAAGGGTTGTTATAACATTTAAATTAAGATTCTTGTCTGGACATGGATATGTTGAAACACAGTGAAGTAAAACAAATGGACATTTTTTCTTTTTAAAAATATTAACAGCTTTTTCAATATCTTTCATAGTGCACATTCCTGTTGAAATAAAAGTTTTTTTCTTTTCACTCGCAATTAGTTCTAATAACTTAATATTAGTAATCATTGCAGAAGCAACTTTATTGTAAGGAAACTTAAACCTTTTCATTAATTTTTGACTATTTAAATCCCAACAAGAAGTAAACCACTTAATCTTTACTTTTTTACAATAAGAGTTAATTTTTTGATAATCAGCTACAGAAAATTCAATTTTATTTTTATAATCAATGTATTTAATCAGACCCCAGGGAGTTTCTCTGACTATATTTTTTTG
>Ga0115004_10000211_pt1 | contig 40784 bp, 37 predicted proteins | sample ArcticOcean_MG_C_10_FD_88737 | JGI IMG/M metagenome (GOLD analysis project Ga0115004, IMG submission 88737) | Marine microbial communities from western Arctic Ocean - ArcticOcean_MG_CB11_90 | ecosystem: Environmental > Aquatic > Marine > Oceanic | place: Arctic Ocean: Canada Basin | collected... | reverse complement strand
CGCTTTGGTAGTAGACGGCCTTGCCAACAAAGTCATTGCCTGCCAACTTGGCATTAGCCAAAGGACTGTTGAGGTACATCGTGCTAGCTTAATGCGTAAACTTGAAGTGGACTCTCTACCACAACTTGTTAAACGCTATATAAGGCTCAGCAATAGCTAGTCTGCCTTGGCAGTTGCCTATTATCTACGGGTTTTCCACAGTGTTAATAATGGTTTTTTTAGTCTAGGCTATTTTTATTGAATAAAATAAAAATAATGAGGTATGTCATGAGTAGAAAACGTGTTGCTATTATTGGTGCTGGACCAAGCGGCCTAGCCCAATTACGAGCTTTTCAATCAGCCCAAGAAAAGGGGGCAGATATTCCAGAAATAGTGTGCTTTGAAAAGCAAGACAACTGGGGTGGTTTGTGGAATTACACTTGGCGAACAGGGGTAGATCAATATGGTGAACCTGTTCACGGCAGCATGTACCGCTACCTTTGGTCGAACGGCCCCAAAGAAGGCTTGGAGTTTGCAGACTACTCTTTTGATGAGCACTTTGGGCGTGAAATAGCCTCATTTCCTCCACGCGCTGTTTTGTTTGATTATATTGAAGGTAGAGTTAAAAAAGCTGATGTGCGCAAATACATTCGATTTTCTAACGTAATTCGTAATGTGTCTTTCAATGATGCTAGCGACACCTTCACAGTCACAGCGCAAGACTTACCCAACAACAAAGAGTATCAAGAAGAGTTTGATTATGTGATTGTGTCTAGTGGGCATTTTTCCACCCCTAACGTGCCTGAATACCCAGGTTTCAATCACTTTGGTGGCCGCATTATGCATGCCCATGACTTTCGTGATGCGCTAGAATTTAAAGACAAAGATGTGCTCATTTTAGGCACCTCTTACTCAGCTGAAGACATTGGGTCTCAGTGTTGGAAATATGGCGCAAAGACTATTACTGTTGCGCATCGCACGGCTCCTATGGGCTACGACTGGCCAGACAATTGGCAGGAAGTGCCAGCGTTGGAGCGTGTGGATGAAAACACAGCCTATTTTATTGACGGTACACACAAGAAAATCGATGCCATTATTTTATGCACGGGCTATATTCATCATTTTCCATTTATGGAAGAATCACTCAAGCTCAAAACCAACAACCGTCTTTACCCGGTAGACCTCTACAACGGTGTTGTATGGCAGCATAACCCCAAGCTGCTTTACCTTGGTATGCAGGATCAGTGGTACACCTTTAACATGTTTGATGCCCAAGCTTGGTATGCAAGAGATGTGATTATGGGGCGTGTGGCATTGCCCACACAGCCAGAAATGCAAATAGACATTGATAATTGGCGAGCACAAGAGGACGCTATTGCTGATGACTACGAAGCCATTGCTTACCAAGGGCGCTATACCATGGAGCTAATGGCAAAAACTGACTACCCTGCTATCGATTTAGAAGACTGTAACCAAGCCTTTTATCAATGGAAAAAGCATAAAAAGCTTGGCATTATGACCTTTCGTAATCACGGCTATAAGTCTGCACTTACAGGCAAGGTCGCCCCTGCGCACCACACCCCTTGGCATGAAGCGCTGGATGATTCATTAGAATGTTACCTAAATAAAAGCAAGGGTAAAGGCTAAGGTAAACAATAGTTTCATCCTATGCTAAAGCCATCTGATTGATAAGAGGGAGTGTGCCATCAATGGCCACTTCTATCTTGTCACCAGGTGCTAATAAACGCATGGGATCAAAACCCATGCCTACCCCTGCAGGGGTGCCTGTGGCAATCACGTCACCCACCTGTAAGGTAATGCCCTTTGATAGTGTTTCAATGATAGTGGGGATATCAAATATCATCTGAGCTAATGCCGCATCTTGCCTTGGCTGGCCATTCACATGGCAAGTCACACGTGTATTGCCACTTATAGGCTTACCATAGGTGGGCGTAATCGCAGGCCCCATGGGGCCAAAACCATCTAAAGACTTACCAAGATGCCATTGACTATGGCGCTTTTGCAAATCTCTAGCTGACACATCGTTATAACAACTAAAGCCAAATATGTGACTCCACGCATCTGCCTTGGTAATGTTTACCCCCGCTTTACCTACCACCAAGGCCAGCTCTGCCTCATAGTCTATTTTTCGGGTGATTCCAGCGTGCAAAGGGATGGTGTCTAGTGGGCCAATAAGCGTGTTGGTGGCTTTAGTAAAAACGATGGGGTATTTTGGCAGGTCTGCACTAATGCCCATTTTGTCTGCAATTTCTGCTGCATGGTCGGCGTAATTTTTACCAATGCAAAATACATTTCGGCGCAAGTACGGCAGAGGCGAACCTACAAGCTGTGAGGCATAGTTAACACAGGCAATGTGTTGCTCATACGCCTGCATGGCTATGGCTTCAATATCGCTGCGCAGTTGAGGTGAGCCGTCTAGCAACCCCCACATATTTGCACATGGGAGTCTCATGTCTAGAGCGATACTTGCAGCTTCAAGATCTACTAATTGATTCTCAACAACCGCACCTAAACTACCGTTTTTAAGTGTAACAAAATGCATTTAAATACCCCCTGAATAATCTGTATAAGCTAAATAGGCCTTTGTCGCATACATAAGTGGTGCAATGTTAGGTATAATATCGCTTCATTTATGGCCTAAGGCGCAGCAATGCGACATGTGGGTCTATATTAATACCTTTTGCCTGTAACTACACAGTCTATCAAAAGGTCCATGCTTTGGAGTATTTAATGAAGAGCCCAGTTAACGTTGTTATCACCGGTGCCGCCGGCCAGATTTCTTATTCCCTTATCTTTCGTATCGCTAAAGGCGAAATGCTAGGTAGCGATCAGCCAATCAACCTAAAGTTATTGGAAATCACCCCAGCTCTTGGCGCTTTAAACGGCGTAGTGATGGAAATTGAAGATTGTGCATTCCCGCTAGTTAACTCTATCACTCCTACAGACGATGCTGCAGTGGCCTTTGATGATGCTCACTATTGCTTACTTGTTGGAGCTCGTCCACGTGGACCAGGCATGGAGCGTAAAGATTTGCTAGAAGCCAATGCCAATATCTTCACTGCCCAAGGTAAGGCGATCAATGACAACGCTAATCGTGACGTTAAAGTACTTGTGGTGGGCAACCCTGCCAACACCAATGCTTATATCGCTATGAAAAGTGCTCCAGATCTAAACCCATTGCAGTTTACAGCCATGACTCGTTTAGACCATAACCGTGCGTTGACGCAACTTGCCAACCAAACTGATGCTGGCGTAAGTGACGTGAAAAACCTATGTATTTGGGGCAACCACTCAGCGACTATGTATGCCGATGTAACCAATGCTACAGTGAAGGGCCAAGCAGCAACGGACCTAGTAGACCAAAATTGGATCGACACAGCCTTTATCCCTGTGATCGCACAACGTGGCGCATCTATCATTAAAGCCCGTGGCGCCTCTTCTGCGGCCTCTGCGGCCAACGCTGCCATTGATCACATGCGTATATGGGCTGCTGGCACACCAGATGGCGACTGGACTAGCATGGGCATTCCAAGTGATGGGAGCTATGGCATCCCTAAGGATTTGATGTTCTCTTTTCCTGTGACTTGTCAAAATGGTCAGTACAGCATTGTTCAAGGCCTATCTATTGATGCAGCTAGCCAAGCTTACATTGATAAGACACGCCAAGAGCTAGAAGAAGAACGCGATGCTATTGCGCATTTAGTTTAGCCTTTAGCTAAAACAAAAAAACCGCCCAAGGGCGGTTTTTTTAGGTCTAAATTTCAAACCTATATGATGAGCATTACTTACTGATGATCAATTTCAGCTTTTTCTTCTGCCTTGTAAGACACTGCTAGTGGCACGATAAGCATTGCTGTCATGATCCAAAAGCACACTGCCATACCTAAAGGGCTGTCAGCATAAGTGAAGATGGCTTCTGCGCCTTCCCAACTAGTGATTGGTGATGAATTAAACATATATAAATCCTCTTATTCTTAATGGGCACAGGCTAAACCTAGATAGGCTTAGCCTGTGCATTCAAGTTAGCGTGAGCGAATTTCTTCTGGATAAGCAATGCCTTCAAGCTCGTTATCCATACCGTCACGTTGCACGCCGTCACCAGCGCGCAAGATGCCCAACTTGTTGAAAATCCAAGACAACACATAACCAGGAATGAAACCAGTAGCAATCATTACTGCTGCGCCTACAACCTGACCTGTCATGTTAATTGGTGGAACTTCAAAGCCATCCCAAGAGCTAAATCCGGGGTAGCCACCTAGGAAGATACCCACAGCTAACAAGCCCCAAACGCCACACACACCGTGCACAGCTACAGCACCAACCGCATCATCGATGCCCATTTTTTCGATTTGCTTAGCAGCCCAAGGGCCTAAGAAACCACCAGCGAAGGCGATTGCAAATGCCAAAGGTGGATACCACAAATCAAGGCCGGCAGCGGCTGAAATTACACCACACAAGGCACCAGACATCATCCAAAATGGATCACGAGTGCAGGCGTAACAACCAATAATACCGCCAGCAACAGCCATAAGAGTGTTAAACAGGTATGCAGAAAGTGTTGTTGGGCCACCGTAGATGTTTACCCAACCACCATTAGTACCATAGTTATATAGTACGCATGCGCCGATGAAACCGAAGAAACCTACAACAATGAGCATCAAACCTGTGATGGTCATTGGTAAGCTATGTCCACGGATTACGTTAGCACTGCCGTCGGTATTGAACTTACCAATACGTGGGCCAAGGTTGATCAACACACCTAAAGCAAAGAAGCCTGAGATAGTATGCACCACACCAGAAGCTACAGCATCGTGATAACCAAACTCAGTGACCAACCAACCCGCTGGGTGCCAGCCCCAAGATGCTGCTAAGTTCCATACAACAGAGCCTAGAATCACCGCTAGCACAACAAAAGATGCCATACGAATACGCTCTATGACTGCGCCAGACAAAATGGATGCTGTAGTACAAGCAAACAAAGTGAACGCACCCCAAAATACACCTGTGGCTTGGTCTGCCATATTAGGTCCCATAATGGCTGACATAGGTAACCCAAATTCACCCCATACTGGGTCGTAGGTAAAGCCTTGCCACATGGATAAGTAGATTAACCAACCGAACATATAAAAAGTGGGAATCATAAACGCGAATGCGAGAATGTTTTTGGTACCCGAAGCCAAGGAATGCTTAACACGTGAGGCGCCCATCTCATACATGAGAAAGCCTGCGTGAATTAGAATCATAATGGCGGTACACCAATAATAAAATATTTCAAGGTTAGTGTTGCTCAAACCTTGCAACGCCTCTATTGCTGCCTGCATTTCTTCAGGAGTCATTGTCTCCCTCCATTTTTTGTTGTTATTTTTAGGCCCACAGCCTTTTAGCTGTAGCATGGGAGATATAAATATATGCATACAAGAGATATAATTATTTCTCACATCAATCATAGTACCCATGAAGCTGCACTATCTTCACGCACAAAACCGCCATAGTTTTTTTGTTAATAAGTAGCAAAAATAGATGTAGTGACTTAATTTTATTAGATTAATAAGTGATTTATCATGATAGACAAAAACGACATCATTTATAGAAAACCGAGCTGGTTGCAAAAAAATGTAAAGTTTATGTACATAGCCGCACTAATGTTGTCAGTGCCATGTTGGTTGTGGGTTAGCTGGATAACCCTAAATGAACAGGCCCATAAAGACCTGTATCAAAAGGTGTATGGTGATTTATCACTGTTTGCTGAAAGCCTCAATAGTGAACTGGAAAAGTATCGCTTTATTCCAAAAGTGCTCATGCTGGAGTCTAGCTTTATAGCACAAGTATCAAACGATGATTTGACTACTACGCCCAAGCTACCTAGCCAACACCTGCAACATATACGCCAAGTAACAAATGCTGATGAAGTGTTTGTGATGAACGCCCAAGGCACCACAGTTGTCTCCACTAAATTAGAAAATATTGGTACTGAATATAAAAATAGCCCATTTTTTAACTCAGCTAAAGCGGGTGGGTCTGGTGGATTCTTTACGCTGGGTTTATATGCTGGAATAAGAGGGTACTATTTTAGTGAACCTTTATTTAATCCTGCTTCAGGTGAGGTGGTGGGCGTCATCGTAGTAAAAGTGAATATGGCCCGCCTAGAGCGCAACTGGCTCAATAAGGCCACACCTATGTTAATTACAGACGAGTACGGCGTAGTCATTGCCTCTAGCATTCCTAGCTGGCTGTTTACGACACGCTCGCCTCTAAGCGAAGTGCAAAAACAAGATATTCGTAACAGTAGCAAGTACCCGATGGTCTCTTTTCCACTATTACAAACAAAGGTGCATAAGAACACCCCTTATGGCCAAATTGTAAGCTTACCTAAGGCAGGCTTTAAACGTGTATTAGAAGTGACCAAGGTTATGCCAGAATTAAATTGGACGATCTATGGTGAAGGAGACCTCACTGTGGCAAAAAAAGATGTTTACCAAGGCGTTGCCATTTCAACACTGCTGTGGATACTACTTCTAAGCTTAGCCTATGTTATTACTCAAAGGCGCCTTCAACTTATGGAAACTCTACATCGTAGAGAAATTAATCAAAACCGCCTACAGCAAGCCAAAGGGCAATTAGAAACCCGTGTGGCAGAGCGAACTCAAGAATTAGAGTCCAGTAATGAGGAGCTCAAACAAGCTCAGCAAGAATTAATACATGCAGCCAAACTTGCCACGTTAGGTCAGCTTGCCACAAGCGTCACTCATGAAATCAATCAACCTTTGACAGCTATTTTGGCATCCGCTGAAAATGCAGAGCAGTGGCTGGCTCGACAGCAAGCTGATAAGGCCTTAGGTAACATTTTAAAGATTAAATCTTTAGCTCATAAAATGGGCCTTATCACCTCACACCTAAAAACTTTTGGTCGTAAAACAGATGATAAAACAGAGTGGGTTTGCCCCCAAATCGCACTAGACAATGCCTTATCTTTACTACTACCGCGAATAACTGAACAGGGGGTTAAAACCAAAATTCAGAACATGTCTAGCATTCAAGTGATGGCTAACGATGTGAGGCTGGAACAAGTGTTTATCAATCTATTAACCAATGCGTTGGATGCAATGAACCAAAGCCCTAATAAGCAGCTTAGTATATATTTTAACCATGACCTACCAGGCAACCAAAAACAGGTGTCCATATACGTGACTGACACCGGGTCTGGAATTGATAGTGAGCACTTACATCATCTTTTTGATCCTTTTTTTAGCACTAAAGATGTGGGTGTAGGGCTAGGCTTAGGCCTTACAATTTCATACAGTATTATAAAAACGATGGGGGGCGAATTGCGTGCAAAAAACTCCACAGATGGAGCTGAATTCGCCATCCAGTTGCAGGCCAAAACACGTTAATAAAGCATAGTTATAAGAGAAAACACATGCCCTCCTCCACTATTTGTGTGATAGATGACCACCAAGACATTCGCAGTGCTCTAGTTGAGATGCTGCAGCTGGCAGACTATCGTGTGACTGCCTTTTCTAGCGCTAAAGACGCTTTAGAAACGCTGGATAGAAACTTTCCAGGCATTGTCATCAGTGATATTCGCATGCCCAATATGGATGGTTTTGAGCTACTGTCTAGATTACAAAAACTAGACTCGGACTTACCTGTATTACTCATTACTGGACACGGTGACGTACAAATGGCTATTAGTGCCATTCGTAGTGGTGCTTATGACTTTATAGAAAAGCCCTTCCGCCGAGAGCACTTGTTAGAAGTGATCAAACGAGCACTGGATAAACGCCAGCTAGTGTGTGAAAACAGACGCTTAAAAGACGCTATAGCGTCTCAAAACAAAGAAAGTATTATTGGTCAATCAGCGGCCATTAACTCCCTTAAAGAAAAAATTACTCGCCTGGCTAAAGCTGATGTTAACACGCTCATCCGAGGCGAAACTGGCACAGGTAAAGAACTGACCGCCAGGCGGTTGCATGAACAAAGCGATCGTCATAAAGGCCCTTTTGTTGCAATCAATTGTGCAGCGCTGCCAGAATCGATGATGGAAGTAGAGCTATTTGGCCATGAAGCAGGCGCTTTTACTGATGCTAAAAAAGCCCGTATAGGCAAGTTTGAATACGCGCACCAGGGCACTATTTTTTTAGATGAAGTCGAAAGTATCCCATTAGCATTAGCTATTAAAATCTTGCGTGTATTACAAGAGCGTCAAGTAGAGCGATTAGGTTCTAATCAATCTATTAATATAGACATCCGTGTTATTGCAGCCACCAAAGTGGACCTAAAAAAGCTATCAGAACAAGGTGCCTTTAGGGAAGACCTATATTACCGGCTAAATGTGGTCGAGCTGTACTTACCACCATTGCGTGAGAGAGACCAAGATGTAGCAATGCTATTTAGGTACTTTATAAGCCAAGCCAGTAGCCGCTTTAATGTTCCTGCACCTGAGCTATCTGTTCATATCATAGACACATTAATGCAGCATGACTGGCCTGGTAACGTGCGTGAGCTTATTAACGTTGCTGAGCGATTTGTGTTAACAGATACCCTTATTGACCAGCACACTTTAGCGAGTTGGCAATCTGACACTGATCAACAAAGCCTACCTAAACGTTTGGAGCGTTACGAAAAACGCCTTATCGAAGAAGCCCTTTTACAATCTCAAGGTTCAATTAAACTGACTTATCAAGCTCTGGGCATTGCGCGTAAGACTTTATATGACAAGCTAGCCAAGTATGGGCTGGATCGTCATCGCTTTATAGATGACTGATGGACGTGTGTGGATACCCACACACTTGTGTCTTTGAGTGTGTGCATTATATTACAAAAACACCTTCTGTTTAAATAAATAACCATATTTATCAATTACTTATGATTTGGCATAAACTTTGCACTATAAAGTTAGTAGTCTCTCTACAGAATCACTAATAATTGTAATAACGAGGTTCATTATGAAATTTTTTCTAAAAACGGCACTGGCCAGCACTATGGCTGTGGCCCTTGTGTCTGCTCCAGCCCAAGCCAGCGATGTTTGCCAAGATGGCGAAATCGTCATTAAGTTCAGCCATGTAACTAACACTGACAAGCACCCTAAAGGCATTGCTGCTAACGTCTTATCTGAGCGAATCAATAGCGAAATGGATGGCAAGGTTTGTATGGAAGTTTACCCAAACTCAACCTTATACGATGATGGAAAAGTGCTTGAAGCCATGCTTCTAGGCGATGTGCAAATGGCTGCGCCATCTTTGTCTAAGTTTGAAAAGTATACCAAACAGTACCGTTTGTTCGACCTACCTTTCATGTTTAAAAACATGGATGCCATTGACGCTTTTCAGTCATCTGAAACGGGTCAAACAATGAAATCTGCTATGGTCAAACGTGGTATTTTAGGTTTAGAGTTTTGGCACAACGGCTTGAAGCAATTATCGGCTACAGAGCCACTACTATCTCCTTCAGATGCAGCTGGCATGAAGTTTCGTGTAATGGCATCAGATGTGCTTGTGGCACAGTTTAAAGCCCTAGATGCTGTGCCTCAAAAGATGGCCTTTAGTGAAGTATACCAAGGCCTTCAGTCGGGTACGATTCAAGGTCAAGAAAACACTTACTCAAACATTTATGGTAAGAAGTTCTTTGAAGTACAAGACAGTGTAACGGAATCAAACCATGGTATTCTGGATTATATGGTCGTAACTTCAACCGAGTTTTGGGATGGCTTACCTAATGACATTCGTAACCAGTTACAAACTATTTTACGTGAAGTAACCGTGTCACGTAACGCACAATCGTTTGCCATGAATGAAGCTAGCAAGGAAGCAATATTAGCAACTGGTAAGACTATTCACACACTAACAGATGCACAGCGTGCCCAGTGGAAAGCAGCTATGTTACCTGTATGGGATGCGTTTAAAGACGATGTAGGTCAAGAAAACATTGATGCCGCGCAAGCAATTAACGCTCAGTATTAATTCTTTGGTTTCCTATTGATAACAGGGCTCTAATTTTTAGGGCCCTACTTTTTTAAACTTATTTTGATAACCCTTAGGTGGTGTTATGACCTTTGAACCATTGCTAAAAATCCCCATAGGTGATCGCATTGAACGCAATTTTATTGCCCTGATGTTAGGGCTAATGACGATGATCACTTTCACCAATGTGGTGATTCGTAAGTTACAAGAGATGGCTTTTTGGCGTAGTGATTGGTTTGAGCCTTGGGCCGAACCTTTGTCCACCTTTGGGCTTCAATCTCTAGAAACTACGGTATTTCTTTTTGCTTGGTTGGGTATTGTGGGCACCGCCTATATGGTGCGCATTAATGCTCAACTAGGTGTCGATGTGGCGCTTAACTATATGTCACCTAGCTGGCGCAAGGCTGCCACTTTACTGGCTGTTTGTGCCTGTATCCTTTATACACTGCTATTACTTAAAGGCAGTTGGGATTACTGGGCTCCATTTGCCAATTTACCCCCTACTGACGGCCGCATCATCCCCGAAGGTTTTAAGACGCGTTATTTAACCCAGGGTTATTATGAAGTGAACGATATTGTCATGCCGGACTGGGGACAATTTTTAGCTACTTGGTTTAATGATGGAGAGGCCTATGAAAAAATTCCTCGCTTCATACCCTATTTCGCATTGCCACTGGGCATAACCATGCTTTTATGGCGTTATCTGCGTGTTGCTGTAGATGTGATGCAAGATAAAGCCAACATGATCATAGCCAGCCACGAAGCCGAAGATCTCGTTGATCAGGCCTCCGCAGAAGCAGACAAGGATTAACCATGGAAGCCTTATATTTATTTATACTGGTCATTTTATTGCTCTTAATAGGCGTGCCTATTGCCGTATCATTAGGTTTGAGCTCAATCTTATTTTTACTAGTGTATTCTGACAGCTCTTTAGCTTCTGTAGCACAAACCTTATTTTCTGCCTTTGAAGGGCACTACACGTTACTAGCTATACCGTTTTTTATTTTAGCATCTAGTTTTATGTCCACAGGTGGCGTAGCCAAACGTATCATCCGTTTTTCTATAGCGTGTGTTGGCCACTTCCACGGCGGCTTGGCTATCGCTGGAGTGTTTGCATGCATGATGTTTGCAGCCCTTTCTGGCTCTTCGCCTGCCACTGTAGTGGCTATTGGTTCTATTGTCATCGCAGCCATGACAAAAGTAGGGTATAGCAAAGACTTTGCAGCAGGGGTCATATGTAATGCGGGCACCTTAGGTATCTTAATTCCACCATCCATTGTGATGGTAGTTTATGCGGCAGCTACAGATGTATCCGTAGGACGGATGTTCCTAGCCGGAGTAATCCCAGGATTGTTAGCTGGCACTATGCTCATGGTTACTATCTATTTTTATGCTCGTTATAAAGGCATGCCAAAAGGTGAATGGGCGGGTTGGACTGAGGTATTTAGTGCAGCGCGAGCGGCCAGCTGGGGTTTATTTTTAGTAGTGATTATCTTAGGTGGTATTTATGGGGGCTATTTTACCCCAACCGAAGCTGCTGCCGTGGCGTCTGTATATGCCTTTTTGGTATCGATGTTTATTTATCGTGACATGGGGCCACTTAAAACAGTAGATGGACAAACACCACTGACCTTAAGAGCGAATCCTCGCGCTTTGTTTACGGCATGGTTTCACCCCGATACTCGCCAGACTCTTTACGACGCGGGTCGACTATCCATCACTTTACTGTTTATTATCGCCAACGCTCTAATTCTAAAGCATGTATTAACAGACGAACAAATTCCACAGACGATCGCTACTGCAATGTTAGCGGCAGGTTTGGGGCCCATTATGTTTTTAGTGATGGTTAATTTAATCTTACTCATTGGCGGCCAATTTATGGAGCCGTCTGGCTTGATTGTTGTGGTAGCTCCGTTAGTATTCCCTATTGCCATAGAACTAGGTATAGACCCCATACATTTGGGTATTATCATGGTGGTTAATATGGAAATTGGCATGATCACACCTCCTGTTGGTCTTAACCTTTTTGTCACTTCAGGAGTAGCAGGAATGTCCGTAATGCGCGTAGTAAAAGCGGCCACTCCTTGGCTTGGGATCTTGTTTGTGTTCTTAATTATGGTAACTTACATCCCTGCCTTATCAACGTTTTTACCAAACTATTTTATGGGGCCAGAACTTATAATCCGCTAACACTAAGCATATTAGGACTGTAAATGGCTCAATATTTATCCACAAAAAAAGCTCGCCTTGCCACCCGGCTCTCATTCTTTACTGCTGGGTTTGTAATGGCGTGTTGTGCGCCATTTTTTCCCTTTATTAAACTAAGTGTGGATGCCGATGAGCGGCAGTTTGGTTTGCTTTTACTTTGCTTTGGGCTAGGCTCCATCATAACAATACCTGCAGTTGGAGTGGTTTGTGCAAGGTATGGTGCTAGGTCGATGGTACTTTTGGGTGGCTTTGGGCTTGTCGTTTTTTTGCCAGCAATAGTTGTTGCTCAAACTTCGTTTATGTTGGGTAGCATGTTATTTCTTTTTGGTGCATCACTTGGCACTATAGATGTGGCTATGAATGTTCATGGTGTAGAAGTAGAGTCCTTGGAAAAGCGCTCGTTAATGTCCAGCTTTCATGCTCAATTTAGCATTGGTGCATTGTGTGGCGCAGGGCTAATGACCTTATCTATATCTCTAAATATTTCAATTATTACCGCTGCGCTGGTAGGCGCTTGCGTGGCCCTAGTGGCCATGGTGCTAGCGAGTAGGGGCCTGTTAGATTCTAGGGCGCAGGAGCCCCCCGCTCTAGCACTGCCTCATGGCATAGTTTTATTATTGGGGCTATTGGCTGCTATTGCATTTTTAGTAGAGGGAGCAGTGCTAGATTGGGGAGCTATCTTAATCATTGACCAACAATTAACAGCGCCTAAAAATGCAGGCGTGGGGTATATTTTATTTTCAGTAGCCATGGTGATTGGCCGTTTAACTGGCAGCAAAGTTGTAGGGTTATGGGGCGAGTTTTGGGTGCTTGTTACTAGTGGCATGATCACTATTTTTGGTATTGCTACAGTTCTGCTTGCCACATTAGAATTTTTTGCTTTAATGGGATTTGCACTGATTGGCTTGGGTGCGGCCAACATAGTACCTATTCTCTTTAGCGCAGCTGGAAGGCAAACTGTTATGCCTGCCAGTTTGGCCATCGCCGCTGTTACTACTACAGGCTATGCTGGTGTGCTAGTAGGCCCTGCAATGGTGGGCTTTGCAGCTGATTTAACCAGCTTATCCACTGCGTTTTGGTTACTGGCTGGACTTATTACACTAGTGCCGGCCACAGCTTACTTAGTCGTTAATAAGACCTAGATGAAACATCATGGCTAGGCTGAAGCTTTGCTTTGCCCAAACACACTATTTAATGCGTACATGCTGGCTGCAACCGATGGGCCAATACCCAATGCAAAGAGCACTGTGCCAAGGCCAACAGTGCCTCCCAAAGCCCATCCAGCAGCAATCACAGCCACTTCTAAGCCACTTCTAACCCAAGCTATGGGTAAGTCTGTCACCCTTTGCAGCCCAGTCATTAGGCCGTCTCTTGGCCCCGGGCCTAAGTTTGCAATGAGATACAAACCTCCACCAAAGCCTGTAACCACTACGCCAAGCACGGCTTCCCCTAGCTTTAGCATGACATGGTCAAAGGTTGGCAAAAATGGCAGCAAAAATTCTAGCACTAAAGAGATAATCACAGCATTAAGAATGGTGCCTATGCCTGGCATTTGCCTAAGGGGGATCCAGCAAAACAACACCACAAAACTGGTCACAAAGGTCGCCAACCCCAAACTCCACCCTGTGATCTGGGTAATGCCCTGAGCGAGCACCGTCCAAGGGCTCACGCCTACACCAGCAGCTACCAATAAGGCTTCGCCTAATCCAAAAAGAGTGAGCCCTACGATAAGAAATAAAACAGAGGCTAAAGGGGGTTTAATCGTTAAAGCTTTTGGCGAGCTCCAAAACAATGTGGGCACCGCTTTAACAGATAAAAATTTGGGGGTTAGTTTCATGTTGTAACAATATCTCAGATAACCTAGTGGTGGTTTAGATTTAGTGGCCTTACGAGTCGCCCGTGGGCAGATTAACCGATTGCGTTTCTACTCGTCTGGCTAACCACCACGCAGTCAGCACACCTGTTGTTGCCAGCAATACAATGATCGTTGCCAAAGCATTGATCTTGGGGCTTAACCCTAAGCGCACGCTAGAGTATACCACCATCGGCAAGGTGGTAGAGCCTGGGCCTGATACAAAGCTTGCGATGACTAGGTCATCCAAAGATAGAGTAAAGGCTAACAACCAGCCAGAAACCAAGGCTGGCGCTATAATGGGTAAAGTGACTAAGAAAAACACCTTCCAAGGAGGGGCGCCTAAGTCTCTTGCGGCTTCCTCAAGGGAAACATCCATCTCTCGCAGACGCGAGCTAACCACCACAGCTACGAACGCCGTACAAAAAGTGACATGAGCAATTAAAATGGTCAACATGCCGCGGCCCGCTGGCCAGCCGATAGTTTGCGCCATAGCAACAAACAACAGTAATAGAGACAAGCCCGTAATGACTTCTGGCATGACCAAAGGCGCTGTAATCATGCTAGCAAAGGCTGCCTTGCCCTTAAACTTACCCATTCGCACCATTACAATAGAAGCCATAGTGCCCAAGACTACCGCTGAAGATGCTGCAAGAAAGGCAATTTTAAAGCTCATCCATGCTGCGCCCAGCATCTGCTTATCCTTTAGTAACTCGCCATACCATTTGGTGGAAAATCCACCCCACACAGTCACCAGCTTAGATTCATTAAATGAAAAAATAATAAGGATGAGTATGGGTAAATAAAGAAATATAAACCCTAAGGTTAAATAGGTTTTGCCCAAACTTGAAACTTTTTTACCCATAAATCGGCTCCTTAATTCTCTAATTCACGAGCTTGATAGCGGTGAAATAAAGTGATGGGTAAAAGCAGCAAGAGCAGCATCACAATAGCTACAGCTGAGGCCACAGGCCAATCTCTATTATTAAAGAATTCTTGCCATAGCACCTTACCAATCATTAAGGTTTCAGCACCGCCAAGCATATCTGGAATAATAAATTCGCCAACTGAGGGGATGAAAACTAACATAGACCCCGCAATCATACCTGCCTTTGATAAAGGCAGTGTGACGGTCAAAAATACTTTCCAAGGAGGTGCGCCTAGGTCTGAAGCAGCTTCCAAAAGGGAGTTATCCAGCTTCATTAGGTTAGTATAAAGTGGCAAAACCATAAAGGGTAAGTAGGCATAAACAATACCTACATACACTGCAAATTCAGTATTTAACATGGCAATAGGCTGGTCTATTATTCCAAGCCACATTAAAAAATTATTAATCAGTCCATTGTTCTTCAAGATACCTACCCAGGCGTAAATCCTTATCAAAAAGGAGGTCCAAGAGGGCAAAATAACCAACATGAGTAATGCATTACGTGTAGCAGATGGTGCACGCGCGATGACATAAGCGATGGGATAAGCCACAAACAAACAGATGATCGTAGCAATCGCAGCGATACGAATAGAGCTTAAGTAGGCACGGATATATAGATCGTCTGTGAACAGGTAGGCATAGTTGCCTAAGTTGAGCGTAAGTGTTAATTGTTCATCAGCCCAAGTGAACAAATCGGTATAGGGAGGAATGGCATAATCCATCTCCGAAAAACTAATTTTAAATACAATGACAAAGGGCGCTAAAAAGAACAATGTTAGCCATAAATAAGGCACACTGATCACACTTTTTCGCCCCCAACTCATCGGTATAGCACCACAGCACTAGTGATAGACCAATATAAATACACTATGTCTTCCCAAGTTACTTTTTGCTCATGGCGATCATTATTGGTGCCTATGGTCATCACCCTCTTACCACTTGCTAGCTTTACATAATAAACTGAGTGTCCACCAAGGTACGCTATATCTTCTACCATGCCAGTAAGCCAATTATCTGTTAGCTCAGGCTTTTCTTGGCTCATCGTTATTTTTTCAGGCCTTACTGCAATTCCCAACGAGGAGCCCAAAGGGGCGTTAACTCCTGCCTCCACTTGTATCGGCACGTGCAAATCTGCACAGCTTAAGCGGGTATAATCTGCCTCCAACTGCGTCACTGTGGCATCAAATATATTCACTGATCCAATAAACTCAGCTGTGTGTCTACTATTGGGGAACTCATAAATTTCACTAGGAGTACCCACCTGCATAATTTCGCCATCATGCATCACACTTATACGGTTGGCCATGGTCATGGCTTCTTCTTGATCGTGGGTTACCATCACGCAAGTTACACCTACGGATTCAATAATATCCACGACTTCTAATTGCATTTGGCTACGCAGTTTTTTATCCAGCGCACCCATAGGCTCATCAAGTAAGAGCACTTTAGGTTTTTTGGCTAAGCTTCGAGCCAAGGCAACGCGTTGCCTTTGACCACCAGATAGTTGATCAGGTTTGCGTTGTGCAAAGTCCTGCATACGCACCAAAGTCAGTAGCTCTAATACTTTTTTAGCTATTTCAGGCTTAGAGAGTTTGTTTTTTTCTTGTTTTAAGCCAAAGGCAACGTTTTGTGCCACGCTCATATGAGGGAAGAGGGCGTAAGACTGAAACATCATATTAACCGGCCGTTTATGGGGCGGTATTTGAGAGATGTCTTCACCATCTATGAATATGGCGCCTGCAGACGGGATTTCAAACCCCGCAAGCATGCGCAAAAGTGTGGTTTTGCCACAACCAGAGCCACCCAGCAGGGCGAAAATCTCGCCCTTATTAATGCTTAAATTCACCTCTTTAACGGCGGTAAGGCCACCAAAATTTTTACTTACTTGGCGAATTTCCAACATCGGCTGACTGTCTTGGGTCATGGCAACGTCCTTAGTTTGAGCTACGAATATCAGTCCAAACTCGGTTCATGGTGCGTGTAACCTTGGGTGGCATCACATCAAAAGTAAACAAATTAGCCTTAGCTTCATCTGATGGATAAATACCAGGATGAGCTAAAATGTCTTCATCAATTATTGAGGATGCTGAGGTGTTTGCGTTGGCATACCAAACATAGTCGGTAATTTCTGCAATCACTTCTGGGCGTAATATATAATTTAAGAACTTATGAGCATTTTCTACGTTTGCAGCGTCGGCTGGTATCGCCAACATATCAAACCACATAGGCGCCCCTTCTTTAGGAATCACATATTCAACCACCACACCGTTGTCAGCTTCGGCAGCACGGTCTCCAGCCATCAAAATGTCACCAGACCAACCCACAGCAAAGCAAATGTCTGCGTTTGCTAACTCATTAATGTAGTTAGAAGAGTGAAACTTAGTCACATTAGGTCTTACAGCCTTCATTAGGTCAGCTACCGGGCCTTTATAATCTGCATGATTAAGGCTGTTAGGGTCTAAGCCTAAATAATTAAGTACTACTGGTAAAATTTCGTCTGCCGAATCTAGTATGCTGACACCGCATGAGGCGAGCTTGGAAATATTTTCTTCTTTAAATAGCATATCCCATGAGTCTAATGGTGCATCATCACCTAAAACTGCAGCAACCATTGCTGGGTTATAACCTATGCCTGTGGTACCCCAAAGGTATGGAATGGAATGAGCATTATCTGGATCTACACTGGACAAACGCCCCATTAAAGCTGCATCTAGGTTAGAGTAATTGGAAAGCTTAGACTTATCTAAGGGTTGAAAGACGCCCGCCTTAATCTGGCGGCCTAAAAAAGATGAGCTAGGCACTACTAGATCATAACCTGAGTTGCCTGATAGCAACTTAGCCTCAAGTACGTCATTACTATCAAACACGTCATAGACTACTTTAATGCCTGTTTCAGCTTCAAAGTTCGCTATGGTGTCTTCGGCAATGTAGTCTGACCAGTTGTAGAGGTTAAGCACTTCTTCAGCATAGACAGAGCCTGATAAAAGGCTTGTCGCCAACGCCAAAGACGTGAGTGAGGTAGTTAGTTTTTTAGTTAGCATGATAAAGACTCCAATTATTGTTTTAGTTTAGTCGCTACTTACTTTCTATTATTTGCGATTTGCTTACTTCGCTGGCACACAAATGAGCCTAGCTTGCACTAGGCCCACTTTAATTTTATCCCTACCCCTCTACTTGGAGTAAAGTCTGATCAAGAGACTTTTTAGTAATCTCAATCAATTCATCAATTTCTAGCTTACTGATAATCAGTGGTGGGCACATGATCATACTCTGCCCAACAGCACGCATAACCAAGCCATTGGATAACGCGTAATCTCGACAAATACTACCAATACCTACTTCACTAGGATAGTTGGTATGGCTTTCTTTATCTTTTACCAGCTCTATGGCGCCCATCAAACCAATCCCTCGTATTTGTCCTACTAAGGGATGGTCGAGCAACTCAGCTAAACGTTTTTGCAAGTAGGGTCCAGTAACATTTCGTACCTGCTCCACCAAACCTTCGTTCTCAATAATTTTCACATTAGCAGAAGCTACTGCGGCTGCCACTGGATGTCCAGAATAAGTATATCCATGAGCAAACTCTCCTCCCTCAATGACGACCTTAGCTACGCGCTCGCTTATCAGCACACCGCCAATAGGCATATAGCCTGAAGATAGCCCTTTAGCGATGGTCATAAGGTCTGCCTCAATACCCAGCGTTTCAGAAGCAAACCAGTTTCCTGTGCGGCCAAACCCGGTAATCACTTCGTCAGCAATCAATAATATATCGTATTTTTTACATAGACGCTGAATTTCTGGCCAGTAGGTTGATGGCGGCACAATAACAGCTCCAGCACCTTGTACCGGCTCACCAATAAAAGCAGCCACATTTTGTGCACCACATTCAATGATTCTGGTTTCTAACGCTTGGGCTGCACGTAGGCCAAAGTCGGCTTCAGTTTCACCAGGTAAAGCTTCGTGGTACCAATGTGGCTGCATAATGTGCTCTATGCCGTCGATAACACCACCTTGGGAATGCATTCCTTTCATGCCCCCTAAGCTCATAGATGCCATAGTGCTTCCATGGTAGGCATTGTCACGGGAGATAATAATACGTTTACTGGGTTGGCCCTTAGCTTGCCAATAATGACGTACCATACGCACGTTAGTGTCGTTAGATTCAGACCCGGAGCCTGTGAAAAACACGTGACTGATATGGTCAGGTGCTAGCTCTTTTAACTGTGCGGCTAACTTAATAACGGGGGGGTGTGCAGTTCCAAAAAAACAATTGTAATAGGGTAGCTCTCGCATTTGCTGGGCGGCTACGTCGGCTAATTCATGACGCCCATAGCCCACATTTACACACCAAAGACCCGCCATACCATCCAGTACTTTACCACCATCAGAGTCGTATATATAACAGCCATCAGCGCCAGTAATAATGCGCGTACCTTTTTCATGCATAGCTTTGGAATCAGTAAACGGGTGCATATAATGCTGCTTGTCTAATTCTTGTAGGGCTTTAGTGTCATGTTGTTTTGCGTTCATTTTATTAGTTTCCTGTTACACACTTAATAGCAGGTATTCACGTTCCCAAGAACTAATGACCTGCATAAAATTATCATTTTCTTTTTCTTTCACGGTCAAATAAGCTTTGACGAATCGGTCGCCAAATATTTCCCGCAAAGGTTCACAGCGATCAAGCTGAATCAAGGCTTCGGTTAGACTGCGTGGCAATTCCCGTGTGCCTTTATCATAGGCGCTGCCCTCTACAGGTGCGCTTGGTTCTAATTTTTCTTTCATGCCTAAGTAACCACATGCTAGTGTGGCTGCCATAGCTAGATAAGGGTTTGCATCAGCCCCTCCTACTCTATTTTCTACGCGTAGGTTGGGCCCTGTTTTTTCTGGTACCCGCAAGCCTACAGTGCGGTTATCAAAACCCCAGTGCATATTAACAGGGGCTGATTCGTCTTTTAAGAAGCGACGGTATGAATTCACATTTGGCGCAAACAAAGCAGTGGCAGCTTTGGTGTATTTTTGTAGGCCTCCAATATAGTGTTTGAGTGCTTCACTAACCCCGCCATCTTCACCGACAAAAATATTGTCCCCTTTTGCGTTTAAAACACTTTGATGAATATGCATAGAGCTACCCGCTTGGTTTTGCAGCGGCTTGGCCATAAAGGTGGCAGATAAATCATGCTTCAAAGCTGCTTCTCATAAGGTCCTTTTAAATAAGAATACTTGGTCAGCTAAAGATAGCGCTTCACCGTGACGAAAGTTAATCTCCATTTGGCCTAACCCTTCTTCATGAATCAAGGTTTCAACATCAAGATTTTGAGCTTCACAATAGTCGTACACGTCTTCAAAAAGAGGGTCAAATTCATTAACAGCATCGATTGAGTAGGACTGACGTCCTGTTTCTGCGCGGCCTGTTCTGCCCACAGGTGGCTGCAAAGGAGAGTCTGGATTCAGGCTTCTTTGAGTGAGATAAAACTCAGCTTCTGGAGCGACAATAGGAGTGAGCCCCATGTCTGAATATAGTTTAAGCACTTTTCGCAATATGGTGCGCGGCGCCAAATCAACAAGCTCCCCATTAATATCATAACAATCGTGGATGATTTGCGCAGTAGGTTCACTTGCCCACGGCAATAAGTGCGCAGCATTAAGGTCTGGCTTTAGATAAACGTCAATTTCGGCAGGGTCAATCATACTGTAGTCATCTAAATAGTCCCCTGTTACCGTGGACACTAATACCCCTTCTGGCAAACGAATTCCAGCATCATCACAAAACTTAGAAGCAGGCATGATTTTGCCACGGGCTATGCCGGTAAGGTCGCTGACCACACATTCTACTTCTGTTATTTTGTGCTCTTTAAGCCAAGCTTTAAGGCCATTAAAATTAGTCATAGATTACCCACTGCTTTAGTTTGCATATGGCTGTTACAAGCTACAGCAAAGGCAGAAAAAATAGATTGATAGAAGTCATCTTTAGTGACTTGATATTCTGGATGCCATTGCACCGCCAAATTAAAACTTTTTCCATTAGGGTCCGTAAGAGCCTCAACTAAACCATCATCAGAGATCGCCTCAACCCTAAGGCCATCGCCTAACTTAAGAATGCCTTGGCCATGAAGTGAATTGACTCTAGCCTCTGATTTGCCATATAACTGTTGCAGCAACCCCTTATTTGTTAGGGTTATCCCATGACTATGACCATATTGGACTTCTATGGCATCGGCTTTATTTTCACGATGGTCATGATAACCCTCTACCTCTTGCACATGCTGGTGTAAGCTTCCACCATAGGCGACGTTCATTTCTTGAAAGCCTCTACAGATGGCAAGTAAGGGCACGCCACATGTTATTGTTTTTGGGATTAACGCCAATGTTAGAGCATCTCTAGCCTTATCGTGAAAAGTGCCTGTGCGACTTGGTTGCCCATAATGATGCGGCTCTACATTACTGTAGCCCCCAGGTAAGAGAACACCATCAAGGTGGCTCAAAAGAGCATCTATATCCATGTCCAGCTGGTTATCCTTATTGGTTAGGGCTGGAATCAATACAGGCACAGCACCCATTGCATCTACCACAGCGCGAGCATATTTTTCACTCACCCGATGGTAGGGATGTAGGCCATCCTGATTCACTTCACACACAAGGCCAATTAGTGGCTTAGACATTATTATATATAACCATAGAGGTAAATTTTGGAGGTTAAATAACCATTTGTTTGCTGACCTGACAATAGCATAAAGATGTTTTAATCATCAAGCGTCCCGTCTATTATTATGAACACCTAGTTAAATACAATAGTGTGTCTTGTTATTTTTATCAAGTTATTGTTTTTTATATAAAAATTTTTACTATTTTTAAGTATATTAGCTATATTTGTGTTTTTTAATAAAAAAATAATCACATTATTCCAAACATGTGGCGTTGGAAGCTTGTCTATCCCCACCTTTCTGCTACCATCTTGGATAAACTCAATAAAGAGACTTGAACTTATGCCTCATAATATCGCCGCAAGCATTGAAGCCGAAGCCTTTCTTGCTGCTCACCCAGACCTTGTGGGTGTAGATTTATTACTGCCCGATCAACATGGCGTTTTACTAGGCAAGCGCATACCAGCACACGAGTTACTCAAAGTGTACGAGCAAGGTATTTATTTACCAGGTTCAGTATTTGCCCTTGATATTAATGGTAATACCGTAGAAAGCACGGGTATTGGCTTTGATACTGGCGATTGTGATCAGCCCTGCAGAGTAGTTCCTCATTCTTTAGCTATGGTGCCATGGCAAAACAAACCCATGGCCCAATGTTTGTTAACGATGGAGCAAAGACCGGGGGAGGCCTATTTTGCTAACCCACGTCACGTTTTAGATCAAATTTGCGATCAGTTTCAAAACCAAGGTCTCACACCCATGGTGGCAGTTGAATTGGAGTTTTACCTCACCGATGTTAACCGGCTTGAGTCTGGACTGTTACAGCCACCCATTGCTCCAATAACTGGCCTTCGAGAGGCTGACACCCAAGTTTATGCTGTGGATAACTTAGATGACTATAGTGCGCTTTTGGATGACATTATGTCGGCCGCTCATGCACAAAAGATTCCAGCATCCACAGCCGTAGCTGAATATGCTCCTGGTCAGTTTGAAATAAACTTACAGCATATTGCGGACCCTGTACTGGCTTGTGACCAAGCAATTCTGCTAAAGCGCATTATCAAAAGCGTCAGTCAAAAGCATGGTTTTGGGGCCACTTTTATGGCCAAGCCCTATGCCGACCAAGCCGGAAGTGGCATGCATATCCACATGAGCTTACTGGATGCCAATGGCGTCAATGTTTTTGCTTGTAATGAGCAGAATCAACCGAACACTTTGTTAAGTAGAGCCCTAGCTGGACTACAAGCAACTATGGCTGAAACAATGGCTTTGTTGTGCCCTAAGGTAAATTCCTATCGCCGTTTTCAACCTGACTTCTTTGTCGCTATGGCGCCAACATGGGGAGTCGATAACCGCACAGTAGCTTTACGCATCCCTAACGGCTGCAGCACTGCCACACGGATTGAACACCGAGTTTCTGGCGCTGATGCTAACCCTTATTTAGCCATGTCTGCATTACTTTCTGGCGCCCTTCACGGGATTAATAACTTGCTTATATTGGGCCCTCAAACTACCGGCAATGGGGCAGAAAAAGTAGCCCCTAGCTTACCTTTGAACTGGGTGGATGCTTATGCAATGTTGAGCAATAGCAAGTTTGCTAAAGATGCCTTTGGCGCAGAATTTTTGCACGTCTATATCCAAGTGCAGCAACAAGAATATAATGAATTTAACCGCCACGTAAGTCGCTTAGAAATAGACTGGTACCAACGCACTCTTTAAAGGGCAGGTTTTCTATGAAACAAACACATACTCACTCATACTATGCAGCAAGTGCTAATCGACAGATTGAGTGCCCTATACTAGAAGGCAGTCACTGTGCTGATGTGTGTGTTGTAGGGGCTGGCATCACTGGCCTGTGTGCGGCCCTAAACTTGGCAGAACGAGGCTACAAAGTCACTGTTATTGAAGCCAATGTGGTGGGTTGGGGTGCCTCAGGAAGAAGCGGAGGCCAAATGCTTTTTGGTTTTGGTTGTGACATGTCCGTCATCGAGAAGTCTGCTGGAAAGATAGCTGCCAAAGCCATGTGGGACATGTCTGTAGAAGCGATTGATATATTGCGACAAAGGGTAGAGCAGCATCAAATTCAGTGTGATCTACAACAAGGCCACCTGCACGCGGCAATAAAACCAAGGCAAATGCATGAACTAGAACAATGGCAAGGCTCTTTGGAACAGGACTATGCTTATGGCAGCTTAAGCCTCTGGGACAAACAGAAAGTACAATCCAACATGGCTAGTGAGCGTTATATTGGGGGGCTTTATGATACTAATTCTGGTCACATCCATCCTCTCAATTACACCTTAGGTTTGGCCAAGGCATCTTTGGAGGCTGGTGTAACCATATACACAGGTTCTGCAGTGACCAAAGTGACTAGAAAATCTAAGGCTAATATTTGTCATACTGAACATGGCAACGTTAAAGCTAACCAAGTACTGTTTTGTGGCAATGCTTACTTAGGTAAACTAGTACCTGAAATTAGTAATAAGATTATGCCTGTAGGCACTTATATTGGTGCGACCCAGCCCCTTGGTAAAGAAAGGGCTAAAGCTTTAATTAGTAATAATATGGCGGTTGCTGACATCAATTTTGTGCTAGATTATTTTCGTATGTCAGCAGACTATCGCATGCTCTTTGGTGGTCGAGTGAGTTACTCTACTTTAGCACCACCCAATCTTACCCAAGCTATGCGCCAGCGTATGCTTAATGTCTTTCCGCAATTAGCTGACGTAAAGATGGACTATGCTTGGGGCGGTAATGTGGCTATTACTATGAATCGTGGGCCGCACTTTGGACAATTGGGCCAAGATGTGTATTTTGCGCAAGGGTTTTCTGGCCATGGTATTGCTGCTACAGGTTTGGCTGGCAAACTATTAGCAGAAGCTGTGGCAGGACAAACTGAGAGGTTTGATCTATTTAATCAGATTAACCACTTACCTTTCCCTGGGGGCACATTATTTAAAACGCCTGCACTTATATTAGCTATGGCTTGGTATCGTTTACGAGATATGCTGTAGCTGTTTACCTTAAAGGCTGATTTGAAGGGCCTCTTAATGTGTTTGACTGCCAGTGTTGGCACTGACAACTTTAGCAGTAACGTCGCCTAAGTTACGAAAGCGATGTGGTAGGTGGGTTTGGAAAAAATACCCATCTCCTGTAACTAACTGATAAATTTTCTGATCCACTGTCAGCTCAATTTCACCTTGCACCACTATGCCTGCTTCCTCGCCATCATATTTAATCATGTCTTCACCTGTGTCTGCTCCAGGTGGGTAGGTTTCACTGAGCATAGATATATTACGCTGCACTATGCTATGACCTATTAGCTTTATAGCAACACCTTGAGCGCTCATATCAGCTTGCTCAGCAGCCTTAAAAACCACTTGGTCGCTCTTCACAAGGTCTGTAGTGAAAAACTCTTCTACGCCCATAGGAAAGCCTTTAAGCACTTTAAGTAAAGAACTAAAAGAGGGGCTGACTGTGTTTTTTTCAATCATAGAAATGGTGCTATTGGTCACGCCTGCTCGTTTGGCCAGCTCCCTTTGAGAAAGGCCTAGGCGCTTGCGAATGGTTTTTAATCTAACACCTAAATCCAAAACAATTTCTCCATATACTTGGGTGGCTTAGCCAAACTGCATCGCTTGTGCTGGAGCCTATATTTGAGTTTGAGGTATAGGGATACGCACAAGCACCTTCACACCCTCATCAATTTGGGTATTAATATCAACCATACCACCTAAAGACCGTGCTCGCTCATCCACTCCAGACAAGCCAAAACCTACTTTATTTTTAAGTGGATCAAAGCCAATACCATCGTCTTCTACACAAATAACAATGTCATTACTGTCAATAAATAAAGACACCTTCAGCTTAGCTAGCTTAGCGTATTTGAGCGCATTATTAACTAGCTCTTGCACTATTCGGTAGCTTGCAATACTAATTATTTCTTCAACGGCATTTACCTTGTCATCAATATAGAGCTCTAGCTCAATGCCTTGCTCGTTTAAATGAAAGGCACTAATGCACTGCTCTATAGAAGCCTTTAAACCAAACATATCAAGTGCTTCAGGCCTTAAGCGTTGAATCATATCATGCATGGTGTCATACAATGTATTGGCTTGCGCAGTTATATCTTGAGCATAAGAATACACATCTTTTATCTTTTTGGTGTTTTCTAAGATGTGGGCATTGATCTTAATGGCGGTAAGGGTCTGGCCAAAACCATCATGTAATTCTCTTGCAATGTGATGAATTTGATCTTCTTGAACGCGTATTAGCTGCTGTACTAAACTAATATTTTCATCACTTTTTCGCTGTAGCGCCTTAGTTCGACTTGCAACCATGATTTCCAATGAATCATGTTGTTGGTTAATTTTTAATAGCGCGCTATCTCGCTGTAGCTGCAGCCTATACTTGGCAATCAAACTACGATAATAAGCGCCATATATAAAACACATAAGCAAAATCAGCATTGCCATGGCTTGAATATGCGTAGCAAACAATCCTGATGATTGCTTTATAGATAGGATAAATGGCTGCCCTACATCTTCTAATTTGTACTCTTCTACCAAGGTGTCTATTTCAATAATGGGGGTAGAGAGTGCCTGGGGAAATATTTCTTGTGTAGCTAGTTTGCGACCCTCACCATAAAGTAGTTGAATGTTAGCTTCAGGTACGATGTTTCTCAAAGGGGCCAGCATTGTGTCTATTTTGATGACTATTAATACAGCCAACCCACCTTTCCCATGTTCTGCCATTACCCCCTGAGCACTATCATCCATGCCCAGCGCTTTAATTAATGTATAACCACGTCCGCCTTCTTTTAAGCTCCATGGTGCCGACGCCACTGGCTTGCCAGACTCTATTGATTCTAACAAAGTGACTCGCATATTACGTGCGGACATCATATCAAAGCCCAAGAGGCCTTTAACTGAATCTAAATAAGGATCGATATAAAAAATAGGGAAGTACATGGGGGCCCCATTAACCATGTCAATGGTCTTACCTAAAGGGTTTTTCTTAGACACGTAACGAGTGATTTCATAGTCTGGGTAGCCCAGCTTCTGCATTTTTTCTTGGTGTTGCGCTTTATTTTCTGGGTCAACACTAGTGAGCCCTTCAAACATATAAATGTGTGGGTACGCAGTACGCATACGTTTGGTGAAATTACGTGCTTTCTGAATATTATTGGTGCCAATACTTGTAAGCAAGCTACCAAACCCTGCTAATGCGGCGTCATTGATAACAAGCTGTTCATTCACATGAAAAAATGCGTCATTGGATTCTTTATAGAATTTTGTGCGTTGTTCATTGGTCACCCAACTGACAAAGACGAATAGCACGACAAATATGCTGGATATCCAAAAAAAAAGCCTTATCAGAGTTGATGGCAATAAGAAGAAATCTAATTGGCTGCTTTTTTCCATGATGATGTCATCCTTTTATGAGCCGCACTTGCCAATACTGCAGCAAGCTAGCATAGCGACCAGGTGAACTGTGTTGTTATTCCACAGTGACAGACTTTGCTAAGTTACGAGGTTGATCCACATCTGTGCCTTTAATAATCGCTACGTGGTAGGACAACAATTGCATGGGAATAGCGTATACGATGGGCGCTAATACTTCATGTACTTCGGGTACTACAATAATGTGAGTTGCGTGATCTTCTGCCATTTTCGCATGAGCATCGGCAAACACAAATAGCTCGCCACCACGAGCACGCACTTCTTGCATGTTGGCTTTAAGCTTATCCAGCATGTCATCCTTTGGTGCCACCACAACCACAGGCATAAAGGCGTCTACTAATGCCAGTGGGCCATGCTTCAGCTCTCCAGCTGGGTATGCCTCAGCATGTATGTAAGAAATCTCTTTAAGCTTTAGAGCCCCTTCTGACGCAATTGGGTACATGCTGCCTCTGCCAAGAAATAGTGTGTGATGCTTGTCGGCAAACTTTTGAGCCACAGTTTGAATCTTAGTGTCCATCAATAAGCACTGCTGTAATACACCAGGCAAAGTTTGCATGGCATTAATAATGGGCTGGATATCTATATGTGAACGTTGCTTTGCTAGTAGTAACGTGAGGTGAAGTAACGTAATTAGCTGTGTGGTAAAGGCTTTGGTAGAGGCTACACTAATTTCTGGGCCTGCTTGTGTTAGCAACACTATATCTGATTCACGCACAAGACTGCTTGATGCCACATTACAAATAGCTAAGCTTGCGGCAAGTTTGGATTTATCAATGTGTCGTAAAGCTGCCAAACTATCCGCCGTTTCGCCAGACTGCGACAAAGTGATAAGTAAGGTATCCTCTGGTACTACAGCTTGGCGATAGCGATATTCACTAGCCACCTCTATTTGACAAGCAAGGCCTGCCAAACTCTCAATCCAATACTTTGCTACCATACCTGCTAAATAGCTTGTGCCACAGGCAATGATTTGTACATTTTTAGCCTTAGACAAAGCCTCAATAGCACTATCATTTAAAATATTTTGTATTTTCCCGCCCACGACTTGCTGAGAAATAAGGTTGGACACAACCTTTGGCTGCTCATAAATTTCTTTGAGCATATAGTGTTTATAGTTGCCTTTGTCACTACTTTCTTCACTGTGTTCATAACGGTGACTTGGACGCACAACCACAGCGCCTGTATGATCTGTAACCGTAACGGCAGTTCGGCTTATTTCAGCAATATCACCATCTTCTAAAAACATAAATTGGTCAGTCACTTGCAACAGTGCCAGCTGGTCTGATGCAATATAATTTTCATCACTGCCCAAGCCAATCACTAGCGGGCTGCCTTTTCGTGCCGCTAACAACAAGTCTGGCTGAGTTTCATCCACTACACCTAACGCGTAAGCACCTTCACAGCGGCCCGCTGCCTCACGTACAGCTTGTGTTAGAGACATCCCTTGTTGGCGATTGCGGTGAATTAGGTGAGCAATAACCTCTGTGTCTGTATCACTGTCAAAACCATAGCCTGTGGCGATAAGGTCTGCTTTAATAAGCTCAAAATTATCTATAATGCCATTATGCACTACGGCCAAACTACTATGAGACCAATGTGGGTGAGCATTCACTTCATTGGGAACACCATGTGTAGCCCAGCGTGTGTGGGCAATACCTACGTTACCTTGTAATGGCGATTGCATTAAGGCGGCATCTAAACTGGCTACTTTGCCTACCCTGCGGGTGCGCTGCAAGCCTTGGTCACTTAAGATGGCTACACCTGAGGAGTCATATCCTCTATATTCTAGGCGCTTTAGGCCTTCTACAAGTATGCTACTGATATTGCGCAAGGCAATGGCACCGACTATTCCGCACATGAGATGTCTTCCTTGATTAACATTTTTTGGGCTTAGCCCAAGTAGCTAAATTTCGTTGTTTACCACGAGCGATCGCTAGGTTGTTATTTTCTACGTCTTTGGTGATGGTAGAGCCTGCACCAATCGTTGCTCCAGCACCAATAGTAACTGGTGCAACAATTGAGCTGTTTGAGCCAACAAAAGCGCCATCACCAATATGGGTTTGAAACTTGTTCACCCCGTCGTAGTTGCAGGTGATTGTGCCTGCGCCAATATTCACTTGCTCACCGACGTTGGTGTCGCCTAAGTATGTAAAGTGATTAGCTTTTGAACCTTTGCCTAGGGTGGTTTTTTTAGTTTCGACAAAATTGCCCACTTTTGCATTATCATGCATTACAGTGCCTGGACGTAAGCGGGCAAAAGGGCCGATGGTACAATTTTTGGCCACTTGAGCCTTATCGATAATGCTGTTGGCTAAAACCTGTGTGCCTGCGCCAATGTGGCTATCTTTGATGTGACAATTAGGGCCAATATGCACGCCATCACCAATAGATACTTGTCCTTCTATAATGGTGTTAATGTCTATATAAGTGTCTTTGCCTGCGGTTAATTCACCACGTAGGTCAAAGCGTGTTGGGTCTGCAAGTTGCACACCTTCGCGAAGTAATTGCATCGCTTGTTGTTGCTGGTACCAGCGTTCAAGCTCTGCCAGTTGCACTCGATCATTTACACCTTGTGTTTGTTGTGGGTAGTCTGGCTGCAGGTTAGTGATAGCTATTCCATCAGCAACTGCCATAGCCACAATATCGGTTAAATAGATTTCACCTTGAGCATTATTGCTGCCAATGCGAGGTAACCAGTTATTCAACAAGCTCGCTTTGGCTGCCAATATACCCGTATTAATTTCATTAATTTTCAACTGTTCATCATTAGCATCTTTATGCTCAACAATCGCTTGGATATGTCCTTTTTCATTACGCACGATACGCCCATAACCTGAAGCATCATCAAGTGTTACCGTAAGCACCGCTAAATCACCGTGCATGGCTTTGTCTACGAGCTGTTGCATTAAGACCCCAGGCACAAGGGGCACGTCGCCATACAATACTAAGACGACTGCCAAATTATCAACCATAGGCATCGCTTGAGCCACAGCGTGCCCTGTACCCAACTGCTGATTTTGTGTAACACATTGAGCACCCATAGGCTCAACCACGCTAGCTACTTTTTGGGCCTCATGACCCACTATAATATGCGTTTGAGAAGGCTTAAGTGTTTGCGCCTGCTCAATAGCATGCACAAGCATTGGCTTACCTGCCAATGGATGTAAAACTTTAGGCAAATCTGAATACATTCTTGTGCCTTTGCCTGCTGCAAGAATAATCACTTCTAACGACATTAACGTTCCTTGTGGTGCGGTATTAAATCACGGGTATCAATTAGACGCTTTATACCTATTAAGTTCAGGTGAATTTCATCTATGTATGAGCCTAAATGCGCCATTTTATATGCAACTATAATGATACCAATCTACAGTAGCATATTTTTCCAGGTGCTTGATGGCTTAGTGATTGTTTAACTTGGTGTTGTGTAATATTAGCCAATTTCTAGGTACAAAAAAAGCAGCCGAGGCTGCTTTTTTATATACTTCACTGGGAACTACTTATTTGCCTAGTTTCTGACGAATCTGACGCAAGGTTCGCAGTTGAGCCGCAGCTTCGGCCAATTGGCCAGTTGCACGCGAGTATTCAAACTCAGACGTTTTGTCTGCCATAGCCTGTTCGGCATGGCGACTGGCTTCTTCTGCAGCAGCTTCGTCTAAATCTGCTGCACGCAGTGCTGTATCAGCCAACAAGATAACCTTGTGCGGCTGAACTTCTAAGAACCCACCTGACACGTAAAATATGTCTTCTTCACCTGATTCCATGAGCATTTTCACAGGACCTGGCTTAACTTCACTTAACAAAGGCGTGTGGCCTGGATAAATACCCAGTTCACCAAAAGAACCTGTAAGTGAAATAAACTGTACTTTACCTGAAAAGACGGATTCTTCAGCACTAACGATGTCACAATCTACACTATTAGCCATATGATTATCCTCTTAAGCTGGGCTTAATTTATTAGCTTTGGCCAATAATATTAATCCCAAACAATTACATGCTCTTAGCTTTCTCGACTACTTCTTCAATGCCGCCAACCATGTAGAAGGCTTGCTCTGGAAGATCGTCGTATTCACCAGCCAAAATGCCCTTAAAGGCAGCAATAGTGTCTTTAAGAGATACATATTTACCAGAAGCTCCAGTAAATACTTCAGCAACGAAAAATGGCTGAGACAAGAAACGCTGAATCTTACGAGCGCGCGTTACCGCTTGCTTGTCTTCATCAGAAAGTTCGTCCATACCCAAAATCGCAATGATGTCTTTAAGCTCTTTGTAACGCTGAAGAATACCTTGAACGCCACGAGCAATGTCGTAATGTTCTTGGCCAATCACTAGCGGATCTAGCTGACGTGAGCTTGAATCCAGCGGATCGATTGCTGGGTAAATGCCCAATTCAGCGATCTGACGAGACAATACCACAGTGGCATCCAAGTGAGAGAAAGTCGTTGCTGGAGACGGGTCAGTCAAGTCATCCGCAGGCACGTATACCGCTTGGATAGAAGTGATCGAACCAGTCTTAGTGGAGGTTATACGCTCCTGCAACACACCCATTTCAGAGGCTAGTGTTGGCTGGTAACCTACTGCAGAAGGCATACGGCCAAGCAATGCAGATACTTCGGTTCCAGCTAAGGTGTAACGGTAAATGTTGTCAACAAACAACAATACGTCACGACCTTCGTCACGGAACTGCTCAGCCATAGTAAGGCCAGTCAGTGCAACACGTAAACGGTTTCCTGGGGGCTCATTCATTTGGCCATATACTAGAGATACTTTGTCCAATACATTGGATTCTTTCATCTCATAGTAGAAATCGTTACCTTCACGAGTACGCTCACCCACACCTGCAAACACAGAATAACCACTGTGCTCGATAGCGATGTTACGAATAAGCTCCATCATGTTTACGGTTTTACCTACACCGGCACCACCAAATAGTCCAACCTTACCGCCTTTAGCGAAAGGACAAACTAAGTCGATAACTTTGATGCCAGTCTCTAGCAATTCATTACTAGCTGACTGCTCAGCGTAAGAAGGTGCCTTACGGTGAATTGGCATACGAATTTCTTCACCAATAGGTCCACACTGGTCGATTGGGTTACCCAATACGTCCATGATGCGGCCCAAAGTGGCTGTTCCAACTGGCACTTTAATAGCACCACCGGTGTTAGATACGTCTAGACCACGGCTTAGACCTTCGGTCTGGCCCATGGCGATAGTGCGTACTACGCCGTCACCCAACTGTTGTTGAACTTCTAGGGTTGTACCCTTAGCGTCTACAGTTAGTGCGTCATATACTTTTGGCACAGAATCACGTGGAAATTCCACGTCGATTACTGCGCCGATAATCTGTACGATACGTCCGCTACTCATAATTTTATCCTCTATCGAAAACTACTGCTTATAGCTCAGGTTAAACGGCTGCTGCGCCACTCACGATCTCAGAAATTTCCTGAGTAATCGCAGATTGACGAGCCTTGTTGTAAATCATCTGAAGGTCATCAATCAGATCACCCGCGTTATCGGTGGCGCTTTTCATAGCGATCATCCGCGCGGCCTGCTCACAAGCGTTATTCTCTACCACAGCTTGATACACTAAAGATTCTACATAACGGGTCAAAAGGCCTGTGAGTAATTCACGGGCATCTGGCTCATATAAGTAGTCCCAATGTTGGCTCATGCCGTCATCATTCGGGTCTGCCTGCAATGGCAAAACTTGTACTACGTTGGGTTGTTGGGTCATGGTATTTACAAAATTATTGTATACCACGTACACAGCGTCCAACCGTCCTTCATCATAACTATCAAGCATGATTTTCACAGCACCGATGAGTTCAGCAATTTCTGCCTTTTCACCCAGCTGGGACTTGCTTGATACGACGTTGCCGCCATAATTGTTAAAGAAGGTTGCTGATTTTGAGCCAATAGCACAGATATCGATCTGAATGCCATTTTTATCATGTTCAGCCATGCTCTGTACGGTTTTCTTAAACACATTGATGTTTAAACCACCACACAGACCACGATCGGAAGAAACTACAATGTAACCCACCCGCTTTAGCTCTCGCTGCTGCAGATACAGATGCTTGTATTCAGGGTTAGACCGTGCAAGGTGAGCGATGACTTCACGCATTTTATCTGCGTAAGGACGGCTCTGGTTCATACGATCTTGTGCTTTACGCATTTTACTCGCCGCTACCATTTCCATGGCGCTAGTGATTTTTTGCGTACCCTTGATACTTGCAATCTGGGTCTTTATTTCTTTTCCGACTGCCATATGCTTACCTATCTATTAAGTAACTAACTAGGTCATAGCGCCGCCCCAAGAAAACTTGAGGCCGCTAGCTACTACCAGGTTTGAGTTGCCTTAAACTGCTCTAATGCAGACTTAAAGTTAGCAGCGATGTCGCCGTTAAAGTCACCAGATTCATTCACCTGGTTCATCACGTCACTATGTTCGCTGTTCATATAAGAAATTAGAGCGGCTTCGAAGTTGCCAACCTTAGGAAGGGCTACGTCATTAAGGAAGCCTTCGTTAGCTGCAAATAGACTGATTGCCATATCAGCAACGCTCATAGGTGAATACTGGTGCTGTTTCATCAGCTCGGTCACACTTTGACCATGCTCTAACTGGGCGCGTGTTGCGTCATCCAAGTCAGAAGCAAACTGAGAAAATGCTGCCAATTCACGATACTGAGCCAATGCCAAACGAATACCACCACCTAACTTCTTGATGATCTTAGTTTGTGCTGCACCACCTACACGCGATACAGACAAACCAGCGTTAATGGCTGGGCGCACACCTGCGTTGAACAAGTCAGTTTCTAAGAAAATCTGTCCATCGGTAATAGAAATTACGTTAGTCGGTACAAAAGCCGATACGTCACCACCTTGGGTTTCGATAATAGGTAACGCAGTTAAAGAACCGGTCTTACCTTTTACTTCACCGTTGGTAAATGCTTCTACATATTCTGCGTTTACACGAGATGCACGCTCAAGTAGGCGAGAGTGCAAATAGAATACATCACCTGGATAAGCTTCACGACCTGGAGGACGACGAAGTAACAAAGAGATTTGACGATAAGCCCAAGCTTGCTTAGTCAGGTCATCAAATACGATCAGTGCATCTTCACCACGGTCACGGAAGTATTCACCCATAGTACAACCAGCGTATGGCGATAAGAACTGTAACGCTGCTGAGTCAGCTGCGCCTGCGTTTACAACAATGGTATGAGCCATTGCGCCGTGTTCTTCTAGCTTACGTACTACGTTAGCAATAGTAGACTGTTTTTGACCAATAGCCACATAGACGCATTTAACGCCTGTGTCTTTTTGGTTGATGATGGCATCGATAGCGATGGCAGACTTACCAGTCTGACGGTCACCGATGATTAATTCGCGTTGGCCACGGCCTACAGGAACCATGGCGTCAATCGCCTTAAGTCCTGTTTGAACGGGCTGGTCTACAGATTTACGTTCAATTACACCTGGGGCTACTTTTTCAACAGCATCGGTTAGATCACAATCGATCGGGCCTTTACCATCGATAGGGTTACCTAGAGCGTCTACTACACGTCCCAATAATGCAGGACCTACAGGAACTTCTAGGATACGACCAGTACAACGAGCAGTTTGGCCTTCGACCAACTCTTCGTAATCACCAAGAACTACAGCGCCAACAGAGTCGCGCTCCAAGTTCATGGCCATGCCGTAAATACCACCAGGGAATTCAATCATTTCCCCGTACATTGCGTCAGCTAAGCCGTGGATCAATACGATACCATCAGCTACACTAACAATTGTGCCCTCATTCTGGGCTTCAGATGATACATCAAGTTGCTCAATGCGCTTCTTAATGATCTCACTGATCTCTGAAGGATTCAGTTGTTGCATGCTTTATTCCTCACACTCAGGCATTCATGGCCTCAGCCAATTTGCTTAGTTTGCCCTTAACGGAACCATCAATAACTAGGTCGCCAGCGTAGACGATCACACCACCAAGCAAAGATGCATCGGTAGTACTAGTAATGTTAATTTCGCGTGACAACATCGCGTTCAATGCTTGAGTCAGTTTGTCTTGTTGCTCATTGCCCAAATCAAAGGCACTTACGATAGACACGTCTATCGACTGCTCTTGATTTGCCTTTAAAGTTTCATATAAATTAGAAACTTCAGGTAGCAATGACAAACGCTTGTTTTCGGCCAACAGGTTCAGAAAGTTCTGAGCCTGTTGAGATACAGGGTGATTGCCGTTTACAACGTCAGTCACTAGCTGGGCTTTTTTTGTTGCCGTCAGTGCTGGATTATCCAGAACTTGGGCCAAACTTGGGTCTGCAACAACTGCTGCAGCCATGTTCAAAAATTCCGACCAGCTACCCAAGTCGCCCTGGGCCAATGCCGTTTCGAAAGCGGCCTTGGTGTAAGGACGGGCAACAGTAATGGATTCAGCCATCGTTAACCTCTCTTTTCTTACAGTTCGGCTGCCAACTTATCGACAAGCTCTTTATGGTTGTTTACATCGATAGATGCACCCAGGATTTTTTCCGCACCGGCCACAACAAGTGTTGCAACTTGAGCACGTAGCGCTTCTTTAGCACTATTCATTTCCTGTTCAACATCAGCAGTCGCTGCCACTTTAATACGGGTGGCTTCGGCTTGAGCGGTCTCTTTGGCTTCATCAACGATCTGGCTAGCGCGTTTATTAGCTTGCTCTATAATAGTAGCTGCTTGCGCTTTGCTTTGTTGCAGTGCTGTTTCTACAGACTGCTGGGCATCAGCAAGTTCACGTGCGGCCTTATCGGCTGCATCTAAACCTTCTGCGATCATCTTTTGACGCTCGGCCAAGGCCGCTGTAAGCGGTGGCCAAACAAACTTCATGCACAAGTACACGAAGATGGCAAAAGAAATAATCTGGCCCAAAATTGTCATGTTCATATTCATGGCAAGACCTCCATCTGAATGGGTTGGTTAAAGATGACCTTTAGGCAACCGCAAACATGATGTAAAGGCTGATACCCACGCCGATCATAGGCACGGCGTCAGTTAGACCCATAATGATGAAGAACTGTGTACGAAGTAGTGGGATCAATTCTGGCTGACGCGCAGCGCCTTCCAAGAACTTTCCGCCTAATACGCCAATACCAACAGCAGCCGCAAGAGCAGACATACCTAAGATGAATGCGCCAGCAAAATACAGTGATGCGCTAGCAGCAATCTGTGCAATTTCCAATTCCATTGTGTTTCTCCAGTTTAAGTGAGATTAGTAGTTAAAAGTAAAAAGGTAATGATTAATGATGGTCGTGAGCCATCGCCAAATACACAATGGTCAGCACCATAAAGATGAATGCCTGCAATGTGATGATTAGGATGTGGAACAAAGCCCACGGCACCGATAACACCCACTGGGCCCAGAAGGGTAGTAGTGCAATCAGAATAAAGATCATTTCGCCTGCGTACATGTTACCGAACAAACGCAGTGCTAATGAAATAGGTTTTGCAATTAAACCAACCAACTCTAATAGTAGGTTGAAAGGTAGAGCCCACTTGCCTAGCGGCTGCAAGCTTAGCTCGGCCATAAAGCCGCCGATACCTTTTGCTTTAATTGAGTAGAAAACAATAAGAAAGAACACTGAGAATGAAATTCCCATTGTTACGTTAAGGTCTGTAGATGGCACGATCTTCATAAAATGAATGCCCATCATGCCGGCAAGATGAGGAATCCAGTCCACAGGGACCAAATCCATTAAGTTCATCAAAAACACCCAGACAAATATCGTCAAAGCCATCGGCGCTATAACAGCACTTTTGTGGTGGAACATGCTCTTTACATTGTCATCGACAAATTCAATGATCATTTCAATAAAGTTTTGAACACCTGAAGGTACGCCGGTCGTGGCTGTTCTGCCCACGCGGCTAAATAACCAGATGAAAAATGCACCAAGACCAACAGACCAAACCATGGAGTCAACATTAATAGACATAAAGCCCATTTCTGTGACTTGTTGGCCACTTTCTGCAAAGCTCCAGCCATTCACAGGATGCTTGCCATAGGTTAAGTTAGTCAGATGGTGAGCTATATACTCAGAGGACGTCATGCCACTTGCCATGCTTTATCTCACTTTTTATTTCGTAGAAGTTTGTTTATCTATAAATACTGGTAGCAATGCTACTAATACATGGGAGCCTGTAAAAGCTAAAAGTAAGGCTAATGGGTTTAGTGGTTCAACTAAACGAAAGGCTAAACTAAACAAGACTACCGTCAAGGTTATTTTGAGCACTTCATTGCCATACATTTGCGCCAAAGTTAGCTTTGCATCTGCTATTTGGGGGTTAGAATTAAGTTTATTACCACGTGCAAACTCTCGTCTAAGTGCCCAATATGCAGGCAGGCTGTAAATAGCACCACCAATAATTACGGACATTCCCGTAATGCCATTATTTATAGATAAACCCACTCCAATCAACGCCACTATAAGGCACTGATAGGTTAATGTTTTTTGTAGCCAAAGGGGGGCTTTATTGAGCGCCATATTGCTTACAAAACTCGTTAGTTGTTGGTCTAAATTACGTTACTTGCTGCAACTAAGATTACAGCGAGCGTGATTATAGTGAGTTTGTGCGTAAACCTCAAGAAATTATCGCTTTAAAGTTGTGCGCGTATTTTAGCGCATTAACCTTATAAGCCCATATTATCGGTGTTCAAGCCTAGCAATGATACCGTCTAGTTGGTCTAAAGTATCATACGCAATGGTGAGTTTACCCTTACCTTTAGCTGATTGGAGTACACTAACTTCAGCCCCTAAAGACTCAGATAAGCGGTTTTGTAGGCTTTTAGTATCAGGATTAACCTGCTTTTTATCTATAATATGTGGTGTTTGTTGTGCTTTACGAACCAACTCTTCGGTTTGACGAACGGATAGGCCTTTAGCCACCACTTCACGAGCTAATTGCAGTTGTAGCTCGCCTTCTAAGGTCAACAATGAGCGTGCGTGACCCATTTCCAAATCTCCACGTTCAAGCATTAATCGCACGGGCTCACTTAACTGCAGTAGGCGTAATAAATTGGCAATTGCGCTGCGTGATTTACCCACTGCATGTGCAACTTCTTGCTGGGTTAATTCAAACTCACTTTGTAACCGTTGTAAGGCAAATGCCTCTTCAATTGCATTTAGGTCTTCACGCTGGATATTTTCTATTAGTGCCATTGCAATGGCGGCTTCATCAGGCACTTCCTTAATAAGTGCTGGCACACTATCAAGCTGCGCTAACTGTGCAGCACGCCAGCGACGCTCGCCAGCAATAATTTCATATCGATCAATACCCACACTACGCACAACAATGGGCTGCATTATGCCATGCACTCGTATAGAAGAAGCTAGCTCTTCAAGAGCATCAGGGTCCATATCACGTCTTGGTTGATAAGCACCGCGCTGCATCCACTCTATAGGAATATCTTGTAAGCCATCTTTGCTATCAGTTTGTGTTTGTGTCAAGTCTACATCAAGGCTTCCTGCTCCTTGAAGTAAGGCCTGCAAACCACGATTGAGCCCACGTTTTTTAACCATAATTCAACTCTATTTTTTTTCTTGTTGACGAATGAATTCACTAGCTAGTGCTAAATAAGCGACGGCACCTCGGGAGTGCTTATCGTACATTAGAGCTGGCAAACCATGACTTGGTGCTTCTGCTAGTCGCACATTGCGGGGGATTACAGTGCGATAAACCAAGTCACCAAAGTGATTGATTAGCTGATGAGATACATCATTAGTAAGGCTATTACGTGGGTCGTACATGGTACGTAATATACCTTCAATAACTAAATTTGGATTAAGGCTGTTTTTAATTAACTTTACCGTATTAAGTAACGCACTTATGCCCTCTAATGCATAATACTCGCACTGCATTGGCACTAAAACACTGTCGGCACAAGCCAATGCGTTAACTGTTAACATACTTAAAGATGGTGGACAATCGATGAGTATGAAGTCATAGGGTTTTTCTAATTTGCTCAGTGCTATGCGCAGTCGTGCTTCTTTTTGTTGCACTTGAATCAATTCAACTTCTGCGGCTGTTAGATCGCCATTTGCTGGCAGCAAGTCATAGCCTGCGGGGGTGTTTTGGTGCACAACTTTTTTGATGTCTAGTTTTTGGGTTAATACATCTAGCACAGAATAAGTTAAGGAGTTTTTTTCAATACCACTACCCATAGTGGTATTTCCTTGGGGATCCAGGTCTATAACTAACACGCGTCGCTTAGTGGCAACTAAAGAAGCAGCTAGGTTAACGCAGGTTGTTGTTTTTCCTACTCCGCCTTTTTGATTGGTTATGGCAATGACTCTGCTCACAGGTGACCTATGCTAATTGTTTTCTTGATCGTTAACAGGTGGCGCTGAGCTTTAACCCCTGGCACCTGCAAGATTTCACAGTTTAGCAGGCTATAGTTTGCTGGCATAGCATCTAATTCTTGTTGTGGATAAGTGCCTTTCATTGCGACAAATTGTCCATCATCCCCTACTAGATGTTGGCAGCCATTTAACATTTCTGTAATTGATGCAAAGGCCCGTGACAAAACAACATCATAAGTTTTCTTGGGTATATATGCTTCACAACGTTGGTTTAATACTTCAACGTTTGTAAGTTGATGAAGATGCTTAAACTGGGTTAAGAAACGCGTCTTTTTGCCATTTGTATCAAGCAAATGAATGACTTTTTGTGGCCAAATAATGGCTAAAATCAACCCTGGAAGTCCAGCACCTGTGCCAACGTCGATAAAACGTTGCCCATTTAACGTAGATAAGTGTTTGATGATAGCTAAACTATCTAATACATGCAGGTTAATCATATCCAATGGATCGCGAATCGCCGTTAAGTTATAGGCTTTATTCCACTTAACAAGCTGCTCAATATAACTTACAAGGATATCAAGCTGTAATGGTGTCAAATCTATCAAAAGATTTTTGCTACCCTTGCTAATCAGGCTTCGCCACTGCTCATGTGTTGCACTAGGTTCAACTATCGTATGGTTTAAGTTCATGATTATACTGCCAAATCTACTTTAGATTTGATCTTGTGTTTTTTGAGGTATATCAACAGTAGTGAAAGCGATGCAGGCGTAACCCCCTGAATTCTGCTAGCCATGCCTAGGTTGTTAGGGCGTATCTGTTCTAGCTTTGCCGTTGCTTCGTTAGACAGACCAGGGATACCTTGGTAGTTAAAATTATTTGGTATTTGTATTGACTCACTTCTTTTGAGACGTTCTACATCTTCTTTTTGTCTATCAATATAACCTGCATATTTAACATCAATTTCTATTTGTTCACCAACATTAGGATCTACCGCTGGAAGTTGAGCTAGATCATGTAGTTTTTCATAGGTTAACTCTGGACGTTTAAGAATATCTAAAAGGGTAGTATCTTTACTTAGAGATTTATCTAATAGGGACTCTAGCTGCTTACCTAAGTCATTATGAAGTGTAACCTTAGTTTCTCTCATTAGCTTCTTACGTTGCTCAATGGATTCACACTTCTCATTGAAAGCGCGCCAGCGTTCCTCGCCAACCAACCCTAGGTTATAGCCTATCTGTGTTAGGCGTTGGTCTGCATTGTCTTCTCGAAGTAATAAGCGATATTCTGCACGACTGGTAAACATTCTATAGGGTTCTTGAGTGCCGTTAGTAACTAAATCATCCACCATCACACCTAAATACGCCTCATCGCGGCCAGTGGTAAACTCATCTTT